>WNGL01000467.1_pt1 | contig 48564 bp, 45 predicted proteins | sample 5400591 | NCBI WGS metagenome assembly WNGL01 (sample SAMN13153377, study PRJNA577476) | soil metagenome | isolation source: 80 cm soil or saprolite under Garry oak tree replicate 1 | place: USA:California | collected 2016-06-15 | reverse complement strand
CGCGGCGAGCGTTCTGCACCCACATCACTTCGTCGAAGAGCAGCGAGCTGCAGTTGGTGGGCGTCAATCGCTCGTGTGCGAGGCCTGGCGCGCAGACCAGCACTTTGCGTAACTCGCCGACCTCCGAGTGCACGCCGTATGCGGCAGACGGCATCGTGACAGGTTCGGTCATGGCACAACCATCTCGCAGATGTCGGCCCCGTGGTCGGCGACTTACGGCGCGGGGCACCAACCCAGCCATCGTCGCCGAGTTAGGCACAAGCTCGACGAGGTCTTGGCCGACGTCAGGAGCTCGTGAGGATGACGAGTTGCTGGGTCGCTCGGGTCATCGCGACATAGCGGTCGACCGCTCCTTCGATGCCCATGCCGAACGCCTCTGGGTCGATGAGGACGACCAGGTCGAACTCGAGCCCCTTCGACAGCTCCGGGGTCAGCGACCGGACGCGGGACGTCGCCCGGAACGCGGGATCGCCGATGACGCAGGCGATCCCGTCGGCATGCGCGGCGAGCCAGCTGTCGAGGATCGAGCCCAGATCCGAAGCAGATCCGTGTACGACGGGGACGTCGGTGCTGCGGATGGAGGTCGGCACGTTGGCGTCCGGGAGGACGGCCCGGATGACCGGCTCGGCTTCGGCCATGACCCGTTGCGGCGTCCGGTAGTTGATGCTCAGGGAGGCCAGGTTGATCTGGTCGAGCCCGATCCGCTCGATCCGTTCCTGCCACGACTCCGTGAACCCGTGCCCGGCCTGGGCACGGTCCCCGACGATGGTGAAGCTCCGGGATGGGCAGCGGAGCAGCAACATCTGCCACTCTGCGTCGGTCAGTTCCTGAGCCTCGTCCACGACGATGTGCTTGAACGGGCCGGCGAGCAGGTCCGGGTCGGTGCTGGGCAGTGCGGTCTCGTCGACCAGGGCATCCTGCAGGTCTTGCCCGCGCAGCATCGACATCACGAGCATCTCGGAGTCGTCGGCCGCGATCAGGTCGTCGACGACCGCGCTCATGTGCTCGCGCTCGGCGGCGACAGCGGCCTCCTGCCGACGCTTGCGTCGTGACGCCTCCGGGTCGCCGAGCCGCTGCCGCGCTGCATCCAGGAGCGGCAGGTCAGACACCGTCCAGGCCCGGGCGTCACCGCGCTGCAGCTTCTGAACCTCATCGGGCCGCAGCCACGGAGCGCACTTGCGCAGGTAGGTGGGTACCGACCACAGGTCTCCGACGAGGTCAGCCGCGTCGAGCAGCGGCCGACGAGGTCAGCCGCGTCGAGCAGCGGCCACGCGCGGTTGAAGGTCGTGAGCAACGCCCTGTTCTGCAGCAGCGACTTGCGGAGCAGGTCAGCCGAGGCGTCGCCGTCGTGCTTGTCCATCAGGATCGTGAGCAGCTCCCCCCAGATCTGGTCGCGCGCCTCGTTGTGCGGAGTACCGGGCTCTGCTGCTTCGAACGCCTCGGCCCAATCGTCGGCGCGGAGCCTGATGTCGGACCAGTGCGTCTCGACCGTCATCGCCTTCACCAGGCGCGCGACTTCCCGATGCTGATCGACCTCTACCTGCGGGGGGGGGGCTCCCGCTGGCCGATTTCGTCAGCGAGCGGATCGGGCTCGACGACGTCGAAGCGGCGTTCGAGAAGATGCGCCGCGGCGAGGTGCTGCGCTCAGTCCTCGTCTTCTGAGGTCACGCCGTTGTGCAGCTGCTCAGCCGCTGAACAGCTGGTACGAGCCGATGACCTGCAGTGGTTCGGCCGTGGGCGGTCCGGCCAGCCAGTCCTTCAGGTTCTCCTGGAGCTGCGTGAACTCCGGCACTGTAACCAGCGGGTTCGCCGGACCGTCCAGCTCGAGGATCACCACGAAGGTCACGCCATCGGGCAGCTTGCAGGACGCGTAGCGCACGCCCTGCGGTTGCGCTTCCTTGATGGCCGCGAACATCTTCTGCACCGCGGCCTCCACTTCGGCTGCCCGGTCCGGCCTCACCTGGGTACGGATCATCATCACGCTCATCGTCTTCTCTCCTTCGATTCGGTCCGTCACTGCTATGACGGATCGGACCGGGGAAACCTGACAGCGAGCGTCGACATCAACGTCCTGTGGCTGCTGGTCCGCGGGAGACTCGCGCGATCAACTTCCAGCAGGCTGGTGGGTGGCAATGATCACGCCGGTGCCGGTCGTGGCGGAGTCGACGAGCTGGAAGGCGGACAGGTTCGAGCCGGAGTTCGCAAACAGTCGGCGGCCCGAACCCAGCACCAGCGGGTGGGTCAACAGGACGAACTCGTCGACGAGGTTGGCCGGCATCAGCGACCTGACCAGCACCCCGCTACCGAAGACCACCAGGTTCTCGTCGACTTCCTCCTTGAGCCTGGCGACCGCATCCGCGGGATCGCCCTGGAGGAGCGCGGAGTTCTGCTACGACGTGGCCGACGAGATCAGCGAGGGCGACGCTGCCGCGAAGCTCGACCCGGCGCTCACCCGGGCCGTGCGCGCCGCCTATCTCGTCCCCGGTGGGGGCGTGGTCGACCCGGGCGGGCTCATCGCCGGCCTGACCAAAGCAGTGATCGAGCGCGGCGCCGACATCCGGGAACACACCGAGGTGATCGGCCTCGTCCGACGGCACAACGCAGTGGTTGCAGTCCAGACGACCGCCGATGAGCTGACGTGCAGCGCGGTCGCGATAACCGCCGGCACCTGGTCCGCGCAGTTGCTGCGCATGGTTGGCTGCCGGATCCCGTTGCAGGCAGCCAAGGGCTACAGCTTCACCGTCGAACTCGATCCGGCGCCGCGCCACGCGTTGTACCTGGGTGACCGCAAGATTGCCGTCTCACCGCTCGCCGGTACTACGACCCGAATCGCTGGAACGATGGAACTCAGTGGCAACAACCGTCGACTGGACTGGCGCCGGATCGTCGCCGTCGCCAGAGGCAGCCGCGACTACCTAGGTCCGTGGTTCGCTGACCCGGACGACCTCGCCACTCAGATCCGCGACCCTCGGGTCGGCGCGCGGCCCCTTCTCCCGGACGGGATCCCGCTCATCGACCGGCTTTCCGCTGACAGCAACGTATTCGCCGCGACCGGCCACGGGATGCTCGGCGTCACGCTCGGCCCCGCGACCGGTTCGGCGCTCGCGGACTACCTCAGGACTGGCCGGTGCCCAGCCACCCTCGCGCCGTTCACCATCGATCGTCGCTGACGGTCACCAGCAGCCGCGTGACGAGGAGGCCCACTGCGGCGTAAGCGAGGCCGAGGCCGAATCGGCGAACCGGTGCGGGTCAAAGGTCGAGTACCAGGTCGCTGTCGGGTTGGGCGCAGCAGATGAGCGCCTCGTTGCGTCCGGGCATTTCCAGGGGGTCGGGGGCGTAGGTGACGTTCCCGGACAGGATCGGCGTGACACAGGTGTGGCAGACGCCGGTTCGGCAGGACCATCGGGTGGGGACGTCGCAGGTGTCGGCCAGTTCGAGTAGGGAGCGGTGCTGGTTGGACCAGCGGACGGTGAGACCGCTGCGCGCGAACGTGATCTGCGGCCCCGTTGCGGGTGGTCCGGGCGGCTGGTGCGGTGTCGTGCGCCGGACGTCGATGACTCCGGGGTTGATGGCGGGGAGTGCGCCGAACAGCTCGGTGTGCAGTCGATCCTGCGCGATTCCGATCTCTGCGAGGGTGCCGCGCATGTCATTCATGAACGCCGCCGGGCCGCAGATGTAGGCATTGGCATCCGCCGGCAGGCCGAGGCCGGCGAGTGCGGCGAGAGTCGGCCGTCCACTGATGACCGCGATGGTCGGCGGTGGGTCGGCGTCTGCCGAGGTGTAGAAGATCCGTTCGTGAGCGCGGGGCAGTGATTGCAGCAGGCGGTGTGCCTCGTCGGCGAAGGCATGCTGGTGAGCGTCCCGGGCTGTGTGAATCCACCAGACGGAGCGGCCGCTCTTCTCGGCGGCGAGCTGGTGGAGCATCGCCAAGACCGGTGTGACGCCGATGCCGGCCGAGATCAGCAGGACCGGGTTGGTGTCGTCGGTGAGCACGAACTCGCCGCGCGGGGCGGCGACTTCGAGTGTCGAACCGGGCTGCAACTGTGATTGCAGGTAGGCGCTGACGATGCCCTGCGGTTCGCGCTTGACGCTGATCCGGTACGCATTCGCGCCGGGGCTCGAGGACAGTGAATAGCTGCGCACCGGCGGTGGTTCGCCTGCTCCTCCTGCGCGCAGCGTGAGGTACTGCCCGCCACGGGGTCGGGGAAGGACGTCGCCGTTCTCGGCGGACAAATACACCGAGGTCACCGCAGAGGTTTCGGCGACGACGTCGGCGACGCGCAGCCGGCGGAAGCCCGGCCAGCCCGGCTCGACGCCGACAGGTGGCGCGTTGGCCTGGGTTCCTTTTTCGGCGCTGTCGAGGAGCTCGCGAAAGGACTGCTGCCAGCCTGGGCTGAGCGCGGGGATGTCGACGGCAGCGCGTAGCTGCTCGATGTCGCGTCCTGGCAGGTACAACAGAGCGTCGATGTCGGCGACGCTGAGGGCATGGCGCCCGACTCGGGTCCGGACGATCTGGTCACCGGCCTGGACGCGCCCTTCGATGATCACCCGCAGGTAGAAGCCAGGGCGGCGGTGCGCGACGAGCAGGGCGGGCAGTTGCGGCTCGCCGAGTCGCATGCCGACCCGGAAGCAGGTTACGCGCGGCTGAGTGACCTCGAACTCCGCCTCGCCAATGCGGTACCGGTCGCCGATGCACACTTCGTCGTCACTCAGCGCGTCGACGGTGAAGTTCTCCCCGAAGGCGCCGTACTCCAGGTCGTCCCGGCCGAGGTGTTTCTCCCAGTGGTGGTAGGACTCGATCTGGTAGACGAGCACGGCGCGCTGCTCGCCACCGTGCCCGTTGAGGTCGCCCTGGCCGTCACCGTCGACATTGAGCCGCCGCACCAGGCGTGGCCCCTCGACGGGCCGTTTCCAGATACCCGTGTACACGGTGCGCCGCTGCCAGGCGACGTTCTTGGGAAGGCCGACGTTGACCGACAGCAAGGTCGCCATGGTGCCTATCCTCTCCCGGTCGCGTCAGATGGTCGGGGTTCGTGCGTGTGCGCTGGTGTGCCGGCGAGCCTTCATCGCAGTTGATGGCTGGCGACGTCAGTGTCGTTGGCGTCGGGGTCTGGCCCGGACGAGCAGTGGCGGTAGGGGGCCGATGGCCGGCGTGACACTCACGGCCTGTACCGGCTCAGCGGTGTGCGGCGCGGTTCCCGGCTCGTCGTCAGCAACCGACGAGTGCGCTGGTGCTTGCTCGAATATGGACGTCATGTCGGTGTCCTTCGTCGCTTGCGGGCTTGCGGGATGTTGTTCGGTTCGGGCGGCTCAGACGAGCGGCTCGCCGCCGTCGATGCCGAGCGTGATGCCGGTCGTGAACGTATCGGCGAGCGCGAACACGACCGCGTCGGCGATGTCCTCGCTGGTACCTATGCGGCGGGCCGGGTTGCGTTCGGTGCGGGCGGCGAACCGTTCTGTCTTCTTCTGCTCGCCGAGACCGTCGTAGGCGCCGGTGTCGATGGTGCCGGGGGAGATCGCGTTGACCCGGATCGGGGCAAGTTCGACGGCGAGCGTGCGGGTGACGGCGTCGGCGGCCGCGTTGGTGGCGCCGACGGCCAGCATTCCGATGGTCGGTTTGCGAGCCGAGGAGCCGGAGAAGAGCACGAACGAACCATCAGAGGGCATGCGCGGCGCGAAGTGCTTGGCGAGCAGGATCGGGCCGATGACCTTGGTCTGGAACGACAACGTGACGGCCTCGGGGGTGAGGTCGCCGACCTGTCCGCGGGCTCGGACAGAGGCGGTGGAGACGACGTGATCGACGGTACCGAGGCGTTCGGCGAGCGCACTGATGCTGGACTCCGCCCAACGACGAGAACGGTGCGGTCGGTCAATGACGCAGACATGGGATATCCCTTTGAAGGATGAGGAATCTCGGCTAAGCGTGGGCAGGGGCGTTGCCGCGGTTGAGGATCTCGTCGGGGTCCAGGCCTCGGTCGATTCCGTGCGGGATGACGGTCTGGCCCGGCTCGAGGGCGAGTTTCTTGTCGTCGAGGAAGACGTCGACCTTGTCCGGCTCGAAGGAGACGAGGTTGGCGACGCGGGCGACCTCGGTCCAGGCCTGCGGGTAGGACCAGGCTGCGCCATGGCGGCCGCCGATGTCGTAGTAAATGGCCAGGCCCTTGTAGGGGCAGAACGTCTGTCCCTCGGCCGGGGCCAGCGCGTTCTCGTCGATGTCCTCGCGTGGCACGTACCAGCGGGGCGCGAATCCGGATTCGTAGAGCGCGACCGGGCGGGTGGTGTCGGCGATGACCCTCGCGCCGTCGGTGACGACCAGGTGGCGGGAGCTCTGGCGGATGTCGATGCGGTGGTAGGGGTCGGCGGCGTGGCCGACGATGCGCTCGTCCTCCTCGTAGAAGGCGTCCATCGCTCGCCAGGCGAAGGCGACCCTGTCGCGTAGCTCGCTGGCGTGCTCGGGCGGTGCGGTGTACTGCCATGCGCCGCGTGCCGCACGTCGGTTGCCCACGCCGACGGTGAACCAATTCGTGTCGCCGAGTTCGCGGTGCTGCGTGGTGCGGTTCTCGCTGACGACGACGCCGGGGCGGACGTCGGCGAGGGGGAAGAACGCGACCGGGTAGTGGCCGGGCTCGTGCAATAGGAGCACGTCCTCGCTGTCGGCGATCCACTCGCCGGCGAACCGCACGCGCATGCGACGGCGCAGCGGCTCGGCGAACAGCACTCGTTCCGGGAGCGGTTCGGCGACGAGGAAGCGGCCGACGGCCCCGCTGCCGAGCGGGCCTTGCTGCCAAGAAAGACCCATGATCGTGGTCCTTTCGTTCTTGTGGGTGGGCTCAGGGCACGCGGTGTCCGCGTTCCTGCAAGGTCCAGGTGTTGCCGTCCGGGTCGGCGAAGTCGGCGAAGCTGGCGTAGTCGCGGCGCTCCGGATCGACGCCCTCGCCCCATCCGCCGGCCCAGGTCTCGACCGGGTCCTTGTGCCGGATCTCGCTGACCGCGACACCACGGGCGAGCAGTTCCGCGCGCGCGACAGCGAGGTCGGGCGTGACGAGGTGCAGGTCGTGCACCCGGCTGGGTAGGTCGGCCGTGACCAGTTGCACCGAGCAGGCCGACCCTGGCGGGGTCAGCTGCACGACCCGGAACTCGCCGTTGGGGTGGTAGTCGACGTCGAGGCTGAAGCCGGCCCGCTCGGTGTAGAAGGCGAGCGCGCGATCGATGTCGGCCACGGGGAGCGGGACGACCTCCAGTGCGAGCGTCACAGCAGCACGGGCACCGGCGCGTCGGCCGGGCCGGCCTCTCGGGTAGGAGAGCTGCCGCCCGCTGACGATCCCGTGGCGTGGTGAACCTGAGGCACTTGCTCTAACTCCTTTGATTACGTTTGCTGGTTAGACATGGAAGCACGCTAGGGTGTAACCTGTCAACAAGAAATTGGAGGTTAGGGATGGAGTTGACGGACGCGGCGGCCGACGAGGCGTTCCTTCTCGACCTGCTCAACAGCACCCCGATCGTCGACGGCGTGCAGCAGGACGAGCTGGACACCGCGCGAGCAGGTCGGTCATGGCTGCGCGCACACGCTCACAGCGGCTCGACCGGCGAGTGGCAGGCCGTACGCGCCGCACGCGCGACGTTGCAGGCCGTGGTGCGTGGGCAGAAGCGGCCCAGCTCGCTCGCACAGCTGCTGGACGGGGTCAGCTACCGCCCCTCGGTATCCGACGACGGTGTCCAGTGGCGCCTGGATGCGACAACCGTCCGGGCAGCCTCCGTGCGCGCCGTCCTCGCCTGGGACGTCCTGCGCCGTACTCGTCCCGGTCGACTGCGGCCTTGCCAGAACCCGGAGTGTGCGCTGTTCCTGATCGACCACAGCAAACCGAACAAGGCTCGGTGGTGCTCGATGGCTGTGTGCGGAAACCGGATGAAGGCCCGCCGGCACTACGAGCGCACCCGCACCAATTCCTGAGCACCAGCCTGCTCGACACGTCTGCTAGCGCGGCCTGCCGTAGTACAGGTACAGAATGCCGCCGATGGGAATCGAGAACGCAATGACCACGATCCAACCCGTGCGGGAAAGGTAACGCAGCTCCTCATCCCTGGCCTGGGCGAGGTCTTTCAAGCAGAACCGTTCGAAGCGGACGATGGTGACAAGGCCGAGCACGATGGCCAGCGCGATCAGTGTGAACTGGGGTGCAGAGAGGTTCACTGTTGCCCGTCCTCCGGGTCTACCGCCACGACCCTAGAACACGACGGTCCGCAAATCGGCAGAATCGCGCTCGCAGCGGCACAAGCGGATAGGCCGCTGCTGAGAAGAGAGACGTCGATCAACGGGGACAGGGCGAGACGGGCCTTTTCGAGTTCGGGGGAGCGGTGAGACCATCTCTGGATCTGGGCGGAGGGAGATCGCGCATGGACGTCGCCAAGCTCGACGGACTGCAGCTGTTCGACGGCCTGTCAAGGCAGCAACTCGAGATGATCGCCCAGTACGCGGTCGAGGTCGACGTTCCCGAAGGCAAGGAGCTGGTGCACGACGCCGCCGTGGCGTGGGACTTTTATGTGATTGAGGAGGGAAGCGCGGAGGTTAGGCGCGGCCAGACCACGCTCGGGACGCTAGGCGCCGGGGATTTCTTCGGCGAGATGGGTGTCATGGCGTCCGATCAGCGACGGACAGCAAGCGTGGTGACCACGTCGCCGATGAAGGCGATCAGGTTGACGACGCACCAGTTGCGAACAATCGCTCAAGAGGTGCCCGACTTCGCGGAGCGTCTGCGTGCCGCGATCGCCGAGCGCGAGCAACATCTGCTCTAGCTCGTCGCACCGCGAGCGAGACCAACTCATTCGCAGCGTCGGCCGATCTATTCGATCCGGTGGGCGGTGTCGGGTACGCCCGGCGCCTCGCTGCCCGGCATGTGGTCCGGATCGGCACCCCGGCTAACCGCGATCGCCATGGCCACATCCATCAGCATCAGGTCACGTTCTGAGTCCCGCACGAATTCATTCGTCAAATTCAAGCGCGCCCGGACAGCCAACAGCCCCTTCTCGGTGAGATACCCAGCCGCTATCTGGCTCCGCCACTCATCGAACAGCACTCGCCGAACCAGACGAGCCACGATGTCGGTCGTGTACTCACCCATGGCCTTTGTGTCCTCCCATCACGTTCACAGATCTCGTCGTCGGCGTTCCAGTCAGGCCTGGCCGCGGCATCTCGTCGTGGTCCGGGCCGGCGGACGGTCTAGCAGTTCGGCCGGCACTGGCGCTGGATGACAGCATCCAGGAATACATCCCGGATGTCGGTGGGATCCTTCACCAGGTAGGTCTTGCCGCCGGTCACCGCAGAGATGGCCTGTAGCGCTGCTACGTCCACGTCGCCACCGATGCCGATCGTGATGATCGGTGTCGGGCGGGTCGGGTCTACTTCTGAGCGGAGCGTCGAGACGAGTTGGCCGAGCGTGATCCCGCCGGGATCGACGTTCCGGCCGTCGGTCATCAGTACGACGGTGTTCACCTTCGACGGGTCGTACGTGTTGCGCACATCCTCGAAGGCGGCGAGCGCGGTGCTGTAGAGCGCGGTGTCACCGCGGACGCGACTTGGCATGGTCGGGGCAGCTGCAAGCAACGCCTCGCGGCGCGTTGTGGTTCCGAGTTTCGCAGTCAGCGGGCCGAGTGGCACCAGTTGTGCCCAGTCGGTCGTTGGGGTCTGGTTGGTGGAGAAGACCCAGAGGCCGAGGTCGGACGTCTGTGGCAAGAAGCCGACAGCGTATTCGGCCGCGGCGGCAACGAGCTGAATCTTGGTCTGGCCGTTACCGGCGGGGTCACCCATCGAGCCGGAGACGTCGATCACGGCGAGCAGCCGGGAGTCCTCGGCAGCTGCACTCCACATCCGCACGGTGTCACGCATCTCGGTGCCGGTCGGCTTGGGTCGCTGGACGACCGGGCGGGCTTGCACGCCGTCTGCTCCGTCAGCGCCTGCGACGGCGTCGCCGGCAGCGTCGCGAAGCCCCGCCGCCGCGAACTCGGCGCGCGCCGCGGGAGTGCGAAGTTGCTGGTCGAACGCCTTCGCGGCTGACGCCATGGAGGCGTCGTCGCCGCTGCCATCAACCCGCACGACGGGATAGTCCAGGCTCAACGTTCCGTCGTAGGGGTACATCGCGGCAGCGAAGAGCGATCCTCTCGCCTTGTTGGCGCTGATTACCTCCTGCTCGCTCGCGGCGAAGATCGGCGTCGAGTTGGGGGCTGCGGCGAGTTTCGCGAACCCGGCGGCGGCGTTCGGAAGCGCTGTGTGGCTCATGGCGATCATCACGCCGACCAGTCGGGTGTTCGGCGTCGAGCCGGCACCGCCCGTCGCGGAGCGCATTGCAAGCAGACTGAGCAGGCCGTCGGTATCAATCGTCGGGTCGGGGATAACAGCCGGTAGCTTTCCCGCGACTATGGCGCTCCACGCCGGGCTCAGCTTGGCCGCCGTGGTCGGCGAGGTGACGAAGACGAGGGGCGTCGTAGCGATCGGAGATGCGACCTGCAAGCTTGCGGGCTGGCCCGCCGCACTCGCCTGGTCGGCGGATAGCCGGTCGGCCCATAGCGACGAGTCCGGGATCCACAGCGTGGTCGCAACCGCTGTGGAGCTGGCGAGTTGGTTTTCTTCCTTTGCCGATTCGACGGCCTGGACTGTGACGCTCACACATTGCCCATCGGCCGACGGATGGGTTGTGGTCCACTTCTTGGCGATCTTTTCAATGGGTGCTGCGATGCTTGGGGCCGCGTCGACCCGAAGTCGCAGCGAACCGTGGCATGCCGGTGCTGCTAATGGGAGCGACCGCTTCGCGGCGTGTTCCTTGGTGCCGTGGCGCTGCGCGACGAACGCGGCCGCCGTAGCCACGACCGTGAGAGTGACCAGGACAGCCAGCAGCAGCGGCCAAGATGGGCCGCGCCGAGCCGGCAGTTGTTGCTCGTGTCGTCCAGCCATACCTACCCCGATTCGGAAGGCCGGCCCCAGCTGTCGTGCAGCAATTACTGCATCGACAAACGCAAGAATACTTCTGTCCCATTTGTCACAAACTCAGCACGCTAGGTAATCAGAGACTGGGCTATTAACGCAAAGCGGGCGAGTTTATTCTGAGCATCTATGACGCTGCGTAATCGGATTGGCACGCCCAACGACGTGCGAGTGCAGCGCGCCAGATGGTCTGATTGTCCACTGTGGACGGTCTGCCCTGCCATAAGTCCGTCCATGAATCACGGCCTGCTGAATCCGATCCTCGGCAATGGGAGCACCTTGTATCACAGCGCACCTTCGCCGTCTCTAACCGTAGTCGGGGAAATCTCAACTCCTTCGAAGTACAAGAGGGTGATCGTCTATGAGCGCAATACAGGGCATCTCGACGGCACCCGAATTCGTGCCGAATCGAGCTCAGCGACTGTTCCCGCGGCTCGGCGAGCGAGTGTCACTCCCGGGCGGGTGGGTTCGCCGGGCCACCGCTGCAATCTGGATGAACATGCTGATCGGCGTGGTTGTCCTGGTCGCAGCGCTGACCCGTGGACTCCTCCCCGACGGTCACACCTCGGCTAACGATGGCTTGGCATTCCGGGCGCTCACTCTTTTTGCCGTTTGGCTCCTGTCGTTCCTGCCCGGCTGGCTGTATGTGCGTTTCCTCGGTCTTCGCGCCGGCGCACTCTGGAATGAATACGTCCTGAATCTCTATCGGCTCGGGTGCGACGACGCGAAGTATCTTCCGCCGCCACCTCAGGATTCTCGGTTCGCCGAGCTTCCCGGTGCAGGTTGCGGGGGTTCCCGCCATGACAACATCTACCGCCAGAAGTTCGACGCCTACTACGGGCGCAAGGTGTCAGAGAAATCCAGCAAGAGCGAGGACTTCACGGTCAACGTCGAGACCTTGTTCCCGGTCTTCCTCTGCACCAGCACGCTCGCGGTCGCATGGTCGGCTCTGCTCTGGCAACCAGTCAGTGTCGTCGATCCGTCGGGCCCCTGGGCGATGCTGGAGTTTGGATTCTTCGGCGCATATGCCTTCGCGATATCGATGCTCGTGCGGCGCTTCTACCAGGGCGATCTACGCCCGAGCGCCTACGCGACGGTGGTGCTGCGGATCATCCTCGTCCTACTCATCGTCATCGTGCTCCACCAACTGTTCGCATCGACCGCGACAGAGAATCCGGTTACGAATCAGTCCGAGATGGTCGTTGCCTTCGTCGTGGGCTTCTTTCCGCTGATCGGACTGCAGGCGCTGCAACGTGCGGCCGGCAAGGTTCTGCACGTGTTCGTCCCACAACTGGCACCCGACTATCCGCTCGACCAGCTCGACGGACTCAACGTCTGGTACGAGGCGCGCCTCGTCGAGGAAGGTGTCGAGGACATGCAGAACCTCACGACCATGAACCTGGTTGACGTCGTCCTGCACACACGAGCGCCGGTCGGTCGTCTGATCGACTGGGTAGACCAGGCGTTTCTGCTCATCCACCTGGACCACGCCGACCGCGACGAGCTGGCGGCGGCCCGGAAGGCAACCGGCTCGGGACAGGTCAATCCGCTTACTGGCGCGGCCACCCGGGTCGCACTGCGCCGGGTCGGGGTGCGCTCGGCGACCGATCTGCTCAAGACCTTCGCGCCGGACTCGGCAGCGAGTCATGGCATGAACGGTCAGGGCCTTCGGCCCGAGTCGCTGAGAGCCTGTGGCTTGGACCCGGATCAGCTCGACTTGCTCGTCCGGCTGGTGCGGGCCGAACGTGGACTCGACCCGGTGTGGAACTGGAAGAACGGCGGCGCTTCGAGGCTGTCCCTGGTGAGCGGCTGACCGTCCATTATGGATTGTCCATCATCGGCCGGATCATCGAACGCCGACTCGTTCGGACGACGCGGGCGCAGCAACTTTAGTGGTTGCGGATGAGCTCGGTGACGGCGTCTGTGATCGGCGTGGGGCCACCGACGACCTGGAACTGTCGGGCGGCCGTCAAGGGGGAGTCGAGGACGTGCAGCAGGACTTGCGCAACGTCCTCGCGGGAGATGGAACCGCCGCCGATTGACTCACCGAGCGACACCCTTCCGGTCGCGGTGGTGTTGGTGAGGCTGCCGGGACGGACGATCGTCCAGTCGAGGTCGCGGCCGCGCAGGTCGGCGTCGGCTTGTGCCTTGGCGCGCAGATAAACCTGGAACACTTCGGTGGAGTTCGGGTCGTAGTTGTCCGCGCCGAATGCCGACACCATGACGTACCGGCGGACGCCGGCGGCCTCGGCGGCGTCGGCGAGCAGGATCGCGGCATCGCGGTCAACGGTGTCCTTGCGGGCGGCGCCGCTGCCCGGCCCGGCACCAGCCGCGAACACCACGGCGTCGGCGCTGGTCAGCGCGTCGGCGACCTGGTCGACCGTGCTGTGCTCCAGATCGAGGATGACTGGTACGGCGTCGATCTTCAGCAGGTCCGTGGCGTGGTCGGGGTTGCGGATGATGCCGACCGGCACGTCACCTCGGGCAGCTAGCAGCCGCTCCAGGTGCTGCGCGATTTGCCCGTGCCCGCCCGCGATCACCACACGCATGTCCACCCCTGAGTCGTTTCGGAAAGGTCGCGCGCCAGCCGGCCATCCAGCAGTTGACGCCCTTCCGTCGTCAGCGGGCTCGGCTCGTCTGGTCGCACCTATGGAATTTACGTCGTCCCAGGAAGCGGATTCGTCCGGACGCGTCGCTGCGAGCCGCTGACGCCGAATCCGCGGCTACCGGCACTAAGGTCGCCGCATGCCGGTGGCCGCGCGCAGTTTCCAACGCCTCGATCCGACCGCCGTCCAGGCGACGGTGGATCGGCTCGTCATGCGTATCACCCGTCGGTTCCCTGACCGTCATCTGGGCAGTGTCGCCGGCGAGCTCAGCGGATTGGTCCGTGAGGTCACCGAGCAGTCCTCGGCCGACCGGCGACGCAACCGAGCCATCGGGCTGGCGTGTCGCATGGTTGGGATCGTCATTGTGGCCGCCGCCATCACGGCGATCGTCCTCGCGGTTCGTGACGCGCGGCCCGCCAGCGGCAGCGTACGCGGCTTCCAATGGCTGTCGGTCCTCGAGAGCGGCATCGTCGACGTGGTGTACGCCTCGATCGCGGTGTACTTCCTGATGTCCCTGCCGAACCGGCTCACCCGACGTCGCCTGCTCGCGTTGATGCATCGGCTGAGGTCGCTGGCGCACGTCGTCGACATGCATCAACTCACCAAGGACCCGGAGCGGCTGCAGGAACGCTTCCACGGCACGGATGCCACCATCACATTCACCTTGGACGCTGCGGAGCTGGCGAACTACCTCGACTACTGCAGCGAGATCCTGTCCCTCGTGGCGAAGACCGCCGCCCTGTGCGCGGAGGAATCGACCGACGCGCTGGTGCTCGATACGGTCAGCGAAGTCGAAACGCTGACCGCCGGGCTGTGTCGCGAGATATGGCAGAAGATCTCCCTGCTCCGTACGGCCTGACAAGGGGATGCCTCGCGTGTGACGTCGTGCGATCAGATGTCGTCATGACTCGCGTCAGTGACGAGTCCGCCCCAAGACCAGTGTGGGATGCGCAGTCCGTCCGGGACGTCATCTGCGGACCGGTGATAGCGGGACATGGTGGTGGTGGTCGCCCATGCGAAGTACTGGTGCAGCACGAGTCGGAGCCGGTCGTCCGCGGCGAGGCCGACGTCTGCCAGTGCCTGATCGAAGCAGGCGATCGCGCGACGGTCCATGTCCTCGTGCGGGCCGTTGCCGCTGTGCATCCGCACCACGGTGGTCTCGTCGCCGTATGAGTCGGAATAGGTGGTCGGACCACCGAGTGCCTCCGCCCAATATGCGGCGAGCCGCTGATTGTGCGCTGGATGGAACCCGTGGCTGAATGCGTGGCTGACCACCTCGTCGGCCATCACCCTGGCATGCCATGCGTTGGCCAGGCGCAGCAAACCGTCGGCACTGCCTGCCGCCTCGTACACGGTCTGCATGTTTGCAAACAATGCCACTCCGCGGATGGACAGCTCATGCTCCTCGCCGGATGAGTTCACCGCCGACCACGCCGCGACAAGCCCACTTGCGACTTCTGCTGGTCGTGCGCTCGCCTGCCAGATGCGACAGTTCAAGCGGGTCAAGTCAGCAGTCGCAGCCACGAGGTGATCAATGCCCACGACCGGAGGCGGGCCATGAGCTCAACCGCTCAGGTGGGGTTCTCCATCAAGCCGACCGTGCAGGAACGGATCGATCAGGGTGCGGCGGCCCGGGAGAGGACGCCGCTCGCTCTGCACTCGGATTTCGCCCCGGCCGTCGGCCGTGACGCGTTGTCGATTCTGGAGCGGCAGGCGACCTCGCGGGTGCGTGAGCTCGTGCCGGTCCGCTACGGACGGATGCTCGTCTCGCCGTTTACCTATTTCCGCGGGGCGGCAGCGGTCATGGCCGCCGATCTCGCGGCGACGCCGACATCCGGACTGGTAACCCAGCTGTGCGGTGATGCCCACCTGTTGAACTTCGGGCTGTTCGCATCGCCGGAGCGGCATCTCGTCTTCGACGTCAACGACTTCGACGAGACCTTGCCGGGACCGTGGGAGTGGGATGTCAAACGCCTGGCGGCCAGCCTCCTCGTCGCCTCTCGCGGCAACGGGCACGCCCGCAAAGAGCAGCGTGACGTCGTTCGCGGTGCGGTCGAGCGGTATCGAGCCACGATGCGCGACTTCGCCGGTCAAGGTCACCTGTCCGCCTGGTACGCCCACCTCGACATCGACGAATCTGCGCAACTCCTGCTTCGCCCACTGAGCAAGCCTGAGCGCAAAGCTGCCATCGCGGTGGCGGCCAAGTCGCGGCGGCATGCAGGCCACCCAGAAGCTGACCGCGGTTGAAGGCGGGACGCGCCGGTTCATCGCCGAACCGCTCCTTATCGAGCCGGCGCGCAGTCTGCAGGCCACCGGCGACGGGGAGGCCCTGCAACGCGACGTGCACGAGGTGCTCGGGCGTTACCGGCGAAGCCTTCCGAGCAACGTCACCGTGCTGCTCGATCGCTTCGACGTCGTCGACATCGCCCGCAAGGTCGTCGGCGTCGGCAGCGTGGGAACCCGTTGCTACGTCGTGCTATTGCGCGGTCGTGACGAGAACGACTGGCTGATCCTGCAGGTCAAGGAAGCGCAGCGATCAGTCCTCGCCAACTCTCAGGCCCACACGACTCTGCCCACATTCCGCAAGCAGGGCCAACGGGTCGTCGAGGGTCAGCGCCTCATGCAGGCCACCAGCGACATCTTCCTGGGATGGGTCACCGCCCAGGACATCGCCGGTGGCGGGCGACGCGACTTCTACGTCCGCCAGCTGCGCGACTGGAAGGGATCGCCGGCCATCGACGTCATGTCCGCGAAGGACCTGCGCGGCTACGGCGAGCTGTGCGCCTGGACGCTCGCCCGCGCCCACGCCCGAGCCGGTGACCGCATCGCCATCGCGAGCTACCTCGGAGACGACGACACGTTCGCCCGCGCCGTCACTGCCTTCGCCGCGCGCTACGCCGACCAGACCGCACTCGACCACGCAGCGCTCGCCGCCGCCGCGGCCGCAGGCCGCATCACCGCCACCACGCAGCCCTGAACGCGACCTCCCTCGCCGGGCGACAGTTCGGTACGCAACTGCTGTGGCAGACCACCACTCGCGGCGTGATCGATGGGCGCGGCGTCAGCTCGTGATCCGACGAGCTGGGCGGCGGATAGGGTCGGCGCCATGAGCTACGAGGCGCTGTGAGTCGTGACGTTCACCCCGGATTGGAACGAGACGCGGCGGGTACGCGCCGCCGGGCCATTCCCTGCCGTTGAGGCGGCCGAGGAGTTCGCCCGCGCGCTGCGCGACGAGTGGCCGGCTGCCGACGATCCCGAGATCGAGGTCGTCCAGCTCGAGGCGACCGAACCGATCTCCGACCTAGTCGCCGGCGACCGCTGAGGATGCGGCGCCGGGTCATGCGTCCCTCCTCAGCACCCCAACGCTAGGGTCGCGCGGCGCTGTTGACCACCGTCGCGCGAGGCAAACACTCGATGACCAGTAGGTGAATGATCAGGCGAGGTCGAACCGATCGAGGTTCATCACCTTGTCCCACGCGGCCACGAAGTCGCGCACGAACTTCTCCTTCGCGTCGTCGCTCGCGTAGACCTCCGAGACGGCCCGGAGTTCGGAGTTCGAACCGAAGACGAGGTCGACGGCGGTGGCGGTCCACTTGACCGCGCCCGTGGCGCGATCCCGACCCTCGAACACGTCCTCAGCCGAGGCGGATGCCTTCCACTCCGTGGCCATATCGAGCAGGTTCACGAAGAAGTCGTTGGTCAACGTCTGGGGCCGGTCGGTGAAGACGCCGTGTTGGGTTTGCCCGAAGTTGGCGTTCAAGGCCCGCATGCCGCCGATCAGAACCGTCATCTCGGGAGCGGTCAGCGTCAACAGGTTGGCCCGGTCCAGCAGCAGGGTCTCGGCCGGCAGCTTCTCTCCGCCTCGGACGTAGTTGCGGAACCCATCCGCTGCCGGCTCGAGCACGGCGAACGACTCGACGTCGGTCTGCTCTTGTGAGGCGTCCGTGCGTCCCGGCGCGAACGGGACCGTGATGTCGACCCCGGCGTTCCTCGCCGCCTGCTCCACGGCCGCGCACCCGCCCAGAACGATCAGATCAGCGAGCGAGACGCGCGTTCCGCCGGACTGTGCGACGTTGAAGTCCTGCTGGATCTGCTCGAGGGTCTGCAGCACCGTGGCGAGTTCGGCCGGGTTGTTGACCGCCCAATCCCGTTGCGGCGCAAGGCGAATCCGCGCCCCGTTGGCCCCCCCACGCTTATCGGTGCCACGGAAGCTTGCCGCCGACGCCCAAGCGGTGGAGACCAGCTGCGAGATGGACAGTCCCGATTCGAGGATCTTGCGCTTGAGGGCAGCGACGTCGTCGTCCGCGATCAGCTCATGATCAATCGCGGGGACGGGATCCTGCCACAGCTGCGGCTCCGGAACCCACGGACCGAGGTAGCGCGAGACGGGTCCCATGTCGCGGTGCAACAGCTTGAACCACGCCTTGGCGAACGCGAGCGCGAGCTCGTCCGGATGCTCGTGGAAGCGCTTCGCGATCGGCGCGTAGATCGGATCGACCTTCAGCGCGAGGTCCGTCGTCAGCATCATTGGGGCGTGCCGCTTGGACGGATCATGCGCATCGGGCACAGTGCCCTCGGCTGCGGCGTCCTTGGGAGTCCACTGCTTCGCACCGGCGGGGCTCGTCGTCAGCTCCCAGTCGTAGTTGAACAGGTTGTCCAGGAATCCGTTGTCCCACTTCGTCGGTTCGTTGGTCCATGCGCCCTCGAGGCCGCTGGTGACCGCGTCGGCGCCCTTGCCGCTGCCGAAGGTGTTCTTCCAACCGAGGCCTTGCTGCTCGATGGGGGCCGCCTCTGGCTCCGGGCCGATGTACTGGGCACCGGCTGCACCATGGGTCTTGCCGAACGTGTGGCCGCCGATGATCAGCGCAAGCGTCTCCTCGTCGTTCATCGCCATCCGGCGGAACGTCTCGCGAATGTCCTTGGCGGCAGCCAACGGATCCGGGTTGCCGTTTGGGCCTTCCGGATTGACGTAGATCAAGCCCATCTGCACAGCGCCGAACGGACCGGAGAGTTCCCGGTCGCCGTGGTAGCGCTCGTCACCGAGCCACGTGTCCTCAGGCCCCCAGAAGATCTCGTCGGGCTCCCAGATGTCCTCTCGCCCGAACCCGAAGCCGAACGTCTTGAACCCCATCGAGTCCAGGGCGCAGTTTCCGGCGAATACCAGGAGATCGGCCCAGGAGATCTTCCGGCCGTACTTCTGCTTGACCGGCCAGAGCAACCGGCGCGCCTTGTCGAGGCTCGCGTTGTCGGGCCAACTGTTGAGGGGGGCGAATCGCTGATCGCCGGAGCCGCCGCCGCCCCGGCCGTCGGCGATGCGGTACGTGCCCGCAGCATGCCAGCTCATCCGGATGAAGAGCGGCCCGTAGTGGCCGTAGTCGGCCGGCCACCAGTCCTGCGACGTCGTCATCACCTCGATGACGTCCCGCTTCAGCGCGTCCAGGTCGAGGGTCTTGAACTCCGCTGCGTAGTCGAAGTCCTCGCCCATCGGATTGGACCGAGACGACTGTTGGTGGAGAACCTGCAGGTTCAGCTGATTCGGCCACCAGTCCTGGTTCGTCCTGGGCCGAGTTGGCGTGGGGGTGGGGGAGGGGATTACTGGGCTTTCGGTTTCGCTGCCGCGGTCAGACACGTCGGTCCTTCTCCTTGCTCGCTGTTTCGTGCTGTTTCTTCTGGACGTTCGTTGCGATCAGCCGCCGGCTGCGGCAGAAGTTGCCGCCACACACTCGGGACATCGGCCCCAGTAGATGACCTCGGCTTCGTCGATCTCGTAACCCGAGTCGTCGGCGGCCGTCAGGCAGGGGGCATCGCCGACCGCGCAGTCGACATCGGCGATGGCACCGCACGACCGGCAGACGACATGGTGGTGGTTGTCGCGGACCCGCGCCTCGTAGCGCGCCACGGAGCCAAGCGGCTGGATGCGCCGGACCAGGCCTGCGTCGGTCAGCGCGCGCAGCACGTCGTAGACGGCCTGGTGGGACACGTCGCCGAGATTCTCGCGCACGACACTGATGATCGAGTCCGTGTCGGCATGCGGGTGATCGTGCAGCGCGGTCAGCACCGCGACGCGAGGACGCGTCACACGCAGGGCAACCCCGCGCAGCATGCGCTCGAAGTCCGACGTCGTGGGCACGCTCTGAAGTGTGGCCTAGTTTCTGGAATCAATCAAGAATCGAGTCTCAGCCCTCGGCCCGCGGCAGCGGTCGAGTCCATCGAAGCGGTCTGGGCTCATACTCACCTGGTCGTCGGTGGGGATCCGGCAGGTGCGGATCGCTGAGTGGGGGTGCCCGTGTTCGTCCAGACGGTCGATGAGCAGCCGGATGACGCCGAGGTCGGCGCCTGGTTCGAGCAACAGCGAGCGACATGGGGATACCTGCCGAACTACGCTGCGGCGTTCGCGAGCCGACCGGATGTCGCGCGCGCCTGGTCGACGCTCAACAAGACCATCCGTGACGGCATGGATCGCCGCCGCTTCGAGATCGCGACCATTGCTGCAGCCCGCGCGCTCCGTTCCACCTACTGCGCCGCCGCCCACGCCAAGTTCCTGCGAGACGTCTGCGACGACGAGACAACGATGCGAGCGATGGCGGGCGACCCCACCGGCGAGACCCTCGACGGGACTGACCAGGCCGTGCTGCGGTTCGCCGCGCACGTTGCGATCGACGCGTCATCGATCGCCCAGCACGACGTCGACCAGCTACGCGACCAGGGCCTGACCGACGCCGACATAGCCGATGTCGTCTTCGCGGTTGCGGCACGCAGCTTCTTCACCAGAGTCCTCGATGGCCTCGGAGTCCAGGCCGACCACCAGCTCGGTGCCTCCTTCGATCCCGCATTGCGAGAACAGCTCACCGTGGGCCGTCCGATCGCTCCCGACCCTGCCCTGTAGACGGCACCTGCCGCATCACCGCCCGGAGCCGAGCGTTCCTGGAGTTGAGTCCGGCCTCGCGGGGAACGGAATCCGCGCCCGGACGGTGCGAGCGACCATCCGCTCGAGCCATCGCCGAGCAGGGTATTGACGCAACCAATTGGTTGCCATACTATCGCAACCATTCACTTGCTACTTGATGGAGGACATCATGGCTTTCCCCGATCGCATCGAGCGCACCGTCGAACTCGCTCACCCGCCGAGCAAGGTTTGGACGGCGCTGACTACGGCCGACGGTCTGGGTGCGTGGTTCGGCAACGAGGCGACGATCGACCTGCACCCGGGTGGTTCGGCCTGGATGAGATGGACCGAAGGGTTCACGGCCGACATGCGGGTGGAACGGGTGGAGGAGCCGACGGTGTTCGGGTTCACCTGGCACATCAACGGGCTGCCCGACGACGATCCGCGCCGAACGTATGTCGAGTTCACGCTCGAACCGGTCGGTGCGGGCACGCGGCTGACGGTGGTCGAGAGCGGTTTCGCCCAGCTGTCCGAGGACGCCTACCGCTCCGCGTACGACGGCAACGTCAAGGGTTGGGCGAGCGAGCTCGGCGAACTGGTCGACTACCTCGATGCCGCCTGATAAAGAGGCGATCGCCGAACAGGTCTTCAGCGCCCTGGCCGACCCGACCCGGCGCGCGATCCTCGCCGCGCTTGCCTCAGCGGGTCCGGCCACGGCCACGGATCTGGCCGATCGTCTGCCGATCACGCGACAGGCAATCGCCAAACACCTGGCCCTGCTGGCCGAGGCCGGCCTGGTGACGCCCGAACCGGGAGAGCGGCGCCGGGTGCGCTACCGGCTGCGCTCCGCCCCGATGCAGGTGGCCCAGCAGTTCCTGGCCGCACTGGCCCGCGACTGGGACCGCCCGCTCGAGGCGTTGGCGGAGCACCTCGACCGATCCGCTCGCAAACCCACCACAACCCCACTTGAGAAAGCCCGAGGACGTCATGGCTGATCACCGATTCACCTCCGCTTTCGCCGTGGACCGCTCCGCCCCGATGACGGGTGGCAGTACGGCTGCGCTGACCGCGACGCTCGGGCTGGCCGCCGCGTCGTGGGTCGTCGCGGTCTGGCAGATGAGCGGCATGGACATGGGTGTTGCGACTGGGCTCGGTTCGTTCGGGTTCTTTGTCGCGGTGTGGGTGTCGATGATGGCGGCGATGATGCTGCCGGGTGCGGCTCCGGCGGTGGTGCGACGCGTTCATGGCGGCGGTGGTGTGCCCGCGGTGTCGCTGTTCGTCGGGTCCTATCTTGCCGTCTGGACGCTCGTGGGCCTCGTCGTGTACGCGGTGTACCGGCCCCATGGGTCTGCCGCAGCCGGGGTGGTAGTGATCGGGGCAGGTGTCTATGAGTTGACGCCGGTCAAGCAGTATTTCCGGCGGCGTTGCCAGGAGAGCGCCCGTTCTGGCTTCGGGTTCGGGTTGTGCTGCGTCGGTTCGAGCATCGGACTGATGTTGATGCTGGTGGCGGTGGGCGTCATGAGCGTCACCTGGATGGCCGTCACCGCAGGCGTCGTCCTGGCCCAGAAGCTGCTGCCCCCGAGAGCCGCCATCGACGTGCCGCTGGCGCTGGCGATCATCGGACTTGGCGTCCTGATCGTCATCGCGCCGTCATCGGTTCCCGGACTCATCCCACCGATGTGGACCTGACAAGAAGGAGAGAAGCAATGACCAATCACAAGATCGGAACACGGGACGAATGGCTTGCAGCCCGGCTGGAGCTGCTCGCGGCCGAGAAGGCGCTGACGCGGCGTAGCGACGAGCTGGCCCGGCAGCGGCAGGAGCTCCCCTGGGTTCGCATCGACAAGGAGTACGTCTTCGAGACCGACGAGGGCACGGCGTCGCTCGCCGACCTGTTCCGAGGACGCTCGCAGCTGCTCATCTACCACTTCATGTTCGGGCCCGACTACACCGCAGGCTGCCCGTCCTGCTCGGCGATCGCGGACGGCTTCGACGGCTCGGTCGTGCACCTCGCCAATCACGACGTCACGCTCTGCGCGGTGTCGCAGGCTCCACAGCCGAAGCTGCAGGCGTTCAAGCAGCGAATGGGGTGGACCTTTCCCTGGGCGTCGTCATTTGGCAGCGACTTCAACCACGACTTCCAGGTGGCGCACACCAAGGAGGAGTGGGACTCGGGAGCCGTCGAGTACAACTTCCGTACCGTCGACCTCCGGCTGCCGGAGACCGGCGAGGAGAATCCCTTCGTCACCGAGATCACGTCGAGCGTCGGAACCGACTGGGCGACGTACAGGCAACAAGGGCCCGGCGTGAGCGCGTTCGCGCTCGAGGATGGCGTCGTCTACCACACCTACTCGGCGTACGAGCGCGGGCTCGACGGCCTGTGGGGCATGTACCAGTGGCTCGACCGCGCGCCACTCGGTCGCAACGAGACCGGCATGTGGTGGCGTCGCCACGACGAGTACGACAGCGCGTGACGCCCGCAGACGCTACTGACCGCGACGCCATTCCGGCTTACGTTTGTCGAGGAAAGCCCGCATGCCTTCAACAGCGTCGGGGAGCTGGCTGGCCGCGGCCATGACCTCAACGGCGTAGGCGTATGCCTTCGGCTGGTCGAGGTCGACCTGGGCGTAGAACGCGCGCTTGCCCAGCCCTTTGCTCTCGGCACTGCCTCGGGTCACGCGTTCGAGCAGGTCCTGCACGGCGGTGTCGAGCTGCGCGTCCGGCACGACCGCGTTCACCAGACCCCAGTCTGCCGCGGTGTGTGCGTCGATGACGTCGCCGGACAGTGCCATCTCCATCGCCCGCTTGCGGCCCACGTTGCGGGCGACCGCCACCACGGGCGTGTGGCAGAACCAGCCACCCTTCCCGCCCGGCAGGCAGAATCCAGCCGACTCGGCAGCTACAGCCAGGTCGGCGCTTGCGACGAGCTGGCAGCCGGCGGCAGTGGCCAGCGCGTGAACCCGAGCCACGACCGGCTGCGGAATCTCCTGCAACAGCAGCATCAAACGCGTGCACGTGTCGAGCAACCTCTGCACCTCGGCATGGTCGTGATCGACGACGTCGGCGAAGTCGTGCCCTGCCGAGAACACCGGACCGTTGGCCGCGAGGACGACGCCCAGCGCATCGCTCTCCCCGATATCGGTGAACGCCGAGATCAACTCGAGCATGTGCTCACGCGAGAGCGCGTTGCGCTTCGCGGGATTGTTCATGGTGACGGTGAAGAAATCGTCACGACGCTCGACGACTACGTGGGTCAGGATCATGGCCAAGTCTTGCCCCGACATAGGATCGAGGCAAGCGCCGATCAGATCAGGACGGGAGATAGCCCGCGCGGAATGAGCCGGTGTTCATAGGCTTGGCGCTCGGGAGCCTCGACCTGGCAACGCCGCACTACGGTAAGACGCGATGAGTACGGACGAGACACGTGAGGGCGTTGGGCTCACGAACCTCGATCAAGAATTGTTCGAGGGCGCTGGGGCGAGCAAACGGGATCTCGTCGATTACCTCGATGCCGTCGGTGAGCGGATGATCCTCCAGTTGCGGGACCGGCCGTTGTCGGTGATGCGCGTCCTGCGCGGCCAGGCGCCGTTCATGCAGAAGAACGTGCCGAAATACACGCCGGACTGGGTGACGACCGTGCAGGTGTGGGCGGAGGCCTCGAAGCGTCAGATCTCCTATGCACTGTGCAACGACCGCAGAACGCTGCTCTGGTTCGCCAACCAACGCGCAGTCGAGTACCACCCGACGCTGTTCCGAGTCGATCAGTGGGATCGCCCGACGCACCTGGTGCTCGATATCGATCCGCCGGATGCGAAGGCGTTCCACCTCGCTGTCGGAGCTGCCCGGCTGGTGCATCAGGCGCTCGCAGATGCAGGCCTGGCGAGCGCGATCAAGACGAGCGGAGCCAAGGGTCTGCACATCTTCGTACCGGTCGTTTCCGCGACGGCCGAAGAGATTGCAGCCGCGACGAGGGCCCTTGCCGCGCGCGCCGAGCGCCTCGATCCGACGATCGCCACGACAGCGTTCGTTCGCGAGGACCGCGAGGGAAAGGTGTTCCTCGACTCGACGCGCGCCGGCGGGGCCACGGTCGTGGCGGCCTACAGCCCGCGGCTGCGCCCAGGAGTGCCGGTCTCCTATCCGCTGGCCTGGGACGAACTCGACGGCGTCGGCCCGGGCGACTTCACGCTGCACACAGCCGGGAGCCTGTTGTCCGGCCGGGATCGCTGGTCCGACCTGATGCCTGAGCCGCAGGAGCTGAGCGCGGAACTGGTTGCAGAGGGCCGGCTGATCCCAGTGGCGCGTGTCCAGGCGATGCACGAAGGCAAACGGCGGGCACGCGCTCGCCGGCAGGCCGACGAGAACGACGCTCCGGGTCCGGTGTAGATCAGCTTGAGCGGACGCGGTCGTAGATCAGGCAGATCGCGCCGGACTCCGCGGTTGCTATGTCGGTCAGCGACCAGTCGGTGGTCGGCAGGCCGTCCTCGAACAGGCGGGTGCCGCCACCGGAGACCGTCGGGCAGAGCGTGACGCTGAGGCGGTCGACCTCGTCGGCCGCGAGCAGCGCGCGGATGACGCTGCTGCTGGCCAGGACGATGATGTCGCCACCGTCCTGCTGACGCAGCCCGCGCACTTCCTCGGCCACGTCACCGTCCACGATCCGCGAGTTGGCCCACGGCGCCTCGGTGAGGCTGGAGGAGAAGACGACCTTGTCGACGGCATTGAGCCAGGCCGAGAACGTGCGGTCCTGCGAGGCGGCGTTCTCGTCGTCGGCGACGGCCGGCCAGTAGCCGCCGAATCCCTCGTAATTCTTCCGTCCGAGCAGGGCGGTGGTTGCCGGGGTGGTGACCCGCACCATGTGGTCGCGTGCGGTTTCGGTGATGGCGTGCGGGACGATCCAGCTCATGTCGAAGTCGCCGCCGGCGCCGTTGACGCGGCCGTCGAGTGACAGGGAGATGTTGGCGACGACGCGGCGGGTCTTGGCCTGGGTGTTCGTCATGGTCATTCCTTCTGGTCCTGACGCCCCGATGGCGTCGTGTGGCTGACAGCCTGTCGCGGCACGCTGGCGGGAACATCTGCCACCTGGCCGATTTGCCGGTGGCCCTGGCAGAGGTGCTGAGAGACTGCATCGGATGAGCGAGATCGTCCACGTCCCGCCTGAGCTCTCCTCCTTCGTCGGACGCAACGAGGAGCTCGCGCTGATCGACGCGGCGATCGCGCCCGGGAAGGCGCTGACGCTGGTCGGTCCGGGCGGGTGCGGCAAGACCCGCCTGGCGATCCGCTCGTGCCACGCGCAGGTGCCGCGGTGGCGCGACGGTGTCGTGTGGGTCGGGCTGGAGCGGCTGACCGATCCGGACGCTGTCGCGGTCGAGGTCGCCCGAGTGCTCGACCTGCCGCAGGTCGCCGGCTCGGATGCGACCGGTGCGCTAGCGGCGGCCCTGCGCGAGCGGCAGCTGCTGCTCGTCCTGGACAACTGCGAGCACGTCCTCGCCGGTGTCGGGGAGCTCGTGTGCGCGCTTCTCGCCGGATGCCCTGGGATCGGCGTGCTGGCCACGAGTCGCTCAGCGCTCGGACTTGCGGGCGAGCAGGCCTGGCGGGTGCCGCAGCTCGCCCTGCCGGACGCGCTGGCGCTGTTCCTGGACCGTTGCGGCTTGGCCGCGGCCGACGAGGTCCGCGCCGACGTGCACGCCGGCTCTCGGCGGGTATGTGACCGCCTCGACCGCCTGCCCCTCGCTCTGGAGCTCGCGGCAGGCTGGATCGGCACACTGACTCCCGCGCAGATCGCGGATTCCCTCCGCGAACCGTACGCGCTGCTCGACGCCGGCCGGTCGACGGCGCCGTTTCGGCAACGGACGCTCGAGGATTCCATGCGGTGGAGCCACGATCTGCTGGACGAGCAGGAACGAGTGCTGTTCCGGCAACTCGCGATCTTCGAACCGGGCTGCGATGCCGACGCCGTGCTGGCACTCGCCGGTTGCGACGGACGCCCGGACGGGCAGCTGCTCAAGGCGCTGCGTGGCCTGATCGAGAAGTCATTGGTCGTGGCGGATACGACCGGTTTGGTGGCCCGGTACCAGCTGCTCGGCACTGTGCGCGCCTACGCCTTGGCCCGGCTAGACGAATCCGGTGAGACCGAGACGATCCGCGGGCGGCACCTCGACCTGTTCCTGGCGCGGGTGGACGCGGCCGAGCCGCTGCTCGACGCGGACAAGGACGAGTGGCGCGAACGCATCGGTGCCGACTACCCCAACATCCGTGCTGCGATCGAGTGGGGACTGTCGCGGGACGACCCGACACGAGGCCGTCGCCTGGCCGTAGGCGTCGCGTGGTTGTGGCACCTCGAGGACCGCGGCAACGACGGCCTTCGCTTCTTGCGGCAGGCGGTCGCGGTCGGCCGCGGGGCTCGGACCGAGCTGCACGCCCGGTGCCTCGTCGCGCTGGCGCTCGTGGCCGACACGCGGCTGCCAGGCCCCGAGGGCTATGCCAGCGCGCACGAGGGGCTCGCGCTCGCCGAGGACATCGGTGCGTCGGACGTCAGCCGCCTGGCCCGGTCCCTGACCGCCGTCGGGCAGCTCGGCGGAGACCTCGACCTGGCGCGCGACGAGGCCACCCGGACCCGCGACGACGCGCTGCTGGCCGGAGATTCGTTCGTCGCGAACGCCTCGGCCGCGCTGCTCGGACTGATTCACCTGGTCCGCGACGAGTACGAGGCGGCCCTCGCGGTGCTCGCGCCCGCCGCGGCCGCCCTGCTGCAGCAAGGCGACCGAGGTGTGGCGTCATCGGCCCTGTGCTGGCTCGCACTCGCAACCGCATACTCGGGCGACGTCGACGCCGCGGTCGAGCCGGCCGAGGCCGCGGTACGGGCCGCAGAACCGCTCCGTGAGATCCATCGGCTCGGGCTGGCCCGCTCGGGGCTGGCCGAAGTGCTTGTGCTGCAAGGGCGTCTCGACGCCGCGGCCGCCGCACTCGCGCCCGTCGAGTCGCTTGTCGCCGCGTCCGGGGTCCCGATCTTCGTTCCGGGATGGGAGCGGACGAGCGCCCTGATCGCGTTGGCGAACGGGGACCCGTCGAGCGCCGTGGCGTGGTGTCGACGCAGCCAGGAGTGGCTGCCCGAGCTATCCGACCACACGCTCGTGGCCCCGACCCGGCTCGTTCTCGGCATCGCCCTGGGGCGGTCCGGTGAGGTGGACGCGGCTGGCCGGATCCTCGACGACCTGGCCGACGAATCGCGCTCTGACCGCGCGCCGTCCGTGATAGCCGGCGCGCTCGAGCAGAGCGCGATCCTTGTCCAGGACACCGACCCGGACGCCGCGATCGACCGGCACCATCAGGCGTTGCGCATCCGCTCCGATCGCGGGCTCGTCCTCGGCTGCATCGACAGCCTCGAATCAATCGCGATGCTGGCCGCGCAGCGCGGCGCGGGCGAAGAGGCCGGCATCCTTCTCGGCGCCGCCGACCGAGCGCGGGCCCGATCCGGTTACCGCAGGCAGCACTCCGAAACGGAGTCACTCGCCGCCCGTCCCGATCTCGACGACGTGATCGCGAAGGGGCGCGAGCTCGACCTCGCCAGGGCGATCAGCTATGCCCAACGAGCGCGAGGTCCGCGGCGTCGCCCCGACTCAGGCTGGGCGAGCCTGACTCCTACCGAGCAGTCCGTCGTGGCTCTCGCCGTGCAAGGGCTGAGCAACCCGGAGATCGCCACACGGCTGTTCATCAGCCGCGGCACCGTGAAGACACACCTGGCGCACGTATACGGCAAGCTGCAGGTCGCCAACCGCACCGAGCTGGCCCGGCTGGCGGCGAGCATCAGACCGTCCGGGTAACCGAAATAGTTCGGGCGGTTCCTTATGGCCGTCGCCGGCGGTTAAGCCCGGATGCGCCGTGATCTTGGGCGGGTGAGCGTGCCGTAACGCCGAGATGCCCTTGTGCGGCAGGAGAATCAGAGCTTCTCAGGTCTTTGATTCGGCCGTCACGAAGGGCATCTGGCGAGTGCAACTATCTCACGCGGCGCCGGTGCGGTCGGCGCGCTTTGATGATCCGAGTTTGGTGTCGTGTGCCGGGCTGGTGCCGGCGCTGGGGCTGGCCGCTCGGGCGGGGCTTGCCGATCTGGCCGACCGGCGTCTGACGGTGGCTGGCGGTGCGGGTATCGCGGCTGGTGCGAAGGTGATGTCGCTGGTCGCGGGCATGGTGGCCGGTGCGGATTCGATTGCCGACATGGACGTGTTGCGGCATGGCGGGATGGCGCGGGTGTTCAGCGGGGTGCGGGCGCCCTCGACGCTGGGCACATTTCTGCGGTCGTTTCGGTTCGGGCACGTCCGCCAGCTCGACGCGGTGGCGGCGCGGTTCGTGGCCGGGCTCGCGCAGCACAGCCCGTTGATCGGTGCTGGCGCGCTGGTGAGCTACCTCGATGTGGACGACACGGTGCGCGCGACGTTCGGCTACGCCAAGCAGGGCACCGGCTACGGCTACACCGGAGTCAAGGGGCTGAACGCGCTGCTGGCCACGGTCTCGAGCACAACCTCGGCGCCGCTGATCGTGGCGACCCGGCTGCGCAAAGGGTCGGCGAACTCCGCGCGCGGCGCAGCCCGGCTGGTCGCCGACGCCATCAAGACCACCCGGTCGTGCGGCGTGGACGGTGTGCTCGTGCTACGCGGCGACAGCGCCTACTACACCTACGACGTGATCGCCGCCGCCCGCCGACACAAGGTGCATTTCAGCGTCACGGTCCGCAAGGACCGGGCCGTGACCGCGGCGATCGCCTCGATCGGCGAGGACGCGTGGACCGCGATCCACTACCCGCGCGCGGTCTTCGACGACCAACTCGGACAGTGGGTCAGTGACGCCGAGGTCGCCGAGATCCCGTTCACCGCGTTCGGCTCACGCGGCAAGACCCGGCAGGTCACGGCGCGGTTGATCGTGCGCCGAGTCCGTGACGCCAACCCCGACCATGTCCAGCTGAACGCGCAGGGCGAGCTGTTCCGGGTCTGGCGCCACCACGCGATCTTCACCGACTCGCCGCTACCGATGCTCACCGCCGAGGCCGACCACCGCCGCCACGCGATCGTCGAACAGGTCATCGCCGACCTGAAGGCAGGGCCACTCGCGCACCTGCCCTCCGGACACTTCGCCGCCAACTCGGCCTGGCTCGTGCTCACCGCGATGGCGTTCAACCTCACCCGCGCCGCCGGCGCGCTCGCCTCGGCCTTCCACGCCAGGGCAACCACCGCCACGCTGCGCCGACAGTTGATCAACGTCGCCGCCCGCGTCACCCGCTCCGCCCGGCGATCGACGCTGAGGCTGCCCGCCGCCTGGCCGTGGGCCACCGCGTGGCAGCGACTGTTCACCGCCGCGATCGGACCACCAACCCGAGCCTGAACCCGTCCACCGCCGCCCCGGCTCGACCGGAGAATCAAGTGGAAAAGCCGAGCAGATCGGCTGTCCACCCACGCCCCCAGCACTCCAGCCCAACACGAAGATCAACTACACGGCGATCACCAGATCACGCGGTGCATCCGGGTTAAGTGGCGATGTCGGGATAGGGCAGCGAGATGTGCGCCATCGCCCGGCCGTACGCCTTCTGGTACTCGAGCGGGCCGTGGTCGCGCTCGAACATCGCGATGAACAGGGTGAGCGTCAGGAACGGATGGGCGCCCATCTCGAACAGCGTCACGTGGTCCTGCTCGCGAAGCGCGCGGCGCTCGTCGGCGGTGAACGACAGCCAGGTCGACTTCTCATCGCCCACGCAGTTGAGCAGCGTGTTGGCCATCTCGCGCTCCCACCACTCGACGAAGCCGGTCGGATCCTCGCGGTACCGCTCGACCAGTTCCGGATCTCTGTCCACTGTGTACAGAAACTTGTCTAGCAGGTACTTACTCATGCCGGCACTCCGTTCGGGTACCAGGTGAAGTAGGCCTCCATCGTGTGGAACAGGTCGAGGCTGTCGACGTGATCGGCCTTCGCGCCGTCGCCCGCCACACCCATCATCAGCATGAAGTCCATGAACCCGTGGGTGGCATTGCCCGGCAGGTGCAGGCTGTCGAGAGTCACCTCGGCGAGGCAGCCGTCGAGGTCGCCGCTTGCGATCCATTCGACGGCCTTGCGGTCGAATTCGGGATCGGGTCCGTGCTCGCCGAACTGGCGCGGGCCGCCGAGCTCCAGCGACAGGTGGCCTGTTCCGATGATCGCCACCCGCTTGTCCGATGGCCACGACTCGACCATCGTCCGGATCGCCCGGCCCAGCTGCACGAATCGCTTCGGCTGTGGCATCGGCGGCGCGAAGATGTTCGTGTAGATCGGCACGATCGGCAGATCCGCCTGCGGCCGCAGCGTGATGATCGGGCAGGTGATGCTGTGGTCGATCCGCAACTCGTTGCTGAACGCCAGGTCGAAATCGGCGTCGAGCCCGTTGCGCAGGATGTGCGCGGCCAGGTCCTCGTCGCCGCGCACCGTCATCCGCGGCAGGCCGAACTCCCGCTCCTCGTTGTAGAAGTTGCCCTCGAAGAAGGGTGCCTTGCCAACGAGGAACTGGGGCATGTTGTCCAGCCAGAGCTGGTGAAAGTGGTCGCTGCCGACCATGACGAGCACGTCCGGACGCGCGCGGGTGAGCGTCTCGCGGAACGTCTCGATCTTGGCGACCCACTCGTCGGCGAACGGGGGACGGTCTGCGCCGGTCGAGGTGCTCGCCCGGTAGTAGAACGGGTGGTGCGTGGAGGCGACGACCGCCGCAACTGTGGCCATGGCGCGCTCCCTTTTGGTGGGGCTACACAGCATAGTCAAGTGCTTGACATGCCTGTCGGCTCAGCGGATTGTCGAGCGGACAATCGTCCGAGGCGCTGGAGGAGAGCATGCCCGGTCCCGACTCGGTCGTACTGCGTGGCGGCACGGTGCTGACCATGGACGACGGGCATACCGTCCACACCGACGCCGACGTGCTCGTGGTCGGCGACCGGGTCGAAGCGGTCGGGTCGGCACTCGACGTGCCGCAGGGCACGACGGAGATCGACGCACGCGGGGGCATCGTGATGCCCGGCATGATCGACACCCACCGGCACATGTGGCAGACGGCGATGCGCGGCTACGGCGCTGACTGGACGCTGACCCAGTACTTCGTCTGGTACTACCTCGAACACGGCAAGGCGTTCCGGCCCGAGGACATCCATGCAGGCAACCTGCTCTCGGCCTGGGACGCCCTGGAGGCCGGCGTCACCACGACCGTCGACTGGTCGCACGGGCTGCAGACCGTCGAGCACGGCGAGGCGGCGGTCGACGCGCTGCGCGCGGTGCCGGGCAGGTTCGTCCTGGCCTACGGCAACATCCAGGCCGCGCCGTGGGAGTGGACCATCGATCCGGCCGTCCACGCGTTCTTCGAACGCCACCCCGCGGGCGACATGCTCGGTTTCCAGCTCGCCTTCGACGTCACCGGCGATCCGACCTTCCCGGAGAAGGCAGCATTCGAGGCGGCCCGCGAACTCGCGCTGCCCGTCACAACACACGCCGGCGTATGGGGCGCCACCAACGACGCGGGCATCCGGCTGATGCACGAGAACGGGTTCATGACGCCGCAGAATGTCTACGTGCACGCGGCCACATTGAGCACGGATTCCTATCACCGGATCGCGGCGACCGGCGGCTCGATATCGGTGTCGACCGAGTCCGAGCAGAGTGCCGGGCAGGGCTACCCGCCCACATGGCAGGTGCGTCGGCACGACATCCCGGTGTCGCTGTCGATGGACACGAGCGTCTGGTGGAGCGGCGACCTGTTCTCGGCGATGCGCACCACGCTCGGGGCCGACCGGTCGCGCGAGCATCTGGAGGCGCACGTCAAGGGCGAGACCGTGACGCACACGCACCTGCGAGCCGAGCACGTCGTCCACTGGGCGACTCGCGGCGGCGCGCACGCCCTCGGCCGCGACGACTTGGGCAGCCTGCAACTGGGTAAGAAGGCCGACGTCGTCCTGATCAAGAACGACGACTCGCCGGTGTCCTTCCCGCTGCTCAATCCGTATGGCCACGTCGCCTTCCAGGCTCAGCGCGGCGACGTGCACACGGTGCTGGTCGACGGGCGGATCGTGAAGCGCGATCACCGCCTGGTGGGCGCCGACCTTGCCGCGGTGCGTCGCACCGTCGAGTCCACTGTGGACCATCTGCGCTCGGCCCTCGGCGAGGACGCATGGATGCAGGGCATGAACCCGGACCTGCCGCCCGACGAGGTGCTCGACAACCCGTACCAGTACACCGACTACAAGTCCGACTCGACGCGCGACGCCCGGGGCAGCGTGTTCGGCGACCGGTGACGGCCGGACGGCTGCGCCGACCGGGCGACGACGACGGGGCCGCACGACTCGAGAATGGCCTCGGGCATATCGACTAGCTCGCCGTCGCTGACCGAGGCGCACCGGCGATCTGCGTCCGACTCCGGCCATGTTCGGACCAAGGTCTGGCTCGAGCGGTGGACGTTGGTCTAGCGTCTCAGGACGAAGCCCTCGTGAAACGTATCAATCCGATTCGGGTCGAAGCGGTACCGACGCAGAGGAGGCGCAATGACTCTGCGCGTTCTGGCCGTGTTGCTGGCATTGATCGTCTCGGGGATCGCGCCCGCAGGAGCTAACGGCAGCGTTGCGGTCAGCGCCGTTCAGGTCGGCGGGCTGACGACCGAGCATCAGGTCAACCCGCTCGGGATCGACGTCGCCGCGCCGCGGCTCGGCTGGGTCCTGAGCGCGGACGAGCATGGGGTCGGCCAGTCGGCGTACGAGATCGCTGTGTCGACCAGTGCGGGCGGCTCGGCGGACGTGTGGGACAGCGGCAAGGTGAGCTCGTCGCAGTCCTTCGACATCGCCTATGCGGGACCGCAGCTGCATTCGCGGACGCGCTACTTCTGGCGGGCCCGGGTCTGGGACGCCGCCGGCGCGGTTTCGCAATGGAGCGATCCGGCTTCGTTCGAGACGGCGTTCCTCGCACCGAGCGACTTTCATGGCGCGTGGATCGGCGCGCACGACACGCCGGCCGCCCCGTCGCTGAACGGCGCGAACTGGATCTGGTACCCCGAGGGCGATCCGGCCAACTCGGCGCCGGCCGGGACGCGGTATTTCCGGCGCGCGTTCGATCTGCCCGCGGGTGACCAGATCAGCAAGGCCAGTTTCGCACTGACTGCCGATGACGGCTTCACTCTTTACGTCAACGGGCAGCAGCTGGCGAGCTCGCCGCGGGTGACCGACTCCTGGCGTACCGCGATGGTCGTCGACGTCGCGGCCTCGTTGCACGCCGGCCGCAATGTGATCGCGATCGAGGCGATCAACACCGCCACCAGCCCGGCCGGGCTGATCGGCAAGCTGCACGTCGAGGGTTCGGTCGGCGACCCGCTCGATCTCGTCACGGACAACTCCTGGAAGTCGTCCAACACCACCACGACCGGCTGGCAGCAGCCCGACTTCGACGACTCAGCATGGCTTGCGGCGCTCGAGGCCGCCCCCTACGGCAGCGGCCCCTGGGACAGCTCGGTCACGGTGCCGAGCGCGGCGTCAGCGGCGCTCAACGGCGCGAACTGGATCTGGTATCCCGAGGGCGATCCGGCCAGTTCGGCGCCAGCGGCGACGCGGTACTTCCGGCGTGCGTTCGATCTTCCCGCCGGCGATCAGATCAGCAAGGCAAGCTTCCTGCTGACTGCCGATGACGGCTTCACGTTGTACGTCAACGGGCAGCAGTTGGCCAGCTCGCCGCGGGTGACCGACTCCTGGCGTACCGCGATGCTGGTCGACGTCGCGGCGTCCCTCCACGCCGGGCGCAACGTGATCGCGATCGAGGCGATCAATACCAGTACCGGCCCGGCCGGGCTGATCGGCAAGCTGCACGTCGAGGGTTCCGTCGGTGACCCGCTCGACCTCGTGACGGACAACTCCTGGAAGTCGGCCAACACCGCGGCAACGGGCTGGCAGCAGCCCGACTTCGACGACTCCGCATGGCCCGCCGCGCTCGCCGTCGCCCCCTACGGCTCCGGCCCCTGGGACAGCTCGGTCGGCCTGCCGGGCGCACCGGAACCCCTGCTGCGCAAGGACTTCACTGCTGGCAAGACGATCGCGTCCGCGCGCGCGTACATCTCCGGTCTCGGCTACTACAAGCTCTACGTCAACGGGCAGCGCATCGGCGACCACGAGCTCGACCCCGCGTTCACGATCTACGACAAGACTGCCCTGTACGCGACGTACGACGTCACCGGCGCGCTGCAGGTCGGCGCCAACGCGCTGGGCGTGAGCCTCGGACGCGGCTATTTCGGGATGACGAGCCCCGGCGACTGGCTGACGTCGCCCTGGCACAGCGAGCCCAAGCTCAAGCTCGAACTCGACATCACTTTTCAAGACGGCAGCAAGCAGCAGGTGGTCAGCGACGGCAGCTGGAAGGTGGCCGACGGGCCGACGCGCAGCGACTCCGTCGTGAACGGCGAGACCTACGATGCGCGCCTCGAGCAGCCTGGTTGGAACCGACCCGGGTTCGACGACGCCAAGTGGGCGCCCGCGATCACCGTCCCCGCGCCCGGGGGAACGCTTCGCGCAGAGGCGATCCCGCCGATCAAGGTCATCGGCAACCTGCCAGTGGCTCACGTCGCCACGCCGAGCGCCGGCGTGCACGTCTACGACTTCGCGACCACCACCGCCGGATGGGCGCGCGTCGCGCTGCGCGGGCAAGCCGGCGCGGTAGTCGCGATCACCTATGGCGAGAAGCTGCGCCCGGACGGCACGGTCGACAACGCCGGGCTGCAGTCGTACTCGTACACGCTCAAAGGCGGCGGCCTGGAGACCTACGAGCCGAGCTACAGCTATGACGGCTTCCGCTATGTGGAGATCGATGCGCCGGCAGGTGTCACCGTGCAGTCAGTGCAGGGTCAGCGCGTAGATACCGCGGTCCAGAACACCGGTGGCTTCACCAGCTCCAGCGAGCTGCTCAACCGTTATCAGAACGCCCAGGCAGACACGATCCAGAACAACCTTCACTCGATCCCGACCGATACGCCGATGTACGAGAAGCGGAGCTGGACCGCCGACGCGCATCTCTACGCCGACTCCGCGATCGCCAACTTCGACATGGAGAACTTCTACGAGAACTGGATGCGCGTCCACCGTGACGACCAGAACCCGGACGGAACGATCGGCGTGTACGTGCCCACGCAGCCGGATGCCAGGGGTCTGGTCGACCCGGTCTGGTCGGCGAGCTTCGTCCTGATCGACTGGGATCTCTACTGGTACTACGGCGATACCCAGGTTCTCGGCGACAACTATGACGCGATGAAGGCGTGGCTCGACCAGTTCGAGCACGCGATCACACCGACCGGCTACATCTACACCGGCTTCAGCTTCGGTGACTGGGTAGCACCCGGCTTCGGGTTCCCGCCCGAGGGCACCCGGCTCGTCGGAACCGCCTACATCTACAAGACCGCAACGACCCTGGCCAAGATCGCTCGCGCCCTCGGCCGGGACAGCGACGCCGCGCACTTCGACGCACTGGCTGCGAGCGTCGCGGACGCATTCAACGCAACGTTCCTCGACAAGTCGGCCGAGGCCTACTACGACAACAAGTCGGCCGGCTATCGCCAGACCTCGAACCTGCTGCCGTTGAGCCTCGGCATCGTCCCCGAAGCCGACCGGCAGGCCGTGCTCGCCAACCTCTTCGACGACATCAAGGCGCGCGGCCAGCACCTCAACACGGGCGCGCTCGGCACGAAGATCATCCTGCCGCTGCTCACCGACACCGGCAACGCACAACTCGCGTACGACGTCGCCACCAACCCGACCTATCCCGGTTGGGGCTACTGGTTCCAGGCACTCGGCGCCACCACGATGTGGGAGGAGTGGGGGAACACCTCGCGCTCGCACGACCACGCCTTCCTCGGCACAGTGGACGACTGGCTCTACGAGCGCGTCGCGGGGATCGAGCCGGCGGCACCCGGCTATACGAAGATCAAGATCCAGCCGTATCCGGTCGGCGACCTGACGAATGCCGCGGCCCACGTCGCGTCCCCGCTCGGCCAGGTGAGCTCGACCTGGACCCGCAAGGACGGCGACTTCCTGCTCCGCGTCGGTGTGCCCGTCGGCGCGACGGCAGAGATCCTCGTCCCCGCACGCGACCGCGACGCCGTCAACGCACCTCCCGGCGCCACGTTCGAGGACATGCGCGACGGCTATGCCGCCTTCCAGGTCGGCTCCGGGACATACGTGTTCCGCTCCACGATGTGACGGCCGATCACCTGCCGAGTGCGCGCACTATCCCGGCTATGGCGGACGCGTCGAGGCGGGATGCTTGATCCTCGTCCCAGACCGCCAATGCCCAGTCCCACGTGTCATCCGACCAGCGGTGCGTCACCTCCGACCAGCCCAGTCGCCACCAGGCGGTTGAGCGCGGACGGCGAGCGAGCGCCCCATCGAGTGCCCCGTCAAGTGACGCATCGAAGCTGCCGTCGGCCAGCCAGCGGTGAACAAGCACGCCGATCGATTCACCCGCGACTGACAGCTGTTTGTCAGTGACGTGGTTGGCGAACCAAGCGGCTCGGCGCACCATGTCGGCCTCGTGCTCGCGCCACTGCGCCGCGCGCATCTCCTCGATGCTGGTCGACGGTCCGTCCCAGTGGAACAGGGCCGGGTCCATCGGCTCGCCGGTGACGAAGGCGGTCCACCGTTCGACCACGGAGTCGCCGAAGCGCTCCTCGAGCGCGAGGCCGGTCGCGGCGTCGATGACGACGTGCATGTCATAGGGCTTGTGCGCGGGCGCGGCGAATGCGAACCGCCACGCCGGGCGGCCCAGGTACTCGACGCGCTCAATCGGTCCGATGGGCTGACCGAAGCCGAACACGTCCACGTCGTGGCGGCTTCGGTGATGGGCTAGCTCGCTGCCCTGTCCCGCCCATGCCGGCCCGTCATACGGCGCGGCGATCATGTCAGCGTCGGACCGCCGCCACTTGGTCACGCCGTCGCTGATCAACCACGGTTGCCCGTCCTCATCGCTGAGCCGCGCCCGGGCTCCGGCGAGGTGGACGAGGGTGACCGAGCGGTGCCCGCGTCTCAGCTCCTCTATCCGGCCGCGCACGACAACCTCATCGTCCGGGCCGTCGTAGACCAGCGGCTCGAGCTCAGCCCACACGGCCGCGTCCGCATCCGCCAATGGCTCGGGCGACGGGTGACGGAACTCAGGCGGCGGGACGGCCTTGGGTCGCAGCCGGTGGCCCGCTGCGGTCAGCACCAGACGAAGCATGTCCGGCACCGCTTCGGGGTCATCCGGCCAGCCGGCCTCGGCGCGTCGGGTGAGCACGTCGGCATCGCCGGCGTCGGCCGCGGTGCCGCACACGTTGCACAGCGTCGAACTGGCGAACCCGAGATGCACGTCCGGTAACGAAGGAAACTCCACTGTCCGGTCAGGCTCGCCACCGCAGACCACGCACGGAATCGTTGACCGATCGTCGACTTCCCACGCGCTTCCGCTCACCGACCACCTTCTCCGTACGCGCCGTCACGTTAGCTGACATTGAACCGCTGCGGCGCGCCGTCACCGCGAGCGCCGCGCTTAGCCGATCTCCTCGACCAGCTCGTACAGCTGGCCGTCCGGTGCACGAAAGTGGATGTAGCGCTGCCGAGCGCTCGAGGAGACCTCGCCGTCCGTCGCGATCCCCGCGGCACGCAACTCCGTCGCAGCCTGCTCGACGTCGTCCACGAGAAAGCCCACGGTCCGCTCGGCGCCCGCATCGCCGTGCTCCGATGTGACCGCGAAGGACGAGCCGTCTGGCATGGCGAACACCTCGGCGTCCATGCCGTCGCCGCGCGTCGGCGCGAGGCCCAGCACGTCTTGCACGAACTCCGCCATCGCGGTCCGCGCCGCGGTCCTCGTCCCCACGAATGTGATGCCCTGTAAGCGCATTCGCCGGCCTCCGCACTAGGGTCGCGTCCCCGAAGGCTACTCACGAGGTTGGTCCAGTAGTCGGCGTTCGATCGCGGCGGTCGGTTCGCCGGTGCGGCGGCGAATCCGGCAGCGACTCGCAGACGCGACATGATCATCTCTGCTCGCGATGCGCCGACACGCAGCTCCGGCAGAGATCATCAAGGTAGACCGAGCCGTCGAGTCGCAGCGGCAGCGCGGCCGAGGCAGGGTCGTCCGTGAGGTGAGGTATGGGTTTGGTGCCCGCTATTGACCATTGACGCCACCTGGGCTGTGGATGCTATACATCGAGCGGTCTGTCACGCCCAATCCACCCAGGCGGGGCAAAGCCTTTCCCGCATGGCCGCAAGGAGTGCTCATGAGCGTCGGCTTGTCGGGACGAGTCAGAATCACGCGGCGGCGCTGGTTCGCGGTCATGGCGGCGACGGGAGCGCTCCTCGCCTCGACCGCTGTCTCAGTGGGACTCGCACCGGCTCTGGCCGAACCGCCCGCCGTCCCGAGTGCGGCCGCGGACACGTCGGCGCTGGGCGGGGGCACCCTCGACGACGTCCACAACATCCCGACGAACGCGGTCGCCGGCAACGTCACGTTCCTCGACAACGTGCAGGGCGTGAGCGGGTACTCCGGGCTCAACTTCATCCATTACGCCAAGTACGGCTACGACTTCATGTTCGCCAACGGCACGGGCGGCCTTGCTGTCTGGTCGTTGAAGGATCCCGCACACCCCGCATTCGTCTCGAAGATCACCGCGGCCGAGCTGCGCGTGCCTGGCGACACGGAGGACCGCTTCTGGGAAGGCGAGAACATGACCGTCGACCCGAACCGCAAGCTGGTCTTCCTGAGCCGTGACCCGCGCGGCTTCGGCGGCACCCTGACGACCGGGCAGTCCGGCGTCTACGTCATCGACGTGCACGACCCGTGGAACCCGCAGATCGACGTCTTCCACCCGATCCCGGCGGGCCACACCAGCACCTGCATCAACGACTGTATGTACCTCTGGACGGTCGGGCCGTTCAACACCGGGACGCCCGGCAACGACCCGTCCTGGACGCTGGGCGTGCCCGTCTGGGTGACCGACATCCACGACCCCAAGCACCCGTACACGTTCCCGCAGCCGATCGACCTCGGCCGGTTCGACGGCACGACGGCCTACACGCACAGCGTGGACGTCGACCGCAACGGCGTGGCCTGGGTTGCCGGCGAGGGCGGCGACCGCGGGTACTGGACGCGCGGGCTGCACTGGGATCCGGTGCAGAAGCAGGCCCGGGTGGCCACCGCGTCCGATCCGGTGCCCTACGCGGGCGGAGTCACCGAACCCACGACGCCGGGCGCCCCGACCGACGACTTCTTCGCCTACTTCGACCACAACGCCCAGCACGTGACGTGGAAGCTCGGCAACTTCGACAAGGGCGAGCTGCTCCTCGTGACGAACGAGAACATCACCACCTGCTCGGAAGCGGGGGAGTTCAAGATCGTCTCGCTCGCCGGCAGCTTCGACGGCGCGGGCTGGCGATCCACGCCGGACGAGCCGTTCCGGCTCAAGCTCGTCGGGCACTGGACGGCGTGGGGTCAGGAGGGCTCAGCAACGTCCGGCAGCTGCTCCGCGCACTGGTTCACCGTGAACGGCAACATCGTCGTGGAGGGCTGGTACGGCCAGGGCACGCGCTTCATCGACATCTCCGACCCGGAGCACCCGAAGCAGGTTGGCTACTTCCGCGTCCCGTCGGGCGACCCGAACGTGACGGCCGGATCGGCGTCCGCGCCGTACTGGCACAACGGCCTCGTGTACGTCGCCGACTACAGACGCGGCGTGGACGTACTGCGGTTCGACGGCAAGATCACCGGCAACCCGGACGGCAAGATCTGCTGGGACTCTTGCGACAACTGACCTCCCGACCTCGGGGGCAGCGCGCTGCGGCAGTGTCATCAGGGTGACGCCGCGGCCCGCGCGCACCATGCTGATCGTCCTCAGTGGACTGTGTGCTGCGATGGTGCTCGGCACGCCCGCCGCGTACGCACATGCCGAGATCGAGGCGACCTCGCCCGTCGACGAAGCCGTGCTCGGCGCAGCGCCGCACCAGGTCGAACTGCGGTTCAGCGAAGGGGTGATCTTGCCGCAACGGTCGATCCAACTGCTGGACGCGAACGGCCACCCGGTCGGGATCGGCGCGCCGGCACATCCAGCCGGGCGCGGCGAGCTGGTCACAGCGACGCTCCCGCCCGTCCTGCCCCAGGGCACCTACGTCGTCGCGTGGCGGGTGGTCTCCGACGACGCGCACGTCGTGTCGGGCGCGTTCGAGTTCAGCGTCGGCGCGCCGAGCCCTTCTGTGACGCTCGTCGGCCGGCGCCCGAGCCGAGTCGCGCCGGCGCTGAACACGACCGGTCAGGCCGTCGCCTTCGTCGGCATGGCCGTGACGATCGGCGGCGCGGTCCTGATCGGAGCGCTCTGGCCGGGCGGCAGCGCGCCGCGTCGCGGCCGGCGCACGGTCTGGGTCGGCCTGCTCGGACTCGGCGCGGGCACGCTCGTCGTGCTGCTCGCGCAGTACCCGTACAGCACGGGGGGAGCGTTCACGTCGGCGTTCTCGGCGACGGCGCTGCGTACGACACTGTCGTCGCGGATCGGCGAAGCGCTCGTCGCCCGGCTAGCGATCACGGCCACCCTCGCCGTGATTTTCGCGCGCACACGGTCGCGTCCGGTGCCGCGCGCGCTGATCGGCGCGTGGGCGGCCTGCGCGATCGCCCTGACGGCGACGTGGACGCTCGCCGATCACTCGCACACCGGCATGCAGGCCGGGCTGGCTGTCCCGGTGGCGTGCGTGCACCTGTTCGCGGTGAGCCTCTGGCTGGGCGGGCTGATCACGCTCGCGGTCTGCGTGACCGCCACGGCGGCGGACGATCAGCGCGACCAGGCGTTGGCCCGGTTCTCGCGCCTCGCGCTGCCCTGCTTCGCGGCGATCGTGCTGACCGGCCTGTACCAGTCGTGGCGCGAGGTCGGGACGCTCGGCGCCCTGCCCGGTACCGAGTTCGGACGGCTGCTCCTGATCAAGCTCGGCGGCGTCCTGGTGATCCTGACCGTCGCGTCGCAGGCCCGGCGGTTCGTGCGGCGCGCCGCAATACCGCGCGGCGTGAGTGGCCTGGTCGCGGTCGAGGCTACGTTCGGCGTCGCGGTGCTGGCGGTGACGACGCTCCTGGTCAACGCCGCGCCGGCTCGCGGCAGTTACGCGCCGCCCGTGCACGCGACGGTCGGCGTACCGGCGACGGCGCAGCCCGCGACCCACCTCGACGGCGGCCACGTCGAGATCCGGCTCAGCCCCGCGAAGCACGGCGTCAACGTCGCCGACGTCTACCTCGTCGCGCGAGACGGCACGCTCGTGACGGCGGCCGGCGTCACCGCGCAGCTCGCGCCCGGCAGCGGCGAGGGGGCGCAGCCGGTCGCGATCTCGCCGGCCGAGCCGGGACACTATGTCGCGAGCCAGGTGTCGATCCCGTACGCCGGCAAGTGGGTCTTGCGGTTGTCCGTACGGACGTCCGGATCCGGGGACGTGCCGGTGCAGATCCGGTTCCGGGCGCATTGAGGTGGTGGGCAGATGAGGTCGGCAACGTTGATCGCGGCGACGGCTGTACTGGTACTCGCCGGATGCACCGGGCACGGCCACGCGGCGCCCAAGGTTCTGCCGCCGTTCACGGTGCGTTCCGTGCAGTCCGGGTTCATCACCGCGCACGACCTCGGCGACGGCGCGATCCAGATCGCCGACACCGGTCATGGCGCGCACATCATCTACACGCCGCCGGACAGCATCCCGACCTGCCCGTACGTGCAGCGTGCCGACGACGTCACCGTCGCCGTGCAATCAGCCGTCGAGCTGCCCGGCGGCAACTCGACCGGACGGATCATCGTCGGCCCGCGCGACGCGAGCCGCACGCCGCTGCCGGTCGTGACGCAGGGCGCGGTCGTGTTCAAGAACGGCACCCTCGCGGTGGTCGGGATGAAGACGGTGCAGGCCGAGTCGGCGAAGTGCCCGGCGGCGTTCACCATCCTCGGCGGGCCGCCGGTGATCATCGGCGACTACAAGGTCAACCAGCGGCCGTTCGAGCTGGCCGGCTGGCACGGCTTCGCTCAGCAGCTGGCGCACACGTTCCCGCCAGGCATGGACGACCCGACCTATGACGACCTGGTGACCGTCGTCGTGCAGAAGGCGAACGTGATCCTCTACGTCGGTTTCGAGCAGACCAAGCAGACGGGTGAGCGTGCCGACTCGAGCAGCCGCGTCCGCGCGGCGATGCAAGTAGCGCTCAACCGCCTCGGCTGAGTGCGCCGGTCAAGCGGGCAGCGCGCGTTCCGGCTCGGTGCGAGGTGACCGCTCAGGTGAGTGGACGCCAGTCCGGCCACCGCGGTCGGCTCGATCCGCCAAGCGCGTCGATGACGACACGTTCGATCTGCTCCGGGGTCAGCTCGGCCTTGTCGTCAGCACCGGGCGCGACAGCGAACCACGAATGCTCTCCGTCGGAGAGGATCACCGACGCCGCCCGTTTCCTGTCGGGTACGACCGCTAGCGAACCCCAGGAGCGATGCACGAGCACCTGCTGATCGCGATCTGCACTGAGCTCGAACAGCCATCGGCGCACGGTTGCAGAATCCGTCAGCTCGCAGGTCTCAGCTGCGACACCAGACCGACCCGTCCCGATAAGGCGCTCAGCAACCTCGACGACGCCCGGGACGTCAGCGTCGCGACGCCTACGAAGCCAGCCCACGGGCCGTCACTATCCTCGACCAGGTCAAGCTTGACCAGAATCCCGGCGGCTTCGACCACGCATAGGAATCGATGCGCCTTGGCCGCACAATGAACCGGTCGACGAACGAGGGGGAACAAGCCAGATGAACGCGACGCACGATGACTTGCAGCGGTCGGCTGCGGATCACTTGATGCTGCACTTCTCAAAGCAGCGGCTGGACGACCTGCTGGTGCTCGAGCGCGGAGACGGGCCGTATGTGTTCGACACCCGGGGCCGGCGGTACATCGACGCGTTGTCGAGTCTGTTCTGCGCCCAATTGGGGTACTCCTACGGCGAGGAGATGGCCGCCGCAGCCGGGGCCCAGTTGACGCGGTTGGCGTTCAACACGAACTGGGCGACAGCGCATCCTCCTGCGATCGAGCTCGCCGAGCGGCTGACCGGACTGGCGCCCGCCGGGTTGACGCGGGCGTTCTTCACCAATGGTGGTTCGGAATCGGTTGAAGCCGCGTGGAAGCTGGTTCGTGAGCACTATCTGGCGATCGGGCAGCCGCAGCGCACCAAAGCGATCGCTCGCAGGGTCGCCTACCACGGCGTCACGCTCGGCGCCCTGTCGTTCACCGGGTTGCCGCGGTTCAAGGACGACTTCGGCCGGGCGCCGATCGACGTGACACATGTTTCCAACACCAACGCGTTCCGTGCACCGGACGGCGCCGACGCGGACGCGTTCTGCGCGCGGCTGCTCGCCGAGGTCGAGGACGCCATCGTGGCAGCCGGCCCCGAGGAGGTCGCGCTGATCATCGCCGAGCCGGTACAGAATGCCGGGGGCTGCCTGACGCCCCCGCCCGGGTACTGGCGCGGGTTGCGGGATCTGGCCGACCGTTACGGCATCCTGCTGATGGCCGACGAGGTGATCACCGGATGCGGCCGGTTGGGGGAGTGGTTCGGCATAGCTCGCGAGGGCATCACCCCCGACCTGGTGAGCCTGGCCAAGGGGCTCACGTCGGCTTACGCGCCGATGGGCGCCGTGCTCGCAACCGATCGCGTGGTGACGCCGCTGATCGACGGCGGACGGGTGTTGCGGCACGGGATTACCTTCGGCGGCCATCCGGTCAGTGCGGCGATCGCGCTGCGCAATATGGAGATCTTCGAGCGCGACGGCGTGCTGGACAATGTGCGTGCCCTGGAAGCACACCTGCAGAAACGAATGCAGGAACTGATGGCGTTGCCGATCGTCGGCGACGTGCGCGGCGCCGGATTCTTCTGGGCGGTCGAACTCGTGAAAGACGACGCGAACACCCGCTTCGACCAGGATGAGCGTGACCGATTGGTGCGCGGATTCCTTCCCAGGCGGCTCCTCGACGCAGGCATCATCACCCGCGCTGACGACCGCGGAGACAGCGTGCTGCAGATCGCGCCACCGCTGATTTGCGAGCAGGACGTCCTCGACCACATCGTCGACGGCCTCGGCGACGTTCTCGTCGACGCTGGAGCGCACATGGGCATGACCGCAACTCTCCGATGAGGTCAGACCGAATCCCTTGGCCGCAACGGGTTGTCGAGCTCGCCGTGTCTCGCGCGGCCGGGATCTCGCCGTTTCTTCTGCTGTCTATCCGTGCCCATGACGCTGCTGCTGACGACGAGTACGCAGCCATGAGGAGATTCAGCGGCCTGGACGAGTCTGCGCTGCACCGGATCCGCTTGGATCACGAGTCGCTGGGCAGCGTCGACCTCGACGACTGGTCCGGAATCATCCTGGGCGGCGGGCCGTACAACTTCAGCGACGCGTCCGAGGAGAAGTCCGCTGACCAGCGCCGAGCCGAAACCGAATTGCTCGCCCTGCTGGACGAGATCGTCGCCCGCGACTTTCCGTTCCTCGGCTGCTGTTACGGAATCGGCGCCCTCGGCACGCATATCGGCGCGACCGTTGACCGGACCTTCGCCGAACCGATCGGATCGGTGCCCGTATCGCTCACCCCTGCCGGGCGCGCCGACCCACTGCTAGCCGATGTGCCCGACGTGTTCGAGGCGTTCGTCGGACACAAGGAGGCGATCAGCCAGCTACCGCCCGACGCAGTGTTGTTGGCAACCTCGCCGACCTGCCCGGTGCAGGCTTTTCGGGTGGGCCGCAATGTCTACGCGACACAATTTCATCCCGAGTTGGACGTCGCCGGAATCTGCACGCGCATCGAGATCTACAAGCATGACGGCTACTTCGACCCCGGCGCTGCCGACTCATTGAAGTCAGCGATGCTGCAGTGCGAGGTCGTGCATCCGCCGGCCGTCATGCGTAGCTTCGTCCAGCGATTTGCATTGCCGGCGTGAAAGCGGCTCGATCAGTAGACCTGGACGCCGTAGGTAGACAGCGCCGCAGTCACCGGCTGGAAGAACGTCGTCCCGCCGCTCTTGCAGTCACCGCTGCCGCCTGAGGTGAGGCCGACCGCAGCGGTGCTGTCGTAGAGCGGGCCACCGCTGTCGCCGGGCTCGGCGCAGACGTTCGTCTGGATCAGCCCGCGGACGGTACCGCCGCCGGAGTAATGCACTGTCACGTTCAGCGCGGTGACCGTGCCGCTGTGGACGCCGGTCGTGCTGCCTCGGCGCGTGACCGACTCACCGACGAAGGCGTTGGCTGCATGGGTGATGTCCTGGCTGCCCACGGTGCCGGGGTAGTTGGTGAACGACGGGTCGTACCGGACGATCGCATAGTCCTTGCCCGGGAACGTGGCGCCGACGGTGTTGCCGAGGAACGTGCTGTGATTGGCCGAGGTCCACCACTGCGGCTCGGCCTTGCCGCAGTGGCCCGCCGTCAGGAAGTAGTGGGTCGAGCCGGCGATGACGTTGAAGCCGAGCGAGCAGCGGTACCTCGAGCCGTAGATCGCGTCCCCGCCAGAGATGTCGAGGTGGAAGGTCCCGGCTACGGTTTGCAATCTCGCGGTGGCGCCGAGGCGCTGGACGGCCGCCCGGACCGCGGTCAGATGGCTTCCGGTAATGGTGCGATCGACGGAGACCACGACCTGGTTCGAGGCCGCGTCGACGCCCCACGCCGTTCCCGCAAACGCGACCGACCGGTCCAGGCTCAGCATCGCCGCGGCCAAGCGCGCGTCGCTATCAGCGCGGGAGTGCGCTCCCGCGGGTGATGCCGCCAGAGCGGCGGCCGAAGTCAGGCCGACCGCCGCAACGACTATCGCGGCGCCACGGAAAGAGAGTCGGGTGAACCTCATGACAGCCTCCTGGGTGATGGGAGCAGCCGTGATTTCGCGGTGCAACGATGGTATCGGCTGATCCAGGATGACCCTCTTGCGGTGAGTCGACAAGGTTTAGTGCCTGATTTCCCGACATCGGCCTACGCCGCCCATCGTTCGGGGACGTCCAGCAAGATCGTGATCAGGCGCGAACGTGGCCGCGGACGACTGGGTTGCGGAGGGTGCCGATGCCCTCGATCGCGATGGAGACGATATCGCCGTCGGCGAGGGTGAACGGAGGTGGCGGTACGAGGCACGTCCCGGTCGAGAGCACGGCACCGCCCGGATGAACGTCGCCGCGCATCAGGTAGCTGACGAGGTCGTCGAATCGCCGATGCAACAGCGATGTGCTGGTCTGACCTTGCCAGCACTGGGCGCCGTCGCGATCGATGGTCAACGTGATCTGCAGCTGGTACGGATCCGCGATCTCCCACGCAGGCGTGATCCACGGGCCGAGGCCGCACGCACCGGAATAGATCTTCGCCTGCGGGACGTACAGCGGGTTCTCGCCCTCGATGCTCCGTGACGACATGTCATTGCAGATCGTGTATCCGACGATCTCGCCGAAGCGGTTGATCACCAACGCCAGCTCGGGCTCCGGAACATCGACGGTGGAATCCTCGCGGATGCCCAGCTCTTGCTGCGGGCCCGACACCCGCCAGCCGACCGACTTGAAGAACACTTCGGGCCGCTCCGCCTCGTAGACGAGCGCGTATACGTCGGCCGCTCTTTCGCTTTCCTCGATGCGGGCCTGCCGGGACGTCTCGTAGGTGACGCCACAAGCCCAGACCTCGGTTCGGCCGTCGACGGGAGCCAGCAGTTCGACATCGTCCAGAGCGACGGAGGCGCCGACGTCGGTCAACCGATCCCGAAGTTGGGCCGCGGGCAACGCCCACAGCTCGTGCAGCGATGTGACACCGGTGAGTGCGGCGACCTCGTCACCGGAACGGACCCCGACGAGCGGTTCCGGCAACTCGCGACTTCGATACCTGACGATATTCACCTGCACTCCTCGCCTTGGGGTACGTGGATCAGCCCCAGTCAACCGCCGAAGATCGTCGCTGACGAGCGCCTCGAAGGATCGGCAGTTTCGACTGTCTGTTGACGTGTGGTTGCGGTACGGTCCGCCCACCTGCTGCGCCATCGGGCGCGGCAGCATCCGGGGGGATGCCATGGTCGCGCGGTGCGCTCGTACTGTGTCGCACGCCGTCGAGTCGATCGGGCACCGGCGCGGGGCGACGTTCGGCACGAGGGCGATCAGCGCCGTCGCTGTGGCTGCGACTTGCATCGCCGTCACGGTTGTCATGTCCCGGCCGGCTAGTGGCACCACTTACACGACCGTTGATCACACTGTCGGCCAGGCCGTGGCGTACGCGAAGTCCACCGGCGTCAGCGCGGCAGTCGTGGTCTTGGACGACAAGACCGGCAAGGTCTACTCGGCCGGCAGCTACACGAGCTATTACGGCTCGGCTTCGGTGATGAAGCTCTTCGTCGCGACCAAGCTTCTCGTCAGCGGACAGATGAGCAACTCCTGGATCGCGAGTAAAGCCTGGTCGATGATCACTCGATCCGACGACCGTGCCCTCCTGGCGTTGCTGCCCTACGTCGGCGGCGTCAGTGTGATCAACTGGGTCAAGAGCTACTACGGCATCTCGTTTCTGGGAACCACGCCGCACAAGGCTGGATGTTGGGGCAATACCCAGATCACCGCCGAGGGAATCGCGTATTTCTATCACCGCATGAAGCACGACAGCCGGGTCGCACCCTGGCTCGTCAATGCAATGCACCACTGGCAGACCTACGCGGCTGACGGCACCAATCAGAGCTTCGGCATCCCCAAGGCGGCCACTGGGGTCGGCATCAAGCAAGGCTGGGGCCACTGCTCGTCGAACACCGACGGCTCGGTCGTCCACACGACCGGGTTGGTCGGCGCGAACCGCTTCGCGATCGCTATCCTCACCGACACCAACAATTGGGGCGTGAATTCGCACGCATACAACGCGACGCAAGCGTCCGTCGTTACGAGGATGACCAAGATCCTCATGCCGCACGGCTACATCGACCTGCCGGAGGCGCACAATCCGATTGGTTATGTGGATTCGAGGTCGGTGCGGGGGTCGACGGTGAGTTTTGTGGGTTGGGGGTTGGATCCGGATATTCGGACGGGGTCGATGACGGTGCGGGTGGCGGAGGGTTCGGTGACTCGTTGGCAGC
>WNGL01000459.1_pt1 | contig 48662 bp, 44 predicted proteins | sample 5400591 | NCBI WGS metagenome assembly WNGL01 (sample SAMN13153377, study PRJNA577476) | soil metagenome | isolation source: 80 cm soil or saprolite under Garry oak tree replicate 1 | place: USA:California | collected 2016-06-15 | reverse complement strand
GCTGAAGAGTTGGGTTTAGGTATGAACGCTCTTCGCATACGGGCCTGTCGGATACGCGCGAGTTTGATGAAATGCACGGAGGACTGTCTCGCTGAGGCAAGAAGCGCGTGAAATGAAATCACAGCGGCGGTCATATTAAATTGATGAGGTTGATTCCTCAGTCCGACGTTGATGCGAACCAGGAGCGTCACAAGCAATGAAGGTCAACACCGGGGATGAGAAAATTCTGAGGAAATATCTCCTGGGAGATCTGTCTCCCGAGGAACAGCAAGAAGTTGAGCTCCAGTTGATGTCCGATGAGGACGCTTATGATCTGTTGGTTGCTGCTGAAGATGACCTGATCGATGCCTCACTCGCCGGAGAGCTGAAGGGCGATGAGCTCGAGCGGTTTAACAACTACTTTCTCGCTGCCGGCGAGAGACAACGCAAACTTCAGTTTGGCCGCTCGCTCGAGCGATTTGTTCGCGACCCGCCTCGATCCGCTGCATCGCCGGAATCACCCGCTCGCGACGTATTCTGGGGCGCCGTAGCGAATTTCCTCCGTTATCGTCCGGCGATCGCTTACGCCGCATCCGCGGTGGTCGTTCTCATGATCGTCGGAAGTATCTGGTCCGTCTTCCGAATCGTCGAGTTGCAGCGACAGCTTGATTCTGCAACGGCTCAGCTCGCCGATGTGGGCCGAGAGCGCGACGAAACCAAACGGCAATTGGGCGAGAGTGAGTCGTTGGGCGAAAGGATGCGGGCCCAGGTTCAAGCACTCGAAGAAACATTGGGCGCAACGAAGTCTTCGCCCGTGCCCCAGGCGCTGTTAGCGTTCAACTTGATACCCGGCCTTTCGAGAAGCTCGAGTGACATTCCGAAGATCGCGATAACCGCCAACGCCCGCCTTCTGCAGTTCTCCCTCACACTGCTTGACGACAATTACGACAGCTACCGGCGGCCAGGAACTTTGGACCAGAGACCGGCTCAACGCAACGGCCGCTCGCGATGGCAAGGTAGTGGTTTTGACAGTGCCCGCTACACTCCCCAGCGGCGATTGCAGTTTTAGTCTGATGGGGGTTTCGGACTCGCACCCACCAGAAAGCATCAGTAGCTTCTATTTCCGCGTTGTTCGTCAGTAACCCTCTAGTTGGACCAGCCGTCCCGTGGCCACTCCCGTTATCCTGCAATCACCTATAAAGGCAGCCGTTGTCACCGAAAAGGTGAACTGCGAAGCAGGTACAAACGCGGGCTAAAGCCCGCGACTACATTTTGCGACAACGTTTCGGCTAAGCCTGTAGTCGCGGGCTTTAGCCCGCGTTCGCATCGCCGTAACATGGCCGCCTTCGACTGCCGATTTTAGTTAGGGTGAAATGCCTCACCGAGATTCGCCATTGGTGAGTGAAGACCAAAACAAAAAGAGGGAGGTTTGTATGAAGTACGCAAGCGTTCGAGTATTTACGGTCGTGGCGACACTGGCTGCGGTGGCATTGCTGAGCATTCCTGCCGTTGTCCAGGCGCAGTCGGGGGGAATGAAAGTGAACGTCCCCTTCGAGTTTTACATCGGCAACCAGAAATTTCCGGCTGGGCTCTACGCCGTGTGGCGAAACCATAACGATGCTTCGGTGGTCCAGGTGTCGGATAGGAACGGGCACAACTCGATCATCGTTACGATCCCCATCACCAGTCGCCTCGAGAATGCGGCCGGGCAGCTCGTCTTCAATCGGTACGGGGGTTACCACTTCCTGTCCGAAGTACGCTGGATGGGTTCCGCCAGCGGCGGGCAATTTCCCCGGTCCTTGGTCGAACGCCGACTTTCGAAAAACATCGCAGCGGAACAAGTGGCTACCACAAACACCAACCGCTGATCCCACTGTCGGAGCCGGGCCCTCGGGCACCGGCTGTCGCGAAAGACTTCACGCGTGCGTCTTTCGCCAATTTTGCACGAAACGTATTGAACGCCATGATCATCAAGAGCAGGAGTCCTTCACATGATTGGTGAAATCGTCTCTCACTACAGCATTGTGGAAACGCTTGGTCACGGCGGAATGGGCGGCGTTTATAAGGCCCAGGACACCCAACTCGGCCGATTTGTGGCGCTGAAATTCCTGTCAAAGAAATTCCGCAGAGACGACCGAGCCATGGAACGATTTCGACAAGAAGCGCGTACCGCTTCGGCTCTGAATCATCCGGGCATCTGCACCATTCACGCCATCGACGAGTATCAAGGTCAGCCGTTTATCGTCATGGAGTTTTTAGAAGGTACGACACTGCGGCGGCACTTGTGCAACCACCGGCTGACCATCGAGGAAGCCATCGTGTGCGGGATCCAGGTTGCAGAAGCGCTCGGAATAGCGCATGCGAAGGGCATTGTTCATTGCGATATCACCCCGGCGAACCTGTTTATTACTGAAGAAGGCCGCATCAAATTGTTGGATTTTGGTATCGCGCAGCTTATGCGAGCGGACTGCGCTGGGGAATCATCGACCCTCGGTGGCCCCGCGACTCGTTCAGTACTGACCGGGACGGTGCGTTACATGAGTCCCGAACAGGCGATGGGGCGGGACGTGGATGCACGGAGCGACATTTTCTCTGTTGGAGTCGTCCTATACGAAATGCTGACTGGGCGGCTCCCTTTCATCGGCGCCAACTTCTTCGAAACGATGAACCAGGTTATCAACGCAAAACCGGAAGTCGTGCGAAGCATCAACCCCAATATCCCGGTCGCCATCGAGAGTGTCGTGAACAAGTGCCTTGAAAAACGTCCGGAACGGCGGTATCAGACCGCGGCTGAGCTTCAAAAAGACTTGACGCAGGCGATAGTGGCCTCACGGGTGGTCGTCGAGCACAGCGTAGCGCCTCGGCCACTTGAGCGCGTTCCCCAACCGGGTCATTCGGAACTCGAGATTCAGGACCAAGCCAGCTCATCGTTGACCGAGACGCTTCCCGATTGGACGACGCAAATTGTGAACTGAAATGGATCGCACTATTCTCACGGGCAAACGATCGGATCGGGAATATTGACGCTGGAGGCGAAAGGGATGATGATTCGGAGTACGCTTCTGACATTCTGCCGGAACGGGCGACGATTGCGCACGCCGGTATTCACCCGTGCGCGCTGCGATCACGCTTTCGGATTGAACTGCTGGCATCGTATATGGATGAAACCGTTGTTCAAGAGCTGACGGGTACCACCGTCGGCCGATTCCTGGTTCGTGAACGCCTCGGCGGAGGCGGCATGGGCGAGGTGTATCGCGCCTATGATCCCCGGCTGAAAAAAGATGTCGCGCTGAAGCGGCTCAATCCTTTCCTGCAGAACAACCCCAGCTTTAGAGAACGTTTTGAGAGAGAGGCTCAGCTTGGAGCCACTCTAAACCATCCGCACGTGGCCAGCGTCTACGATGTGCTCGACGATCCAAACGGTCTCTTTCTGTTGATGGAATACGTTGAGGGCCCCACGCTTCGAGAACGGATGCGCCGCGACATCGATATCGACGAGTTTTTGAGGATCGCCGTCCAGTGCGCGGAGGCGCTGGAAGCCGCACACGCTAAGAACATCATTCACCGCGACATCAAGCCAGAAAACATCATGCTGACCGCTGAAGGCCAGGTGAAAGTATGCGACTTCGGCGTGGCGAAAATCAGTCCTGCAGCGGAAATAACATCAGAAGGTACCAATGCCATAACAGGCTCTTTCGTCGGCACACCCGCTTACTCGGCGCCGGAAATAGTCGCCTCCAAGGCTGTGGACCACCGCGCAGATTTGTTCTCGCTCGGCGTCGTTTTTTATGAGATCCTCACGCGCCAGCACCCATTTCGGTCCGAAAGCCTGAAGGCCACTAACGATCGGACCCTCCATGAAACGCCTCTGCCCCTTAGGAAATTCAATTCTGCGGTTCCACGTCGTCTGGAGCGAATCATCAGGAAATTGCTCGAGAAGGACGCAACGAATCGGCATGCAACAGCAACGGAACTTCTGAACGATCTTAACGATGTCATTTACGCGCGAAGCCGAAAAAGTCTGTACGTAGTGACCGCCCTGGTCATTGTTTGCCTGGTGATCTCCGTTGTGCTCCTCGTTTCCCAGAATGCCTTCCGATTAGGGACAAGCCGCGCATCGCTACCACCGCGAAAAAACCTTGTCATCCTCCCGTTCGGCGTTGTTGGTGGAACGCCGGACAATCGCGTTTACAGTGAAGGTCTCGTCGAAATACTCACCGCGAGACTCACTCAAATGACACTCTCACCGGACCTCCAAGTCATTGCGGCAAGTGAGGCCCGTGCCCGGAACGTCGATACGGCTGCCAAAGCACGAGAAGAATTTGGCGCGAATCTGGTCCTCTCAGGCGGATTCCAATTCTTCCCGAATACTGTGAAGCTGAACTACTCCCTGACGGAAACCTCGGCCTCGAAGGTCCTGCGTGCCGACAGCGTTACCGCACTACTGACTGATCCGTTTTTCGTGCAGGACCGCATCGTTAAGGCCGCGTTGCGGATGCTCGAGCTTCAGTTGAGGAACAATGCGAATGAAGCGGCTCCAGGTCCGCTGACCCAAAATAGTTCTGCGATGGAAGCCTATGTCCGCGGGATTGGATATTCCCATCGTACGGATCAACTCGAGAACATTGACAACGCCATAGCCGCCTTTCAACAAGCGATCGATATCGACCCAACCTTTGCTCAAGCGTATGCGCAAATCGGAAAAGCTTATGTTAGAAAATTCGACACCAGCCGAAAGGCCGAAGCAACGGAAACCGCACGCCGGTATTGTAACGACGCGTTGCGATTGAACCCGAGTCTCGCAGAAGCATACGTCTGTGCGGGGTCTGTTGATACTTTAACAGGAGAGTACGAGAAGGCAGCCCGGGAGTTCGACCGCGGTATCGAAATCGAGCCGACGAATGACGAGGCTTATGGCGGTCTCGGAAGAGCCTACGAGTCTCGTGGCGAAATGGAAGAGGCCGAACAAGCCTATCGCCGCGCTATTTCCACACGTCCACAGTATGCAGTAGCCTACCTGTGGCTCGGCAACTTTTACGTAAGGCAAAACCGTCACGAAGATGCAATCGCACAATTCCGCCAAGCACTGACGCTCGCACCGGACAACGGTCCCACTTACGTAAGTCTCGGCCTTGCCTACGCCAACATTGGCAAGTTTGATGAGGCCATTGCCATTCTCCAGAAAGGTGCAACTCTCCGCCCCAATTACGACATGTTTAACAACCTGGGCCTCACCTACATGCGTGCGCGCCGTCTTCCCGAGGCAATTCCCGTTCTCGAGATTGCGGTCCGCCTCGCGCAGGATTACCGAACAAGCGGAAATCTCGCACGCGCGTATTACTGGACTCCCAGTACGCGTGAAAAAGCACCTGCCATGTACGATCGCGCCATTCGCGAAGGGGAAGAAGAGCTTCGGATCAATCCAAGAAATGCCGATGTACACATCCTTCTCGGGCGTTACTACGCGATGATTAACCGGAGAGTACAAGCGTCGAATCACTTGGAATACGCACTGAGCGCACGTCCCACGAATACACACTACCTTGTTATAGCCGCGGGGGCTTATAACCAGCTTGAAGACCGCTTCAACGCATTATCCCTGGTCGAAAGGGCAGTCGCAAATGGCCTTACACAAAAAGAGATGGATATGGAGTACGAGATTCAGAGTCTAGGCAATGAACCGCGGTTTCGAGCATTGAAACCAAACCAATAACAACTGGAGAGGAGGCCACACAATGTCAAAAGTAGGAGCAGCACCAGAGCCGGTAACAATAACCGTCAACCTTCGGGTGGTAAACGGAGCGTTGAGTGAAACGGTGAACTATTCGAATGGTGCAGGTACAGCGGCTGCGCGAAAGCAGAATCTGCAAGCGAAGATAATCGCAGAAAAGCAGGCCCGGGCGCCAAAAACTTTCGTCGTTCCCCACCCTGATCATTCCCAAGACCTCGACCACCCTTCGTGGATAACCAACCCCGGTGACACCGTCGTGTGGAGCTGCAGCGAACCTTTCGCACTGTTCGTCGACTACGACCTTGCCCCGTGCAACCCCCGCGGCAATACACCACATAATCCGTTCGGCTGGACTGGAGTTCAGGTCGGCGCACAACTCGCCGGTGTTGGTCCCTACAAGGTCACGGGTATCGCGAAAAACGACGGATCGTCAAACCAAATGTTCTACAAATTCGAAGCATGGGTTGCGGGCGCCGATCCCCTTGATCCAGATGGACTCTGCGGCTACGGAGTAGGCCCATAGAGCTCCTCACACCCATGGGCAGGCCACCCACCTGCCCTCTCTGAACTCTAGCGGTGGAACTTCGGCCGCACACGAACGCTGCGCAATCGGACATCGAGTGCGAAAGGCGCAGCCGGAGGGCTTGTGGATGGCGTTTGGGATATCGCCAACAAGACGGATTCGCCGGTTTTGAGCGGCTTCCGGATCGGGACGGGGCACGGCGGACAAGAGCGCGCGAGAATAAGGGTGCAGCGGAGTCTTGTAGATCAATTCAGCCGGACCGATCTCGACGATATTCCCGAGATACATGACGGCAATGCGATCCGAGATATGGCGCACGACGGACAGGTCGTGAGCAATAAAGATGTAGGACAGCTTGAATTCGTCCTGAAGGTCCTGCATCAGGTTCACGACCTGCGCCTGAATCGAAACGTCCAGCGCGCTCACCGGTTCATCGGCGATGACGATCTTGGGGTTGGTCGCAAGCGCCCGCGCGATCCCGATACGCTGGCGCTGGCCTCCGGAGAATTCGTGCGGATACCGATTGCCCTGTTCCGAAGAAAGACCCACTTTTCCCAATAGCCACGCCACCTTCTCCTTACGTTCCGCCTGCGAGTACTTGGTGTGGATCTTCAGCGGCTCTTCGACAATCTGGCCTACGGTCATTCGCGGATTCAGCGAGGAGTACGGATCCTGGAAGATCATCTGGATATCGGTGCGATAGGGCCGCATTTGGCTTCGGCCCAGCGCGGCCAGATCTACTGCACCCGATGAATGGTGGTACACGATCTTTCCTGTAATCTCCACACCATAACTCATCGCGCGAAGGATGTTCACGATCGCACGCCCGACGGTGCTCTTGCCGCACCCGGACTCGCCCACCAGCCCGAGCGTTTCGCCCTGGTTGAGTTCAAAGCTCACGCCATCGACGGCTTTTACCTCCGCGACTTTTCGCGCTAAGACCCCACCGACGACAGGGAATCGGACGCGGAGATCCTGAATTTCGAGAAGCGTTTCCATTGTCCAAATTTCTCACGAACGCGGGCTAAAGCCCGCGACTACAGGAAAGTCGAAACATTTCGGTACGCATGTAGTCGCGGGCTTTAGCCCGCGTTCGGCTCGCTCACCAGATGACATCTCACCCAGTGCCCAGGTCCCGTTTCAATCAGCTCCGGCTCAATCACCTCACAACGTTCGAGCCTTTCCGTGCATCGCGTAACGAATTTGCAGCCGATGGGCAGATCGAGAATGCTCGGAATGTTGCCGGGAATCGTGCGCAGCCGCGCTTTTCTGTCCCCATCGACGGTGGGCAGCGACGCCAGCAGACCACGCGTATAGGGATGCTGCGGATTCTTGAACAGCTCCTTTACAGGCGCGATTTCCTGAATTTTTCCCCCATACATGACCATCACGCGATGGCACGTTTCGGCGACCACGGCGAGGTTGTGGGTGATGAGTAGAATCGCGGCATCCTTGCGTTCATCTTTGATCTTGAGCATCAGCTCCAGAATCTGCGCTTGAATGGTGACGTCGAGCGCCGTCGTCGGCTCGTCCGCGATCAGCAGCGACGGATTGCATGCCAGCGCCATCGCGATCATCACACGCTGCCGCATTCCGCCCGAAAACTGGTGCGGATAATCGTTCATGCGCGAAGCGGGATCGGGAATCCCCACGAGCTCCAGCATCTCGACCGACCGGTCGAATGCTTCCTTCTTCGAAATGTGTTCGTGCTCGAGCACCACTTCCATAATCTGCATGCCGATGGTGAACACCGGATTCAGCGAAGTCATCGGCTCCTGGAAGATCATGCTGATCTCTTTGCCACGGATCCCGCGGATTTCGTCCCAGGAGAGCTTCAGCAGATCGCGTCCTTTATAGATGATGCATCCTCCCGCGATTTTTCCGGGCGGATCCGGGATGAGCCTCAGAATGCTGAGGGCGGTGACGCTCTTGCCCGACCCGGACTCGCCTACAAGACCAAGCACCTCGCCGGGATAAATATCGAAGTCGACGCCATCGACCGCCCTCGCCGTTCCGGCCTCGGTCCTGAAAACCGTCTTGAGATCGCGAACTTGTAAAAGAGGAGACGTGGTCACCGCAGCCTCGAGTACTCCTTGGGATCGAAAGCCTCACGGACCGCTTCGCCAATGAAGACGATGAGGAGCAGCGTGACAAATACGGCAGCGAGCGGAAAGAAGACCAGCCACCAATCGGTAAGGTAGTTTGTCCCCTGCGAGATCAGCTCGCCCCAACTGGGTGTTGGGGCCGGAAGCCCAAAGCCCAGGAAATCCAGCGCAACCAAAGCCTCAATATTGGCCACGATTCCAAAGGGCGCAAACGAAACGACCGGTGTGAGGGCGTTCGGCAGGATGTGCTTGAACATAATCGCAGGCTCCGAAACGCCCATGGCGATTGCCGCACCGACGTAATCCTTCGCCTTTTCGCGATAGAACTCGCCGCGAACATAGTAAGTAATGCCCATCCAGTCGAAGATAGTCAGAATTGCGATGAGCAACCAGAATGACGGTTGTGCGACGAGGTTTCGGCCTGGAATGTAGATGGGAATGATGATCGAGCTGACAATGATGATGGTGTATAGAAACGGCAGCGACGACCAGATCTCAATTGCGCGCTGCCCGAGGATGTCGAGTTTCCCGCCAAAATAACCCAGCATCGCTCCGACAAAGACCCCAACGACGTAGCTGATCGCCAGGACAAGAAGCGCAAATGTCAGTGAGACATTGAAACCGTAAGCGAGACGTACGAACACGTCCCGAGCCCGGTCATCTGTGCCGAAAATATGTCCGCGCGAGGGCGGATGCGGCGGCGATCCCGGCAAATCCAACAACGACTCTGTGGCGCTGTATGGATATATCGGCATCAGGACCCAGTTGCCGTCGGAGGGTGAGGCGAGTTCCCGTTTCAATTCACGATAATTCGGCTCGCCAAAAGCGTTCTGTCCAAACTCGGACGCTGGATAGTACGTCACCATCGGAAAGTAGTATTTGCCGTGATAGTGAACGAGCAGCGGCTTGTTATTGATGAGTATCGGCAAGACGAAGGAAATCGCATACGCCACGAACAGGATCACAAACGAATAGTACCCGCGCTTGAGGGTTTTGAACTTGCGAACCCGTTTTCGAAAGATCGAAACCGATCGTTTTGGCGGCAGCGGCGGCGCCAGTGCTCCTGCGCCGACGGTTTCTTCAATGGGAGGTAGAACGTCCTCCTTCATTTAAACCGAATCCTGGGATCCACAATAACGTACACGATGTCGGAAAGAATGTTTCCGATCAGCAACAGAAGACTCGAAATCACGAGAATTCCGAGCGCGACGGGATAATCCCGCTGGAGAATGGACGTATACCCGAGATAGCCCATCCCGTCGATGTTGAATACTTTTTCTATCAAGAACGCGCCCGCAAGAATCAAGCTGATCACATGGCCCAGCCCGGTCGCGATTGGGATCAAGGAATTGCGCAACGCATGAACGAAGATCACCCGCTGTTCGTTCAGGCCTTTCGCAAACGCCGTCCGCACGTAATCCTGGCCGAGATTTTCCATTAGCGAGTTTTTCGTCAGAATTGTCAGCGTCGCAAACTCGGCGATCATATAACAGAGGACCGGCAGAAACATGTAATGGATCTGCGCCGTGATTTTTTGAAAGAAACCGAGGTACTGCCAGTTATCCGGACGAAAACCGCCAAGCGGGAAAATGCTGAGGAAGGTACCGCCACCGAAAAGCACCAGCAGTGCAGTTCCCAACGCCCAACCTGGTACGGAATAACCCAAAAACACAACGAAGCTGCTGACGAAGTCAAACTTCGAGCCGTGCTTGACTGCTTTCCATACTCCGAGCGGAACACAGACTAGGTAGCTGAGCACGAATCCCGTCAGCCCCAGAAAGATCGATATGGGAAACCGTGATTTGATGACGTCCCAAACGGGATCCTGGTAAATATACGAGCGGCCGAGATCCAGGTGCAGCAAATTCCAGAGCCAAAGGGCATAGCGGATATGCACAGGTTTATCAAACCCGTAATAACGCTTCATCTCCTCGATGGCTTCCGCCGGAATCTCCACGCCACGCGAAACGCCACCGCCGGCGCCGCCCTCACCCATAGCCGCCGCCATCTTATAGCGCATGATCTGGCGCTCCACGGGACCACCGGGCACGAAGTGCATGACGACAAACACGGCAAGCGTAATGCCGAGGAATGTTGGAATGATCAAGAGAAAGCGCCGAATGAAATAACCGGTCATGGGTTACCAGGCTGTGCGTCTAGTTCTTTCTGGGCCTGGCCAAACCGTTCCTGCCAATAACGGTCATCTACAGGCGGTGCTTCGAGCCTTATCGAACTATCGCGCATCGCCTGCGCGACTTTTTGAGATTTCTCCGGATCGACCCACCAAAGCTGGGGAATTCCCGGAGCGAGTGTGCCGCTATAGTCCCCTACCCGCGAAAAGCTGCCTTCCGGCATTCCAAACTTGTTCCAGAAGACCACTCGTTGCGCGGGATCGTACCATCTCAATGTGTAGAGGTACTGACTGGCCAATATGCCGTCCAGTTTTTTGAGCAGCTCGGCCCGCTCATTCGTGTCAAAGGTGACGTCGTAGCGCTCGATCAGCTCATCGACTCGCTTGTCTTTGATCCCAGTGATGTTGTTTGTATTTTCGATGTCTGCCGTTTCTGAATGATATTCTGGCCGGGGATTCGGGAAGACGCTTCCAACACCCCAGGCGCCCACCGCGTACTCGAACTGACGCTGCATTTCCAACTTGAACGCGGTCTCGAACGTGACCAGCCGCAGATTTAGAGTAATTCCAACCTTCCGCAGGTCCTCCTGATAGACCGTGAGCCACGGTTCGAAGACTTGCCTGGCGTAGAGCAGTTCCACCTGAAGGGGTTGGCCATTCTTTGTTAGTCGCCCTTGGGTGTCTCGATCCTTCCACCCCGCTTCCGCAAGAAGCTTGAAGGCTTCCTGGGGGTCGTATGCCACTTTTGGATTATTCGGATTTTCGTAAATGGTCGCCGGATAATACGAATAAATCGGCCTATAGAGATTGTAGAAGAGCTTTTGGATGATTTGCTCCCGGTTGAACAGCAGTGCGAATGCCTTTCGCACGCGCAAGTCGTCGAAGGGCTTTCTCCTCATGTTGAACCCGATGTAAGCCAAACTCGCTGGATAGTTGTTAAAAACTGCTCTCTTGGCGAGAAGGCCGCGCTGGACGGCGGCCGTGTTGAACCTCTCTGCCCACACCTGTGGGTTGCCCGCGACATAGTAATAATCCAGCTCACCCTTCTTGAGCAGTTCGATGGCAAGATTTTCGTCCCGAACGACGACTCTCTTGAATTCATCAATATTGTATTGGCCGATGTTCGCGCGATATTTCTCTGCCCAGTAGTCTTTCCGGCGCCGGAGTGTGATCGACCTTCCCTTCTCGATGTCCGATTCGTTCAAAATGTAAGGACCCGTGCCGGGAATCAGCTTGAAGTTGTAATCACGCAGATAGGCTGCGCCATCGATGTTCTTGAGCACCTGCGCCGGAAATGGGCGCAACCCGTTCGCTGCGATCAGAAAGTTTTCCCACCCGAGTTGCTTCGCCTTCATTCGAACGATGTACTTGCTTTCGGCAACCGGCATTTCCAGTTTGGTGAACTGAGCGTAGAAGTACAGGTCTTGAAGACTCTTGTCCGTGAGAAACTTCCACGTCGCGATAAAGTCTTCGGACGTGACGGGAGTGCCGTCCGAGTATCGCGCATTGGGATCGATTCGAAAACGATAAGTCAGTTTGTCTGGATCGATCTTCCAATGCGTCGCCAGAGCAGGAATGTATTGGAGCGTGCTCGGATGCAAGGTCAGCAGTGTCTCGTATACCAATGCATTGATCACATAATTGTCTTCGGAATTCCATTCCGGGCCCGCCATCCGCAATGTTCCAGGAAAACTGATCATGTGATCGCGGAGCGTCCCACCTTTAACCGCCCTTGGATCTCCAATGAGATCGAAGTTCGTGTTGGTTTCCCAACCTTCTCCCTTGAATCCTCTACCGCCCATTTCGGCAGGAACTGACGGATCGGCGCCCGCATCAGGAGCGGGAAATACCGGGTAGTCATCTTTATTCAACGAAACCGGAGTGGTGTTCACGGTTGGTCCCGGCGTCGAACCGGCGCTGGACTCATCCCCAGACCTGGAGCTGCAGCCGGAAATCAGAAGGAACACCAGCAGAGATAGGAAACACGAAAGGCGAAGTTGCCGCATCAGTTGGATCCTTCTCTTTTTTGATCGGGCTTGTTTTGCTCAGTCTTGGCGAATTCCCGCCAATAATGATCTTCAACAGGAGGAGTCCCGAGCTTCATCGAATTATCTTTCATCGCCTGAGTGAGCTTCTGGGATTTTTCGGGATCGATCCACCACAACTGCGGAATGCCCGGACCGAGCGTGCCTTCGTAGTCTCCAACTCGAGAGAACGTCCCTTGCGGCATTCCAAACTTGTTCCAGTAGGCAATACGCGCTGCCGGTGGATACCACTCCAGGATGTAGTGATATTCGTTCGTCAGGAGGCTGTCCAGTTCACGCAACAAAGCGGCGCGCTTGTTGGCATCGAATGTCACATCGTACTCGTCGCAGATCTGGTCGACTCTCTTGTTCTTGAAGCCGGATATATTGTTTGTGTTCTCGACGTCAGCGGTCGACGAATGGTATTCGGGTCGCGGAATGGGAAAAACGCTTCCCGCTCCCCAAATGCTGGAAACCAACTCGAATTGACGCTGCATTTGCATCTTGAAGCCGGTCTCGCCTGTCACAAGCCGGAGGTTGAGAGTGATGCCGATTTTCCTCAGATCGTCTTGAAACACAGTCAGATAAGTTTCAGAACCCTTGTCGTTATACAGCAGTTCGATTTGTAGGGGTTGCCCGTTCTTTGTCAGACGTCCCTGACCATCGCGATCCTTCCATCCCGCGTCTGCCAGCAGTTTCAACGCCTCCTGGGGATTGTAGAGATTCTTCGGATTGTTCGGATTCTCATAGGTCGTCCCCGCGAAGTACGAATTGATTGGTAAATATTCGTTGTAGAAAAGCTTCTGAATGAGCTGCTCACGGTTGAGCAACATCGTAATGGCCTTTCGTATGCGAATATCATCCCAGGGCTGCCGCCGGGTATTAAAGGCCATGAACTGGATGTTCGACGGATAGTTGTTAAACACCTTCCTCTTTACGAGGAGACCTCTCTGAAACTTGTCGTCATTCAACTCCTCAACCCAAACCTTCGAGCGGTTGACGAAGTAGTAATCCAGATCGCCTCGCTTGAACATTTCGAAGATGAGATTTTGATCTCGAACAACGACGGCTTTGATCTCATCGAAATTGTATTGACCAACATTCGCGCGATACTTCTCCGCCCAATAGTCCTTCCTGCGACGAATGCTAATCGATTTCCCTTTTTCGATGTCCGATGCAGTCACAATGTAGGGACCCGTACCAGGAACCAGCTTGAAGTTATAGTCCTTCAGGTAGGTTGCGCCATCGAGATTCTTCAGCACATGAGCGGGAAACAACCTGATGCCGGAGGCAGTCAGAAAGTTCTGCCAACCAAGTTCCTTTGCCTTCATGCGAACGATATATTTGCTTTCGGCAACCGGAGGCTCCAGCTTGTTGTACTGCGTATAGAAAAAGAGGTCCTGCAGACTTTTGTCCGTGAGAAATTTCCAAGTGGCAACCACGTCCTCCGCCGTGACGGGCGTGCCGTCGGAGTAGCGCGCATTCGGATCGATACGGAACCGGTAAGTCAGCTTATCCGGCTCAATCTTCCAGTGAGTAGCCAACACAGGCATGTATTCCAGCGTTGTTGGGTGCAGCGTCAGCAGCGACTCGTAGACCAGCCCGGCGATCGTATAGTTGACGGAAGTGTTCCATTCCGGGCCGGCCATCCGAAGAGTGCCCGGAAAATCGACTATGACATCGCGGATTGTGCCCCCCTTCACTGCCCGTGGATCGCCAATCAGATCGAACTTCGTATTCGTTTCCCAACCCTCTCCCGTGAATCCTTTCCCTCCTTGTTCGGCAGGAACCGCGGGATCGGCGCCGGCATCGGCACTGGGAAAGACGGGGTAGTCGTTCTTGTTCATGGAGACGGGGATCGTCCGGGCGGTGGCAGTTGATGCAGACCCGGAACTATTATCTGGTGTCGAGCTGCTACAGCCGGCCGTCAGAGCCAGCGCGAGCGCCAGTGCTAACGAGAGGTTAAAGTATCTGCTCATGTTGGGTTCCTCCGATCTCTGAAGGAAAACACGATTCTACCAATAGGTCTTTGACCACTGAAAGGGGCAAACGCGAGATGGGACAGGTAATCCGATGTTTTTGTCGCCTCGAAAACGCTCCCGGACTACACTTTTAATGATGGGTTCAATGTCAACAACAGCCTATCCCGAAGTTGAAGACGACACTTCCAATCGGCTTCAGCCGCTCTACCACGTGATCCTCCTGAACGATGAAGACCACACCTACGATTACGTGATCGAGATGCTTCAGAAGATTTTCGGGTTTTCCGAAGCAAAGGCGCTATCCCATGCGGTTGAGGTGGATACGAAAGGCACAACCATCCTTCTGACTTGTGAACTCGAAAAAGCGGAACAGAAACGCGATCAAATCCATAGCTACGGCCCGGATCGGCGGCTGTCCCGCTCACTGGGCTCAATGACCGCCATCGTCGAACCCGCCGCCGGATAACACAAGTTGGTATCAGATCTGACTTTGGTTGAAAGCTAGACGAGCTTGCATTCCGGGCAAGGACACAGTTCCCGCAAATATTCGAAGCTGTAAATGCCGGTGTGATGACCGTCGCTCCATTCGAACTGGAGGGCGTATTGCCCGACGATCTCGATCTTTCGAAATTCCAGTTCGTCGGGAATGTGGATGGGCAGGATCATCCGCATGCCCGTCATCTCATCTTTACAAGAAGCGCACGGACACATCCCGCGGAGCACCGGCGCCAGATGATGGGTCTCGTGGCCATCGGCCCATTGAACCATCAACTCACCGGGGCTGATTTTCTTGATCTTCGTCGGCGTGGTCGCCTGCTGGCCCGTCGGCCTCGACATTATTCCACCTCGAGGACAGGCGTCTCATAGCTCCGAATGCTGATCTGCGCTGCCACCCTTTCGGCGATCTCGCGAAGCATGCGCCCGCTCGGCGAGCTCGGTTGCGCCAGCACGATCGGAGAGCCGATATCAGATTGCGTCCGAATCGCCAAATCGAGCGGAACTTCGCCAAGGAACGGAATGCCCAATTGCTCCGCGGCCCTCCGGCCGCCGCCATGGCCAAAAATGTGATCCTGAGAATTGCAGTGCGGGCAGATGTAGTAGCTCATGTTCTCGATGATGCCGAGAATCGGAACCCGGGTCTGCTGGAACATGCGGAGCGTCTTCATCGAAATGCGAAGGCCAACGTCCTGAGGCGTCGAAACGATGACGGCCCCGGTCAGCGGCACGGCCTGGGTTAACGTTAGGTGCACATCACCGGTGCCGGGCGGGAGGTCCACCACTAAATAATCCAGCTCTCCCCAGTCCACATCGAAAAGGCACTGTTGCAGGGCCTTGTGCGCCATCGGGCCGCGCCAGATTAAAGGTTGCTCGGATTTCACGAGCAAACCCATCGAAATGAATTTCAGGCCGGCTGCTTCCTGCGGGATCATCCGATTGCCGACGGATTTCGGCGGCAGATCCAAACCCAACATGATCGGGGTCGTAGGGCCGTATATATCGCCATCCAACAACCCAACCCTCGCCCCCGCCGCACCAAGCGAAGCCGCGATGTTGACGGCCATCGTGGACTTCCCGACCCCACCCTTTCCACTTCCGACCGCAACAATGTTGCGCACGCCCTTTAACGCCGACTTATCCAATTGCGGCGCCTGCCGCACTTCGCTGGTCATCTTGATCTCAACGTTCTGGACGCCAGGTAGAGCCTTGACCAGCGCCACCGCTTCATCACGCATCTGATCTTTCACAGGACAAGCGGGCGTCGTTAGATTCAGATCGAAGGCGACCGTCCCATTGTCGACCTTGAGATTCCGGATGAATCCAAGCGACACAATGTCCTTGCGAAGATCGGGGTCCTGAACCTTCTTAAGAACGTTCAGCACTTGCTCTTCGTCGAGCGCTACCCCTTTTTCATCCTTATTCCAAAACGCCATCCACACCAGTCCTTCTCAGAATGAAACTCAAGTTTTGATTGTAACAGACCCGGGGGGCTAAGTCCGGAACAGACGTATTAATCCTCTGTCCCCGAATTAGGAGATTTCCTTGAGGAGATCGTCAACTTGCCGGCTCAAGACATCGAGGTCGATCTTCAGAAGCTGAATTTCGTACAGAAGCCGCTCTCGCTCGCGCCGCAGGAGTCGAAGGTCCTCCGGTTGGGCCCGGCTCCATTTGATTTCAAGCCATTGGGCGGCGGAATCGAGGCGGAAGCACATCATGTCAAGGCGCGACAGTTCCCGGCGACGCAACCTCACTTCGTGGCGCTGCATTCTCTGCTCAAACGTGGTTGGTTCAAACATAACGGCGCCTCAGCGGCTCTCCAACGCAAAAATCCGGTCCTCCACTTTCCCAAGCCGGGTCTTTAGCACATCTACGTCTTCCCGCAACGAAGTTACATCCTTGCCGAGTCCTTCCAAAGCGACTTCAATCCGTTTTAGAGCAAGGGCGATCGCATGATATTCCTGGGTGAGTGTTTCGTGATCACGAGTAAGCTTGTCCAAAGTCGTAATCATTGATGTGATTCGCGCATCAACACGAGCAATCTCTTTCTTCAACAAATCTTCAAGATTCAGGATGTAGGTGGCTATCTTACCGAACTGTCCGTCTATCTTACCGAACTGTCCGTCTATCTTACCGAACTGTTCATCATGGCCAGAGAGTCTTTCAAAAATTCTCTCGAACTGCGTATCGTGTTCAATCAGTTTTTCAAACACTTGTTCGAGCGTTACGGTTTTCTTTTTGGCAGGCATTTTTATTCCTTTGGTTAGGTAGGCCGGAAAGTCATATTACCACGGAGAGCAAGCCGCCGATTGCGTTTATACTCCGCCTTGTGATGCAGCTTAGTACCCGAAGAATTCCGTAATGACTTCCTTGTCGAAGCCGAGAAATACCGGTTCGGGAATGAGCCTGACGCCGAATTTTTCCTGCACGCGATTCCGAATTTCTCTCGCCAAACGCAATACGTCTTCTGCCGTCGCGCCGCCCTTGTTCACCAGAGCCAATGTGTGCTTCGTTGAAAGCCCGGCGGGACTCACAGAATAGCCCTTGGAGAACCCAGCACGCTCGATAAGCCATGCGGCAGCGGTCTTTACTTTGCCTGGCGCAGCGGGATAGCGCGGCACCCGCTCGCCGGGCAAAACGGCTTCAAGGGCTGCGAACTGGCTCTCGCCCAAGATCGGATTCTTGAAGAAGGACCCGGCACTGCGGCAGTCCGGATCGCCTTCGACCAGAAGCATTGCCTTGCGAGCGCGAATGCGGCGTACGGCTTCTCGAACTTCGGCCAACTTCGGATTGGCAGTCTTGCTGTCGAACTCGCGTTGAACCTCCGGGTAGCGAATAGCGGGCGGACCGTTTTGGGTTAACGAGTAAGTGACTTGCAGAACGACGTAGCGGTCTTTTGCAGTCGTGTTGAAGAGGCTGGTGCGATAGGTGAAGCGGCAATCCTCGCGTGAAAGCTCGACCAAGGAGCCGGTTTTCCGATCATAGGCACGCACGGTGACGAGGACTTCCGAAACTTCTTGCCCATAGGCTCCAACATTTTGCACAGGCGTTCCGCCGACAGACCCGGGTATCCCACTCAGACACTCGATCCCGGCAAGTTCCCGGTCAACACACGATTTCACAAGCCCGTCCCAATCCTCGCCTGCACCGGCGCGAACGATCGTCTGATCGCGCTGCATCTCCCATTCGATGCCGGTAATGCCAACCCTTATGACCAGGCCTGGAAACCCGCGGTCGGCAACGAGCAAGTTGGAACCACCGCCGAGAACGAAGATCGGAAGGTTTCGGTCTACAGCAAACCGAATCGCTTCGAGTACGGCATCTTCGACGGGAGCGCGAACAAAGTAGCGGGCGGCACCACCTATACCAAAAGTTGTTAATGGCGAGAGTGCCACGTTTTCCTGGATTCGTGCTTTCACCGCGGTTTCAGTTTAACATTGTGACCCGATGAGAGTGCTTCAGCTTGCCGCGAATGACGCCAGTGACCCGAATGGGGGTACGAAAGATTGCTTGCGCGCCCATTCGCGTGATTGGCGTCATTCGCGGCCTCTCCCCATGGCTTTGGTTTTCCTCGCTTTCAGCCTCATCGCCCTCGCCCAGCAACCTCAAGTCAGGCGGCAACCCGCGCCAGTCATGGGAGCGGCCGGGGCGGACTGGCTCACGCGGCCTGAGCGGATCCAGGAAGAAGAGCCGGACCGGATGCTGGCATCGCTTGAAATTCAACCCGGCTCGGTCGTGGCGGACATCGGCGCGGGTGTCGGCTATCACGCGTGGCGGCTTTCGAGGATCGTGGGCCCTGCCGGAAGAGTCATCGCAGAAGACATCCAGGAAGAAATGATCCGGATGCTCAAACAGAATATTGAAAAGCAGGGACTGCTGAACGTCGATATGGTCCTCGGCACTCCAACCGATCCAAAACTGCCGCAGAGCGCCGTGGACCTGGTCCTGATGGTCGATGTCTACCATGAGTTCTCAGATCCGGTGGCGATGATGACAAAGATCAGAAGAGCCCTGAAGCCGGGCGGACGCGTTGTGCTCGTTGAATTTCGTAAGGAAGATCCGAAGGTGCCGATCCAGCCGCTTCACAAGATGAGCATCCAGGACGTCCGGTCCGAACTCGAACCGCTCGGATTCAAGTTCCAGAAGGTCCTTACTTTCCTGCCCTGGCAGCACGTCATTATTTTCACGGCTGGAAAGTGAACTTCCAGCTCGCCGTCCTCATCGCGTATTCCGCATTGCTCATCGGTTTCGGATTATTCATCTCACGGCGAGTCAAAAAGGCCGATGACTTCCTGGTTGCCGGCCGGAGCCTTGGCCCAGGCCTTCTGGCAACGACATTTCTCGCCGCGAACATTGGAGCCGGCTCCACTGTCGGTGCTGCTGGCCTTGGATACGCGTTCGGTTTGGGCGCATGGTGGTGGGTGGGATCTGCCGGCATCGGCTCACTGATTCTCGCCAATACCGTCGGGCCGAAGATTTGGGCGTTGGCAGCAAAGAATGGATGGCGAACGGTAGGCGACTACCTCGATTATCGCTATAACCGGACCGTTCGCGTTCTCATCGCTTCACTGCTGTGGGTAGGAACTCTGATGATCCTTGCGGGTCAGCTCATCGCGATTTCGCAAATCCTGGAAGTTATCGTCGGTCTGCCAAAGTGGGAAGGCTGCGTTATCGGTGGAGTAGTTGTTACCACGTATTTCGCCGCAGGAGGATTGCTGGCTTCGGCGTGGGTGAATCTCATCCAGCTCGCTGTGATGTTTGCGGGCTTTCTACTTGCGGTTCCGGTCGCGCTCCACGCGATTGGCGGCTGGTCCACACTCGAACCGAGCTTGTCCGCAACACCGGGACTGGGGATCTCAGGAATTCTTTCCTACGTGGCGATTCTCGTGCCGTCGTTCATCGTCTCACCAGGATTGATTCAAAAACTTTACGGCGCCCGCGATCAGCGCGCGGTTCGCGCAGGCGTCAACTGGAATGCAGCCGGACTGCTCGTGTTTGCGTTCGCTCCCCCCATTCTGGGCTTGATTGCTCATTCGCAATATCCCGATCTGGCCAATCGAGAGCTGGCGCTCCCGACGCTCATGACGAAGTTGATTCCGGGCTGGTTGGGCTTGCTCTCACTCGCTGCGGTCTTTTCAGCCGAGGTCAGCACGTGCGATGCGATTCTCTTCATGCTGTCCAGTTCTCTGAGCATCGACCTCTACAAGAATTTTCTGCGGTCCACAGCATCCGAACGCGACGTTCTGTTTGCCGGCCGGCTTGCAGCTATCCTGGGCGCGTCTTTTGGCGTTCTGCTTGCGGTCGAATTGCCATCGATTATTAGCGCGCTGCAAATTTTCTATACCTTAATGGCAGTTGCGCTCTTTGCACCAATGGTGGTTGGTCTCTACTGGCGGAAGCCGGCTGCCGGCCGTGCGGTTGTGACCATCGTCACGTCGGTTGCCGTTACAGCCGTAACGCACTTTCTGACAGGCGGTGCGGGATTATGGATATTGCCTCCGTCCTTAATAGGCATTCTCGTTGGTTTCGTGATAATGATTACTGCATGAATCGACGCACTTTCGGAATGACGGCAGCTGTAGCCGCGCTCTATGAGCGCCGCCTTTTGGCCAGTCGTCGACGGCCCCTACAATCTTCGGAGGGCTGGATCACGGACGTTGACGGGATTAAGGTCGGTCACTTCACGGACCCACGCAGGCCTACCGGTTGCACGGTCATCCTTTACGAGAAAGGCGCCGTGGCGGGCGTCGATGTGCGGGGTTCTGCGCCCGGAACGCGGGAGACCGATCTCTTGAACCCCATCAACACTGTCGATAAGGTCCAGGCGATTGTTCTCTCCGGCGGAAGCGCGTTCGGGCTAGACACGGCAACGGGCGTGATGCGTTACCTGGAGGAGCACGATTTCGGATTTCAAACTGCCAACGGCAAAGTGCCGATTGTCCCTGCGGCAATCCTCTATGACCTTAGCGTCGGCGATTCGAAGATTCGGCCGAATGCCGATGCGGGTTACAAGGCGTGCACCAACGCTGCATCCAGGCCTGTTGAAGAAGGTAGTGTGGGCGCCGGTGCGGGCGCGACGATTGGTAAGCTGGGTGGCGGAAAACCGATGAAAGGTGGCGTTGGCACATCCAGTATCCAACTGCCAAACGGATTGGTTGTCGGCGCCATCGTTGCGGTGAATTGCGTTGGTGATGTTATCGATCCGAAGACAGGCAAGATCGTTGCCGGCGCACGCACGCCCGACGGAAAAAATTTCCTGAACATCATGGAGACATACCGCGCGGGACGAGGTGTTACACAGAACGCGAGACCCGGCGAGAACACAACTATTGGAGTCGTTGCCACGAACGCGGCATTCGACAAAACCCAAATGACCAAAATCGCCGAGATGGCCCACGACGGCATGGCTCGCGCCATCAATCCCACCCACACCCCTTCCGATGGCGACACGTTGTTCGCAATGTCTACCGGCACATCGAGCGTGAACGCTAATCACGGGGCAATCGGCGCGCTGGCCGCCGCGGCAGTTTCAGAAGCAATTGTCCGAGCCGTCATGAAAGCAAAGTCGCTTGCAGGAATCTTCAGTTACGGCGACATCGGAAGATAAGCTAGCTCATCGACAGAACCAATTTTTCGAAATCCAAATGTAGTCGCGGGCTTCAGCCCGCGCTCAATACCATGGGACAAACGCGGGCTGAAGCCGCGACTACATTGTTTGGTTTTTTTTCGCAACCTCGATGTCCAAACTCCAGCGCCCGCTCCCACCGGGAAAGGCTAGTCCGCGCGGCCGACGAGTCCCGCTTTGTACAATCGTTCGTCCACATAAACACGTCGAGTGATTTGGGCGATTGGCGTATGTTTGATTTCGACCAGGTATTCGGGGATGGACCAAAGGTCGTCCTCCGCAGTCATCCAGCCCATCGTGTCGAAGCGAGCCAGGTTCACAGGGCGGGAGTAAGCGCGAAGCGTCTTCTCCCCATCCAGGTTGTAATAGTGCTCGAAGTAAGAGATGACGAGCTCGCGGAGGTTCCGGTAGACGGGAGAGCGGAAGCGCAATCCCGCGTAATTCGACTTCCCGATGGCGCCCCAGCAACCATTCACACGAAAGACAGCAATGACGTGGTCGTCATCACGAACGGCTTCCAGATCAAGAATCAGGGGTGGACGGCCGTTTACACGAAGCGCGGCAGCTGCAAAGAGAGCGCCCTCGAAGCAGTGCGCGGTGTTGTAACGGACGACACGCCGCGGTGACAGGCACGTCTCGCCCTCCCGCTCCTTGTTGTACGGGAGATCCTCCAGATACTGCTGGATTTTCTCGGGAGTGGAAAGCCGGCGTAGCAGATGAAGTTCCTCTTTACTAAGGTTGAAGTTTTCTGCAGATCTCAATTTCTGAGCACCGCCCTTATTGCATCCGGAATTGCCGTCGCTTTAAACTCAGCGGCGTCGACACACACCACCGTGACATATCCTTCTGCGATCGTCTCGCTTGTAGCATCTTCGACGATCTCAAATTCATATCGAATCGTCTTTTCTCCTTTGAACTGAGGATTGAGTCGCACTCGGATCGCCTCACTGACACGAATTGGACGAAGAAATTTCGAGAATGCCTCGACGCGCGGCATCCACACGCGATGCTCCTCCAACAGCGTCTGCCGATTGGTACCGGAGGCGCGAAAGAGTTCCTCTTCCGCTTGCTCGATGTACCGGAAGAAGTGCGGAAAGAAAACAATGCCTGCAGGATCCGCATCCGCCCAATAGGTGTAAAACTTTGTCTCGAACATGACGCGAGATTCTAGCACTGCTAGACTGCAGACCATGGAGATGATCTTCTCCGAGCTGGCGGAAAATCTTGGTGGATCGAAGAATCCTCTATACCTGCTGCACGATCGATTGAAGTCGGAAGGCGCGAAGATCGTGGATTTGGTCCGCGGCAATGTGAACGAGCACGGAATCGTTTATCCGCCTGAAGCGCTCGACCACATTCTGAAGGACGCGGCCGCCCAGACACGCATCTACAGGCCCGACTCACTGGGCCAGCGTCCCGCCCGTGAAGCCATCGCCCAGTATTACAAGCCCTTGAATATCCCGGCCGATCAAATTCTTATCACACCCGGCACCAGCGTTTCCTACTGGTACTGTTTCAAGCTTCTCGCGGAGCCGGGTGACGAGATCCTCTGTCCGCAGCCGTCGTATCCTCTCTTTGACTACATTGCTCGCCTGTGCGGTGTGCAAATGCGGCATTACCGGCTCGCGGAAGCGCGCAATTGGGCAATCGACCTCGAGCACCTGGAACAGCTAATCTCGAAGCGCACACGCGCCATCATTCTGATTTCCCCTCATAATCCCACGGGGATGGTTGCCGACGAGCAACAATTGAATGAGTTGGCAGAAATTGCGAGCCATCACGCACTCCCGATCATTTCGGACGAAGTGTTCAACGAATTCCTGTTTGGCGTGAGCGCATTTCCACGAATCGCGGCGACGGAAGCGCCGCTGGTCTTTACTCTCAACGGACTCTCGAAAATGTTTGCGCTACCTGGAATCAAAATCGGGTGGATGGCCGTCAGCGGGAATGGACCGCTTGTGAGAAAGGCCCTGTCGGCGCTCGAACTCATTTCGGACACGTTTCTGCCGGTGAACGAGATCGCACAATTCGCGGTGCCGGAAATTTTTCGCCGTGGCCAGGACTTCCTCAAACACTATGTCCAGTGGGTGGGGCAATGTCGTGCCGCAGTGCTGGAAGGCCTGGATGGACTCACATTTGTGCCTCCACGGGGCGGTTTCTATGTCACCGTTCCGATTCAGCGCGAGGAGGAAAACGCTGCAGGGGCTTTGCTGGAGCACGATCACATTCTCGTGCATCCCGGCTATTTCTACGATATCGCACCAGACCACTTGGTGATGACGTTCATCGAAAACCCTGCCTTACTACGAGCTCACATGGCAAAGATTCGGGCTGCTTGCGGGGAGTGATAAGCAACTGCCAGGCTATGTTTTGGTACCGGTCCAGCTTGAATGAGGGGAATCTGTTTTCTTGTGGGCTATAATATTCCGCTCGTGAAACAGAAGGCGGCCTTTTACGACCTGGATGGAACTCTCCTGTCATGCAACCTTGTGACGACGTACGCATACTATGCCCGCAACGATCGCTCGATTGTGAAGAGCCTGTACCAAATCACCAAAGTGGCCTTGAGCGTACCTCTCCTTTTCGGGCTCGACCTTTACTCGCGGACGCTGTTTAACGTTTTCTTTTTCCGCGCCTATCGCGGAATGCACCGGGACCGTCTTGTCGGACTTGCGGACGACCTGTTCGAAGTAACCCTGAAACCTTCGATCTACCCTCAAGCGAAGGCGCTGATTGAGTGCACTCGAGAGTTGGGGTACCGCAATGTGCTAGTCACCGGCGCGCTAGACTTCACAGTGCGGCCAATTGCGATCGAATTTGGGATTGACGACGTGATTTGCAACCGGCTGGAGTTCAAGAATCACGTCGCAACGGGCGGCGTGCTGTCTCCGCTCGTGGCTGAAGGTGAAAAAGCCCGGATTATCCGCAAGTATGCCGAGCAGGAATACGTCGACCTCGATCGGTCGTGCGCCTTTTCCGACAGTACTTCGGATATCCCGATGCTCGCCGTTACGGGCAATCCGGTGGCAACCAATCCCACACGGCGCCTGCGCCGGATTGCGATGAAAAAGAACTGGCCCATCATTGAGCTCAAGGAAAGTAAAGGTAAGTTTCCGCCTTTCCTCCAAACGGCGGCAGGCGTGGGGATGCAATCTCCCCTGCTCAGATAAGCAATGCTCTACGGAAACGGCTACGATCCTGACAAAGCCTGTGAAAATTGTGTCGTGCATCTGGACACGAAGTCCGTGCCGCGTGTGCTTTGGTGCGGTGAGGATATCAACGAGTACAAGCTTCCTATCGGCACGCGTGTGATCTATGCGAAGCCGCCGATTCCCGGGCTACTCGATCGTCAGGCCGCCATCCGCCGTGCCATCGAAAATCCGGAGAACATGGAGCCCCTGTCTGCACTGCTCCGGCCCGGCATGAAGCTCACCATCGCAATCGACGATATCTCCCTTCCCCTTCCAATGATGGCTCTGCCGGACATCCGGCAGACGGTTCTCGAGATTGTCTTAGACCTCGCGTCGTCGAAAGGTGTCACCGACATCCACATCATTCTGGCGACGTCGTTTCATCGGCGCCTGACTCCGGGCGAAATGAAGCGTTGCGTAGGCGCAAAGATTTTCAGGGAGTTTTATCCGGTACGCTACTACAACCACGACGGGGAAAATCCGAAGGGAATGGTCGATCTCGGCAACACCGCTCAGGGCGAGCGTGTACGTATAAACCGCAGAGCCGCCGAATCGGATCTGCTCGTTTATGCCAATATCAACCTGGTGCCGATGGATGGCGGGCACAAATCCGTCGGTGTCGGGCTTTGCGACTATCCGGCACTGCAGGCACACCATACGCCCCAGGCCATTGCTGCGTCCGATTCGTATATGGACCCGGGGAAATCCGAATTGACGCATTCGTGCGGACGAGTCGGAAGGATCATCGAGAAGCATCTGAAAATCTTCCACATCGAAACTGCGTTGAATAACCGGATGTTCGATAACGTTGCGGCATTTCTCGGACGGAATGAAGACACGTACTCCGCATTCGAGCGAACGAAACTGAAAGCCGCGCAATTTGCGCTCTCGCAAATGTCGACAAAGATGAAGCGGAAGGCGTATTTCAGTATTCCTGCGCCGTACGAAATGATCGGCGTTCACGCGGGGGAAACGGATGCGACGCATGCCAAGATCCTGCAATACTGCTACGACCAGTATTGCATTCCCGTTGAGGGACAATCCGACGTCGTCATCGCAGGCATCACGTTTGTTTCGCCGTACAACGTCAATTCGATCATGAACCCGCTACTCGTTCGTGTCATGGCGCTCGGGTACTTCTTCAATTTCTACCGAAACATACCGGTCGTGAAGAAAAACGGCGTCATGATCGTGACGCATCCATGCTACGACGAGTTCGATCCAGTGTTTCATCCGTCGTACATCGAATTCTTCAATCGCATCCTGCCGGAGACCCGTGATTCACTGGTGGTGCAACAGAAATACGAGGAGTCGTTCGCGAAGGATCCCGCCTATATCAAGATGTACCGCGAAGGCAATGCCTACCACGGCGTGCATCCATTCTATATGTGGTACTGGGCGGAAAACGGCCAGCGACACATCGGCAAAGTCATCGTCGTAGGCGCGGACAACCGACGAGTGCCGGCGATGCTCGGGTGGGATGCGGCGAGGAATATGGAGGAAGCCCTCGATATGGCACAGTCGTATGTGGGTCGCAAACCCACGGTCACGTTACTGCACTTTCCGCCAATCCTGATGACGGATGTCATGGGCCAGCCGGAGACGATTCAAGGACACCCGGTTGGGAAAGAGATGGTTCACGGATGAGAGATCGGAGAGCACCCTGATGCCTTACCGAAGTCCATGGCGTTGGAATCCAATCCGCGGTGAGTACGAGGTCCCTGAAGGCGATCGGCTTCAAGGCACCGGCGAAATTTCGGCCATCGATGCCTACAGCAATCGAACGATCTTTATTCTTGGCGCGACCGGTTTCGTTGGCAAGGTCCTGCTGGCGATGATCCTCGACCGCTTCCCGGAGCTGAAGCACCTGGTGGTTCAGGTTCGGAGAAAGCGGAATGTTTCGGGAGAGCAGCGTTTCTTCTCCGAAGTGCTACCGTCACCGACACTCGGTCCAGTCGTACGGCGGTTCGGTGTGGAGGAGATCCGTCGCAAAGTCACAATCGTCGAAGGCGACGTCAACGAAAAACTATGCGGCGTCCAGCCGGAACTGCTGGGGAAACTCGATGGGAAGGTCGACGTTGTCTTGAACCTGGCTGGACTTGTGGAGTTCGATCCGCCCCTGACGGATTCACTCGTTCCCAATGTCTACGGCGTGCAAAATCTACTCGAGCTGGTGAAGCGGCTTGGAGCGAAGCTGATCCACATTTCGACCTGCTACGTCGCCGGGAAGAAGAACGGACGAATTCCCGAAGACACGCCGATCCTGGGCTACTACCCGAAGCGCCAAGGACCTGACGATCACCGTTTCAATGTAGCGGAAGAACTCCGGTGGTGTGAACAATTCGTCGAGGAATGCAAATACTCTCTTCGCGATTCCGGCACGCGGGCCATTCGAGAGCGGTTGCAGGCCGGTGGCATGGAACGCGCACAGTCGTGGGGCTGGATCAACACATATACGTACACGAAAAGCATGGGCGAACAGCTCATCGCCGGAACCCCCGGCCTGGACTTTGCCATTGTCCGGCCGGCGATCGTCGAATCATCCATGCGTTTTCCGTTTCCGGGCTGGAATGAAGGCCTGACCACGTCGGCGCCGTTGGTGCTGATGGGAGGGGAAGGCGTGAAAAGCTGGCCGGTGCGTCCGGATGGCCCGCTGGAAATCATTCCTGTGGATCTCGTTGCCATGGGCATTTTGATCGTCACCGCAGCGGTCCTGTGCGGAAAGAACAAACAGGTCTATCACCTTGCAACTGCCGATGAGAATCCGGTGGTGCTTCCGCGCCTGGTAGCCTTCCTTGGCATGAACTCCCGCTACAAGCACAAGCACAAGAAAACCGGGAGCAAACTTGCGAATCTGTGGAAAACCTATGTCGAAACCCAGGTGATTACGGTCGAGGCGCTGGAAGCGCGCCGTGATCGAATTCATCGCGGCCTGGACGTGATTCACGGCGCATTGAATTTCGCGAAAACCATATTGGGCAACGGCAGGGTCGGTCCTTACCTGAAAAGCCTGCGCACCACGCGGCGGCAAATTCGGCAGCAGGAGCAGACCCTGGATAAGTTCCTTCCATTCATGATCCACAACAGCTTCGTTTTCGAAACAAGGAATATCCGAAAGGCGGTCGCGATGCTGACGAACGACGATCGCACACGGATCGCCTGGGATCCGGAAACCATCGATTGGGCCGATTATTGGGTCAACATTCATACGAAGGGAATCGAAAAGTGGATACGGCCCGTGTTCGCCACCCAGCGTAAAACCGCCGGTGCATGAAACGATTTCTAGTCACCGGCGCCACCGGCTTTCTCGGGAGTCATCTCGTCAATAGGCTTCTCGCCAGGCAGGACGTCACGACACGGATCCTGTGCCGAGGCGCGAATCGCTGGACGGATATCGAACGTGTCGAGACTGTTTACGGCGACATCCTCGACGTTGCTGTTGTCGAACGCGCAGCGCGCGGAGTCGAGGGAATTTTCCATTTGGCTGGATTTGTCACGCGAGATCGCAGCCGATCCTCCGAACTTTTCGACACTCACATCCGCGGCACAAAGAACCTCTGCGACTCCGCGATTCGTAACGGGTCGCCTCGCGTCATTGTGACTTCGTCGTCAGGAACGATCGCGGCGAGCCGCGTCCCCATTATGCAGAATGAGGATTCGCCTTTCGCCAACGAAGTTGCCTCTCATTGGCCGTATTACCTCAGCAAAATTTATCAGGAGAAACTCGCGCTGGCGTTCCACGAAAATCAGGGCCTGCCTGTAATCATCGTCAGTCCAAGTCTGCTGCTCGGTCCCGGCGATGAACGGCTCTCCTCAACCGGCGATGTTCGCCTTTTCTTAAACCGGAAAATCCCGAATGTGCCGGCGGGTGGGCTGAACTTTGTCGATGTGCGCGATGCCGCCGCAGCACTCATTTCTGCGATGGAAACCGGTGTTTCCGGACGCCGCTATCTCGTCGGTGGCTACAATATGATGCTGAAGGAATTCTTCGGAATACTCGAACGCCTCAGCGGTGTGAAGGCGCCGAAAATGGAACTGCCTGAAAGCTGGTCCCGAACCGGCGCCGCCATCCTGCGCAGGTTGTATAAGGTAGTAGGCCGCGAATATCCTCTCGATGATACGACGGTCGAAATGGCTTATCGCTTCTGGTACGTCGACAATTCCCGCGCGAGGAAAGAACTGGGCCTGAATCCTCGCCCTGCGGAGGAGACCCTTCGTGACACGATCGGGTATTTGCAGCAGCTTGGAAGATGGACCTCATGACCACAGTTGCGATTCTGAATCCCAAATCTGCAAGCGGAAAGACTGCGGAGACCTGGGCGAAGGTGCGTGCTCACCTACCAGAGCCGGTCGAGGCGCTGGAAACGAAAGCACCGGGACATGGAATCGAGTTGACGGCAAACGCAATCAAGAATGGCGCAAGGACTATCATCGCGGTTGGCGGCGATGGGACCATTAACGAAGTAGTCAATGGATTTTTCGAGGATGAGCGGTTGATATCGAGCGAAGCTATACTTGGGATCATCCCACACGGAACCGGCTCGGACTTTCGACGGATTTTGAATTTGCCGCTGGACGAGAAGACCGCCGCGGCGGTCATTCACAGTGGACAGCCGCGCATGGTGGACATTATGAAAGTCCACTACACCAGGACAGATGGAACCAGCGCCGTTCGCTACTCGATCAACATCACGAGCTTTGGAATGGGCGGCGCGGTAGCTGCCAGGGCAAACCGGTCCTCGAAAGCGCTTGGCGGCCATTTCGCCTTCCTGGCCGCCACACTTCAGACGGCGCTGACGTTCTCAGGAAATTCCGTCACGCTTCGGCTGGACGAATCAAAAAGAATTGAAGCGAAGATTACGAATGTCGCCGTAGGAAATGGCCAGTACCACGGCGCAGGTATGTGGGTGTGCCCCGGCGCTTCAATCGATGACGGCCTGCTGGATGTCACCGTCATTCGTTACTTGTCCTTACTCGAGCTGGTGAGGAACTTGCCGGCGCTGTACAACGGTAGGATCTACTCGCATCCAAAAGTCCAATCGCATCGTGTGAAGGTTGTGCACGCGGATTCCCGGGAACCCGCACTCATTGAGATTGACGGGGAGCCGCTTGGACGTCTGCCGATCGAGGTTTCTGTCCTGCCGAAGGCGATTCGTGTTTTGATCCCATGATCTCGCGGAGGTTGGGGGCATGCCTGAACACAACTATCGCCAGCATGACGTAGGCGAAGAATCCCGCCTCCAGTCCCCTTGCCACAAGCACGACATTGGACATGACGAACATCGTCGTCAGCGAAGCAATGGCGCCTTCCTGGCTCCAGTGCAATCTGCTACCAATGAAGCGGAGCAACCAGTAGAGCGGCAGGCAAACGATGGTGATGAGCGGCTCACGGCGGAGTAGCACACCCACCGTCGTGGCAACTCCCTTACCGCCGCAAAAACCCAGGAATGGGCTCCAGCAGTGCCCGATCACAGCCCCGATTCCGATGATCCACAAAGCCGCTGAGGAAGTTTCTCCACGTCCCAGCAACAGGAGCGCAACATAACCTTTGCCAATGTCCCCGAGCAAGGTCGTTACCGCCCGCCACTTGCTCGCCACGCGGCTGACATTTCTAAAGCCGGGATTCTTCGAGCCGACTTTGGTAATATCGATTCCCGTTCCGAGCATCGCAATTTTCGCGAATGGGATGGAACCGATCAAGAAACTGGCAACGAATTTCCAGATCAGAATCATTTCACTTTGTAGCCGAAATTCCGCAGCAGCGCCTTGCGCGCGGCTCTATCGGAATCCTGCTCGACGCCCTTTGGAGACGAACCGTCGATCACGCCCATGATGCCGCGGCCCTGCCCCGTTTCCGCCACGACAACCTCAAGAGGGTTTGCCGTAGCGCAGAAGATGCGGCAGACTTCCGGACACATTTTAACGGAATTGAGCACATTGATCGGGAACGCGTCTCGCATCAGAATCGCAAACACGTGGCCGGCACCGATGTTCTGCACAATGTCGACCGTCGATTTTGTCAGATCACTATCGTTACCTTCATGCCGAATCAGGCAAGGACCAGACGCCTCCGTGAAGGCTAAACCGAATTTAATGTGAGGAGAAGAACCGGCGAGGATTTCATAGAGATCTTCGGCGGTCTTGATGAAATGCGTCTGACCGAGGATGATATTGGCACCGTCAGGGATTTGCACTCGGACCGTTTTTAATTCCATATCTGCCCCCACTGTAGCGGCGGTCTATTGGGCAGGTGACAATTGGAAATCATCGGCGGGCGCAGACCGCCGCTACAGTGATAGAATTCCTACGATGATACGCTACTACACGGCAATGGGTCTTCAATTGCTCGGTCTTATTTTAACCGGAGAAGCGTTGTTGCTTTATTTTGGTCAGATGGGACCTTTGATGAGGACCGCCTCACTTGGGGCGGGGTTGTTTTGTGCAGGCTGGTTGATCCGGCCACGCGAAAGCAGATAGGGAGAAAGTGTCGCGTTATCGCTCGTCGTTTTCAGGCTTTGGTATTGGCGGGTGGACTCCCGCCGTCAAAACTTTAATTATCGTCTGCGTCGTCGCCTTCTTTCTGCAGATCTTCGACCGTATGACGGCCGGTCCTTCCTTCACCTATAAATTCGGACTCACGCCTTACAGTGTGACCCACAACTTTTACTTGTGGCAGCTCGTCACGTATATCTTCCTCCACGACACATCGAATCTCTTGCACATTCTGTTCAACATGCTGGGTCTTTGGATGTTTGGTTCCGAACTGGAGCGTGTGTGGGGAACGCGTCAGTTCACGAAGTTTTTCTTCATCTGCGGAATCGGCGCTGGCGTCCTCATGGTTCTCCTCTCCCCCAATTCAACGGTGCCAACCATTGGCGCCTCGGGAGCGATTTACGGCGTCCTACTGGCGTTCGGGCTTCTGTTTCCGAATCGGATCATCATTTTTTATTTCTTTCCGATTCCCGCAAAGTGGTTCGTCGTGATCATGGGAGGACTCGCGTTCTTCTCCTCGCTTTCGTCCAGCGGCGGCGGCGTCGCTCATGTTGCACATCTTGGTGGAATGTTGTGCGGCCTTGTCTATCTTCGTGGCGGACGCCTCTTTTCCGGTCTCCGATACCGCTATAACAGCTGGCACCGGAATCGCCTCCGGCGGAAGTTCGATGTGTACTATAACGAACGACGGCGCGACGATGACGAGCCCAAATGGAGACGGTGGCGAAATTGAGACCCTCACCGGGCGCGCCAGAGGTGCGCCACTCTCTTCCAGGCAGAGAGGAACGGTTCCGCTCGTATAACAAATGGCTCCAGGAAAAATTCGGCGAGCGCGTTTACAAAGTTATTGTTGACGCGGGCTTCACCTGTCCCAATCGAGACGGCACCGTTGCCGTCGGCGGATGCGCCTACTGCAATAACAATTCGTTTAGGCCACCTTCCGCAATCAAAACAGATCCCATCCGCGATCAGGTCCGCGAAGGCATCGAATACATCCGCAAACGATTCGATGCGCATAAATTTATCATCTACTTTCAGCCTTTCACGAATACCTACGCCGAGACCGGGTATCTCCGCGAACTCTACACAGACGCGATCGATCATCCCGAAGTGGTTGGGCTAGCCATCGGTACACGCCCGGATTGCGTTGATGAAGAAAAAATCCGAATGATCGATGAAATCGCGCAGCGAACCTTCGTATCGCTGGAATTCGGCGTCGAGTCCATCTACGACGACACGCTTCAGCGTGTAAACCGCGGCCATGACTATGCAACGTTTCTACGAGCAATGGAACTGACACGCCGGAGATCCATCCACATCGGCGCCCACTTGATCCTGGGCTTTCCCTGGGAAACGCGCGAACAGTGGCTCGCGATGGCCGACGAGATGTCGCGGGCGGGCGTCGACGCCCTCAAGATCCATCACCTTCACCTCGTTCGTGGAACAGCCCTGGCCGCGGAATACGCACGCCGGCCGTTCCGAGTCCTCGGCTACGAAGAATACCTGGATTTGCTCTGCGATTTCATCGAGCGGCTCGATCCAAGAATTGTGATTGAACGCATGTTTGGAGAAGCGCCCCTCGCGCTGCTCGTCGCGCCGAACTGGAGGCGGACAAAGAACGATCTCGTGCGGGATATCCAGAGGCGATTCGAGGAGAGGGACGTGTGGCAAGGGTCAAAAACGGGGAAATAGCCGCGGATTACACAGCCTGCGTAGCCGCAACCAAAATCTGAGCCGCGAATTGCGCGAATGGGCCGCACAGAATTCCTGTCGTTACCAACGGCAATGATGGCGTGCGGCCCATTCGCGTAATTCGCGCAATTCGCGGCTTTTTTCTTTCAATTTACCCGCACGACGAACGGCTGAAAATCCTGCTTACGAAGCTGCGAAGCGAGCCGGTTTGCGGTCTGGATATCGGGTTCGCGGCCGATACGGACACGATAGACGGTTTTCTCTCCGGACAGAGTCTGGACCGTCACGTCCGGATACTTTCTCTCGAGTTGCCGTTTCAGATCCTCGGCCGCTCGAGGATTCTCAAAAGCCCCAACTTGGACGGCATATAGCGGCCGCGACGATGCGGATGTCGGCAGGACTTCGGTAGCTTTCAGGACTTTGATCTTTACGGGCGCCGTACCGGTGCGTACCAGATCGATCTCTCGCGCCGCGCGGAGAGAAAGGTCGATGACGCGGCCATCAACAAAAGGTCCGCGATCATTGACCCTCACATCCACTTCGCGGCCATTGGTCTTGTTCGTGACGCGAACAACCGTATTGAACGGCAGCGTGCGATGGGCCGCCGTCAATCCCTGATAGCTGTCGAAGATTTCCCCGCTTGCCGTACGCCGGCCATGGTACGGTTCGGCATAATACGACGCCAAGCCTTCCAACTCACTCGATGAAACTCGTGGCAGCTGAGGAACTTGGACCTGGACCTTCTTATGCCCGCACGCATTGAGAAGCAGAAGAGCGAAGATGAGTAACGTTAACCGGCGCACGCGACTGTAATAGCACAAGGACGGGACGGCTACAATAGCCGGAGCGAAAGCAAAATGAGCAGTTGGTCAGTTCGTCAATGGGTGATTTGGTTGTTGGACAAGTCCAACAACCCAACGACCAACTGACACAATGACGCCACCTGCTCCCCGAGAGACCGGGATGCGCATGCTAGAATCAGCTCAAGGTCATGGTCTTAGCTCTACTCACAACCTCACTGGTCTCCATTGTTTGCTTCATTGTCACGGCCGTCATGGGATTCATGATGGTGGGCCGCACGGGTCTGGGGCAGCATTTCATGTTCGGATTTTTCACTACGTTTCTGGTAACGCTGGCTCAGAGTATGACGATGTTCTATTTCATTGGCACGGGAAGGCAGGTGAAAGACCTGGCTTCAAATCACCCGGCCGGCAGCGACTTCATACAGCGTACAAAGAGGTTCAAAGCCGTGGTCTTTCCGCCCGCGATGTGGGCGATTCTGTTCACGATGGCAACCATGATCCTTGGAGGCGGCGTGGACACGCACGTCATTCCGCCCTTCGTTCATACGGTTCTTGCGGCGGCATCGCTGTATTTCATCCTGATCGCATTCTGGAAAGAAGCGAAGTACATGATCGAGCACAACAAGCTCATGCTGGAACTCGATTATCTTCTCAAAGCGCCTATTGGTGGTACGCCGGCTTCGCCGGCCTCCTTGATCGGGCCATCGGCCGGTCCCCCCACGCAAAACGCATGAGCATCTTTTCCCGATTAACGCATCCGGCCCGGATCGTGTCTCCCGAGCTGGAGACGGCCGAGCAGGTGGAGGCGTTCATCGATTCGCGCGCGCTTGAATATCCCACACGGCTTGAAGACGAGTTTGTCGAACGCGCGCTGGCTCTGGGCGTCGGTGGCGGCATGGTGCTCGATGTCGGGACGCGCGTCGGTCTCCTTGCTCTGAAGATCCTGTGGCAGAATGAGAACTTTTATGCGATCGGGATGGATCGCTCGGGCACTATGGTCGAACGGGCGCGTGAGACAGCCATCGCTTGGGGCCTGGGCGAGCGGGCTTTCTTCCAGGTCGGCGATGCGCGGCAAATGCGATTCAAGACGGCATACTTCGATCTCGTCATTTCCGATTCGACGCTTCATTGTTTTGATGATCCCGTTTCGATGCTCCGGGAAATCAGCCGCGTCTTGAAACCGAAGGGCGCGCTCCTCATTCGCGATCTCCAAAGGCCGAACCACCTCAAAATGGCGAAACACATTGTTGAATATAGTGCTCTTTATGGCCGAGGTATGCGCCAACATGTCGAAGCGGCTCTGCGTGGAGCCTACACCCGTGTGGAGCTCGAAGACATCATCCGTGCGTCGGGATTGGAGCGTGTCCGTTTGGGGGAGCTGGACAGGCATTACATGGCCATTGAGCGAACCGGCGAGGGCGATCCGAACTCGTGGATCAAAGCACGGGAGCAATATCTCTAGTGGAAAAGATTCTCATTATTGGCGGAAATGCGGCAGGTTTGACTGCTGCATCCCGAGCCAGGCGAGTGGATCCGCGGCTGAATATCACGGTGCTTGAAAAGAGTCCCTACATTTCCTATAGCACCTGTGGGATCCCTTACTACTTCGCCGGTATGACCACGGCCGACGAACTGGTGTCGTACACGCCGGAGTCATTCGAGAGAGAACGCGGGATCAAAGTTCATAACCACACTTGCGTGAATGAAATCGTCCCTTCCCGCAAGCGCGTGTTCGCAACGCGCACGGACACGGGCGAGCATGCCGAATTTTCCTATGAGCGCCTGCTCATTGCGACCGGTGTCAAACCGAAGCTCCCCGATATCCCTGGCACGGACCTCCGGAACGTTTTCACGATCATCGATCTACAGGATGCAATCCGGATCAACGAGGCGCTCTCAAGGACGCAACGCGTAGCGATCGTCGGAGCCGGCTACGTCGGTCTGGAAGTTGCGGAGTGCCTGCACACGCTCGGAAAGACAGTCCATTTGTTAGAACGCCAGCCTCAGGTTCTGCCGGGCATTGACCGGGACATGGCGCAAATCATCGAGTACGAAGTGCAGCGCTTTGGCGTCAGGCTTTCGGTCGGATCCCGAGTCCTGGCGCTGGTCGGAAGCGATGGACACGTTACCGGCGTCAAAGCAGCAAGCGGCTTGGGCATCGAGCCGGCTGATATGGTACTGCTCGACACTGGTGTTGTACCGAACGTGGACCTTGCGCGCGAAGCAGGCATTCAGACCGGCGTAACCGGCGCGATATCCGTCAATTCCCACATGGAAACGAACGTGCCAGGAATCTTTGCAGCAGGAAACTGTGCTGAGACCTATTGTTCTATTCGACAGCGGCCTATACTTCACTACATCGGAACTGTCGCCGCGAAGCAAGGGCGCATCGCCGGCGAGAACATGGCCGCGCGGCGAACCAAATTCCTGGGTGCGATCGGCACGACCGTGCTAAAGGTCTTTGATCTTGCCGTCGCTCGTACCGGCTTGAGCTCGGAGCAGGCGGCAGCCGACAGTATTCCCGTGGTTTCGGCGCGCATCGAGGCTCTCGACAGGGCGGCGTATTACCCTACCGCGCGCAAGATCTGGGTGAAGCTGATCGCCGATCGTGAGAGCCGTAGACTTGTTGGAGCTCAGGTTGTCGGCTACGGCGAGGCTTCCAAACGGATCGACGTGGCGGCTACGGCCATCACGGCCGGCATGAGAGTCGACGAACTGGCACAGGTCGACCTGGCCTATTCCCCGCCCTATGGAAATCTCTGGGACCCTCTGCTGGTCGCGGCTCAAGCAGTGTTGAGAAAAATGTCAATGTGGTAGAATGCCCCCCAGCTTTCGTAAGGAGCATTGACCAAAAATGAAGCTAAGTCTTCTCCGATTAATGGCTGCAATACTGGCGCTGGCTGCCCCCGCCATTGCCGAACGAGCGGAACTTCCAGGCGAAGGTCTCGAAAAACGAGTGGATTTCTGGAAGAAGGTTTACACGCAGTATGGGGAAGATGACGTGATCATCCACGATCGTGTCCAGGTGAACCTGATCTACGATGTCGCTACAGAATCGGACCAGTCTTCAAAAATCGCCACCGTCGAGCGAGCCCTGGACGAGATCCGGAATAACCTGGATACACCTGAAGACTTGAGTCCCGCTGCGAAGCAGATTCGCGATGCGGTCGCCGGCTACGGTCTTCCCCTCTCCGCATCCGTGCTGCAGGAACTGCGCGACAATGTTCACACGCAGCGTGGAATAAAGGAGCGTTTCCGTCAGGGGATCATCCGGTCCGGCCGGTATGTTGACGGTTTCCAGGGAATCTTCACAAAACAAGGCTTACCGGAGGAACTCGCGCTTCTGCCGTTGGTCGAATCATCGTTTGAAAATCGATCGTTCTCCAAGGCGGGCGCGGCGGGAATCTGGCAATTCACTCGAAGCACCGGCCGGCTCTATCTTCGCGTCAACCGCAAACTGGATGACCGGCTCGATCCTATGAAGTCCACTCAGGCCGCTGCACGTTTGCTTAACGACAACTACAAGGCGCTCGGGTCCTGGCCTCTGGCCATCACGGCCTATAACCACGGCCGCGGCGGCATGCTGCGGGCGCAGAATGAGGTTGGGTCCGAAATCACGTCCATCATCAACGAATACCGCGGACCGCTGTTCGGCTATGCTTCAATGAACTTCTATTCCGAGTTTCTGGCTGCCGTGGAGGTCTATCAAAATTACGACCAGTACTTTGGACAATTGACGCTGGACAGGCCGTCCGCGAAACAGGCGGTTTTGACGTCCACGACCTCAACGGCGGCGACATCCGCTGCGCCAAGAAGAAAGGTACAAACCGCCAAGACGTCCCCGGCCGATAAATACAGAGTGCGCAAGGGCGACACTCTTTGGGATATCGCACAGCGTTTTGGCACGAGCATCCGTGACTTGATGGAACGGAACAACCTGCAGAATTCGGCAATCCACGCCGGACAGATCCTTTTGGTAAAGTAAAGAGTTTAGCCGCGAATTGCGCGAATTACGCGAATGGATTTCCTGAGGACCCATTCGCGCAATTCGCGGCTGGAATTTCCCGACCAAATTGGGAGGAGCAGCACATGACAATCACACGGCGTCGTTTCCTCACGGGAGCCAGTATTGCTGCAGCAGGGATGCTCGTGGGGCCTTCCGGTGCGCTGCTGGGCCAACAGAGTCCGGCCTCGGCTGGCCCGGCCGATCCCGGGTTAATTGAAGATCTGGTGGCCGCGTATCGGATTCTTGCTCAGGAAGGCATCATGGACGCATACGGGCACGTGAGCGCTCGGCATAATCGGGATGCGAATCGATTTTTCATGTCGCGTTCGTTGGCGCCCGCGCTCGTCACAGCAGATGACCTCATCGAGTACGATCTCGACAGCAATCCCGTGAACTTGAAGGGCCGCGCACAGTATTCCGAACGATTCATCCACTCCGAAATCTACAAGGCGCGGCCCGACGTGCGAGCTGTGGCACATAGCCACTCACCCTCAATCGTGCCATTTGGCGTGAGCTCGGTCCCGATTCGCCCTGTTTACCACATGGCGGCGTTCATTGGTGATGGCTTGCCCATATTCGACATTCGTAAGGCCGTGGGAATGACCGACATGCTGGTGAGCAACGCCGAGCGCGGCCGTGCGCTGGCCCAGGCGCTTGGGAACAAAGTGGCTGTCCTCATGAGAGGACATGGCATGGCTGTCGTCGGGCCGGCCCTGCCCTACGCCGTAGGCAGGAGCATTTATCTGGAGCTGAACGCGAGAGTTCAGGCCCAGGCGATGGGTTTGGGCGGCGGCGTTACATACCTTGATCCCGAAGAGGCGCGTAAAGTGATGGAATCTGGCGAGAATCGCGGATATGAGCGCCCGTGGGAACTCTGGAAAATGAAGGCCTTGGGAAAATGAACACCCACTTACCCACATGACGAATGTTGAAGAAGAACGTATTCCCTCCTTGCAAGGAGGGGAATCCGTACTCACTTTCTCTCTCGCCGCGTAAAATCGGACGATGCATTCCGAGGACGGGAACCGAGACCATATTCTTGTCGGCGTTCTTGCCTCAGTAATCATCGTTAATGCTTTCCTGTTCTTTCTCTCTCGAGATCAGACCTTCGTGCACATCGACGCGATCGCGCACGTCAACAAAGCGCGTGGCCTTTTCGACAATTTCACGCCGGGACTCCGCCAACTGGGTACGGTTTGGCTGCCGCTGCCGCACATCCTGATTGCGCCTTTAGCGGCAATCGATGCGCTGTGGAGGAACGGCGCAGCCGGAAGCTTGCTGAGCGTGATTTGTTACATCGGAACGAGCGTCTTCCTGTTTTTGATCGGTTACCGCTGGACGGGGGCGCGTGTCGTGGGTTGGATTGCGTTTCTTCTCTTCGGTTTGAATCCGCGATTGATCTATCTCTTCGCAACTCCGATGACCGAACCCCTCATGGTGTTTTGCGCCGCCGGCCTTCTTTATTACCTGATGCGTTGGGTCGAAGAAGGAAGCTGGACGGCATTCGGCATGGCCTCACTGATGACTTTTGCCGGGACGCTGACACGATATGAAGGTTGGGCGATTGCGGCGGCCGCAGTCCTGCTGATTCCCATTCTGGCCCGAAGAGAACGAGTCGCGTCGTCAATTCTATTCGCAGGAGCCGCCGCGACGGGGCCGCTGCTGTGGATGCTGTTCAACATGGTCTACTTCGATGATCCACTCATGTTCGCTTACGGCCTGGGCTCCGCTCAGGACTACGCCAACGGCAAAACATATCCGACTGCCGGCAAGTGGTTGGAATCGGTGGCGGCGTACTCGATCGACGTTGCATACTGCTTGAACCCGGCAGTGGTGTGGCTTGCGCTCGCGGGTTTCGTCCTCAGTCTGATTCTGCTGGAACGCTGGCGCTGGCGGCATACGTTGCTGTTGAGTTCGAGTGGGTTCGTGGTCTTTGCGTTCTACGTCTACAATCTGTATTCGAACGCGGTGCCCGTCCTGCTGCCGGGCATGCTGAAGCAGGACCGGCAATCCGTATTCAACGTCCGGTATGGCGCCGTCATGGCTGCCACAATTCCACTGTTTGCTGCATTATTTGTCTTTCTTGTCTTACGCCTGGTTGAGCACCACCGTCTGTTCAGCGTACTCCTGCTCGCTCCGCTCGTTTTGCCGGATCCGATTCCTCCGCCAAGCCGCGAATCGATCGACCAGCAATTCACCCGGAACCTCTTCTACACCGAGGCGATCCACAACCAAAGTTTCTGGATGCCTCCTTTTGTGGAGATCGCGCAGAAGTTGAAGTCGGATATGGAAGCCAGGCAGGACCAGAGCAGTTTGATTCTCACCAACACGCGCATCATTCATGTTGTCGTGTGGGCGGCCGATATTCCCATGCGTCGGTTCGTCCACGAAATGAACAAAGGATACTGGGAACGAAACTTTTCAGAGATCGACCCCAAGATCCGATGGGTGATCACCGAAGAAGGTGACCAGCTTTGGCACGGGCAGGGAAAATTCCTTCAGCGCAATTTCTTTGAAGTCGCGAGCGCTACGACGCCCACGACGGGGACGGTGCACCTGTATCGAAGGCCGGATTGACTAGGGATCAGGGGTCAGGGAGGGGATCAGGATCAGTACACCTTCTGTCCTTGACCCCTGATCCCTGATTCCTGACCCCTTTGAGGTTTTCGATTTCCACCGGTGCAATTTCATCCGCCCGCGTAAACCCGAAGATGCGTGAGTAGAAATACAATTCGGCTTCGATCGAGCGTTGGATGTTGGCTCCTTCACGGAAGCCGTGGCCCTCGGTTGGGAACGCGACGTAGGCAAAGGGCAACTGTTTGGCGCGCAGCGCCGCGATCATGATTTCGGCCTGCGAGGGCGGCACGATCTTATCTTCCAGCCCCTGGAGGAGAATGACCGGGCAGGACAACCGATCCGAAAAGTGCACAGGGGACCGCTGGCGGTAAAGTTCTGCGGCCTCCGGATAGGGTCCTACCAGTCCCTCTTCATATCGCGATTCGAACTTGTGCGTGTCCTGGGCAAGCGCGGTCAAGTCCGCAACGCCGTAATAGCTGGCGCCGGCGGCGAAGACATTGTGGAACACCAGCGCGCACAGCGTGGTGTAGCCACCCGCGCTTCCGCCGCGAATAGCCATGCGCTGGCCGTCGACGTCGCCGCGCCTCTCGAGATATCGAGCCGCATTGACGCAGTCATCCACATCGACGATTCCCCACTGGCCCCTGAGCCGTTCACGATACGCACGGCCGTAGCCCGCACTGCCGCCATAGTTCACATCCACGACTGCAAAGCCTCGCGTGGTCCAGTACTGGACCGACAACCGAAGTGCGGAAGTCGTCGCGCTGGTCGGACCACCATGGCTGATGACCAGCAGCGGGGGGCGGTCGCCGGCAGGAGCAGCGAAGTCCTTGTTCCTTGGCGGGTAGAAAAGCGCAAACGCAGTAAGACCATTCGAAGTCGGAAACTCGATCGCCTCGGGTTCGGAAAGATATCCCGGATCGATCTGTGTCTGGAGACTGCGTCGCAGCACCCGAAACCGGCTGCTGCCGAGGTCCAGCGCCGCCACCTCTTGAGCTTTCGATGGCGATGCCGCGGCGACAAACACAGTGTCTACGCCGTCGGATCGAATGCTTCCGAACGTCGTATATGGCGCCTCAAGCGTGTTGACCTTCCCGGAAGCCGTATCGATAACGGCGAGATAATCGAGGCCGTTCCTGCTATACACGCACGCAATTCGGCCATCTGACAGGAATGCATAACGAGAATACCCAAAATTCCACTGAGGCAGGCCAATCTCAGCCTCGACCTGGAAAATTGGAACAATCCGGCCCCGCCCCTCCGCGTAAAGATTCCACCAGCCTGTGCGGTCCGAAACGAAGTGGAGCGTTCCATCCGAAGCCCAAGCCGGCTGAAAAATCGATTCGGCGGGACCACCAGCCACATGGCGAGCATTGGAAACGGCGCCACTCGGCGCCAGATCTCCTACCCATAATTCCGTGCCGTCCCACGGCATCTGTGGATGTTTCCAGCAGGTCCAGGCCAAGTGGCGGCCATCGGGGCTGATTCGGGGAAACGAGTAAAAATCGTAGCCCGACAAGATGACGTTTGCTTCGGCCGAGCCATCCGCCGGCACCGCGACTACCTCATTGATGGCTTCGCGGTCTTCTTCATGTCTTTCGCGGATACAAATGATCGTCTTTCCGTCCGGCGTCACGCGGCCATCGGCGTATCGCAGGCTAGCCGGTGACGACGGATCAGGCGTAATCGGCCGTGGCGCGTCTCCGGGATCCTGTCGATACAGACGCTGATCCCTGAAATTCGAGAAGAATAGGACGTCGTGGTGAACGAAGTATGCCCCGCCGCCATATTCGTGAGCACGGGTGCGCGCGTTGAAGCCCTGCGGAATGACATCGGCGGGTTTTCCGTCATTTCCATCTGCGGCACAGCGAACGACAACGACGCGGCCCGCCTCATCGGGACGGCTCTCGAGCCAGTAGACGTGCCCATTGGAAAACTCCGGCTCACTGAAGGTAATGCCCGATGATGTCAACAGCGCGCTCGTGATCGGCGACGACCACGAACCATAAGGAGCGGTGACCCGGCTCATATCTCTAACGCTCTGGTTGCGGCACTGACGGTTTGGTCGATGTCCGATTCCGTATGCGCCGCGGAGATAAACACGGCCTCGAATTGCGACGGCGGCAGATAAATACCTTGATCGATCATCGCGTGAAAGAACCGGCTGAACCGTTCGGTATCCGATGTTTTCGCCGATTGAAAATCGGTCACTTCACGATCGGTAAAGAAGAACGTAAGCATGGATCCTACTCGATTCACCCGGACCTGAATGCCAGCCTTCCCTGCAGCTTCGATTACACCTCGCTCGAGCCGGGCGCCAAGCGCTTCGAGCCTGTCGTAGGGACTGTCCTTTTTGAGCCGTTTCAACGTAGCCAGGCCGGCAGATACGGCCAGTGGATTGCCGGACAACGTGCCGGCCTGATAAATAGGTCCAGCCGGAGCGATTCGATCCATGATTTCGGCGCGGCCGCCGTAAGCTCCGACGGGCAGCCCGCCTCCGATCACCTTGCCCATGGTTGTGAGGTCCGGCTGGACGTCGTAGCGCTGTTGCGCGCCACCGAGCGCAACCCGGAAGCCGGTCATCACCTCGTCAAAAATTAGAATGCTGCCGGACCGTTTGGTCAAATTGCGTAGCAACTCGAGGTATCCCGGGCGCGGTTCCACGCAACCCATATTGCCAGCGACGGGCTCGATGATCACACAGGCGATCTGGCTCCCACGCCGGTCGAACTCGGATTTCAACGCATTCGAGTCGTTAAAGGGAAGCACCGATGTCAGCGCAGCCAGGCTCGACGGCACGCCTGGACTATCGGGAAGTCCCAGCGTTGCAACACCCGAACCTGCGTGTACCAGAAGACTGTCGCCGTGTCCGTGATAGCAGCCATCAAACTTGATAATCCGTTCGCGCCCCGTGAAACCGCGCGCCAGCCGAATGGCGCTCATCGTCGCTTCAGTTCCTGAGCTGACGAGCCGGACTTTTTCCACCGAGGGAAGAAGTTGTGTAATCAGTTCGGCGAGCTCAACTTCACGCTCCGTTGGCGCGCCGAAGGAAGTGCCGATCGCCAACACCTGATTCAGCGCTTCGATCACCTCGGGCGAACGATGCCCAAAAATCAGCGGTCCCCAGGAGCCCACGTAATCGATGTACTCTCTACCATCGACATCCCAGATACGGGAGCCATTCCCGCGCTGGATGAACAATGGTTTTCCACCGACCGCCCGAAATGCGCGTACCGGCGAGTTCACGCCTCCCGGAATCACCCGCTGTGCGCGATGGAAGAGATCTTCGGAACGATTCATGGGAATTTCGGATTGCGAATTTCGAATTGCGAATTTCTAGGCCAACAAATTCGAAATTCGCAATTCGAAATTCGCAATCAAAGAATTTTTGCCAACTCCAACGCGTAATACGTAATCAGGATATCCGCCCCCGCCCGCTTGATGGCTGTCGTTGCTTCGAGAATTATTCGTTCGCGCTCGATCCAACCTGCGCGAGCCGCGGCTTCGATCATGGCATACTCACCGCTGACCTGGTAAGCAGCGAGGGGCACATCAAATTGATCACGGGCTCTTGCAATGATATCGAGATAAGCAAGGGCTGGTTTGACCATGATAATGTCCGCGCCTTCTTCGATATCGAGCGCAATTTCCCGCAGAGCTTCGCGTGCATTCGGCGGGTCCATTTGATAGCTTCGCCGGTCGCCGAACTTTGGCGTAGAGCCTGCGGCTTCGCGAAACGGCCCGTAGAAGCCCGACGCATATTTGGCTGCGTAGGACATGAGCGGCGCATTCAAGAAACCTTCGGAGTCCAGAGCGCGCCGGATCGCCGCAACGCGTCCGTCCATCATGTCCGACGGCGCGACCATATCTGCGCCGGCCCGCACGTGACTGACGGCCGTGTCGGCAAGCAGCTTCAGGGTGGGATCATTCTGGACGTCATTATGTTTCATGACGCCGCAGTGACCGTGAGCCGTGTATTCACACAAGCACACGTCGGTGATCAGAAGAAGGTCACGAACGTTCTCGCGTATCGCACGAAGCGCCTTCTGAACGATGCCATTCTCGTCGTAGGCGTCAGACGCCAAATCATCCTTCTCCTCGGGAATCCCAAATAGAAGAATTCCAGCAATGCCCGCCTGCTCCACCTCTCGGGCAACCTGGACGGCGTTGTCGATGGAAAGATTGTATTGGCCCGGCATCGATCCAATTTCGTTGCGCACCTTGTCGCCCGGACAAACAAAAATCGGATAGATCATGGATTCCGGTGACAACCTCGTCTCCCGGACCAAATTCCGCAAGCGCTCACGACGCCGGAGCCGGCGCATCCGATGTGTTGGAAAAGGCATAAGAGGAAATTGCCGGATTTCCGAAATCCGGAATCCGAAATCCTAAAAAAGTCTCTCCTGCCGCCTGAGCGTGCCGTAAGAGCCGACATTCTTCAGAGAAAACGCGAAGCGAAATCGGCTCTCTTTACGGGCGCCGATATTGAATTGACTCAGTTCGAAGCTCAGGCCGTAACAGTCCGTATTATAGCCAACCTGGGCGACCGACCCCTGGAAAAGTGAGTGCTCCACGTCATAGGAGAAGCTGAAAGCGGCGCTCAGCCCGGGTTTCTGCTGGTTGCCATAACCGAATGTTCCGCGAAGCTGGTTGTTGGGTATCTGGATAGCGCTGCGGCGTGTGAAGAAATAGGAAATACCTCCGAAGAATTGTCCTCGATTCACACCTCCGCTAACACCGGCGCTTCGAAAGAGATGGTCGCGTGTGTCGTAGTCGACCTGAAGGTCCGTAGAAGTCGAGGTGCTCGTCGACAGCCGCATCGTCGACACGATCGGCGAAAATCGCCGGACCCCGTCTGCGAAAGCGAATCCGGTAATATCAAGCACAGGCGCAAAGACATTTCGCCGGCCGGCAATGATCGCGCCACCGAATGTGGGATCGAAAAAATACTTTTGAGAAAGGCGCCAGGAAAAAATTTCTCTCTTGGTGAAGAAGCGATTCGTAATCCCGTACTCCACTTCATTCGTGTTGGTGACGAGATCGACGTCATCGACCGGGATGGTTCTGCGAAACCGGTCAGCTCCGCTGAGATATCGATAGTCGATGCTGGGCTCGATGACGTGTTTCCACACGCCGAAGTCGCGTTCGAACTGAGGGCCCGCAAAGCTGGAGGCGTACTCGAAAGCAAATCGATTGAGAGGATCGCTCACAACCTGAGCTTGAAGCGAATGTGTGTAGATCGTCTCCCGAAGCCCCAACCTTTGGCTCCAGTCAAAAGCGTTCGAGCGCAAAACAGGAAATTCGAAGGCAGGATGAAGATCGTAGCGCTCCACAAAAATCGGCGTCTTGATGGATGCATCACGCCTCGCTATACCCGCCAGCCCGGTGTCGAGACTCCAATAGAGCGGCAATGTGCCGAGGGGCTGCTCTGCCACAGAAGCTTCCAGCGCCGGAAATTTCCGCAGCGTGACCTCGGGCTGGTCGGTTCTTTTGAAGAAAATTCCAGTGCGGCCATAGAGCATGTTGACGCTCACAGCCGGATCGTTCCGTGTCAGAAAAGCCAGCGAGTGCTCTAGCGGGGAAGAAATGACATTGAAACCTTCTTCGTAGACCTGACGGAACGGTAACGAACTGACGAGGTTCATGTCGGCCACGCCGCGAAAACCCCTGCCAAATTGGCCAAACGTGAGAATGCGAAGGCTCTGGCCTCCCTGTCCTCTGCGGTCTTTCGCGAATAGCGAATCCATGTCGATGTTCGAGTTGGCTCCGGGAACGGCGCGAAACCGAATGGCCCCGGCAGGACCTCGCTTTGTGAAGTACTCGCCTGTGAACGTCGCATCGGCACTGCGATTGATTGCCCAAAAGAACTCCTCGCGAAGGCTGCGGCCCTTGGCTGTTGAACTCGAGGTCGATGGAATGAGAAATCCCGTGGAGCGCGCTCTGTCTGACGTTGGAACCATCACGTACGGCAGATAGAAAAGCGGAACACTTTCCAATCTGAATATCGAATTCCGCGCCGTCACTTGCTTGTTCGTATCAAGGACGGCTCGAGCCAGCGCCAATGTCCAGCCGGGCCGCGGCCCGTCGCATGTCGTGATGGTTGCGTTCTTCAAGTAATAGCGTCCACCCTCGGATCTCTGGACCTCGGCGGCGGTAATGAAGAGTCCCGGTCCAAGTTCGCCTTTCGCATTCGTGAGAATACTGGCCTTGGTCTCAACGTTGAGCGTGATGTGGTCGGCTTCGAGGTGTTCCTCGCCTCGCACGAAGCGAACGTGGTCGCCCGCGGTGAGCTCTTTTGTTGTCTCGTCGTAAGTGATGATGCCGGCCTCGACACGCATGTCCTGATATGTAGCGAGAACATTGCCGGTATAGCGGAAAATGTTCTTGTCCCGCTCCTGCTTGTCGGCTGTAATCTCAATCTGGCCCTGTTCTGACCCCGCAAACAGGAGAATGGCAACGACGAATGGAATCATGTTCGTGAACAGCCCTTTTGCTGCGGGCGCAGGCTTTAGCCCGCGGCCCCAGTTAGAGGGATTTGAGTATGCCACGCCGGAAAAATCCGAGCTAGAATTCGAAAAAAATGGACCAGGGAACAAAACGAACAGTCATCTCCATACAGAAGCACCAGCCGGAATTCGATTTTGACGAAGCGGAACAGTCGCCATCTTTTACATTCCCGGAATATCAGGGCGAACTGCTTCTGCCGAGAATCATGGCTGGTCTCACGGACTTCGGCATCGCAGCACTCGTCTATTGCATCTTCGTCATCACCACGTATCTGCAGATGCCGGACACTTTTTCGCCCGACCGGCGTGTTCTCGGAATATACGGCGCTGGTTTCTTCATCCTGTTGGCGATTTACTTTTTCCTCTTCATGCTCAGCTCCAGTCAGACGCCCGGGATGAAACACCGGCGGCTCACGGTTGTTACAAGGGAAGGTTCTCCGCTGGATCCGCGCCAGGCGTGTATGCGCGGGTTCGGGTATCTGATATCCATCCTGCCAGTGATGTTGGGGCTAGTATGGGCGCTGCTTGATCCCGAACACCTCACCTGGGCCGATAAAGTTTCGGGGACCTACGTAAAGAAGATCTAAATCGGCCTTAGAATAAGGACATGGAAAATTTCGCGCTAATCGCGATGGTGGAGAATCTCCGCCCGGCAATGACGGATCTCGTCGTCCGGCGTGTGATTCAACATCACCCGAACGGATTCATCTTTCAGACCCGATCCGCAAGGATGCCCGCATTAAAAATTGTGGTCGAGCCGCAGAATCCCGCCCTGTATCCGTCTGAAGCGCGGACGCCCGTGGAGACCTCGGGCATCGATTTTCAGATGGTGCTTCGCAAGCACCTGACGTCCGCGGAACTGGTAAGCATCTTCAAGCCGCTTTCGGAGCGAATCGTCGAATTTGTTTTCAAGACAGCCGTACCGACGAAAGAACTGGAGACGATGTCGTTGGTCGTGGAATTGTTGCCCAATGCGCCGAATATCATCCTGCTGGACGCCGAGCGGCGTGTGCTCTCCTCGTTTCTGCCGATCACCCCTCAGCACGGCATCCGCGAATATGAAACGTATTCGTATCCGAAGGCCGGAGACAAGCTGGACCTGCAGCGAGTTATGGACACAGACGCTCTCGACCTGAATGACCTTCGAGCTCAGTCCAATCCGCAGTCCTGGCTGATATCACGGATTGCGGGCCTTGGTCCGGTATTCGCGGGCGAGATCGTGCATCGCCAAAAAAAGAGCAACCATCCGATGATCGAGGAAATTCGCTCACTCGTCCAACAGGTGCGCGGATCGTCACGCGCAGGATGGCTCTATACGGATCTGCCACTGGGTCATATTCTGGAGCAGAACGATTTGAAGCGCTTGAACAAGGCGATCCTGAGCCCAATCGAATTGGAATCACTGGAACGCACACACAGTTCGCGCGTGTTCCCGAACATTATCGAAGCGGCCAAATTTCATTTTGATGAACTGGAACGGCGAATGCTCCTGGAACACTCAAAAACGCCCATTTTGCGAGATTTTCGTGATGCCGGAAAACGGTTGGCGGGTCGAGAGAAACGTCTTGTGCGAGAGCAGAAGAAATATGAAGACGCCGAAGGGCTGCAGAAAACCGCACAGATGTTGACTTCCAGCGGAATGAAGATGGATCAGCATTATGAATCCGTGACGGTAACGGATTATTTCCGAGAGGAGCCCGCACCGGTCGATGTGCCATTGGATTCGACAATTACTCTGAGGGAGAACATCGATAAGATGTTCAAGCGATATCAAAAGGCCGGGCGAGGAAAGGAAATCGT
>WNGL01001955.1_pt1 | contig 48756 bp, 55 predicted proteins | sample 5400591 | NCBI WGS metagenome assembly WNGL01 (sample SAMN13153377, study PRJNA577476) | soil metagenome | isolation source: 80 cm soil or saprolite under Garry oak tree replicate 1 | place: USA:California | collected 2016-06-15 | reverse complement strand
TGCCGTACCGTCGATCGTCCGATCGGTGCGGGCCACCTCGCGGTCGACCTCGGCCTGCTCGCGTCTGGTGCGGTCGGCACTGGAGTCGAGCGCGGCCGTCGCCCGGTCCAGTTGGGCCTCCGAACGGTGGATGGACTCCCGGGCCAACTCGATCGTCAGCCGACTTTGGTCCACTTTCTGTGCACCGCTGGCGCGTAGCCGGCGGGCACGCTCGGCCAGTTCGGCCTCCCAGGCCGCGAGCCGTTCCTCACGGGCATCTGCCTGCGCCTCCCGCTGGTCGGCGATCCCGTCCCGCTCGTCGGCGAGCTGGTCGCGCTCGTCGGCGAGCCGGTCGCGCTCGTCGGCGATGCGGTCCCGCTCATCGGCCCGGACCGCGTGCTCGGGCGCCGACCGTTCCCGGTCCAACTCCTGCCCGTCCGACTGCGGCATACCCAGAACGGTACGACCGATGCCCGCACCATTGCACGGGCCGTGGAGCGGCCTGTGGTCAGACCACGACCGGGATGTCCACCGGGACGAGCAGTACCGGGCGGCTGCAGCGGTCCAGGACACCGCGGACGACCGGCGCGTGCCCCGGCCCCAGTGCCAGGGCCCAGCCGAGCGCGACGATGTCGGCGTCGACCTCCTCCGCCACCAGCGGTACCAGCTCCGCGGCGCGGCCGACCCGGGTCTCCAGCCAGAGGTTGCCGGCGCGCCAGCGACAGTACCGGCGGATGAACTCCTGCGCCCACGCCTCGGGCTCGTGCTGAACCTGGTCGGTGAAGGCGGGCAGGGAATCCTCCTGGTACACGTGCAGAGCGACCATGTCGAGCTTGGCGTCCCGGGTGAGCTCGATGATCCCGTGTGGCGTGACACGGGGGGACAGCTTGCCCTCGATCGGTACGAGTACCCGGCGGATGGCGCTGGAGACGCAGGCGTCCGGCGGTACCACGACCACCGGCTTCGGCAGCGACGTCGCGACGGCGAGTGCGGTGCTCCCCAGCGGCCGGGGCCCGGCCGGTGTTCCGCGGGCACCGATGACCAGGGCGACGACATCGTCACAGCGCCCGGCCTCGACGAGGCCTTCGACGAGCGGACCGCGCCTGGTGTGCAGCGGCAGCCCCGCCATCTCGGCGACCTCGCGGGCGACCCGGTCGCCGTCCCGGGTCAGGTGCAGGGCCTCGACCTCGCTGTCGAGCAGCGGCGCGAGGGCGCGGGCGGTGGCCAGTACCGGGCTTGCGGCGAGGCTGTTGTCGAGGGTGGCGAGAACCCGTTTCATGTCGCTCGTACCTCCCAGTGGTCGCCCTGCCGGTCCAGTACCAGCGCACCGGCCGCGTCCAGCTCGACGGTGTGGTGGTCGATGCGCAGGACGAACGGCGATCCGTGAAAGCGCAGGCGCAGTTCGAGCCCACCCCACTGGGGCGGGATGCGGGGATCGACGACGAGCCGGTCGCCGTGCGGGCGTACCCCGGCGAAGCCGAAGACGAGTGCCTGCCACAGGCCGCCCATGGTGGCCAGGTGGAGCCCGCTGGCGGTGCTGCCGCTGATGTCGTCGAGGTCGATACGGGCGGCGAGGTGCAGCGCGGCGAGCGCCTCCGGGAAGCGACCGGCCCGGGCCAGCAGGCTGGCGTGGACCGCGGGGGAGAGTGAGCTGCCGTGCGCGGTACGGGGCTCGTAGAAGTCGAGGTTGGCGCCGAGCGAGTCGGGGGCCACCTCGTCCGGTACCAGGTGGTGGAGCATCAGCACGTCGGCCTGTTTGATGACCTGTGCGCCGCGGGTCCGGCGGGTACCGAGCAGCAGGTCGGCCGCGATCGGGCGGCGCGGTGTCACGTCCGCGATGAGCAGTGGTTCGAGCCGGAAGTACCCGGCGAACTGTTCGTACCGGCGGCTCTTCGGGTCGAAGCCGTCGACGAGCGCGTCGGCGAGCTGCCGCCAGCGCGCCGCTTCGGGGCCGTCCAGCGCGGCCGCGCGCTTGAGGTTCCAGCGCGCCATCACGTTGGTGAACGCGTTGTCGTCGACCGGCTCGTGGTACTCGTCCGGCCCGATCACCCCGTAGATGTGCCCGCCGCCGGCGCTGTCGAGGCGGATGCGGGAAGCCCAGTAGCGCGCGGTCTCCACGACGAGTTCGCGCCCCGGGCCGGCAGCGAACCCGGTGTCGGCGGTCCAGTCCAGGTAGCAGGAGGCGGCCCAGGCGACGTCGGCGGTGATGTGTTCCTCGGCCTCGCCGGTACGGATCCGGGCGATCTGGCCGGTCGGCATCCGCCCGAACGACGGGGTCACGTCGCGCCCGTCGGCCGCGGACTCCCAGGGAAACCGGGCACCCCGGTACCCCCGCTGCGCGGCCGCCGCGCGGGCGGCGTCGAGCCGGCGGATCCGGTACTCGAGCATCGCGCGGGCCGCGCTCGGGTGGGTGGCGGCCAGGAACGGGAGGACGAAGACGTCGCTGTCCCAGAAGACGTGCCCGCGGTACCCGCCGCCGGCCAGCCCGCGCGCGCCGACCGCGGCTTCGCCCTCGTCGGCGACGGACGCCATCAGGTGGAAGAGCCCGAGCCGGATCGCCCGCTGTAGCTGCGGATCCCCATCGAGTACCACCACGTCGGCCGCCTCCCACCGGGCGGCCCAGGCTTCCCGGTGCTCGGACAGCAAGCGGTCGAAGCCGAGGTTCTCGGCGGTCGCGAGGGCGGCGAGCGCGGTGGTCTCGTCCGGGGCGTACGCGCCGATGCGGTCGAGCCCACCGTCGCGGCGGATGTCGACGAGCGCGGCGGTCCGGCCGTCCCGCGCGACGCGCCGGCCCGCCTGCGCGGGTACCCCGTCCGCGCGCAGCGCCACCGTGGCGGGCCTCGCCAGGGACGAGAACTGCACGGCGGTCACCGGCCCGTCCTGGCGCAGGACCCCGGTGCGCACGTCGAGCCGGCGGCGCAGGGACCGCGGGTCGTCGACCTGGACCGGCAGCGTGGTCCAGTCCGGGCACCCGGCCAACTCGCTCTCCGAGCCGGTCCCGGCGTAGACGCCGGCGGCGCGGACGCCGGGGTCGGCCGCCGGGTGGGCGAACAAGGGCGCGGCACGGGTACCGAGGCGGCCGTCCGCGATCGCGAGCAGCGACTCGTGGACGCGCTCCAGGGTCGGATCGAGGCCTTCGACGGTGACCGTCCAGGCCGGATCGTCGTCGATCTCCGGAACGTCGCCGCGCCGCCGCCGCTCCAGCTGGTCGGCGAGCACCGCGAGCACGTGCTGCAGTCGACCGTCGAGGACGAGCACGAGGCCGGGCCCGATACCGCGCCGGCGCAGGTCGGCCACGTGCTCGTCGACGCGGCTCGGGTCCGCTCCGGTGACGACGCACACGCCGCGGGTACCCAGCTCCTCGACGAGCTCGCGCAGCCGGTTCGCCGTACCGTCGCCGGCCGCCGTGCCCTCCCAGCACACCACGACCGCCTCGAAGCGGCGGGCGGGCGCGGCGGACCCGGTCACCGGTAGGTCTCGGCCGGCACGATGGCGACCGAGGTCTCCGCGTGGTGGATCAGCCCGGTGACGGTGGCGCCGGCCACCTCGCCGGCGCGGGATGAGCCGACCACGGCAAGCTCGGCGTGGGCGGCTGCCTCGAGGAGTGCGCGTACCGGGTTGTGGTCGGCCACGGCCCGGCGGATCAGCTCGACCTGCGGGTACTTGTCCTGCCAGCCGGCCACCGCTTCGGCGAGCATCCGGTCGGCCTCGTGCCGCAGGTCCGCGCGACGGTCGGATCCGGGCGTCCAGGCGCAGACCGCGGTCAGGTCGGTACCGCGGGCCGCGGCCGCGTCGAACGCGAACTCGACCGCCGCGGCGGTACCCGGTGACCGGTCGACCCCGACCACGACGCCGAACCGGGAACGCAGCGCAGGCCGGCGTACCACGATCGCGGGCGCCTTCGAGTGCGTGGCGACCCGGATGGCCACGGAGCCCGGGAGCCCGCTGTAGAAGCTGCCCAGGCCCCGGGAGCCGACCACGACCAGCGCCGCCGTCGCCGACTGGTCGACCAGGACGGTACCCGGATCCCCGGCGGTCACCGTCGTGACGGTGCGGAGCTCCGGGTACCGGCGGCAGATGCGGTCCGACTCGCCGTCGAGCCGGTCGCGTACCCGCTGCCCGAGGTCGGACACCTCGACCACCGGCGGCCCGTCCCCCGCGGCCGGCTGGTACCCGTGGACCAGGCGCAGCGGCCGGCGGCGCCGGTACGCCTCCCACCCGGCGAGGTCGACCGCCGCCCGGGATTCGAGCGACCCGTCCACCCCGACCACCACTGAGACATCCGCGGGGTTGTTCATGCTTGCCCCCTTCGCCTACAGCATCGACCGTTATGGCCGCCCAGCCAATAGTCTGCGGGTTGTCCGGCTAGGGCCAGAGCGCTTCGGCGACCGCGATGCCGCCGAAGGCCGCCCCGAGTCCGGCCACCACGCTCGCGGCGGCGTTGAGTACCGCGAACTGCCGGGAGCGCTCTTCGAGCAGCCGGACGGTCTCGTAGCCGAACGTGGAGTACGTGGTCAGGGCGCCGCACAGGCCGGTACCGAGCAGGGCCGCCAGGCTGCCGGGCACGGCGTGGACGGCGGTACCGCGGACCAGTAGCCCGAGGATGAACGAGCCGGCGACGTTGACCGCGAAGGTACCCCACGGGAAGACCGAGTCGTGGCGGGACTGCACCGCGCGGTCGACCAGGTACCGCAGCGGCGCGCCCACGGCCGCGCCCAGCGCGACGAGCAGGACGGTCACCGCGCCCGCCCGACGTAGCGGATCACCTCGACGGGGTCGAGAATGACGAGCCCCTCGGTGACCAGCTCGTCGAGCTGCGGGAGGAACGCCCGGATCCGGTCCTCCTGGTCGACGACGATGATCGCCAGGGGCAGGTCCTCGCTCAGCGACAGCAGCCGGGTGGTGTGGATGCGCGAGGAGGCGCCGTAGCCTTCCATGCCGCGCAGCACGGAGGCCCCGGCCAGGCCCGCCTTGTGGGCCCGGTGGACGATCTCGTGGTACAGCGGCTTGTGGTGCCACTGGTCGTCCTCGCCGATGAAGATGGTCAACCGCACGGCCGGGCCTTCGAGTTTCATCGCTTCTGCCTCCGACGGGGATGGGTGCGGGTGGCCAGGCGGGTCAGGGCGATGCCGGCGTAGACCGCGGCGAGCGCGGCGGCGAGGGTACCGGCCAGGTAGGCCAGCGCCGTCCGGGCCGCACCGGCGGCGACCAGCTGCTGGATGTCGACGCTGTAGGTGGAGAAGGTCGTGTACCCGCCGAGCACGCCCACGCCGAGGAACGGCCGCAGCAGCCGGTGTGCCGACCACACCTCGCTGATGAGCACCATGAGCACGCCGATGAGCAGGCAGCCGGACACGTTGGTGACGAAGGTGGCCCACGGGAAGTGGTTGGGCCGGTGCGGCCATGCGACGGCCAGGCCGTAGCGGCCGAGGGCACCGAGCGCGCCGCCGAAGGAGACCACCGCGAGCACCGCCCAGGGGACCCGGCGCGTCCGGGTGACGCGCAGGTCGAATCCGGTACGGGTACTGGTCGGTGAGCCCACCCGCGCAATCGTATCGGCAGGTTGGACGGCGGGCCGGCCCAGCTCGGGTCGGTCTGGTCATCGCGCCGTGCCGACCCAGCTTTCCCGGCTGGTGGTCACCGGCTGCCCGGTACGCGCCGACTCTTCGATGGCCAGCGCGACGAGGTGGTCCTGGCAGGCTTCGGCGAGCGGGTACGGGGCCGGTCCTACGCCCCGGCGCCAGAGCGCGGTGCGCTCCAGCATGGTGGCGATCGCGATGTCCTCGTCGGACAGGCGCGCGCCGGGGAACGGGTTGCGGTACACGACGTCGCCGTCGAAGCTGATGTGGTCCAGGTCGGCGCCTTCGAGGTTGAGGTCCTGGCCGGTCTGGCGGCGGATCAGCAGGGACCCGACCGGGGTGCGCGGGTCGACCAGGCGGACGACGCGGTCGTCGACCAGTTCGCCATGGCTGCCCCGGACCACGATGCGCCGGGCGCGCAGCGGGTTCCACCACTGGTTGTCGGTGAAGTCGTACAGCCCGGTGGCCGCACCGAAGTCCAGGGTGGCGATCGTGGTGGCCGCGTCGATCATGGTGTCGCCGCCGCGCCAGCCGTCCCGGGTCAGCGGATCGGCCAGGGGAGCGGTGAAGACCCGCGCGTGTACCGTCGCGGCGGCGAAGCCCACCGCGAGCAGCCCGCGCAGTACCGACACCGCGTGGTACAGGTGTGTCGAGGAGATCTGCGCCGAGGTCGGGGTACCGATGACTCCGCCGCTGACCAGGCTGAGCCGGGCGGCGTGCCCGGGCAGGAGCAGGTACTGCTCGGCCACCTGCACCAGCCCGCTGCCGCCGACCCGCGACCACAGTGCCCGCAGGCCGGCCAGATCCGGTGCGGGCGGGGTCTCGGACAGCACCGCGACGTCCATCCCGACGAGCTCCTCGACGTATGCCGGGTTCGCCGCCCAGGGCACCGCGGTGATGACGAACTCCGGCCGGCCCGACCGGACGGAGGCGGCCAGGTCGGCGCCGCGGGTGAGTACGTCCGTCACCGCGAACCGGTCCGGCAGCAGCCTGGCCAGCCGCAGGAAGAACTGCGCCCGCCAGCCCCGGCCGACGATCGCGTACCGCGCCGGCGCCCCGTTCACCGGCGCCGGGCCCGCCACTCGTGCTCCAGGATCGCGTAGACGAACTCGTCGCCCCACTCGCCCTTGAAGATCTCGTTTTCCCGGAAGTGCGCCTCGCGTCGCATTCCGAGCCGCTCCATCACCCGGGCCGACGGGATGTTGCGCCCGTCGCAGCGGCCGGCGATCCGTCGTTCCCGATCCCGTCGCGCTGCATGTTCCGGTCGAGCATCTCGCGGGATTGGTCCCCGTCGCAGGCCTCCCAGTACAGGTACAGGGCCGTAGTACCAGGTCAGCTCGCTGGGACATGGCAACTCCTCGACATCGGCCTGGCGTCCCACCCTATTTGACCAAGGCGCCTCGCGGCGTGCCCGTACGGACCATGGTGATATTGCCGCGAGTGGGACAGCGTACCCCGTGTCGGATTCCGTCCGTCCTTGATGTCTGACCAGGCTCGGAGGCACCTATGTCAGGACGTCCTATCTCCCATGCGCTCGGACGGCTCTTGGTGGTTCTGTCGGTACCCGTCGCCATGTGCGCCATCTTCGTTTCCCCCGCGTCAGCCGCCGACCAGGTCGGGTACGTGCGGCTGGCCCACCTGTCGCCGGACACCCCGAACGTCGACGTCTACCTCAGCGCCGTCGGCGGCGGGTCGCCGCAGGTCTTCCCCGGCGTCGGGTACGGCGTCGTGTCCAAGTACCTCGGCGTACCGCCGGGCAGCTACGCGGTCTCCATGCGGCTGGCCGGCGCACCGGCGACCGACCCGCCGGTGCTGACCACCACGGTGACCGTGCAGCCGGGCAAGGCGTATCTGGTCGCCGGTGTCGGCAAGCATGCCGACCTGGGGCTCAAAGTCATCGACGACGATCTGTCGCCGCCGCCGTCCGGTAAGGCCAAGGTGCGGATCATCCAGGCGTCCGTACGCGCGCCGGTGCTGAACCTGTCGATCGCCGGGGGCGCCTCGATCGCCGACAACGTGGCGTTCGCTACGACGACCGACTACCTGCAGGTCCAGCCGGGCCGGTGGACGCTGCAGGCCGCGGGTACCAACGGCGGGCCGACCGGGACGCTGCCGGTACACCTGGATGCCGGCAACGTGTACTCCGTGCTCGTGCTCGACGCGGCCCAGGGCGGCCTGAGCGCACAGCTGCGCCTCGACGCGGCGGGCATGGGCCAGGCGCCGACCGGCGGGGTGCAGACCGGTGGCGGCGGCATGCGGTCGCGGCCGGAGCAGCGGCTGCCGCTCGCGGTCGCGCTGGTCGTGCTGCTCGGCATTGCCGGGCTCGGTGCCCACCGGTACCGGCGCCGGAGGATCGTGGTGCGGTGACCCCGCGCCGGCTCGCCGCGGCCGCCCAGCGACTGGGCGGTTTCGCGGCAGCCGCCCGGCCGAGCCGGCCGCTGGTCCTCGGGGCCGGCGCCGCGACGCTGCTCGCGCTCGCCGCGGCCGGTGCCTTGCTGGTACCGGCAGCCGGCGCGCCGGTCGCCGGCCGGTCCGTCCCGCGGGTGGTGGTCTCGCCCGGCCGCGGTCCGGCCGGCTTCGTGCCGCCCGACAAGGCCGGCGCGGATGCCGCCCGGCCGACCCGGCTGCGCATCCCGGCGATCCAGGTCGACGCCCCGCTGGAGGAGCTGCACCTGGACGCGTCGGGCGCGCTGGGCGCGCCGCACGACTGGGCGCATGCCGGCTGGTTCGCCGACGGCGCGGTACCGGGTGAGGTGGGACCGGCGGTGATCGCCGGCCATGTCGACTCGACCACCGGGCCGGCGGTGTTCGCCCGCCTCGACCGGCTGCGGCCACGCGACGTGATCGAGGTGGAGCGGGGCGGCACGTGGGTGAGCTTCGCGGTGGTTTCGGTTGACCGGTACCCGAAGGATGCTTTTCCGACCGCGCGGGTGTATGGCCCCACGCCGGATTCGCAGCTTCGCCTGATCACCTGTAGCGGCGATTTCAACAGTGCGCGACGATCGTACGTGGACAACACAGTGGTTTACGCGGTGGCGACATGAATCCCTAGGTGGGGGCACCGGGATGTCTACTACCCCGACCGTGGTTGCCGGCCGGTACCGGCTACTGCGGCAACTGGGCGCGGGTGGCATGGGTCAGGTCTGGCTGGCCCATGACGACATGCTCGGCCGGCATGTCGCGATCAAGCAGGTCGTGCTGCCGCCCGGGCTGTCCGCCGACGAGACCATCGAGGCGCGCGAGCGCACGATGCGCGAGGCCCGTACCGCCGCCCAGCTCAACCACCCCTCGGTCGTGAAGATCTACGACGTGGTGGAGGCCGAGGGGCAGCCCTGGATCGTCATGGAGTACATCCCGGCCCGGTCGCTGCACGAGGTGATCAACGAGGACGGGCCGCTCGCGCCGGTACAGGTGGCGCGGATCGGGCTCGCGGTGCTCGACGCACTGACCGCGGCGCACCAGGCGGGGATCCTGCACCGCGACGTCAAGCCGGGCAACGTCCTGCTGACCTCGGACGACCGGGTGGTGCTCACCGACTTCGGGTTGGCCACGTTCGACGGCGGGGAGAGCGCGCTGACGCAGCCCGGCCTCGTGTTCGGCTCGGTCCGGTTCGTGGCACCGGAGCGGGCCCGCGACGGTACCGCCTCGCCCGAGGCGGACCTGTGGGCGCTGGGCGCGACGCTGTACGCGGCCGTCGAGGGCCAGTCGCCGTACGCACGGCAGACCGCGATGGAGACGTTGACCGCGCTCGCCACGTCGATGCCGGATCCGCCCCGGCGGGCCGGGCCGCTCAAGCCGGTGCTGCGCGGACTGCTGCGGCGCGACCCGCGGTACCGGATGAAGCCGCCCGAGGCGCGGCGGCTGCTGCTGCGTGCGGCCGGAAAGGAGGTACCGCGGCTCTGGCTCCGGTTGATCCCCCGGCAGTTGGGCCGGCGACCCGCCGAAGGCGCCGGTACCGTGGCGCCGCTCGTGTCGGGTGAGCCGGCCAAGGCGCCGACCGTCGTACTGAACGGGCACGCCATCCCCACCGCCGCCCCGCCCGGGAACGGCCGGCTGGCACAGCCGAGCCCGCCGCGGCGGCGCCGGCCGTGGCTCGTCGTGCTCGGCGCGACCGGTGCGGCCCTGCTCGGCGCCGCGCTCAGCGTCGTGGTGGCGACCACCGCCCAGGGTCCCCGGCCAACTGCGGTCGCCCCGACCCCCTCCGCGACGTCTGCGGCATCGGCGGTCACGGATCCGTTCCTGGGCGGGCCGGTATGCCCGACCGCCAACCCGACCGTGCTGCACCCGGCGAGCCGCCAGCCGACCTGGCCAGCGTTGATCGAGGGCTGGGTCTGGTACCAGGACCCGAGCGGGTACCGCATCGCCGTGCCCGGCGACTGGCAGGCGTACCAGGGCAGCGAAGGGATGTGCTTCCGGGACAACGGCGACGGGCGCTGGCTCGGGGTGACGACGTGGACGGCCGGTGGCGACGCGCTCGGGCACCTCACCCAGCGCAAGCAGGACCTGCTGACGGGTCCGCCGTCGGGGTACCAGTCGATCGATACCGTGTCGGTGCCGTACTACCGGGGCGGCGCCGACTGGGAGTTCCGCTTCACCGACCGGTCGGGCATGCGGATGCACGGCGTGGTACGGGACTTCCTCGTCGCGCCCGGGCAGGGGTACACGATCGCGTGGAGTACGCGGGAGTTCGACTGGACCACCAACCTCGACAACTTCCGCCTCGTGGTGGCCAGCTTCGCCCTCCCGACGTAGCTAGGTATCCGCCGCCCACCCGGTACCCGCCGGGTGGGCGGCGCCTCATCGGCTCCCGTACGCCTGCTTGACGTGCACCCGCCACGCGCGGGTGACCGCGTTCTGGGTACGCGCCCGCAGGTGGATCACGCCGATCGGCGGGTGGCTGGGCGGCCGCTCCAGTTCATGTACCTGCACCGGCGGTCCCGGCGCCCGGGCGTTGGAGCCGGCCAGGAGTGCCACGCCCAGGCCCGCCGAGACCAGCTCGCGGATGCTCGCCGGGCTGTACGTCTCGAACTGCACCCGCGGCTGGAAGCCCGCGGCCGTCGCGGCCGCGTGCAGGATGGCGTGCAGCCCGCTGCCCGCCGCGAGGCAGACGAACGGCTCGTCCCGGACCTGCTCCAGGCAGACCGTGCCGCCGCCCGGCAGCGGCCGGCCCGGCGCCGTAATCAGGACGATCTCTTCGGCCACCAACGGTTCCGCGGCGAATGCCGGGGCCAGATCGGCATGGATCGGCCCGAGGACCAGGTCGAGATCGCCCGCGGCCAGGTCGTCGAGGAGCTGGCCGATCAGGCCGGTACGGAGAGCGAGTGTCACCCCGGCGTACCGGTGGTGGAAGAGCGCGAGCAGCCCCGACAGGTCGACGGAGGCCAACCCCTGGGTGGCGCCGATCCGTAGCCGCCCGCGCATCACGCTGGCCAACTCGTCGAGCTCGCCGCGAGCCGCTTCGAGCTGGCCGAGGACGGCTCTGGTCCGGGTGAGGAAGAGCTCCCCGGCGTGGGTGAGCGCCACCCGCCGCGTGGTGCGTTCCAGCAGGGGGGCACCGAGCTCCGCCTCCAGCCGGCGGATCTGCGCCGACACCGCCGGCTGGGCGATGCGCAGCTGCTGGGCGGCCCGGGTGAAGCCGCCGTACCGGACGACCGCCTCGAAGTAGACGAGCTGGCGTAGCTCCACCGACCTATCGTCACTGCTTCTAACTCTCAACACAAACATGTCTTGGACTTATGGCTTACTCCGGTCCACGGTGGGGGCATGGAGCAACGACACCTCGGTACGGACGGATTGACCACCTCGGCCCTCGGCTTCGGCTGCATGGGGCTGTCCCAGGGGTACGGACGGGCCGACGACGAGCAGTCCGTCAAGGTCCTGCACCGCGCCCTCGACCTCGGCGTGACCATGCTCGACACGGCGATGAGCTACGGGCAGGGACACAATGAGCGGCTCCTCGCCCGGGTGCTCGCCGGCCGGCGGGACCAGGCGGTCGTGGCGACCAAGTTCGGCATCGTCCGCGACGGCAGCCGGGTAGGCCTGGACGGGCGCCCCGAGCACGTGCGCGGGTACGCCGAGGCGTCCCTCACCCGGCTCGGCATCGACGTCATCGACCTGTACTACCTGCACCGCGTCGACCCGCAGGTACCCGTGGCCGAGACCGTCGGCGCCATGGCCGAACTGGTCCGGGCCGGCCTCGTCCGGCACCTCGGGATCTCCGAGGTCACCCCCGAACAGCTGGAGCAGGCCGCCGCCGTACACCCGATCGCGGCCGTACAGTTCGAGTGGTCGCTGATGTGGCGCGAGCCGGAGAACGACCTCATCCCCGCCGCGCGCCGGCTGGGTGTCGGGATCGTCCCCTACAGCCCGCTCGGCCGGGGCCTGCTCAGCGCGGCATTGGCAGTCGACGAGATCGACAGCAGTGACTTCCGCCGCTCCGACCCGCGCTTCCACGGCAGCGACCTGAAACGCAACCTCGCGCAGATCGCCGCCCTCTGCAGCGTCGCCGACGAGCGGCGCATCAGCGCCGGCCAGCTCGCGCTCGCCTGGCTGCTCGCGCAGGGCCCGGACGTGGTACCGATCCCGGGTACCCGCCGGGCGGACCGGCTCGAGGAGAACGTGGCCGCGACGGGTACCCGGCCCGACGAGGCCGACCTGCGCCGCCTCGAGGAGCTGGTACCCCGCTCTGCCTGGTCCGGCAATCGCGCGTCGTTCGCCGTACCGGTAACGACCCGCAGCCGGTAGGCCGGGTCCCCCGGTGGTGTCCACCCCCCACGGCGGCGCAGCGCTACACGGCCGGGCGGCCCGGAGGGTTCAGAGCGGATGCAGTTCGACGCCGACGAGCGCGCCTTCCTCGATCGCGGCGGTCAGGTAGGTACCGGTCGGCTGGCGCCGCCGGTCGGTGGGGGAGCCCGGGTTGAGCAGGCGCATCCCGTTGCCGGCAACGGAGTCCCACGGGATGTGGCTGTGCCCGAAGACGAGCACGTCGACACCGGGGAACCGGGCCACGCACCGCTCTTCCCGCCGGGTGGCCGGCCCGGTCTCGTGCACCACGGCCAGCCGTACCCCCTGCACGGTCAGCCAGGCCACCTCCGGCAGCCGGGCGCGCAGGGCGGGGCCGTCGTTGTTGCCGTACACCCCGAGCAGGGCGGCGGCCCGCGCGCTGAGCGCGTCCAGCACCCGGACGTCGATCCAGTCCCCGGCGTGGATGACCAGGTCGGCCGCGTCGACCGCGCGCCACAGCTGCGCGGGCAGGTCCCGCGCCCGGGCGGGGATGTGGGTGTCGGCGATGATGAGCAGGCGCATCAGCGCGCGGCTGCCCCGGCACCCACCGGGGCGCGGTCGGTCTCGTGATGGTGCTGCGGTTCGGCATACCGGGTCAGGCCCAGCACTGTGCCGAGCGTGACGAGGAAGCCGAGCGTGGCCAGCCATTCGCGACCGGGCCAGATCCGGTCGCCGAGCAGCACCAGGCCGATCACCGCGGCCGGTGCCGCCGACGCCGCGTCCATCGCCGCGACCGCCGCGGTCGTCGAGCCGCGTTGCATCGCCAGCCCCAGCAGCAGCTGGCCGACGAGGGAGTGCGCGATCACCAGGTACAGCAGGGGATGCGTGACGAACCGGTGCACCTCGTCGACGGCAGCCAGCGGGCGGGACGCCACCGCCGCCGCCCCGAAGGCCACCCCGGCCAGCGAGCCGAGCGCGACCGACCCGGGCGCGCCGCGCAGCCGTACCGCGAAGAACCCGGCCAGCGCGACGGCCGCCAGGACGATGCCGAGCGCGACCTCCGCCCAGAACCCGAGCTGCCGGGAGGGGGCCGGCTCGGCGGAGACGATCAGCGCCGCGATGCCGGCGCCCAGCGCGCCGAGCAGTGCCAGCTCGGCGGTGGGCAGCCGCCACTTGAGCACCATGACACCCAGTAGCGCCGTCACGCCGAGTCCCGCCGCGACGCTCGCCTGCACGAGGAACAGCGGCAGTTCCCGGCGCGCGAGGAAGGCCAGCAGGAACGCCACGAGCTGGCAGCCGATGCCGCACAGGTAGATCCGGTGGCCGGCGAGCCGGAGCAGCAGGCTCGGGTGGAACCGCTGCTCATGGCTGGTACGCGTGGCGGCGATGGACTGCAACAGGTTGGCCACCCCGTACACGGCGATCATCGCGGCGAGGAACAGCCATCCTGCGGAGAGCACGCCAGGAGGATAGCCCGACCGGTCACAGCGTGTGGCCGAGGCGGTCGAGGATGTCCGCGTGCAGCTTGCCGTTGCTGGCCACCGCGCTGCCGCCGGCCGGCCCCGGCTGCCCGGCGAGGTCGGTGAAGGACCCGCCGGCCTCGGTCACGATCGGCACCAGCGCGGCCAGGTCCCACAGCGACAGCTCCGGCTCCACCATCACGTCCACCGCGCCCTCCGCGACCAGCGTGTACCCGTAGAAGTCGCCGTACGCGCGGCTGCGCCAGGCGCGGCGGATGATGTCGAGCATGCCGGAAAGGCGTCCCGCCTGCTCCCATTCGCGCAGGTCGGAGTAGCAGAACGAGGCGTCGGCCAGCCGGGACACCCCGGACACCCGGATCGGCGTCGCGGCAGCCCGGTGCCGGCCGGCGAACGCACCGTGCCCGCGCGCCGCCCACCAGCGCCGCCCGAGGGCCGGCGCGGACACCATCCCGACCATCGCCTGGTCGCCCTCCATCAGGGCGATCAGCGTGCCCCAGATCGGTACCCCGCGGATGAAGTTCTTGGTGCCGTCGATGGGGTCGATCACCCATTGCCGGCTGCCCGGTCCGGCCGGCGCGTCGGTCACGCCGAACTCCTCGCCGAGCACGCCGTCGCGCGGGCGTGCCCGGGCCAGCGTCCCGCGCAACGCCCGTTCCACCGCGGTGTCCGCGTCGGACACCGGGCTCAGGTCCGGCTTCGCGTCCACGCGCAGGTCCAGCGCACGGAACCGGGCCATGGACACCGAGTCGGCGGTGTCCGCGAGTACGTGGGACAGCGCGAGGTCATCGGCGTATCCGGCCATGCCGGAAACCTAGCTGACCCGGGCTGCGGCGCGCGCGCCGGGCGCTAGCCGCGAGTCCGGACCGACGCGGTGGTACCGCCGACCTCGACGGTACCGACCGTGGCCCCGGCGGCCGCCGACCTCGGTACCGTGACGTGGGCGGTCGCCGGGACGGCCAGTCCTGGCCAGCCGAGCACCATGAGGTCCTGTACCGCGACGAGTGAAGTCCGGTCGCCGACCTTCCCGACCACGTCGCCGGCATGCACGACCACGTGTGGCCCGACCGCCGCGGCCGCCGCCTGGACCAGCTTCTGGCTGGCCCCGAGTACCAGCGGCAGCAGCTTGGCCAGCGGACCGGCCTGCCCGAGCACCGCGCCGAGGATCAGCAGGTCCCGCCCGCCGACGCGCACCTTGGCGGCGAAGACCAGGCAGCCACCGGCCGCCAGCGTCGAGCCGGTCTTGATCCCGACGATGCCGTCGTGACCGAGAAGCGTGTTGTAGTTCGTCACCGTTCCGGCCACCGGGATGGTGGCCTGCGGCAGCGCGACGAGCTCCGCCAGGGCCGGTACCCGCATCGCCTGCTCGGCCAGCTTTACCTGGTCGGCAGCGGTGCTGACGGTACCCTTGTCCAGCCCGGACGGGTCGGTGTACCGGGTGTCCGCCATCCCGAACCGCCCCGCCGTCGCGTTCATCTTCGCCAGGAACGCCGACGTGGTACCGGCGTCCCACCGGGCGAGGATCTGCGCGATGTTGTCGGCGGAGGGCAGCAGCAGCGCCGCCAGCGCCTGCCGTTCGGTCAGCACCTCGCCGGCCGTGACCCGGACGAGCGACTCGTTCGCCGCCACCTGGGCCGGGTACGCGGCGGCGTCGGCCGGCGAGACGGTGATCCCGGGCCCGTCCGAGCCGGGCGCCAAGGGGTGGTCGGCCAGCACCACGTACGCCGTCATCACCTTCGTGACGCTGGCGATCGGCGCCGGACGGCCGGTACCGGAGGCGCCGAGGCTGCCGATCCCGACCACCTCCACGGCGGCCTGCCCCTGCGCCGGCCACGGCAGCTGTGGCGGGGTACCCGGGATGGCCACCGGGTTCGGGAGGGTGAGGGTCACCACGGGCGCGGGCGCCGGCACCGGCGGTACGACGGCGAGGCGCAGGCCGGCGAGGATGGCGGCGGCACCGAAGACGCTGACCGCGGCCGCGACCGTGATCGACCAGGCGCGCGGGCGCCGGCGGCGGGGCGGTGCGGGCGCGACACGCGGCGCCGCTGGGGTGGCGGTCAGCATTGCCCGCTCAGAGTAGACGGCTAACGTTCCCATCGTGCGACCGGAAGTTCTGTGTGGCCTGCTGGCCGAGCCGGAGCGGCTGCGGGTGTACGCCGCCGTCGTGCTCGGTGCCGGTACCCCCAGCGAGGTCGCCGCGGGCAGCGGGTTGCCGGCGCGGGAGGTGGTCAGCGCGCTGCGCCGGTTGGAGCAGGGCGGGCTGGTCAGGGTGGTGAACGGGCGGCTGGTCGCCGACACCGGCGCGTTCAAGGACGCGGTGCGCGAGTACAGCCCGGAACCGGCCGAGGAGCTACTGGACCCGGACCGGCAGCGGGCCGCCGTCCTGCGCGCGTTCGTCCGGGAGGGCCGGCTGGTCCAGCTTCCCGCGGCGCGGTCCAAGCGGCGGATCGTCCTCGAGCACATCGCGGCCTGCTTCGAGCCCGGCGTCCGGTACCCGGAGCGGGCCGTCGACGCGGTAGTGCGCGCCTGGTACGACGACTACGTGACGCTGCGCCGGTACCTCATCGACGAGGACCTGATGGCCCGCGAGAACGGCCTGTACTGGCGCACCGGCGGCTACGTCGACGTTTCCTAGCCGCGAAGCCTGTCGGAGCGCAGCCGCGAAGCCTGTCGGAGCGGCTACCAGCCGGCGTTCGTCAGCCGCGAAGCCTGTCGGAGCGGCTACCAGCCGGCGTTCGTCAGCCGCGAAGCCTGTCGGAGCGGCTACCAGCCGGCGTTCGTCAGTTCTCGCCGCTGCGGGAGGCCAGCAGGCGCCGGAAGGAGGCGAGCCGGCGGGGATCCGCGCCACCGGCGGCGACCAGCGCGTCCAACCCGCAGTCTCCGGCCGAGCCGGTGTGGTCGCAGTTCGGTGGGCAGTTCACCGACGCCTGTACCAGATCCGGGAAGCCGTGCAGGAGGCTGTCCGCGGAGACGTGGGCCAGGCCGAAGGAGCTGATGCCCGGCGTGTCGATGATCCACCCGGCTGACGAACGCTGACTGGGGGCCGCTCCGACAAGCTGCGCGGCCGCGTCCGGCAGCGGCAGCGCCACCGCGCTGGTCGAGGTGTGCCGCCCCTTGCCGATCGCGCTGACCTCGCCGACCCGCCGGTCCGCGTCCGGTACCAGCCGGTTGACCAGCGTGGACTTGCCGACCCCGGAATGCCCGACCAGTACCGAGATCCGCCCGGCCAGCTCCTCGACCAGCGGCGCCAGGTCGGCGTCCGGCCGGGTCAGCACGAACGGCAGGTCCAGATCCGCGTAGTAGCTCAGGATCTCGTCGGGCCCGGCGAGGTCGGCCTTGGTGAGGCAGAGCAGCGGATCGATCTCGGCGTCGTACGCGGAGACCAGGCACCGGTCGATGAACCCGGTCCGCGGCGGCGGGTCGGCCAGCGCGCTGACGATGACGAGCTGGTCGGCGTTGGCCACGACCACCCGCTCGACCCGGCCCTCGGGCGTGCTCTCGTCGTCGTCGGCGGTACGCATGAGCACCGACTCGCGTTCCTCGATGCGCACGATGCGGGCCAGCGATCCGGCCGCCCCGGACAGGTCGCCGACCAGGGCCACCCGGTCGCCGACCACGACACCGCGCCGGCCCAGCTCCCGGGCGCGCATCGCGAGCAACTGCCGGCCGGCGAGGTCGACCGTGTACCGCCCCCGGTCCACCGCCACCACGAAGCCGTCCGCCGCGTGCTCGTGGCGGGGCCGGATCCGGGTACGGGGACGCGACGCCGGACCTGGTCGGATCCGTACGTCGTCCTCGTCGTACTCCCGGCGGCGCCGACCGGTCAGCGGCCACCCCCGACCATCGACTCCCACAGCGCCGGGAAGTCCGGCATCGTCTTCGCGGTGCACGCGACGTCCGACAGTCGCAGTCCGGGCACGGCCAGCCCCAGCACGGCGGCCGCGTGCGCCATCCGGTGGTCGTCGCAGGTCCCGAACGTCGCCCCGCGCAACGGGCCGGGCTTGATGGCCAGCCCGTCGGGCAGCTCGGTCACCTCGGCTCCCAGCGCGGTCAGCTCCCGGGTCAGCGCGCCGAGCCGGTCGGTCTCGTGTCCGCGGATGTGCGCGATCCCGGTGAACCGCGACGGCGTGTCGGCGAGCGCCGCGAGCGCCGCGAGCACCATGGTCAACTCGCTGACCTCGGACAGGTCGGCATCCAGCCCGTGGATCCGCCCGGTGCCCTGCACGGTCAGCCCCTCGGTGCTCAGCGTGCACCGGCCGCCCATCGCGGTCAGCAGGCCGCGTAGCCGGTCACCGGGCTGGGTGGTCGCGATCGGCCAGCCCGGTACCGTCACCGCGCCGCCGGCCACCAGCGCGGCGGCCAGGAACGGCGCGGCCGCGGACAGGTCGGGCTCGATGTCCCAGCTGCGCCCGGACAGCCGGCCCGGCTGGACCGCCCACACGTCCCGGGTCGAGTCATCCACCCCGGCCCCGGCCGCGCGCAGCATGCGTACCGTCATCCGCAGGTGCGGCGCCGACGGTACCGGCGGGCCCTCGTGGCGCACCACGATCCCGCGCTCGAAAGCGGGCGCGGCCAGCAGCAGGCCGGAGACGAACTGGCTGGAGGCCGAGGCGTCGATGCTCACCTCGCCGCCAGCCACCCGGCCGGTGCCGTGCACCGTGATCGGCAGGCCGCCGGCGGGCGTGGCGTCGACAGGTACCCCGATCGCGCGCAGCGCCGCCACCAGGGGGCCGAGCGGCCGCAGGCGGGCCCGCGGGTCGCCGTCGAAGCTGACCGGCCCGTCGGCGAGCCCGGCGACCGCGGGCAGGAACCGCATGACGGTACCGGCGAGCCCGACGTCGACGTGTGCCGGTCCGGCCAGCGGCCGCGCCCGCACCAGCCACTGCGCATCCCCGACCGAGCTGACGTGGGTACCCATGGCGCGCAGTGCGCCGGCCATCAGCTCGGTGTCCCGGGCCCGCAGGGGATAGTGCAACGTCGATGTCCCGACCGAGATCGCGGCGAGCACCAGCGCCCGCGCCGTCATCGACTTCGAGCCGGGCAGGCGGACGGTCGCGGTGACCGGTCCGCGCGCGGTGGGCGCGGTCCAGGCGACGGGTAGAGTGGCCACCCGTACAGTCTGCCGTCTCCGGCTCCCCGAAGGCGATCGGCCCGGTAGGTTAAGGGCGTGTGTGGGCGGTACGCGACGACCCGCAGCTCGGTGGACCTGGCCGCGCTCTTCGAGGCGGAGGACGCGACCGGTGGCGCCCTGGTGCCCGACTACAACGTCGCGCCGACCGATCCGGTGCCCATCGTGACGGCGGCCAAGGGCGGCCGGGCGCTCCGGGTGGCGCGGTGGGGACTGGTACCGCCGTGGGCGCGCGACGCGCGGATCGGGGTACGGATGATCAACGCGCGCGCGGAGACAGTGATGAGCGCCAACGCCTTCGCGCCGTCGTTCCGGCAGCGCCGATGCCTGGTACCGGCGGATGGCTGGTACGAGTGGCAGACCCGGGAAGGCGGCGGGAAGCAGGTGTATTTCCTGACCGCGCCGGAGGTGCTCGTATTCGCCGGCGTTTGGAGCATGTCAACGGCCGGATTGGTGACGTGTTCAATCGTTACCACCGCGGCCGTTGGTCACCTGGCGTCGGTGCACGATCGCATGCCGTTGTTGCTGCCATCCGACCGCTGGGCCGGTTGGGTTTGCGGGCCAGCGGATCCGGCGGCTCTGCTGGCGGTACCCCCGGAGGAATTCCTCGATTCGCTGGAGGTCCGGCCGGTCGGGCCCGCGGTCGGTGACGTCCGCAACGACGGCCCCGGACTCATCGCGAGAATGCCTGTGACAGCGTTGCCAACCAATGACGTACAGCCGACAGACCTGACGCTGTTTTAGGGGCATGCTTCTTTTTTGTCCCTGGAGTTTTCCACAACCCGGCAACGTGTACTTGTCGTTGTACCGTCAAATGCGGTAGAACACCCTGCCGGCAGCGCCGCATCAATCCACCGCGTCGCTGAACAGTCCGGACCCACGGGGGAGGTGGGTGAATGACTCGGGCGCGAATGCCACGCCCGCACGAGGTCGCCGCTGCACGAAAGGATCCGCGATTGTTGCGTGCCTTCAGCGAGCGGCAAGACGACGCTGCGTGGCGTACCCGAGGGGTATGTCGATCTGTCGATCCGGAAACGTTCTTTCCGGCTCCCAGCGAACCAGCCGATGCGGCGGTCGCGCTGTGCCGCACCTGCGAGGTACAGGGCGCCTGCCTGGCCTGGGCGCTGGAGGTCGGAGACTGTCATGGCGTGTGGGGCGCCACGACACCGCGCGAGCGACGAGCGATGCTGGTCGCATGGCGCGCGGAGAACGCGGGGGAGCCACCGGCGGAGCAGAGCCGCACGGTGCTCGAACTGATCCCGAAACAGTGCACGATGGTCGACCTGGTCGACCGGGTCGCTTCCTGAGCGGGCACGCCGAGGTACCCACGCCGTACGGCCCCGCGCTGGTCGACCTGGAACGGCCGGCGGGTCCGGCGCGCAGCCTGCTCGTCCTCGGCCATGGTGCCGGGGGCGGGGTGGACGCGCCGGACCTGCTGGCGGTCCGCCGCGCGGCGCTCGCCGCCGCTGTGACGGTCGCCCGGGTCACCCAGCCGTACCGGGTGCGCGGCCGCCGTTCCCCCGCCCCGGCCGGCCAACTCGACGAGGCGTGGAGCCACGTCGTGGCAACGCTGCCCATCGACGGCCTTCCGCTGATCGTCGGCGGCCGCTCCAGCGGCGCCCGGGTCGCCTGCCGGACCGCCGGCGCGCTCGGTGCCGCCGGCATCGTGGCGCTGGCCTTTCCGTTGCACCCCCCGGGTCGCCCGGACCGTTCCCGCGCGCCGGAGCTGCTCACCGGCCTGCCGACGCTCGTGGTCAACGGTGACCGCGACCCGTTCGGCGTGCCGTCATCCGGCCCTGGCATCGAGGTGGCCATCCGTCCCGGCGAGCGGCACGACCTGCGCCGCGACCCGGCCGCAGTCGGCGCCGCCGTGGTTGCCTGGCTGGTCCGTCACGGCTGGGCGGCGGCGTCGTTGTAGGTCGTGGACCGGGTACCTCAGGTCCGGAACAACCTCCCAGGCCCATCCCGTCCCGGCGCTGCGACCAGCAACGCCGGGACTGGGGTAGGGCGGGTGCGGAATGATCCGCAGTGCTGCGCTGTTGCACCCCCCGGACGGTTCAACCGGAAGGGGCACCGTGGCCACTCAGATGAGGCCCAGCCAGGCACATCCGCAACGACTGGTACGCCAGTTGTTGTATGCGCCGGAGTGGCCGGTGGACGGTGACGGCGCGCTGGGTTCGCAGGCGCTCTCGCAAGCCCTCGGCGTATCCTCGGCGGAACAGCCGAGGAGGGCGAATCGATTGGCTCAGGCCGAACGGACCGACCAGCGGCGTGCCCGGTTCGAGCGGGATGCGTTGCCCTTTGTCGACCAGCTCTACGCCGCCGCCCTGCGGATGACCCGCAACCCGGCCGACGCCGAAGACCTGGTCCAGGAGACGTTCCTCAAGGCGTTCGCGGCGTTCCACCAGTTCGAGGAGGGCACGAACCTCAAGGCCTGGCTGTACCGGATCCTCACCAACACGTACATCAACTCGTACCGGCGCCGGCAGCGCCAGCCGATCCAGGCGCCGACCGAGGAGATCGCCGACTGGCAGCTCGCCTCCGCCGAGTCGCACACTTCCAGCGGGCTGCGTTCCGCCGAAACCGAGGCGCTGGACCGGCTGCCCGACTCCGACGTCAAGGAGGCGCTACAGTCGCTTCCCGAGGACTTCCGGCTGGCGGTGTACCTGGCCGACGTGGAGGGCTTCTCGTACAAGGAGATCGCCGACATCATGGGTACCCCCATCGGTACCGTGATGTCGCGGCTGCACCGCGGCCGGCGCAACCTCCGCCGGCTGCTGGAAGATTACGCTGCTGAGCGGGGTCTGACCCGCGGTGGTTCCGACCTGCCCGCGGACGCCTCGGCCGCCCGGGAGGCGTAGGACATGAGCTGTGGGGAACCGCACAAGACCGACTGCCGCGACGTGATCGCCGAGGTCTACCTCTACCTCGACCTGGAATGCGACGACGAGCGGCGGGACCTCATCCGCGAGCACCTCGACGAGTGCTCGCCGTGCCTGCGCGAGTACGGCATCGAGCAGGAGGTCAAGGTCTTGGTGGCACGCTGCTGCGGCGCCGAGTTGGCCCCGCCCGGACTGCGCGAGCGGCTGCGGGCCAAGCTGATGGAGTTCGTCATCGAGGCCGAGGCCCGCGAATACCTGGCCGAGTGAAAGCCGCCCCGGCGCCGCGCGCCGGGGCGTACCCACCGGGTCAGGAGTTGGGGCGCTTGCCGTGGTTGGCCGCGCTCTTCCTGCGTGCCTTCTTCTTCCTTGACTTCTTTGCCATGGCGGACATCCTAACGGTCCCGGTACCCGGCGATCCATGGTTGGATACTGATCGCACGCCGAGGCGAGAGTTGGGAGGCATGACGGATGGCCGAGGAGATCCGCGCCGAGATGGTGGCCAATGTGTGGAAGGTGGTCGCCACCGCCGGGGCTGAGGTGGCCGAGGGCGACACCCTGGTCATCCTGGAGTCGATGAAGATGGAGATCCCGGTCCTCGCGGAGTCCGACGGAGTCCTCCAGCAACTCGCGGTCAACGAGGGCGACGTCGTCCAGGAGGGCGACCTGATCGCCGTCATCGAGTAGCGGAGTCGACCAGTTCCAGGGCGACCTCCAGGGCCGCCGCGCTGCGTTCCTCGTCGGTGTACTTGCCGTCCGGGTCGACGAACCAGGTGGCGTGCATGGCGAACAGCGCCACCGAGCACTTCAGCCGCACCGGCAGGGGGTCGCCGGGCTCGCTGAGCAGATCCATGACCGTGTACATGATCTCCCGCATCCGCTCGCTCTTCGGGTGGCTGCGCAGCGCGGTCTGGTTGCGTTCGAGGAAGCGCATCACCTGGAGGTGGCTGCTGCGGTTCATCAGGTCGGCGTACCGGCGGATGACCTCCCGCCGGGTCTCGGCGGTACGCGGCTGGGCCTGGGCCCAGCTCACGATCTCCTGCAGCGCCGCGGCCCGGTCCACCATGAAGCTCGCGACGATGTCTTCCTTGGTCTTGAAGTGGTAGTACAGCGCCGCCTTGGTGACGCCGAGATTTTCGGCGATCTCCCGCAGTGACGTTGCCTCGTACCCGTGCTCCGTGAACAGCTCCAGGGCCACCTGCTGGATGCGGGACCGGGTGTCGCCCTGCTCTCTCATGATCCTCTGCCTCGCGTTGCCGTGCCGAACCTACTTGACGGCCGGCAAGTAAGTAGCTTACGGTAGCTTACCGTACGGCAAGTAAGGTGGGATCAGAATACCCGGGGGAGCTTCCTGTGTCAGAGACCCAGACCATGCCCGTGTCGCGGCGCGACGTGCTGGCTGTGTTGCCCGGTCTGCTCATGGCGATCCTGCTCGCGATGCTCGACAACATGATCGTGAGTACCGCGATGCCGCGGATCGTCGGTGACCTGCACGGGCTGGCCCACCTGCCGTGGGTCGTCACCGCCTACGTCCTCGGCACGACCGTCTCCACCCCGCTGTGGGGCAAGGTCGGCGACCTGTACGGGCGCAAGGGCGTGTTCCTCACCTCGATCGTGGTCTTCCTGGCCGGCTCGGCGCTGTCCGGCGCCGCGCACACCATGGGACAGCTGATCGGGTTCCGCGCGTTGCAGGGGCTCGGCGCGGGCGGGTTGCTCGTCGGCGCGATGGCGATCATCGGCGACCTGGTACCGCCCCGGGAGCGCGGCCGGTACCAGGGGTACATCGCCGCGATGATGGCCGTCGCCATGGTGGCCGGGCCGCTGGCCGGCGGGTACATCACCGACCACCTGAGCTGGCGCCTGGCTGTCCTGGCAGGTCCTCGGGCTCGCCGGCCTCGCCGCCGTGGCGCTTGCCGGGTTCGCGCTCGTCGAGCGGGGCGCGGCGGAGCCGGTCCTGTCGCTCGGGCTGTTCCGCAACCGCAACTTCACGCTGAGCGTCCTGATCGGGTTCCTGCTCGGCTTCGCGATGTTCGGCGCGATCAGCTACCTGCCGCTGTACCAGCAGGTCGTGCAGGGCGCCTCGGCGACCAACTCGGGCCTGCTGCTGCTGCCGATGATGGCCGGGCTGCTGGTCACCTCGCTCGTCGCCGGCCAGCTCATCACCCGTACCGGCCACTACAAGGTCTTCCCCGTGCTCGGCGGCGCCATCATGGTCGTCGGCATGGTGCTGCTGGCCACCCTCGACGTCAGCACCGGCAAGCTGCAGACCGCGCTGTTCATGTCGGTACTCGGCCTGGGCATGGGCTTCCTCATGCAGACCACGATGCTGATCTCGCAGAACAGCGTGGAGCCCAAGGACCTGGGCGTGGCCAGCAGCGCGTCGACGTTCTTCCGCTCGATCGGCGGCTCGTTCGGCGTCGCGCTCGCCGGTGCCATCTTCAACCGGGTACTCACCGACGACATCGCGACCCGGCTGGGCACGGCGCAGGCGGCGCGGCTGTCCTCGGGCGGCGGCCTGGCCGGGCTGACCGCCGAGCAGCTCAAGGCGATGCCCGCGAGCGTCGTCTCGGCGCTCCTGCACGGCATCGCGACCGGGATCTCGTCGGTGTTCTTCTGGGCGATCTTCGTCGCGGTACTGGTACCGGTGCTGGCGGTCTTCATCAAGCAGGTACCGCTGCGGGGCGGGCCGGGCGCGGCACGCGCGGTACCGGAGCCCGTGGACGGCGAGCTGGTTTCGGCCACGGACTGAAAAGCCGCTGCGCATTTCTGCGCGGTTCCGATGTACACTGCGCACAGGTTGCGCGGTATGTGATCGGAGGCCGGCGTGGACGAGCGCGGCAAGGGGATGGCAGCGGACATCGCCGGGCAGCCTGAGGGGTACGCGCGGCTGCTCGGCGCCGAGCATGCCGGCGCCATTGCCGAGGTCGCCGCGCGGGTCGCGGCGAAGCCGCCGCGCCATGTCGTGTTCACCGCCCGGGGTACGTCCGACCACGCGGCGCTCTACGCGGCCTACCTGACCGAGATCCGCCTGGGTATCCCCGCCGGACTGGCCAGCCCGTCGGCGGTCACCCTCTACGGCGCCCGGCCGGACCTGCGCGACGCGCTGGTGGTCGGGGTGTCGCAGAGCGGCGGGTCGGACGACCTGGTGCAGGTGATCACGGCGGCCCGCGCGTCCGGTGCGCAGACCCTCGCCGTGACGAACAACGCCGGGTCGCCGCTGGCCGCGGCCGCCGAGCTGCACATCGACGTCGCGGCCGGGCACGAGCGCGCCGTCGCCGCGACCAAGACCTACACGGCCGAGCTGCTCGCGTTGCTCATGCTCGTGGAGGGGGTACGCGCCGGGGACGGCCGGCTCCCGGACGGCGAGCGGGCGGCGCTGGCCGAGCTGCCCGACCTGGCGACGACGGTCCTCGACGACCCGACCCCGGTGGAGCTGGCGCCGCGGTACCGGTTCGCCGCGCGGGTACTGACGACCGGCCGGGGGTACGCGTACCCGACCGCCCGGGAGACCGCGCTCAAGCTCATGGAGACGTCGTACCTGGCCGGGCTCGCGTTCTCCGGAGCCGACCTGCTGCACGGGCCGCTCGCGATGACCGACCCCGGCGTCCCGGTACTCGCCGTCGTCGGGTCCGGCCCCGGCGGCGCCTCGATGCGCGAGGTGGTGGCCCGGCTCGGGGAGCGCCGCGCCGACGTGGTGAGCGTCGGAGCGTCCGATGTGGACGGTGCGGCGCTGCGGATCGGTACCCCGGCGGTGGACGAGCGCTACGCGCCGCTGCTGGACATCCTGCCGTTGCAACGGCTCGCGCTGGCCCTGGCGCTCGCCCGGGGCGAGGACCCGGACGCGCCGCGCGGCCTGTCCAAGGTGACCGTCACCCGGTGATGTTGATGATCGCCTCGGCGTTCTCGCGCAGATCCTTTGCCGGGAAGCGCTGCGGCGGCCGGTCGTCCACCGCGACGTCGTAGGTCGCCACCCCGCCGCGTACCCCGGCGATCTGGAACGGGAAGTCGCAACTGGAACCGCCGGCGGCGCGCGCGATGACGCCGTCGCCGAGGCTGCCGGTACCGAACAGCCGGCCGTCCGGGTCGGTGACCCGGACCGGGGCGCCCGCGACGATCCCGGGTACCGTCGCCGCGCACGCCGCGCCTGACGGCCGGGTGTCGCCGGGCGGCGTGGCCACCGTGACGTGGCCGCGCAGGACGAACGCGTCGGGCTTGGTGTGGGATTTGCCCGATGCGGCCACCCACCCGCAACCGGCCGGGCCGGCCAGGAGCACCACCGCGACCAGGGCGGCACGGGCTGCGCGGAACACGAGACGGAGGCTACTCCCCGGCCGGCCCGATCCGCATGGCAGGCTTGGCGCGTGTCCACCCTGCGCGATCTCGTCGAGGAGCACACCGCCTTCGCCGCCGCCGACGTCGAGCACCTGCACCGGCTCGCCGGCGACTGGCAGCTGATCTCCGACCTGTCCTTCGCCGACCTGCTGCTGTGGGTGCCGGTCGGGTCCGGCGAGGAGTACATGTGCGTCGCGCAGGTACGGCCGACGACGGCGCCGACCGCGTACCAGGACGACCAGGTGGGCAAGGTCTCCGGTGGCCCGGAGGCGGCGCACCTGCACATCGCCCGGACCCAGGGCCGGATCTGGCGCGAGGGCGACCCGGTCTGGTACGGCAACACGCCGGCCCGGCACGAGGCGATCCCGGTACGGCGGCCGGCCAGTGCCGAGGTCATCGCGGTCGTCGGGCGGGACACCAACCTGTCCACCGCGCGTACCCCGAGCCAGCTCGAGCTCAACTACCTGACCACCGCCGACGACCTCGCGCAGATGGTGGCCGACGGTACCTTCCCGCCCCCACCGGCGAGCCACGCCGGCGAGGCGACCAGCGCGCCGCGGGTTGGCGACGGGCTCATCCGCATCGACGCGTCCGGCTGCGTCACCTACGCGAGCCCGAACGCGCAGTCCGCGTACCGGAGACTGGGACTGCCTGCCCATCTGGTGGGCGAGGATCTCGCGGCGGTGACCGCCCGCCTGGCCGACGACCCGCTGGAGGGTACCGACATGAGCCGGCGCATCCGCGCCGCGATGCGCGGGGAGGCGCCCGGCCGCAAGGAGATCAACGCCCGCGGCGCGTCGGTCCTCATGCGCGCACTGCCGCTGGTCCCCGGCGCCGTACCGATCGGGGCGCTGGTCCTGGTCCGGGACATGACCGAGGTCCGCCGCCGGGACCGGGCGCTGATGACCAAGGACGCGACGATCCGGGAGATCCACCACCGGGTGAAGAACAACCTGCAGACCGTCGCCGCGCTGCTGCGCCTGCAGGCCCGGCGCGCGCCGGCGGCCCGCGTCGCGCTGGAGGAGTCGGTACGGCGGGTGGCCTCGATCGCCCTCGTCCACGAGACCCTGTCGATGACCTCGGACGAGGTGGTGGAGTTCGACGGGATCGTCGACCGGGTGGCGTCGGCCGCCGCCGAGGTGGCCGCGTCCGACGCCAAGGTGGCGATCCGGCGGGAGGGCAAGTTCGGGGTACTGCCCGCGGAGATCGCCACGCCGCTCGTCATGGTGCTCAACGAGCTGCTGGTCAACGCCGTCGGGCACGGTTTCGCCGGGGGCGACGGCGGGGAGGTCGTGGTGACCGTGCACCGCCGCCGCAAGGAGTTGCACGTCAGCGTGGCGGACACCGGTAAGGGGCTGCCCGACGACTTCAACCTGGACGGCAGCGAGCGGCTCGGGCTGCAGATCGTCCGTACTCTCGTGGCCGGCGAGTTGCGCGGCACGATCGTGCTGCAGCCGCGCTCGACAGCCGGTACCGAGGCGGTCCTGGTGGTACCGCTCACGAAGCGCTGACCGGCGTACCCTTCGCCCACGAGCGTACCCGGACCCACCCTGCGGCTGCCGCTCTAACGGGGCACGTACAGCGCCACGGTCAGTCCGCGCAGGAGCCAGAGCCGGTCCAGCCGGTACCGCTGGCGCAGCAGGTCCTCCTTGGGCTGCCCGATGCCGGCGAGCGGGTCGGACAGGTTCTGGTACCGCAGCACCCACAGCCGCGGCGTGTCGTCGAGGCAGGCGGCGAGGTCGGCGCACTCGGTCGCGGTGAGGTGCCCGTCGATCCGCTGCGCCGTGAGCGCGAACACGTCGCGGGGCCGCTTGTCCGCCGGCACGTACCGGGCCACGATGTCCCGCGCCTCCCACGGCACCACGGGCTCGTCCAGCGCGTAGGCGATGCCGTCGCCGGCCCGCTCGTTGGCCGCGATGACACCAGCCGCGGCCGTGGTGGCGTGGTTGTGGCCGTCCGGGGTACGGATGCCGGTCTGCGCGGGCGCGGCGAGCAGGGCGAGGGCGACCAGTGCGGCGGCCGCGACGGTCCCGCTCAACCGGTCCAGCGCCAGCGCCGCGAGCAGGACGAACCCGGGCAGCGTGAACAGCAGGTACCGGGCCCAGAAGATGGTCGTGACCTCGCCGATCAGGTACAGCGCGAGGATCGGTGCGAGCGCCCAGGAGAGCGCGAGCACGGTGGCTTCCCGGCGGGACACCGCGAGCAGGCCGACCGCGATGAGGAACCCGCCCACCACGCCCGCCCCGAAGATCGTGTCCGGTACCGCGACGAGCGTGCGCCAGTCCGCCGGAGTCAGCCAGGAGATCTGCGCGCTCTGCCGGTGCCCGAGCCAGGCCAGCGGCAGCAGGACCACGGTCGCGGCGGCCGCGCCCGCGGCCCAGGCGACGAGCGCGCCGCGGTCGCGTCGCACTGCCGCGACGATCCCGTGCGCGACGAGGAGCAGCACGCCGATCAGGTGGGACGCGCCGAGCCCGACGACCGCGGCGGCGTAGACCGCACCGCGCAGCCAGCCCGGCCGGTCCAGCAGCCAGACCAGCGCGAGCGTGGCCAGGATCGCGAACAGGATCGCGAACGAGTACGGGCGGGCCTCCTGCGCGTACCGCGCGGTCGTCGGTACCACCGCGAAAGCCAGCCCGGCGAGCAGCCCGACCCGGCGGCCGGCCAGCCGCGCGCCCAGGACGGCGAGCAACGCGGTCGCCGCCGTCATCGCGAACAGCGACGGCAGCCGCAGCGCCAGCGTCGAGGTACCGAAGACCGCCGTCCACGCCTTCATCAGCGCGTAGTACGGCCCGACCACCGCGTCGACGTTGCCCAGCAACCGGAACAGCGCGCCCCAACGGAGCCGTACCGCGCCCCACGTTGCCAGCTCATCTGCCCACAATGCGGGACGGGTCAACTGGTACGCGGACAGCACCAGTGTCAACGCGGCCGGCCACGCCCAGTAGAACCGGGCCAGCGCCTTCGTCAACACTTCCCACCTCTCGGGAGTGGCCGGCGCCACCCTGGTCGTACCCCGTCGGCTGTGGGATTCTAGTCGCATGTCACATGAGGTCAGGTTGCGCCTGCGCCGCCTCATGCTCACCGCCCGCCGGCACGTCGATTACGGCCGGGTGCGCAGCGCCATCTGTCCGGCTTCCTGACGTCGCCCAGACCCGCTTGACGCGGGGCCGCGCGTAACCGTGCCGGACAATCTCTGACATCGCGGTCAGCCCTCCCGGAATGCCGGAAGCGGTCGGCACGTCCCGCGCGTCCCCTATCCACATAGGAGATGCGAAGCCATGACGGCACCCGTGCGAGCCGCCCGCAAGCCCCGCGGCGAAGGGCAGTGGGCGCTCGGGCACCGCGAGCCGCTCAATCCCAACGAGCGCTCCAAGAAGGACGACAACCCGCTCAACGTCCGGGCGCGCATCGAGAACATCTACGCCCACCGGGGCTTCGCCAGCATCGACCCGGCCGACCTGCGCGGCCGCTTCCGCTGGTTCGGGCTCTACACCCAGCGGCGGCCGGGCATCGACGGCGGTCGCACCGCCGTGCTGGAGCCGGAGGAGCTTGAGGACGAGTACTTCATGCTGCGGATCCGGGTCGACAGCGGCCAGCTCGACCTGGCCCAGCTGCGGACGATCGGCAGCATCTCGAAGCGGTACGCCCGGGACACCGCCGACGTCACCGACCGGCAGAACGTCCAGCTGCACTGGGTGGAGATCGAGAACGTCCCGACCATCTGGCGCGAGCTGGAGGCGGTGGGCCTGACCACGACCGAGGCGTGCGGGGACTCGCCACGGGTGATCCTCGGCAGCCCGCTGGCCGGCATCTCGGCCGACGAGGTCATCGACGCCACTCCGGCGATCCGCGAGATCACCGCCCGGTACCTCGGCGACCCGAGCCTGGCCAACCTGCCGCGCAAGTTCAAGACGTCGATCGGCTGGCTGGCCGATGTGCCGTACGAGGCCAACGACGTCTCGTTCATCGGCGTCGTCCACCCCGAATACGGCCCGGGCTTCGACCTCTGGGTCGGCGGCGGCCTGTCCACGAACCCGATGCTGGCCAAGCGCCTCGGCGCCTGGGTACCGCTCGACGAGGTAGCCGACGCCTGGCTCGGCGTGATCAGCATCTTCCGCGACTACGGGTACCGCCGCCTGCGCAGCCGGGCCCGGCTGAAGTTCCTGCTCGCCGACTGGGGCGTCGAGCGGTTCCGGGAGATCCTGGAAACCGAGTACCTGCACCGCAAGCTGATCGACGGCCCGCCGCCGGCCCTGCCCGAGCGCCCGTACGACCACGTCGGCGTGCACGACCAGAAGGACGGCAACCGGTACGTCGGCGTCGCACCGGTCGCCGGCCGGGTCAGCGGAAGCCTGCTGTCCCGGCTCGCCGACATCGCGGAGGCGCACGGCAGCGGCCGGATCCGGACGACGCCGCACCAGAAGCTGGTCGTCCTCGACGTACCGCCGGACCGGGTCGACAGCCTCGTCGAGGCGCTGCGCGACGTGGGCCTGGAGGCCCGCCCGTCGAGCTGGCGGCAGAACACCATGGCCTGCACCGGCATCGAGTTCTGCAAGCTCGCGATCGTCGAGACCAAGGCGCTGGCCGCGACCGTGGTGACCGAGCTGGAGAAGCGGCTGGCCGACCTCGACGTCACGATCTCCATCAACGTCAACGGCTGCCCCAACGCCTGCGCCCGCACCCAGGTCGCCGACATCGGGCTGAAAGGCCAACTCGTCCCCGGCCCGGATGGTGAGCTGGTGGAGGGGTTCCAGGTGCACCTCGGCGGCGGGCTGACCATGGCCGCGGGGCAGAGCGCCAGCCTGGGCCGCAAGCTGCGGGGCCTGAAGACCACCAGCGCCGATCTCGTGGAGTACGTCGAGCGGCTGGCCCGCCGCTACGCGGCCGGCCGCACCGAGGGCGAGAGCTTCGCCCAGTGGGTGACCCGAGCGGATGAGGAGGCATTGCGGTGAGCGAGCGGGTTTCTCCGCTGTACTGCCCGTACTGCGCCGGCGAAGACCTGCGCCCGCACGGCGAGAAGCACGGCACCTGGGAGTGCCGGTCCTGCACCCGCGTATTCACGGTCACGTTCGTCGGTCTGGTGGTGAGGAAATGAGCACGGCTGTCCGGTACACCACGGAAGAGCTGCAGGAGATTGCCGCGCGCGCAGCGGTCGAGCTGGACCGGGTACCCGCCGAGAAGATCGTCGAGTGGGCGGTCGACACGTTCGGCGAGCGGTTCTGCGTGACCAGTTCGTTCGCCGACGCGGTACTGGTGCACCTCGTCGCGTCGGTCGCGCCAGGCATCGAAGTGATATTCCTCGATACCGGCCTGCACTTCGCGGAGACGCTGCGGGTGCGGGACACGGTAGCGCGGACGTTGCCGGTGGTGGTGAAGTCCATCGAGCCGCGGATGACCGTGGGCCGGCAGGACGCCGAGTTCGGCCCCCGGCTCTTCGCCCGCGAACCCGACGAGTGCTGCGCGATCCGCAAGGTCGAGCCGCTGAACCGGGCGCTGACCCAGTACGACGCGTGGGCCGCCGGGCTGCGCCGCGACGAGGGCCCCAGCCGCGCCAACACGCCGGTCGTGGGCTTCGACGCGGGCCGCGGCAAGGTGAAGGTGGCGCCGCTGGCCTACTGGACCGAGGCCGACGTGCAGGCCTACATCAAGAAGTACGACGTGCCGGTGAACTCGCTGATCAAGCAGGGCTACGCGTCGGTCGGCTGCTGGCCGTGCACCCGCAGGACCGCGCCGGGCGAGGACCCGCGGGCCGGGCGCTGGCCGATGTTCGACAAGACGGAGTGCGGCATCCATGTCGCGTAGCCGGCCGTTGGTCCTCGTCGCGCACGGCAGTCGCGATCCACGGGCCGCGCCGTCGACCCGGGCGCTGGCCCGGGCGGTCGGTGCGGCCTGCCCGGATGCCCGGGTGGAGACCGCGTTCCTGGACTTCGAGGCGCCCGGGCTGGCCGCCGCGCTGACCCGCGAGGCCGCGCACGGCCAGCGCGCGGCGACCGTGGTACCGCTGCTGCTCACCGCCGCCTACCACGGCCGCGTCGACGTACCGGGGGAGATCGAGAAGGCGAGCGACCTGGGGCTGTCGATCGGGCTCACTCCGGTGCTCGGGCCGGTGGCCGGCGCGCGCGCCGACGCGGTCGCGCTGGATCTGCTGGTACGGGCACTGCAGCGCCGGCTCGACGAGGTCACCGACGGTCCCATCGACGGCGTCGTGCTGGCCGCCGCCGGTACCCGCCACGTGCCCGCCCTGGGCACCGTGGACCTCGTCGCCGACGCGCTCGGCGCCGCCCTGGGCGTACCGTGTCTCGCCGGCTACGCCTCGGGCGCTGGCCGCCGTACCGGCGACGCCGTCGCCGTCCTGCGGGACGCCGGCGCCGAGCGGATCGCGCTGTCCGCCTACTTCCTCGCGCCGGGACTGCTCTACGACCGGGTCGTCGCCGAGGCCCGCGCCGCCGGTGCCCGCGTCGCGGCCGCCGCGATGGGCGACGCACCGGAGGTCGCCGAACTCGTCCTACGTCGCGCCGAAGCCGCCTGAGGCGGTACCGGGGCCACAACGTGCCGATACCCCGGGGAATCCTCGCCCGGGGTATCGGTAGGTGATCTGGTGCGGTCGGTGGCGGAAGGGGTCAGAGGGAGGCGCGGACGCGTATTCCGCCGCGACGCTTGACAGCGCGGCGTTCCTCTTCGCTCATCCCACCCCAGACGCCGGCGTCCTGACCGGAGTCGAGCGCCCACTGCAGGCACTCATCGGTCACGGAACAGCGCCGGCAGACCGCCTTGGCCTGCTCGACTTGCAGCAAGGCCGGACCGGACGTCCCGATGGGGAAGAACAGCTCCGGGTCCTCATCGCGGCAGGCAGCACGGTGGCGCCAGTCCATGGCGACAACACTCCTTGGTTGGGTGATGGGCTTTTCGCTATCCGTCTCGCAATGCCCCTACCCAGCGGAAGGCTGAGTAACCAGCAACGCGTGATCAGGCAACGTGGCCGTAACTCGTTTTGCTTGTGAATACTTTCACGACCTCCCGCGATGTCAAGGGGGGCCCCAGAAAAAGTCGGAGCGGTGAGGGAAGTCACGCACTGTTTGTCCGCTTTTCGGGAGATCCTATCGACGCGCAGGTAAGTAACAACCAGTAGTCAATGTAGTACCGTCATTGGCGGCTTGCCAGCATTTCCGGTACGTGTTGCACACCTGGCATAACTGGCGAACTCAGCAGAAGACACGAAGAGCGCTTGGTACCGCGGTGAAGCGTACCTTCTCCCGGGCGCCGAGGTAATCCCCGTCGAGCTGGAAAGCCACCGGCTCGTTGGCCCGTAGGCCGAACTCGGCAAGATCATGCAGGCGCAGTACCCGCCGGCCGCGCGGCCCGGCCGGTCGGCCCCGCCGCCCGCCGGGGAAGAGCAGGTGGGTCAGCGCCCGGGTGGTGCCGGGGATGCGCAGCGCCCGCATGCCCATCAGATCCAGGCCGGTGTCGAAGGAGGCGTCCGGGCACACGTCGATCCGCCGGTTGCCCAGGTAGGTCCAGGGGCTGGTGTTCTGCACGACGACGGTGGCGAGGTTCTCGTCCGCCTCGCCGCCGGGCTGCTCCAGCGTGATGCGGGCGGCCGACCGCTCGGTGTCCAGGAGGTACTGGCCGGCGAGCGCGCGCAGATAGAGCAGTGCACCGTGGTTGCCGCCCCGGTGCCGGGCCCGCTCGACCCGCGCGATCACCTCCGCGTCCAGGCCGAACCCGGCGCAGAAGGTGAAGTACCGGTCGTCCGCCCGGCCCAGCCCGATGGTCCGGTACCGGCCGTCGCGCAGCGCCTCGAGCAGGACTCCGGTCGCCTCGACCCAGTCGCTGGGCAGGCCGAGGGCGCGCGCGAAGACGTTGGCCGAGCCGCCCGGTACGACGGCGAGGGCCGGCCCGTGCCCCGGGATCCCGTGCGCCAGCAGCCCGTTGACGACCTCGTTGACGGTACCGTCGCCGCCCAGCGCGACGACGACGTCGATCCCGTCGGCCGCGGCCTGCTGGGCCAGGCTCGCCGCGTGGCCGCGCTGGCGGGTGTGCTCGACGTCCAGCTCCACGACGCTGCGCAGCGCCTGGACGAGCACGTCGCGTACCCGCCCGCTCGTGGTGGTCGCCTTGTGGTTGACCACGAGAAGCGCCCGCATGGCAGGCACTGTACCCGGAAGTCGTAAAGTGACCCGGTGCGCGCCCTGCCGACGACTCTGCGGATCGCCGTCGTGCTGCTGTTCGTCGAGGCGGCCGGGGTCGGTACCGTCGCGGCGCTCTTCGCCTACGACGGGCTCACCCAGAAGGCGGCGAGTACCGGCGCCGCGGTTTCGGTCGTGGTCTTCCCTGCCGCCCTCGCCGCGCTCCTGGCCGTCCTGGGCTGGCAGCTCGTCCGGCTGCGCTCCTGGGCCCGCGGCCCGGCCATCGTGCTGGAACTGCTGCTGCTCCCGTTGGGGTACTACATGGTGACCGGCGGCGCGGCCTGGCTGGGGATACCGGCGATGGTGGCCGGTTTGGCCTGTACGGGCTTGTTGGTGGCACCCGCATCGCGGCAGGCGCTCGGTATCCGTTAGTTGTCCCCGGGTGTGGCGCCCGGTTGACGCAGGACTGACCAGTGGCCGCAGGACTGACCAGGCGGGTTACGCCGTCGGGTGGCTGCGCCGTTTGGTGAGCCGGATCGCGGCCCGGCCGTTGTCCGTCTTCGCGCTGACCTCGCCGGCCAGGGCGGTGAGTACCTGCCAGGAGAACGAGTTGCCGCCGGGCAGCGCGGCGTGGCCGGTCACGGGTACCGAGACGTCGATCGACAATGCTGAGTCGGTGACCTCGAAATGGCTGGTCACCTCGGTCCGCGCGGGCGCCACCGACAGGAGGATCGCGCACGCCTCGTCGACGGCGATCCGCAGGTCCTCGATCTCGTCGAGGGTGAACTGGAGGCGTGCGGCCAGACCTGCGGTCGCGGTGCGCAGGACCGCGAGGTAGCTGCCGTCGGCGGGTACGACGAGGACGACGACGTCGTCCTTGCTCGTCGTCGAGGCGTCGGGCGCGAGTTGGGTCACGGAGCCTCCCCTCCCGACGACTCTAGGTGGTGCGCGCCACAGTGGCCGGCACGCCCCAGGGACGTGCCGGCCCGCGGTCGGTAGGCGCGATGAGGATCACGCCTGCTTGGTCTCCCAGAAGATCTTCGAGATCTCCTCGATCTTGCCGAGTAGCTGGTCAGCCACTGCCGGGTCAACCGAGCCCTTGGCGCCGCTCGCCCCGGCCAGCTTGGTCGCCTCGTTGAAGAGCTGGTGCAGGTTCGGGTACTTCTCGAAGTGCGGCGGCTTGAAGTAGTCGGTCCAGAGGACCCACAGGTGGTGCTTGACCAGTTCGGCGCGCTGCTCCTTGATGATCAGCGCCCGGGTGCGGAACTCGGGGTCCGGGTTGGCCTGGTACTTCTCGCTGATCGCCTTGACTGACTTGGCCTCGATCTCGGCCTGCGCGGGGTCGTAGATGCCGCACGGCAGGTCGCAGTGGGCACTGACGGTGGTCCGCGGGGTCAGTGCGCGTGGCAGTCGCATCAGGATCCTCCTGGAGATACTGCGATGATCGCTCTCACCGAAAACCCTACTCCTGGCTTGGGGTGTCAGCGAAGTGGACCGGCTGTTCACGGCACTCGTACGCGGGCCGTCGATGGTACCGGCGCTCCATGACGGCGACGCGCTGCTCGTCCGGCGTACCCGGCGGATCCGGGCCGGTCAGGTCGTCGTCGTGCGCTTCCCCGGGGTACCGGGGCCGTCGGTCAAGCGGGCCGTCCGGCCCGAGGGCGACGGCTGGTGGGTACTCGGTGACAACCCGTTCGGCTCCACCGATTCCCGGGAGCTGGGCCCGGCCCAGGTCGTCGGGCGGGTACTGCTGCGCTGGTGGCCCCGGCTGTCCCGGGTCCGGTGACCGGTGCACTATGCTCGTCGGGTACTCCGGGTGACCCCCGCCGATGCGCGCACCCGGCGCCGGGCTGACCTCCGCCGACGCCGCGGCACGCGGCCGACCGACCAGCACCGACGCTCTGGGGGCGTAGCCAGATGCACTCCGATCCCGTCTTCGACCTTCATCGCGGCGGCAAGCTCGCGGTCGCCTCGACCGTGCCGCTGAACACCCGGGAGGACCTCTCGCTCGCGTACACGCCCGGAGTGGCCGAGGTGTGCCGGGCGATCGCCAGGGACGAATCGCTCGTCCACGAGTACACCTGGGTGTCGCACACGGTCGCGGTCGTCACCGACGGCTCGGCGGTGCTGGGGCTGGGCAACATCGGCCCGCGCGCCGCCCTGCCCGTGATGGAGGGCAAGGCCGTGCTGTTCAAGCAGTTCGGTGGCGTGGACGCGGTACCGGTCTGCCTGGCCACCCAGGACGTCGACGAGATCGTGGCGGTGGTCACCGCGCTGGCGCCGTCGTTCGGCGGGATCAACCTGGAGGACATCTCGGCGCCGCGCTGTTTCGAGGTCGAGCGCCGGCTCGACGAGGCGCTGCCGATCCCGGTCTTCCACGACGACCAGCACGGTACGGCGATCGTCGTGCTCGCCGCACTGCGCAACGCCGCCCAGGTGCTCAACCGGAAGCTGTGCGACCTGCGGGTCGCGGTCAGCGGCGCGGGGGCGGCCGGGGTGGCGGTGACGAACATGCTCGTCGCCGGCGGGGTGAGGGCCGACGACGTCGTGGTGTGCGACTCCCGCGGCATCCTCCACAGTGGACGGTCTGACCTCGGTGCGGCGAAGGCGGCGCTGGCCGCCGGTACCAATGCGGCCGGGCGGACCGGCGGGATCGCCGAGGCGTTGCGCGGTGCCGACGTGCTGATCGGCGTGTCCGGGGGCGCCATCCCGGAGGAGGCGGTGGCCGGCATGGCGCCGGACGCGATCGTGTTCGCGCTGGCCAACCCAACCCCGGAGGTACCGCCGGGCGTCGCGGCCCGGTACGCGGCGGTGGTCGCGACCGGACGCAGCGACTTCCCCAACCAGATCAACAACGTGCTGGCCTTCCCGGGCGTGTTCCGGGGCGCGCTGGACGCCCGGGCCACCCGGGTGACCCAGGGGATGAAGGTCGCCGCCGCGGAGGCGATCGCGGCCGTCGTCGCCGGCGAGCTGCGGGCCGATGCGATCGTGCCGAGCGCGCTGGACCCGCGGGTGGCGCCGGCCGTGGCGGACGCGGTGAAGGCTGCCGCCGTGCGCGACGGGGTCGTCCGCTAGTGCGCGCGGCCTATGCCACCTCGATCAACCCGGACGACCCGCTCGCCGGGCTGGTCGTCGGGGAGATCGAGCCGCCGGCGACGCCGGACGACTGGGCCACCGTCGAGGTGCGCGCGAGCTCACTCAACCACCACGACCTCTGGTCCCTGCGCGGCGTCGGGCTCTCCGCGGAGCAGTTGCCGATGATCCTCGGTTGCGACGCGGCCGGGGTGGCCGAGGACGGCGCCGAGGTCGTGGTACACGCGGTGATCGGCGATCCGGCGGCCGGCGACGAGACCAGGGATCCGAAGCGCACGCTGCTGTCGGAGAAGTGGCCGGGTACCTTCGCCGAGCGGGTCCGGGTACCGCGGCGCAACCTGGTACCGAAGCCGGCCGAGCTGTCCTTCGCCGAGGCGGCCTGCCTGCCGACCGCGTGGCTGACCGCGTACCGGATGCTGCTCGTCCGCGGCCGGTTGCCCGAGGGCGGCTCGGTACTCGTCCAGGGCGCGGGCGGCGGGGTCGCCACCGCCGCCGTGGTGATCGGCCAGGCGCTCGGCGGCCGGGTTTACGCGACCAGCCGCGACCCCGGCAAGCGCGAGCGGATCGGCACGCTGGGCGCGACCGCCCTGGAACCGGGCGCGCGGGTGCCCGAGCGGGTCGACGTCGTCATCGAGACCGTGGGCGCGGCGACGTTCGAACACTCGCTCAAGTGCGCCAGGCCGGGCGGCCGGATCGTCGTGTCCGGCGCCACCGCCGGGCACCTCGCCACCGTCGACCTGCGCCGGGTGTACTTCCTCCAACTGGAGATCCTCGGCTCCACCATGGGTACCCGGGACGAGCTGGCCGAGCTGCTGGCGCTGTGCGTCTCCCGGAACCTCCGCCCGATGATCGACTCGACATATCCGTTCGCCGATGGCCGCGCCGCGTTCGAGCGCCTGGAGTGCGGCGACGCGTTCGGAAAGCTGGTCCTCGACCACACTCGCTAGTTCGTGCCATCCGGCCACCGGCCGCGCTCCGAACCCCTGGTGCCGCCCCTAGCTTGGGGTAGCGACGTAGGTGTGAGGAGTGGCGGAGATGCGGACCGTCGGTGGGGGCCGGTACGAGCTCGAGGCGGAGATCGCCAAGGGAGCGATCGGTACCGTCTGGCGCGCCCGCGACACGGTGACCGGGCAGCGGGTCGCGGTCAAGCAGCTGCGTCCCGAGGCCGCCGGCCAGCCCGAGCTCGTCGACGCGTTCGTCGCGGAGTGGCGGATCATGGCCGACCTGGACCACCCGTACATCGTCCGGGCCCGGGAGCTGGTCCGCGGTGGCGACACCTACGCCCTCGTCCTGGACCTGGTGAACGGCCAGGATCTGCGCCGCCGGCTGCGTACCGACGGCCCGCTGCCCCCCGCCGTGGCCGCCGACGTGGTGGCCCAGGTCGCCGACGCGCTGACCTACCTGCACGGCCGGGGCGTCGTGCACGGCGACGTCAAGCCCGGCAACATCCTGGTACCGCTGGACGGCAGCGCGGTCCGGCTGACCGACTTCGGCGTGGCCCGCCGGGTCGGGCCCGCGGACGGCCTGAAGCGGGCCACCCACGCCACGCCCGAGTACGTGGCGCCCGAGGTGATCATCGGCCAGCCGCCACGCCCGGCCACCGACGTGTACGCGCTGGGCATCGTGCTGTACGAGCTGCTCTGCGGCCGGTCCCCGTACCGGGGCGGCGGGGTGTCCGAGGTGCTGTGGCGGCACGCGACCTGCGTTCCGGTACATCCGGCGGGGTTTCCCGAGCCGGTCTGGCCGGTGATCCTGGACTGCCTCGCGCTGAACCCGGACGACCGGCCGTCCCCGGCTGCTCTCGCGCAGCGGCTGCGCAGCCTTCAGCCGGCGCTGGCCGGGCTCGCGCCGCTGCCGGCCGTCAGCTCCGACATGGTGACCTGGTTTCCGCGCGCCGCCGAGGAGATCACGCAGCCCGCGCCGGAGCCGGCTGTGGTGCCGGTCCCGGTCTCGCCGGCCCCGCCCGTGGAAAACCTGGCCGAGGCGGTGACCCGGGCGTCCGCGCCGGTGCCGCGGGTACCCGGGCCGGTCGAGTGGCCGATGCCGCCGGTGGCGCTTCCGCCGGCGGAGCGGCGCCGTCCGGCGCTGCTCGTCGTGCTGTGCGCCGCCGCCGCGCTCGTGGTCGCGGTGGCCGGACTCGGCGCGTACCTGCTGCTCGGTTCCTCGGGGAAGCCCGGCGGCCCGGACCGTCCGGTGGCGGTGACCTCGATACCGCCGTCCCACCCGCCCAACTCAGCGCCGCCCACCCCGCCCGCGTCGCAGCCGGCCACGCCGGATGCGGTGATCTCGACGGCGCCCGGGAACCGGCCGACCACGCCACCACCCGCGGACCCCGGGTCCGACCCCGGGACCGACCCCGGGACCGACCCCGGGACCATTCCGGGGATCGGCGTCACGGGCCGGTAGCCGGATCAGCCTGCGGCGGCGGTACCCAGGGCGGCGCGCACGACCGATTCGACCTCGGGCGTACTCGCGCCGAAGGTGTCCAGCGCCAGCAGCGCCGCACCCGCGACCGGTGGGTCGACGACGATGCCGATGGTCGCCTGCGGCGCGGCGGCCTGGATGCCGCTTACCACGGCTTCGTGCAGCAGCGGGTGCCGGGCGGCGAGCACGCTCCCGCCGAGTACCACGGCGTGTGGCCGGTCGAGCAGGCCCAGGCGGCGCGCGGCGACGGTGGCCAGCGCCACCACCTCGCGCGCCTGCTTGGCCACCACCCCGCGGGCCACCGGGTCGCCGGCCGCCGCCACCGCGAACAGCACCGGCGACAGGTCCCAGATCCGCTGCCGGTCCAGCTCTCCCAGGTGCAGCCCGGCGCTGACCTCCTCGATCGTGGACCGGCCGAAGTGGGCGGCCACCGCGGCCACCAGCGCGGTGTCCGGGCCTCTGCCGTCCTCCCCGCGGGCGGCATGCCACAGCGCCAGTTCGGCCAGGTGGTGCCCGCCGCCCCAGTCGCCGGAGATCTGCCCGAGGGAGGGGAACCGCGCCGTTCGCCCGTCCGCGGTACGGCCGACGCAGTTGATCCCGGCGCCGCACACCACGGCGACCGCGTCCGGGTTGGAGGTACCCGCGCGCAGCAGCGCGAAGAGGTCGTTGTCCACCCGGTGCTCGCGGGCCCAACCGGCCTCGCCGACGGCCTTGGTGAGCACGTCGACCTCGACCGGCAGGTCCGCCCCGGCCAGGTAGACCTCGGCGCGGTCCAGCACGGTGTCCGGAGCCCGGCCGGCCTCGGCCAGCACCCGCGTGACGAGCGCGTCGAGCAGCGCGATCGAGCCGGGTACGCCGAGGTTGTGCTGCGACGACCCCGGCCCGCGGACGAAGCCGACTATCCGGCCGAGACCGTCGCCGACGGCGACGTGCGTCTTGGAGTTCCCGCCGTCGATCGCGAGGTAGGTGGCTGGGGTGGTCATCGGGCCCACGCGAGGTGCGCGGTGTTGGCGGCCAGCAGCTTGTCGGTCAACGCCTCGGCCAGGTCGTGCTGCCCGACGAGCGGGTGGGCCAGCAGCGCGCGGTACACCCGCGACCGTCCACCGTGGACAGCCGCGGCCACGGCCAGCTCCTCGTACCCGGCCGTGTGCGCGATGAGCCCGGACTGCAGCGGACCCACCGGGGTGATCGGTACCGGGGTCGGCCCGTCCCGGTCCACCCGGCAACTGACCTCGATGACCGCGTCGTCGGGCAGGAACGGCAGGTGCCCGTGGTTGCGGACGTTCGCCGAGTGCACCTGCCCGTCGCCGGAGCGCAGCGAGCGGATCAGGCCGACCGCGGCCTCCGAGTAGAACGCCCCACCGCGCTGGCCGAGCAGGTCCGGCTTGGTGGAACGGGTCGGGTCGGCGTACATCTTCAGCAGCGTCGCTTCGATCTCGGCCACCTTCTGCCCCCGGGTCGGCGCGTCCCGCTCCTGCCGGACCACTTCGTCGTGGCAGTAGAAGTAGCGCAGATAGTACGACGGTACACAGTCCAAAGTGGACAGTACCGGGGCCGGAAGGTCGACCTCTGCGGCCAGTTCGGGCAGGTGCCCGGAGAGCAGTTCGGGTAGCCGGTCCACGCCGTCGACGTACGCGGCCCGTTCCCAGGTGAGGTGGTTGAGCCCGACGTGGTCCAGCGTCACGGCCTCGGGCGGTACCCCGAGCATGCCGGCGAACCGCCGCTGGAACCCGATGGCGACGTTGCACAGCCCGACCGCGCGGCGCCCGGCGTCGAGCAGCGCGCGGGTCACGATGCCGACCGGGTTGGTGAAGTCGACGATCCACGCGTCCGGTGCTGCGAGCCGGGCGGCGTGCTCCGCGACGTCGAGCACGACCGGTACCGTCCGCAGCGCCTTGGCCAGGCCGCCGGCGCCGGTGGTCTCCTGGCCCACGCGGCCGCAGTCCAGCGGGAACGTCTCGTCGGAGATGCGGGCCCGCTGGCCGCCGACCCGCAACTGCACGACGACGACCGACGCGTCGGCGACCCCGGCGGCCAGATCGTCGGTCCAGGTCACCTTCCCGGGGTGGCCGTAGTGGTTGAAGATGCGTGCCGAGAACGCCCCGACCACGTCCAGCCGTTCCCGCGCCGGGTCGACGAGCACCAGCTCGTGGACGTCGGGAAACAGCCGGGCGAAGCCGTCGACCAGCTCCGGGGTGTACGTCGAGCCGCCACCGACAACAGCGATCTTCATCCTTGTTACTCCACTCAGGGTGACGCAGCCGGTCCACCGGTACCGCGGCGTCCGGGTTGGCCGCGTAGATCTCGGCGTTGGGACCCGGCCCGCCGGAGGTGTGTCCGGTGACCACGGCGAGCCCCGCCTCGGTCAGCCGGCGCAGCACCTCGGACGTGGTGGGCTTGGAGAGCCTGGTCAGCTCCCGCGGATCGTTGCGGGTGAGGGAGCCGCCGTCCAGCAGGTGGCCGAGCGCCGCGCTCTCGTTCATCGCGCGGAGCAGCTTCGCCGAGCCGGCCAACCGAACCAATCGAGGCCAATCTGTTAGACAGACTGACTAACTAGTGCGGCTCACACTAGGACCGCTGGCAGTCATGGTCAACCCTCCGTCCGGCCGGGCTTCGTTTCCACCGTTTGCTCCCGGCATAGATGACTGTCATTGCCGACTGACGACTGTCCTAACCGGACTGTCGCACAGCGACTGTGCACAATGGAGCCACTTGCCCGAAATCCTGGACGGGACGGCCGTGAAGTGGCAGCGTGTGGGGCATGGCGGAATCTGGAATCAACCCAACGGCAGCCGCACTGTTGGGCCTGTTGCACGAGAGCCCGATGACAGGCGGGCAGCTCATGTCGGCGGCGCAGAAGCGGCTCGGCCCCTACTGGTCGATGACGCGCAGCCAGGTCTACCGGGAGTTACCGGCCCTGGCCCAGGCCGGGTACGTCAAGCTGGGCAAGCCCGGCCCGCGGTCGAGCCAGCCGTACTCGATCACCCCGGCCGGCAAGCGCGCCTTCGGGCGGTGGCTGTCCGAGGAGCCCGGCCGCGACGCGGTCCGCAACCCGGTCGCGCTGCGGGTGGCGTTCGGCAAGCACCAGTCGCCGGGCCAGTTGAAGTCGGCATACGACCAGGCCGCCGCGTATCACAATGCCGCACTGAACGACGCCCGCGAAGCGGCCAAGGAACTGCGTCGCGACGGCGACGAGCACGCCGCGGCCGCGCTGGAGTTCGCCGTCGGGTACCACCGGGCGGCGCTGGCCTGGCTCAAGGGTGCACCGACCGGCTGAGCCGGCGCGGGTCAGGCGGCGCGCCGCCGCGTAGGCTTGACTGCCGTGACCGCTGCTGATTACGCCGAACAGCTCAAGAGCCTCGACAACATCCTGCGCAACATCGAAGCGGTGCTGGATCTGGACCGGCTGCGCAAGGACAAGGACGAGCTGGAGCAGGCCGCCTCGGCGCCCGACCTGTGGAACGACCAGGCCCGGGCGCAGCAGGTCACGTCGCGGCTGTCGTACGTGCAGGGCGAGATCAACAAGTTCGAGCGGCTACGCGCCCGGCTCGACGACGCCGCCGTCCTGCTGGAGCTGTCCGAGTCCGAGGACGATGCCGGCTCGCTCGCCGAGGTGGGTACCGAGCTGGTCACGTTGGCCAAGGCGATCGAGGAGCTGGAGATCCGGACCCTGCTGTCCGGTGAGTACGACGCCCGCGAGGCGCTCGTCACGATCCGCTCCGGTGCCGGCGGGGTGGACGCGGCGGATTTCGCCGAGATGCTGCTGCGGATGTACCTGCGGTGGGCGGAGCGGCACGGGTACCCGACCGAGGTGTACGACACCTCCTACGCCGAGGAGGCCGGGATCAAGTCGGCGACGTTCGCGGTCAAGCAGCCGTACGCGTACGGCACGCTGTCGGTCGAGGCCGGTACCCACCGGCTGGTGCGGATCAGCCCGTTCGACAACCAGGGCCGCCGGCAGACCAGCTTCGCCGCCGTCGAGGTGGTACCGGTCGTCGAGCAGACCGACGAGATCGAGATCCCCGAGGACGACCTGCGGATCGACGTCTACCGCTCGTCCGGCCCCGGCGGCCAGGGCGTGAACACGACCGACTCGGCGGTACGGATCACCCACCTGCCCACCGGGCTCGTCGTGAGCTGCCAGAACGAGCGCTCCCAGCTGCAGAACAAGGCGACCGCGATGACTGTGCTCAAGGCCCGGCTCCTCGCCATCAAGCGGGCCGAGGAACAGGTCAAGATGGACGCCATCCGGGGCGACGTCGCCGGCTCGTGGGGCGACCAGATGCGCTCGTACGTGCTGCACCCGTACCAGATGGTCAAGGACCTGCGCACCGAGTACGAGACCGGCAACCCGTCCGCGGTCTTGGACGGGGAGATCGACCAGTTCATCGAGGCCGGGATCCGGTGGCGCAAGCAACGCGAGCGTGGGGCAGACTGATCGCCGTGCAGATCTCGGCACGCGGCGACTACGCGGTTCGGGCGGCGGTGGCCCTCGCGGTGGCATACCCCCGGACGCTCTCCGCCCAGGTCCTGGCCGCCGAGCAGGGAATGCCCCGGAAGTTCCTGGAGACGATCCTGGCCGACCTGCGCCGGGCCGGCCTGGTGCAGAGCACGCGTGGCGTGGACGGCGGTTATGCGCTGTCCCGCCCGCCCGCTGACATCCACGTCGGTGACGTACTGCGGGCCGCCGACGGGCCGCTGGCCGGGGTACGCGGGATGCGGCCGGAGGAGGCCACCTACGACGGCAGCGCGGTGCACCTGCAGGAGCTGTGGATCGCGGTACGGGCGGCGGTGCGCCGGGTACTCGACGAGGTCAGCCTCGCCGAAGTGGCCAAGGGGCGGCTGCCCGCGCACGTCCGGCGCCTGATCGCCGACAGCGCGGCATGGAAGCCCCGCTGAGGGTCACTGTCGGTGATCGCCAACCGAGCTGGAGAACGCCGCCTTGCTGGTCCGGCTGGCAAGCGCCGCCTTGCTGGTCCGGCTGGCAAGCGCCGCCTTGCTGGTCCGGCCCAAGTGCCGGCCCACGAAGTGCCGGCCCACGAAGTGCCGGCCCACGATCTTCTCCGCAATTCAGCCGCAAGCCATCGCAAGGCCCCAGACCGCGTTTGGCGTTCCAGTCACGGCGCGTAGACTCAGCACCCGTGATTCGGCTTGAGCATGTCACCAAGACCTATCCCAAGGCCTCCCGGCCGTCGCTCGACGAAGTGTCGACCTCGATCGAGAAGGGCGACTTCGTCTTCTTCATCGGGCCGTCCGGTTCGGGTAAGTCGACAATCATCAAGCTGCTGCTGCACGAGATCCAGCCGACCAAGGGCAAGGTCGTCGTCAACGAGAAGGACGTCACCGCGCTGCGGTCCTGGCGGATCTCCGGATTCCGGCGGCAGATCGGGTGCGTCTTCCAGGACTTCCGGCTGCTGCCCAACCGGACCGCGTACGAGAACGTCGCGTTCGCGCTCGAGGTCATCGGCAAGTCGCAGGGCGTCGCCCGGCGGGTCGTCCCCGAGGTGCTGGAGCTGGTCGGCCTCGGCGGCAAGGAACACCGGTACCCGCACGAGCTGTCCGGCGGCGAGCAGCAGCGGGTCGCGGTGGCCCGGGCGTTCGTCAACCGCCCGCTGATCCTGCTCGCCGACGAGCCGACCGGTAACCTCGACCCCGACACGTCCATCGAGATCATGCGACTCCTGGACCGGATCAACCGCACCGGTACCACCGTGGTGATGGTCACACACGACTCCAACATCGTGAACCAGATGCGCCGCCGGGTCATCGAGATCGAGAGCGGCAAGATCGTCCGGGACCAACCCCGCGGCGTCTACGGCTGAGAGGAACTCTGCGAACCGATGCGCTTCAAGTACGTCCTGTCCGAGGTCATGGTTGGCCTCTGGCGCAACGTCACGATGACCGTCGCCATGATCATCACCATGGCGGTATCGCTCACCATGCTGGGCGCGAGCCTGGTGCTGTACAAGCAGATCGAAGCCATGAAGGGGTACTACTTCGAGCGGGTCGAGGTCTCGATCTTCTTGAAGAACGACGCCACCGAGGATCAGCAGCACGCCCTGGCCGACCAGCTCCGCAACGACCCGCTGGTCAAGCAGCCGGTCACGTTCGAGACCAAGGACCAGGCGTACCAGAAGTTCAAGGTCCAGTTCAAGGACGCCCCCGACCTGGTCAAGGCGACCAAGCCGGACTCCCTGCCGGCGTCGTTCCGGGTCAAGCTCAAGGACCCGAAGGAGTTCGACCAGATCGCCGCGACATACCGCGGCAAGGACGGCGTCGACGACGTGCTCGACCAGCAGCGGTTGCTGTCCAAGGTCTTCGGCGTCCTGGGCGCCGCGCAGAGCATGGCCCTGGCGGTCGCGATCATCCAGGGCATCGCCGCCCTGTTGCTGGTCGGCAACACGATCCAGGTCGCCGCGTACAGCCGCCGGCGCGAAGTGGCGGTGATGAAGCTGGTAGGCGCGTCCAACTGGTTCATCCAGTCACCCTTCGTACTGGAGGCGATGTTCGCCGGCATCATCGGCGCGATACTCGCCTCGTTGGGACTGGTCGCCGCGAAGGTCTGGTTGATCGACGGCACCCTGAAACCGCTGACGTCGCTGCTCACCCCGGTCTCCTGGGGCCGGATCCTGTGGATGGCGCCGATCCTCATCGGGATCGGAGCGGTCGTCAGCGGTGTCACCGGGTGGGTCACGCTGCGGTTCTACATAAAGAAGTAACATTAGCCGGACTTCGGCGGTTTGACTGATGTGACCGCTTTGTTCTGCGTACCGTAGGGCAGTGACCAGGAGGCATCCACTCCGCGCGTTGCTCGTCGCCCTTGTGCTGAGCGCATCCGGGCTGGCCGCCGCCGGACCGGCGGCCGCCGACCCGCACGACGACAAGGCCCGGGTCGACCGGCAGCTGGCTCAGGTGAGGAGCCTCTACGAGGCGGCCAGTGACCAGGCCCAGACAGCCCTGGCGGCGTACAGCGCGGCGACCGCACAGCTTCCCGCCGCCCAGGACCGGCTCGCCGTCGCGAAGGGGGTCGTCGCCGCCCGGCAGGTCGAGGCCCGCCAGGCTCAACGGGACGCCGCCGCGGCGCACGCCAGGCTGGCCACGGCGCACCAGCGGTACCTCGACGCCGCCGGTCGGGTCGAGGCCGCCCAGGCGCAGGTGGGCGACTTCGTCGCCGCCTCGTACAAGGGCAGCGGCCTGCTCACCTTCGATTCGCTGCTCGAGTCACCGAGCCCGGGCGACCTGGTGGACCGGCTGAACTACCTGGAGAAGTCGGCGCAGCAGCAGCAGCGCGCCCTGGACGGCTTCCGCGCCGCGCAGGTCTCCGCCAGGGACGCGGAGAACCAGGCGACCCTGGCCCAGCAGGCGGCCGACTCCGCCGCGCGCCGGGCCGGTACCGCCCTGAACGCCGCGCTGGCCGCGCAGTCCGCGGCCGAGCAGGACCAGACCGACATCACCACGCTCATCGCCCAGCAGCAGCAGGCCATGGCCACGGCCAACGCCCAGCGCGACGCCACCCTCGCCCAGTACCAGGCGCTGCAACAGGAGAGCGACCGGATCGCGGCCGAGTTGCGCGGCCGCTCCGGGGGCGTCGCCAGCCTGCACAGCGGCCACTTCCTGACCCCGGTGCACGGGTGGAAGTCCAGCGACTTCGGGATGCGCTACGACCCCTACTACCGGGTGTGGCAGCTGCACGCCGGAGTCGACCTGGCCGCGCCGGGCGGCACCCCGATCTACGTCGCCGGCGACGGCGTTGTGGTCCAGGCCGGCTGGAGCGGGGGGTACGGCAACTACACCTGCATCTACCACGGCATGTACCAGGGCAAGGGGCTGTCCACGTGCTACGGCCACCAGTCGGTCATCCTGGTGCACCCCGGGCAGCAGGTACGCCAGGGCGACCTGATCGGCCGGGTCGGTACCACCGGCGCGTCCACCGGCGACCACCTGCACTTCGAGGTACGGGTCAACGGAACGCCGGTACAGCCGCTGGACTGGCTCAACCCCTGCCTGTGCTGAGCCGTCGGATACCATTGGCCCTCGCTGAAATCGCCGCCATGCTGGTCCGGCCCAAGTGCCGGCCCACGACATGAGGGAGTGGGGTCGAGGTGCCGCGGGAGAAGGGCCGCAAGGTCATCGCGTCCAACCGCAAGGCGCGCCACGACTACTCCATCCTCGACGTCTTCGAGGCGGGCATCGCGCTGACCGGTACCGAGGTCAAGTCCCTACGGGCCGGTCGGGCCTCGCTGGTCGACGCGTTCGGCCAGGAGAAGGACGGCGAGATCTACCTGTACGGGATGCACATCCCCGAGTACGCCCAGGGGACCTGGACCAACCACGAGCCGCGGCGTACCCGCAAGCTGCTGCTCACCAAGCTGGAGATCAACCGACTGATCGGCAAGCTGCGGGAGAGCGGCCTGACCCTGGTACCCCTGTCGCTGTACTTCTCCGACGGCTGGGCCAAGGTCGAGCTGGCCCTCGCCCGCGGCAAGCGCTCCTACGACAAGCGCCAGGACCTGGCCCAGCGCGACGCCAACCGGGAGATCAGCCGGGCGGTGGGCCGGCGGGCGAAGGGCATGGAATGAATCTCGGTCGCCGGTGGGTTATGCTTGCATGTCCGTGCCGTGGTGGCGCGGGCACACCCAGGGGGTGACAGGTTTCGACTCCGGACGTTGAGGCAGGGGAAGCGAGCCGAGGAAGCCGACGTCGTCTCGGTAATCGTCGTCGGAAACCAATAAGCGCCAAGACTCCTAGTCGCGCGCATTACGCTCTCGCCGCCTGAGGCGGGTAGCGTAGCCGTCGGTCTGGACTCGCCTTCGGTCCAGTTCACCGGCGTCAGCTAGAAGGCTGGCCAAGCGGATCCCGTCGGGGGGTCCGGGCGGCGAGATCAATCCCGACTGGGCCCGTCACACCGACTCGCTCACGTGATCGGAGGGGCCGAGTAGAGGCACAGTGAGCTGCGCTCGGAGAAGCCCTGGCAAAGCGACGGAGGACCCGGGTTCGATTCCCGGCACCTCCACA
>WNGL01000895.1_pt1 | contig 48806 bp, 32 predicted proteins | sample 5400591 | NCBI WGS metagenome assembly WNGL01 (sample SAMN13153377, study PRJNA577476) | soil metagenome | isolation source: 80 cm soil or saprolite under Garry oak tree replicate 1 | place: USA:California | collected 2016-06-15 | reverse complement strand
ACCTGGCAGGTCTTGCCGGCCTGGGTGATGGCGGAGGTGTAGTCGCTGATCTTGTCCTTCTTGACCGCAACCAGGAGCACGTCCATGTTGCCGCCCGAGCCGCCTCCGTCGATGACCTCGTAGTCGAGGGCCACGTCCTGGATGTCGAAGGGGATGTATTGCTCGGCCTCCCAGTGGATCGACTCCGCGAGCTCGTCCGTGCTCATCTGGGGCAGGCTGATCTTCTTGACGATGACCGCGTTGCCGGAGACGCTCGTGGCGACGTCCTGGGTCTTGATCTTGTTGGCCTGGAAGAGCCGCTGGATGGCGTCGATGACCGCGCCGGAGTCCATGATCGCGCCGTCCACGATCGCCTCGGGAGGAAGCGGCTCCAGGCCGATGTTCAACAACTGGAACTCGTCACCACCCTTGCCACCCGACCTGACCTCGACCGCTTTCACGGCCGACGAGCCGATGTCGACGCCGACTACGCTCTTCTTCTTGCTCCCGAACAGAGCCCCCTCCGCTGAACAACCAAGCTCTCGACACTGACCGTCACGCCGCCGCCCCACGCTCCGCGCGGGGTTTCTCTTTAGAACCGAAGACGGGTCTACACTTATGAAAAATAGTTAAAGTGCTTCCTGAAGCTAGCAGAGCGTCCCCCCCATGTCAAGCGAAAATTGAGGGTTTGGCGAGTAACTCATGGAGGCTACAGACAGTCCGCTCAAGGCCGCGGCCGAAAAGCCTCCGGCACCACCTCCGTGGGCCTCCTTGTGGCTCGGGCCCCCTCTCAGAGGGAAGGTATTGTGCCCTCATGAGTTTCCAAAAAAGTGAGCCGAATCACGCCCATTCCTCCGTCGCTACCCGCCATTCGACGCAAAAGGATACGCCAAATGGGGGGGAGGATGGAGTGGGGCGCCGATTGGATGAACGCGGAGCTGCACGAAAGCACAGCGTTCCCTCCCCCTACGTGGGGAGGGATAGGGTGGGGGGTCGATGAATGAATCAGAACCGGATGCGGACGTCCGGGTCGTTCTTGGCGTGGATGGTGTCGATGAAGCGGACCAGGTGCGGGATCGTCATCATCACGAGGCAGTGGGTCCGGGTGCCATCACCGAAGAAGCGCACTCCCTTGAGCAGGCTCCCGTCGGTGACGCCTGCCGCCGCGAAGATCACGTTCTTGCCGGGGGCCAGGTCGTCCGTGAAGTAGACCTTCTCCAGGCTCGGGATCCCCATCTTCCTGAGCCGCTCGGCGTCGGAGGGCTTGGTGAGGACGAGCTTGCCCTGGATCTCCCCGTTCAGGCAGCGCATGGCGGCGGCGGTCAGCACGCCCTCCGGCGCCCCCCCCGTGCCCATCACGGCGTGGACGCCCGTCCCGGAGACGGCGGCGGTGATGCCGGCGGAGAGGTCCCCATCACCGATCAGGCGGATCCGGGCCCCCGCCTTGCGGATCTCCGAGATGAGCTTCTCGTGCCGGGGCCGGTCGAGGACGATCACCACGAGGTCGTGCACCTCACGGTCGAGCGCCTGCGCGATCGCCTTCAGGTTGTCCTCGACAGGGGCGTTGATGTCGACCTTGCCCTTGGCCGGCGTGCCCACCACGAGCTTCTCCATGTAGATGTCGGGGGCGTTCAGGAGCCCGCCCTTCTCGGAAGCCGCGAGGACTGTGATCGCGTTGGCGGCCCCGGTGGCGCAAAGGTTCGTCCCCTCCAGGGGGTCGACCGCGATGTCGACCGGGGTGCCGGCCCCCCCGCTGCCCACCTTCTCGCCGATGAAGAGCATGGGGGCTTCGTCGCGCTCCCCCTCGCCGATGACGATGGTCCCGTCGATGTCGACCGTCTCCATCTCCTTGCGCATGGCCTCGACCGCCACCTGGTCGGCAAACTTGCGATCGCCTTGGCCCATGGTGCGGGCCGCGGCGATGGCCGCCCTCTCAACCACCCTCACGAACTCGAGAGGCAGATCGTCCGGAATCATTCATCGACCCCCCACCCTATCCCTCCCCCCGTAGGGGGAGGGGAACGCTGTTCCACGTCCAGCCCCGCGCCTTCGTCGACCCCCCACCCTATCCCACTTCCGCTGAGCCGGGGGACGCTGCTGCAGGTCCGGCTCCGGGTCATCGGGCGGTCCAGGCGGGCAGGTCCACCCGTCGCGGCTTGTCCTGGCGGTAGCCGAGGGCATAGTCGGCCTGCATGATCTTGTGGATCTCGCGGGTCCCTTCGTAGATGACCGCGGCCTTCGAGTTGCGGAAGAAGCGGCCCGCGGGGTACTCGTCGGAGAAGCCGTTGCCGCCGTGGATCTGCACGCAGTCGGAGGCGGCCCGCTCGCTCTTCACGGTGGCGAACCACTTGGCGAGGGAGGTCTCGCGCGTGTTGCGCCTCCCCTGGTTCTTCAGCCAGCCCGCCCGGAGCCAGAGCAGGCGCGCGGCGTCGTAATCCGACACCATCTCCGCGATCATCTCCTTCACGAGCTGGTGCTCGCCGATCGGCACCCCGAACGTCTTGCGGTCCCGGGCGTACTTGACGGAGGCGTCGAGGCAGGCCCGGATGAGCCCGGTCGCCCCCGCGGCCACCGTGTAGCGGCCGTTCTCGAGGGCGAACATGGCAACGCGGAAGCCCTCGCCCTCCTTGCCCAGGAGGTTCTCCGCCGGCACCTCGACGTCCGAGAGGTGGAAGCCGCCGGTGTTGCCGGCCAGGATCCCCCACTTCTCCTTCATGGGGTAGGAGCTGAAGCCCTTGAAGGAGCGCTCGACGATGAAGGCGCTGAGGCCACTGTGGTCCCGCTTCTTCTTCTTTTCCTGGTCCGTCCAGGCGATGACCAGGAAGTGGTCGGCCACGTCGGCGAGGCTGATCCAGTACTTCTCCCCGTTCAGGACGTAGCGGTCGCCCTTCCGGACCGCGGTGGTCTGGATCCCCACCGCGTCGCTGCCCGCGTTGGGCTCGGTCAGGCCGTAGCTCGCGATCTTCTCCCCCTTGGCCTGCGGCACCAGGTACTTCCGCTTCTGCTCCTCGGTTCCCCAGCACCAGAGGCTCATCGAGTTGAGACCCACGTGGACGGACATGATGACGCGCAGGTGAGTGTCCACGTACTCGAGCTCCTCGCAGGCGAGGCCCAGGCTGATGTAGTCGAGCCCCGCGCCGCCCTGCTCCTCGGGGAGGCAGATCCCGAGGAGCTGCAGGTCGGCCATGCCCTTCAGGAAGGAGCGCTCGAAGCGGTGCTCCCGGTCGAGGTCGTGGATCTTCGGGGCGACTTCCCTGCCCGCCCAGTCCCGCACCATCGTCTCGGCCGCCCTTTGCTCTTCGGTCAGCTCGAAATCGATCATGAGTCCTCGCTTGGCTCGGGGGCGAGTTCGCCGTCCTCGGGCAGGTCGGCCCGCTCCGCGAGAAGGCGGCGCGCCTCCTCGGCCCGCCCGGCCGGCACCAGCACGCGGACCAGGGAGAGCGCACGCACGCTGGGAACCGGCTCCTGCCGGTAGCTCTGGTCGATCACCCGGGCCTCGATGCCCGCCTCCCGGAGGCGCAGGGCCATCAGCTCCGCCTCGAACACCTGGCTCGCCTCGGCCGCGGTGTCCCAGTCGCCGTAGGATGGGGGCGCGCTCACCGGTCCTTCCACGCCGGCTTTCGCTTCTCGATGATGGCCCGCAGCCCCTCCTCGGCGTCCTGGGTCGCCATGAGCTGGTTCAGGTAGACGTCCTCGGCGTGGCGCACCGCGTCCGGGAACAGGAGGTCCAGCCCCCCGGTGATCGCCCGGCGCGTGGACTGCATCACGGGGGCGCTCGATTCCTGGAAGCGCTGGACGAGGGCGGCCACCTCGGCGTCCAGCTTCTCGTCGGGGCAGGCGCGGGTGATCAGCCCGATCCGCTCGGCCTCGGCAGCGGACAGGCTCCCTCCCCCCAGGATGATCTCGAACGCCTTCTTGCGGCCCACGATCCGGGGGAGCAAGGCAGCGGCCACGGTGTTGAAGACGGCGCCCTTGATCTCCGGATGCCCGAACTTGGCGGCCTTCTCCGCGGCCAGGCAGATGTCGCAGCCGGCCGCGAGGAGGCTCCCCGCGCCGAGGGCCGGCCCCGCCACCACCGAGAGGGTGGGCTTGTCGAGCTTGGCCAGGTTCTCGAAGATCCGGCGGTAGCTCTCCAGCATCACGTAGGCCCGGTCGCCGAAGTGGTCGTTCAGGTCGAAGCCGGCGGAGAAATACTTCCCCGCCCCGGCGATCACCACGAGCTTCACGTCGCGCCGGTACTCGAGGGACTCGAGGGCCCCGCTCACGTCCTGCATGGCGTCGATCGAGAGGACGTTCGCGGGCGGCCGGTTGAGGGTGATCCGCGCGATGCCCTGGGCGGACTCGAGCTGGAGGTGCTTGAAGCTCGTGTCCTTGGGGGGAGCGAACATGTCGACGTCGTGGGGATCCAGGTCTTCCGCCATAAAGAGCCCCTTTCCGCCCGTCAGAGGGCCTCGAACGCGGCCGCGAAACCCAGTCCACCGCTCACGCACAGCGTGGCGAGGCCCAGGCGCACCCGGCGGCGGGCCATTTCGTGGAGGAGCGTCACTGCGATGCGCGCCCCGGTGGCCCCGATCGGGTGGCCGAGGGCGATGGCGCCTCCGTTCACGTTGAGCCGCGCGGGGTCGATGTGCAGCTCGCGGTCGCAGGCCAGCACCTGGGCCGCGAACGCCTCATTGACCTCGACGAGGTCGAACTGGTCGAGAAACAGCGAGAGTCTCTCCTGGAGCTTGCGCACCGCGGGGACGACGCCCAGGCCCATCACCCGGGGATCGACGCCGGCGGCCGCCGCTCCGAGGATGCGGGCCATCGGCTTGACCCCGAGGGCCCGGGCCCGCTCCTGCGAAAGCACGACCAGGGCCGCGGCCCCGTCCGTGAGCCCCGAGGAGTTGCCCGCGGTCACCGTCCCGCCATCGGGCTGAAAGACGGGAGGCAGGTTGGCGAGGGCGGCCAGGGTCGTCTCGCGCGGGTGCTCGTCCCGGGTGAGATCGTTGACCGGGAACGTCTCGGCCTCGAAGCGGCCTTCGGCCAGCGCCCGGGCGGCGCGGTCCTGGCTGCGCAGGGCGAACGCGTCCTGCTCGTCCCGGGAGATCTCGTACTGGCGGGCCAGGGTCTCCGCGGTCTCGCCCATGACCTGCTCGGCCAGCGGGCAGAAGAGGCCGTCCCGGTACATGCCGTCCACGAGCTCCTGGTGGCCCATGCGGTAGCCCCGGCGGGCGCCGGGCAGCAGGTAGGGGACGCGGCTCATGGACTCGACGCCGCCCGCGAGGACCACCTCGGCCTCGCCGTCCCGCACCGACTGGTAGGCGAGACCCAGGGACTTGAGCCCGCTGGCGCAGGCCATGTTCACCGTGTAGGCCGGGACCTCCCGGGGAACCGCCGCGCGGAAGGCGATCTGCCGGGCCACGTTCGGCCCCACCCCCGCCTGCCGGGCACAGCCGAACACGGCCTCGTCCACCTGCGAGGGCTGGACGCCCGCCCTCCGGAGCGCCTCGGCCGCGGCGGCCGAGCCGAGCTCGGCCGCGGTGAGGCCCGCGAGGGCGCCGCCGAACTTGCCGATCGGCGTCCGCACCGCCCCCGCGACCACGACGTCACGCATCTCTACCTTCACAATGTCGACAACCCTCGGACTTGTCGGGGCTTATCGTGGGCGAGTCTACCACACGACCCTCACCCGAACCGGGCTCCCCTTGCCGACCCCGAGCCGAGCGGAAGCACTTCCCTCGCGCACCGCGACCTCGAGCCGGCCGCTGCTTCCCACGAGGGCGCAGGGGCTGCCCGGGCGGACGTCTGAGTAGGTGCGCACCCAGGGAATGGTCGCGCCGCCCACCGCGACCTCGACGGCCCGTGCCCCTTCGACCGCGCGCCCCGAAAGGCTCGTGGTGAGGTTGCCGAAGCGGTCGACGTGCAGGACCGCGGCTTCCCACTCGCCGGTCGCGAGCCTCCGCGGCTCCGGCGCCTCCAGGAGGACCGGGTCTTCGATCTTCGGCCCGACCTCCTCGAGGGGAACGGCCTGCGCCAGGTGCCCGGCGACGGGGCCAAACACGTCGCGGCCATGGAAGACCGGCGAGATGGGCGACCGGAACAGTCGCGCGTTCTCGATCCCGTGGACGCGCGCCTCCGAATGCTCGCGCAGGACGAAGCTGAAGAGCCCGTTGTCCGGGCCGACGAAGAGGTATTGCCCGGCCTGAAGGGCGAGGCCGCGGCGAGACGAGCCGACCCCGGGGTCCACCACCGCTACGAAGACCGTTCCCGCGGGGAACGTGGGGTAGGCGGCGTCGAGGGTCAGGGCACCTGCGAGCACGTCGTGCGGCGGCACCTCGTGGGCGAGGTCGACCAGGGTGGCCTCCGGGCAGACCGACAGGATCGCGCCCTTCATGGCTCCCACGTACGGGTCCACGGCGCCAAAGTCGCTCAGCAGGGCCACGATGCGGACCACCTCCCGATTCTAGCCCCGCCGGTTGCTGGTATAAGTGGTAGGGAGCACACCATGTCCGATCCAGACGGGCTCCCCGCCCCCGCGTTCTACGATCCGGAGAACGCCCGGCGATGGAGCTACCGGCCGGATCCCCAGGCTCTCTTCGAAGAGGCGGAGCGATGGCGCTCCCGATACGCGATCCCCCCGTCCGGCGGCGACCGTCGCAAGGTCCACCTGTTGCTCGTTGACGCCCAGAAGGACTTCTGCTTCCCGGAAGGGACGCTCTACGTCGGCGGCCGCAGCGGCACGGGGGCCATGGACGACAACGACCGCATCGCGCGGTTCGTCTACCGCAACCTGGTCCGCCTCACCGACGTGACCTGCACCCTGGACACGCACTACCCGTTCCAGATCTTCTTCCCCTCGTTCTGGCTCGACGGGGACGGCGCTGCGCTGACCCCGCACCGCGAGATCACCACCGAGGCGGTCCGCTCCGGCCGGGTCAAGCCGAACCCGGCGGTGGCCGCGTGGGTGGCCGGGGGCGACTACGAGTGGCTGAGGCGGCAGGTGGAGTTCTATTGCGCCGAGCTGCAGCGGGCGGGCAAGTACACCCTCTACCTCTGGCCGCCCCACTGCCTCCTCGGCGGGGAGGGTCACCTCCTCGCGGGAGTCGTGCAGGAGGCGCGCCTCTTCCACGCCTTCGCGCGCGGGAGCCGGGCCCGCGTGGAGCTCAAGGGCTCGCACCCCTTGAGCGAGAACTACTCGGTGCTCTCCCCCGAAGTGCTCCGCCGCCACGACGGCGGCGTGCTGGCGGAGCGCAACCGGGCTCTCCTCGAGACCCTGCTGGACGCCGACGTCCTGGTGATCGCCGGACAGGCGGCGAGCCACTGTGTCAAGAGCACGATCGAGGACCTGCTGGAGGAGATCCGGGCCCGCGACGCTTCACGGGCCCGCCGGGTCTACATCCTGCGCGACGGCATGTCCTCGGTCGTGGTCCCCGACCCGGCGCGGCCGGGCGAGTTCCTGTTCGACTTCACACCCCAGGCCGAGGCCGCCCTCAAACGCTTTGCCGCGGCGGGGATGCACCTCGTGTCCTCGACCGAGCCCATGGATTCCTGGCCCGGCGTGGAATAATCGAAGCCGTGGAGCGTGTCTACCTCGACCACAACGCCAGCACCCCCCTGGACCCCCGGGTCCTGGAGGCCATGCTGCCGATCCTCAGCGAGGCCTTCGGAAACCCGTCGAGCCTGCACTGGTTCGGCCAGCGCGCGCGGGCCGCGGTGGAGGAGGCGCGCGTCCAGGCGGCCTCCCTGATCGGCGCCACCCCTGCCGAGGTCGTCTTCACCGCGAGCGGGACCGAGGCTGACAACCTGGCTCTGCGCGGGGTGGCCACCCGGGCCCGCGAGCCGCGGCGCAAGCTGGTGGTCACCGCGGTCGAGCACCACGCGGTGCTGAACACGGCGCGCGCCCTGGCCGAAGAGGGCTTCCCCGTGGAGACGGTGCGCGTGGACGCGGAGGGCCGGGTGGACCTCGACGACCTGCGGGCGAAGGTCGACGACCGCACCGCCCTGGTCTCGATCATGCTCGCCAACAACGAGACGGGGGTGGTGCAGCCGGTCGCGGAGGCGGCGGGGCTGGCCCGCGAGCGCGGTGCGCTCGTCCACTGCGACGCGGTGCAAGCGGCGGGCAAGGTGCCGGTGGACGTACGGACGCTGGACGTGGACCTCCTGACGCTGTCGGCCCACAAGATCTACGGGCCGAAGGGGGTGGGCCTGCTCTACGTGCGGCGGGGGACCCCGATGAAGGCGCTCGTGCGGGGCGGCGCCCAGGAGCGCAACCGCCGGGCGGGGACGGAGAACGTGGCGGGGATCGTGGGCCTCGGCGCGGCCTCCCTGCTCGCCCGCGAGCACCTCGAGGCCGACGGGGCGCGCCTGCGCGGGCTGCGCGACCGTTTCGAGGCCGAGCTGCTCGCGATCGCCGGCGCGGCCCGCAACGGGGCCGAGCCGCGCGTCCCCAACACCACGAACGTCTCGTTCGCGGGTACCGAGGCGGAAGGCCTGCTCATGGCCCTCGACCTCATGGGAGTGGCGGTCTCGACCGGCGCCGCCTGCGCGGCCGGGGGCATCGAGCCGTCCCACGTCCTGCGCGCGATGGGCCTGCCGGCCGAGCGTGTCCAGGCCTCGCTGCGCTTCTCCCTCGGGCGGGCCACCACCGAGGCCCAGCTCGCGCGGGCGGCGGAGGGGGTGCGCGCGGCGGTCGAGCGGCAGCGCGCGACCAGCTCCGCGCAAAGATCACGGTAACAGGCTGCGAGCGAAGCCGAGTTGCCCACCGGACTTCGCGAGCGAAGTCCAGGCTCTCGAACTCGCTGACGCTCGTGCGTCACCTCGGCGAGCGAGCGGGGACGTGCTCCTCGGCGTGGTACGACGATCGGACGAGCGGCCCCGACTCGACGTGGGCGTAGCCGAGGCCCTTGCCAAAATCGCGGATCTGGTCGAACTCCTCGGGGGAGTAGTAGCGCACGAGCGGCAAGTGGTCGGGCGAGGGGCGGAGGTATTGCCCCACGGTCAGGACGTCGGTCCCCGCATCCCGGATCGCGCGGATGGTCTCGAAGACCTCGTCCCGCTCCTCGCCCAGGCCGACCATGATCCCGCTCTTGGTCAGGAGGCCCGCCTCCTTCGAGCGGCGAAGCAGCTCGAGGGAGCGCGGGAAGCTGGCCCCCGGACGGACGGTGCGGTAGAGGCGGGGCACCGTCTCGGTATTGTGGTTGAGGATGTCGGGCCGGGCCGTGAGGACGGTCTGCAAGGCCGCCCAGTCACCCTTGAAATCCGGGATCAGGACTTCCACCGCGCAGCCCGGAACGCAGGTCCGGATTTCGCGAATCACGGCCGCGAAGATGGCGGCGCCCCCGTCCCGCTGGTCGTCGCGGTTCACGGAGGTGATCACGGCGTGGCGCAGCCCCATGCGCGCCACCGCGTTGGCCACGCGGCGGGGTTCCTCGGGGTCGGGGGTTAGCCCGGGGAGCCCCGTCTTCACGGCGCAGAACCCGCAAGCCCGGGTGCAGACGTCGCCCAGGATCATGAAAGTCGCCGTCCCACGGTTCCAACACTCGCCCACGTTGGGACAGTGAGCCTCTTCGCAGACCGTGTGGAGGTCGAGCTCGCGCATCAGGCCCCGGAGGCGCTCGTAGTTCTCGCCGATGGGGGCGCGGGCCTTGATCCAGGCCGGCCGAGGGAGCAGAGGGACGTGAACCGCCACCGTCAGCTCCGTGGGGAGGGGCGAGGGTCAGGGCTCATTCCTCGTCGTCCTCCTCCTCGTCGTCGTCCCAGCCGTCGTCATCGTCCTCATCCTTGTCCTTTTCCTCGTCCTCCTCGTCGTCGTCATCGTCGTCGTCCTCGTCCTCGAAGTCCTCCTCATCCTCGTCCTCGTCGTCATCCTCCTCGTCGTCCTCCTCCTCGTCGTCCTCGTCGTCCTCGTCATCGTCTTCGTCTTCGGCGTCGTCCTCGTCGTCGTCCTCGTAGTCCTCATCGTCGTCCTCGCCGAGCCAGAGGATGCCGTCTCGGTTCACCTCGCCTCCTCCCTGAAGCCCCCGGTATCCCGCTCGTGCCGACGGCCTCCCGGGCTCCGCCGCCGGACCGGTCCATTCTAGCAGCCCCACCCGCCCCGATTCGTATTATCCTCATCCGGAACGCTCCACTAGGAGAGGAGCCATCGATGATCATCACCTGCCCGAGCTGCCAGTCCAGGTACAAGTTCGACGAGGGCCGGCTCGGCGATCGGCCGAAGGTGAAGACGCGCTGCGCGAAGTGCGGGGGCACGATCGAGATCGAGAACCCGATGCTTGGCGCGTTCACGCTCCCCCCGGGGAACATGAGCCCGGCCGCGGAGCCCCCGACCGTCCCCTCGGAGCTCCAGACCAAGCCCAACGTGCCGACCGTCCGCGGTCCCTCGAGCGGCGGCAGGGAGGAGGAAGCGGGCGGCGCGACCGTCACCGGACGGGACCTGCACAAGATGGGCGTGATCGAGCTGCCCAAGGACAAGCGCTTCTCCCTGGCCGTGATCCAGGGAGCGGCCACCGGCCAGATCTTCCAGATCACGAAGACCCGCACCACCATCGGCCGCTCGGGCTCCGACGTCAACCTCGACGACCCCGAGGCCTCGCGGCAGCACGCCGCCCTCGAGATCCTGGGCGAGACCGCGGTCGTGCGCGACCTGGGCTCCACGAACGGGACCTTCATCGACATCGACCGCATCGAACAGCACCAGCTCACGAACCAGATGGAGTTCCGGATCGGGAGCCACGTGCTGATGTTCATCGTGACCGAGGTGGAGTAGCGGGCCCTGACGGGCGACCTGCCGCCCGAGGTCCTCCAGGAGGAGGGCCGCCGCTTCTTGGACTGGGTCGCCCGCTACCTGGCCGGGCCCGAGCGCCATCCCGTGCTGTCCCGGGTGCGGCCGGGCGAGATCAAGGCGGCGCTTCCCCCCTCTCCTCCGACCCGGCCCGAGCCGCTGGCCGACGTGCTGGCCGACGTGGAGCGTCTCATCGTGCCCGGCCTCACCCACTGGAACCACCCCGGCTTCTTCGCCTACTTCGCGATCTCCTCCTCCACCCCCGGCATCCTGGGCGAGATGCTCTCCGCGGCCTTCAACGTGAACGGCATGCTCTGGCGCAGCTCGCCCGCCGCCACCGAGCTGGAGCTGGTCGTCCTCGACTGGCTGCGGCAGATGCTCGGCCTGCCCGCGGGCCTCTTCGGGGTCATCCACGACACGGCCTCGTCGTCCGTCCTCGTCGCCCTGGCCGCGGCCCGGGAAGCCGTGCCCGGGCTCGAGGCGCGCCGACGGGGACTCGTCGGCCAGGCCCGCCTGCGGATGTACGCCTCGGAGCAGACCCACTCGTCGGTCGAGAAGGCGGCGATCGTCCTCGGGATCGGCCAGGAAGGGTTCCGGAAGATCCCCGTCGACGACGCGTACCGCATGGACCCCGCGGCCCTGGCCCGCGCGATCGCCGAGGATCGGGCGAGTGGGTGGACGCCCTTCGCGGTGGTGGCCACCGTCGGTACCACCGCCACCACCGCGATCGATCCCGTGCCGGCGGTGGCCGACGTCTGCGCGCGCGAGCGGTTGTGGCTCCACGTGGACGCCGCCTACGGCGGCTCGGCGGCCGTGGTTCCCGAGATGCGCTGGGTACTCGAGGGATGCGAGCGGGCCGACTCGCTGGTGATCAACCCTCACAAATGGCTGTTCGTACCCATCGACCTCTCGGTGCTGTACACGCGTCATCCCGAGACCGTCCGCGCGGCCTTCAGCCTCGTCCCCGACTACCTGCGTACTCCCGAGGATGCGGTCGCCCCCAACCTCATGGACTACGGGGTGAGCCTGGGCCGGCGCTTCCGCGCCTTGAAGCTCTGGATGGTGCTGAGGGCCTTCGGGACGGAGGGGATCGCGGAGCGGATCCGCGAGCACGTGCGCCTGGCGGCGGCGCTCCGCTCCTGGATCGAGGCCGACCCCGGCTTCGAACTCGCGGCCCCCTCGCCCTTCTCCCTAGTCTGCTTCCGCGCCCGTTTCCCCGGCCGCTCGCCCGAGGAGGAGGACCGCCTCAACGAGGAGGTCGTGGAAGCGGTCAACGCGACCGGGGAGGCGTTCCTCTCGCCCGCCAGGCTCCGCGCCCGCACCATCCTGCGCCTGGCCATCGGCAACATCCGCACCGAGGAGCGGCACGTCCGCCGGGCCTTCGATCTGCTCCGGGACGCGGCCGCCGCGAGAAGAGGCTAGGCCACCATGGGTCGGCCGGCGGGCCCTCAGTGACGCAGGATGCCCCGCTCGGCCGTGTTCGATCGATATCGGCAGTGCCGCCGTCACGACCGTGAGACGATCCTGTCGGCCTGAGGGCGTCCTATGTCACAGCGGTCCGCAGGTTAATTTACGATGAGAGTGGCGCTTGCAGTTTGTGTTTGCCCATATATCGGGTATTGGATTCCTTTTGCAGTTTAACACCAGTAAGACTTTTTGATCCCGTTGGAGTTATAGAGAACTTACAGTTTGATCCCGCCGGTACAGTCTCGGTACTGGGAGAAACCGTTAGGGTCCACTTTGCTGTTGCGGCCCGCACTGGGCTGACCGCGGCCGTTGGGTAAGACGGGGATACGCTCGACGATGGCGAAGCGGTCGTCTGGCCAGAGGGGGATAGGATCAATGATGGCGATGGGGTTGTCGGCGATGAATTGCCGTTGCACCCCACCGCCAGGACAGCCACCACAAGAACCAGGAACGCGCCTACAGCAGTTTTCTTCATGATATTGACGGCTTGTTGAGAGAGGGTCAGCGAATGCCATCGTGCGCCTGCAAAGGCAGTGCCTATGTCGGAACGGCTGAATTCTTGCGGCACACGCAGATCCGATCTCAGGCTGGTCGCTGACATTTACATCCCCCGAAATCGTTTTTCGTGTTTCGTAAGCTACAGACCTGCTTCTGAGAACGCCCTCAGGTTGAGCCGCATGGGCACACCCGTTGATGAAGGCTATCGTCCCGTGTCGGTGAACCGCAATGGCGCTGCTTGAATCAAACTCCAGACGAGTTGGCACGCTCATCCGCCGAGCCGGCCTCGCGCTTACTAATTCAGTAAGACGTTTACGCGCCCCGGAAGAGGGTGGTGTTGCGCGGCAGACGCCTTGCTGAAAGCAGCGCGGACTTCGTGCAGGAGGACGACGCCATGAGGCGGATCGCACGGACGGGCGGAATGAAGAAATCAGCCGATCGGATGGCGCGCATTGCGGGTTGGGTTCCCGGGTTTTGCGTGATCAACCCATAAACCCATAGGCCTTCTTTGGAGCTTCGGTCTCGTCCGTGGAGCCGGCGCCGTCCTCCGGCGACCTCTGGCCGCGCACCCGGTTGGCGTAGTAGGCGTAGAAGTGCGTTCGGTGCTTGCCCGCGTCCGGGATGTGCTCGGCCAGCCGCGCCCGCCATTCCCGCGGATCCATGGCCTCGAAGTTTCGGCCCAGGAACGGATTCATCTTCGAGCGGTACAAGACGGCCTTCTGGCCGTCGAGGTACACGAGCTTCTTGAGCGACGAGGGAGCCCTCCCCAGGTAGCACGCGAGGTCCTCGATCGCCTTCTTGTCCTCGAACGGGATCGCGTTGCCCACGTGCGCTGAAAAGCCGGGATGGCGCCACGAAACGAGGCGGCGAGCCAGATCCTCCGAGATGGCGTGGCGCTCGAGGAGGCGAGCCCGGAGGCGCTCGCGGAACCGCGTCATCACCGCCTCGGCATCCCAAGGCGATCGGGTGAAACGCGCCGCTATCCGAGAAAGCTCCGTCTGTGACCAGTAGGTGGCCGTGTGGATGCCACTGCACAAGTCGCCGAGGTAGCGATCGAGGCCACGATCCCGGGCCGCGCCTGCTAGCTGCTTCTTCTTTTCGCATGACGGACAGAAGTTGCCGCCCCGGCAGGAGAAGGGGCACAACACACTGATCCGGCACGTCGGGCACCAAAGCCTCGCGAAGTCCCGCTCGACGAGCCCGCAGCGCATGAACCCGCGCAGGACACGCCCGCCGTGACCACGGCTCATCAGTTCCCGTTCTCGATTTCCTCGGCCATCCTCTGCGAGTCGCTTTGCGGGAGTCGGGCGCAAATCATGATATGTGCGACCAGGTCGGCGAGCTCGAAGAATCCGTTTCCGTCCACGTCACACAGCCATCGCGAGGTGCCCGCCCGGCATCCGAGGAACCATTGCACATGATCATCGCGATCGACTATGCCGTTTCCGTTCAGGTTGCAGGAGTCCGGCTCTCTCGCCTGATACTCGACGGCCCCGATGTCGCAGCGCACCACGCCGTCGCCGTTGCCGTCGACCGAGCGCGGCTTTCCACGCTGATCGGTCTGGATGCAAGACTCCGGTGGGATCCTGTCCACGCCGGGACTGAACGGGAGAAGCAGGTGCGTGGGCGTCGGACCGCCATGGTATCCGAGAAGCCCGAGCATCGGGTTGACCCGCGACAGGTCGGTGGGCTTGCCGAGGCCGCAACTACCATCGCCGTCGAGGTTGTGCCCGAGGGAGACGACGGTGCTCTCGCCGCAGTCACCGCCGAACCGGTTCGACCCGACGATCGAGTTGCCGACCTTGAACTTGTCGGAGGTGCTCTCGAAGTTGTGAATACCGCCTCCGGTCGCTTGTGCCGAGTTGTCGGTGATGGTGCTGTTCAGGATCAGGACCGTCGAGAGGGGCACCGCGTGAATGCCGCCTCCGCGCTCCTCCGTGGAGTTGCCGCTCACCGTCGTATTTAAGAGCCGCAGATCGCCGCCGCTGGAGATACCGCCGCCGTCGGAGGCGGCTTCGTTGTCGCTGATCGTGCTGTAGACGACATCGACTCGTCCCGTGGTGAGGCGGTCCGCGAACGTCGCGATGCCCCCTCCCACACCGGCGGTGGAGTTTCGCGTGACGAGGCTGGCGACGATGGTCATGGTCGCGGCTTCGTTGGAGATGCCGCCGCCGCCCTCGCGCGCCCAGTTGTCGGCGATGGTCACGCCGACCAGGATCATGTCGCTCAGGCTCACGTTGGCGATGGCGCCGCCGGCGGCAAGAGTGGCGTTTCCGGTCAACACGACGTTGCGCAACGTCACGCGAGGCGCGGGGGAAAGAATGTCGTTGAGGCCGGAGCTCACGATGCCGGCTCCGCCCCCGCGGGAAAGACCGTTCCGAATCGTGACACCACTGATCTCCGCCGACGCGTCTGGCCCGCCGAGCGAGAACGCGATCACTCGATCCATGGCGCCCCCGTCGATGATCGTTTCGCCGGCACCCGCCCCGACGATGGTCACTCCGTCCGTGACGTTCAGGTCACCCGTGGCGGAGAGCTCCTCGCCGGTGCCGCCGATGGTGAGACGATAGATGCCGCCTGGTACCACGATCCGGTCCGCCCCTGGTAGCGCATTGGCCTCCTGAATCGCCGCCCTCAAGCTGCACAGGCCGCTGCTCGAGGCACAGGCTCCGTCGCCGGGCTGGGAATCCGTTTCATCGGCGAGCTGATTGACCGTGAACTCCGCCGCGCCCGCGGGTGCACACAGGGTGACGCTCAGCATGGAAGGACCCACGAAGGCCAGGGTATGACCTCGCATGGCGTTTACTCCTTAATTAGGGCGTCCTTCGCCGGTCGGGGTCGAAGGAGCCGAATGGGTCGAGAACTTTTCTCTAGCACCGAGGCGTCGCCCTGTCAACGGCCGAATCGCCGCGGGCGGGGCGGGAGTCCTCGCGGCTGCGTTTACCCATAGGCCCTTCCTTGCGCAGCCGTCCAACCGGTCAGTGGCTTCACCGGGTTGCCGCGGGGACACGGGGCCTCGGCTCTGCCTGCACCCTCCCTCCCACCCTGTCCATGCGAGCCAGGCAGGTGGTGAACCGGGTCTGCCGTCTGGGGGGCTTGATGGCGGAGGCAGGCTACGCCCGCTCGAGCGGTAGTGTCAAGGCGACCTCGGTGACTCCGGTGACTCGGTGACTCAGTACGCCTCGATCTCTCTCCCCTCGTCGTTGAGCGGCACCCGGACGAGTTCGCGGGTCGGAGGTGGCTTATCCTGTCGGGGCGCATTGCCCAAGGTCGAGCAGGAGCTCGCGACGCCTCCGAAACAGCGGACGCAGCAGCCGTGGCATTGTGAAGACAACGTGACGATGCGGTACCGGCGCATGCACTTATTTCTGCAGCCACTCGGCCCAGAGGAGCTGCTTCTTCTTTTCGCATGAGGGACAGAAGTTCCTGCCCCGGCAGGAGAAGGGGCACAACACGCTGATCCGGCACGTCGGGCACCAAAGCCTCGCGAAGCCGTGCTCGACGAGCTCGCAGCGCATGAACCCGCGCAGGACACGCTCGACCACCGGCCGCAGGGGGCCGTGCGTCTTGGCGAACCCCTCCGGGTAGACGCCGAGGAAGTCCTCGAGGTGCTGCTCGACCAGTCGGAAAAGCGGCGACTCCCGCGCCCGCCTCGGCCTGTAAACCCGACAGGTGATCTCCACACCAGCCGACCAGCCGGTGGGAGAGCGCCCGGCAAAAGCAGAAGGGGCGCCTGCCCCTCGAGGCCCGTTTGTGGCGGGCGAAGCAAAGTCTTTGCCGGGCGCAGGTCAGAACGGGTCCGCGTGTCGCCGCCGCGTCGGTGCTGCGAGCCTGGCTGTTCTGGCTGATCCAGGCCGCCAGGCTGCGGCTGCTGGATGAAGCCGGCGTCCCCTGCGGCGCGACCCTCAACTACGGGGAGGTCTTCGCCGACCCGCACGTCCGCGACGAGGCGCGCCGGCGGGGACTCGTCGGCCAGGCCGGCCTCCGGATGTACGCCTCGGAGCAGACCCACTCGTCGGTCGAGAAGGCGGCGATCGTATGGTTGTTCGTACCCATCGACCTCTCGGTCCTCTACACCCGCCGTCCCCAGACCGTCCGCGCCGCCTTCAGCCTCGTCCCCGACTACCTGCGTACCCCCGCCGAGGACGCGGTGGCCCCGAACCTCATGGACTACGGGGTGAGCCTGGGCCGGCGCTTCCGCGCCTTGAAGCTCTGGATGGTGCTGCGGGCCTTCGGGACCGAGGGGATCGCGGAGCGGATCCGCGAGCACGTGCGCCTGGCGGCGGCGCTCCGCTCCTGGATCGAGGCCGACCCGGGCTTCGAGCTTCTAGCCCCCTCGCCCTTCTCCCTCGTCTGCTTCCGCGCCCGTTTCCCTGGCCGCTCGCCCGAGGAGGAGGACCGCCTCAACGATGAGCTCGTGGAAGCGGTGAACGCAACCGGGGAGGCGTTCCTCTCGCCCACCCGGCTCCGCGGCCGCACCACCCTGCGCCTGGCCATCGGCAACATCCGCACCGAGGAGCGGCACGTTCGTCGGGCCTTCGATCTCCTTCGCGCCGCCGCCGCGAGGCGAGGCTAGGGCCGGCCACCAGGCCTTCGGCCGGCGGGCCCTCAGTGATGCAGGATGCCCCGCTCGAGGGCCGTCGTCACCGCCTCCGTCCGGTCGTCCACCGCGAGCTTGCCTAGAATGCTGCTGACGAACCACTTGGCCGTCCCCCTCGTGATGTGCAGCGCCTGCGCGATCTCGACATTCGTGCGCCCCTTGGCCATGAGCTTCAGCACGTCGATCTCACGGGGGGTCAGGCCGGTTCCCGGGCCCCGATCCGAGAGCTGGCTCGCCACCTCGGGCGGGATCGTCCGTAGCCCCGCGTGCACCGCCCGGATGGCCGCCACGAGCTGAAGGGGTGGCGCGCTCTTGAGCAGGTAAGCCTGGGCCCCGGCCCGAAGCGCCTGGTGGATGTCCTCGTCGCCGTGGTAGACGGTCAGGGCGATGAGCCGGCTCCCCGGGAATTCCGAACGGATGGCCTTCATGGCCTCGATCCCGTCCAGCACCGGAAGGCCCAGGTCGATGAGGGCGACGTCGGGACGAAGCTTCCGGAAGAGCTCCACCGCCTGCTGTCCATCCCCGGCTTCGCCGACGATGGACATGTCGCTCTGGGCGGCCACCACGGCCGCCACCCCCTGCCGCACCAGGGGATGGTCGTCCGCGACCAGGACCCGGATTGAGACCCCTTGAGCCACGGCGAGAGCGGGATTCTATCCCGCGGCCGAAGGGTTATCATCGCGGGCGGTGGGAAGGCAAGCCTCTCCCCGCCGGGTCGGGGCTGCCGGCCTCGTGCTGGCGCTGCTCGGGGCATCGCCGCTGCTTGCCTTAGACCCGCGGCGGCCCCCGAACCGCTATGGACACGACGTCTGGCTGACCCGGGACGGCCTGCCCCAGGAATTCGTCCAGGCCGTCACCCAGACGAGCGACGGCTACTTGTGGATCGGGACCTTGGGCGGGCTGGTCCGTTTCGACGGCGTCCGCTTCACCGCCTTCGACACCGGCAACGCAGGCTTGAAGGATGCGAGGATCACGGCCCTCTCGGCCGGCCGCGCGGGCGGCTTGTGGATCGGGACCGGCGCGGGAGGGGTCTCGCGCCTCGACCGGGGCGCCATCCAGGTCCTCGGGTCCGAGGCCGAGGCTGCCGATCGGTCCCTCAAGTATGTCCGCTCGCTCTACGAGGCCACGGACGGGCGGCTCTGGGTCGGAACGAGCGGGGGGGGCGTCCGCTGCTTCCGGGACGGCCGGCGGGTCCGCGCGGAAGAGCCCACCTCGCCCGGGCACACCATCACCGCCATCCTCCAGGACCGTCGTGGGACCTTCTGGTTCGGGACCACCGAGGGGCTGGCGACCTGGCAGGACGCGCGGCTGGTCCGATACACCGTCCGCGAGGGTCTCCCGCATCCCTACGTCTACTCCATCTTCGAGGACCACACGGGGGCAGTCTGGGTGGGCACGCGAGGCGGCCTCACGCGGTTCAAGGATGGTGGGCTGGCCACGTTCACCCGCCGGACCGGCTTCCCCGCGGACGCGGCCCGGGCCATCCGGGAGGACCGCCACGGAAACCTGTGGGTGGGCACCCTCGGCCAGGGGCTGCTCCGCAGGAGCGGCGGCACGTTCGTGCCCTTCAGCGGCCGGGACGGCCTGTCCAACGATCACGTGAACTGCCTCCACGAAGACCGGGAGGGGAGCCTGTGGGTCGGAACCCAGAGGGGTCTCAACCGGCTCAAGGACGTCCCCTTCACGAGCTACACGACCCGCGACGGCCTGTCGCACGACCAGGTCAACTCGGTCCTGCGGACCCGCGACGACAGCGTCTGGGTCGGTACCGACGGCGGTGGCCTGAACCAGATCACCCACGGCCGGGTCCGCGTCTTCACGGCACGGGAAGGACTGGGCAGCGACTACGTGGGTCCCCTCTTCGAGGCCAGGGACGGCAGCCTCTGGGTGGGCGGCGACGGGTACGTCAGCCGCATCCGCGCGGGCCAGGTGACGACCTATCGTACCGACCCCGAGGGCAGGGGCTTCGTGTCGGTGCTCGGCGAGGACGAGCAGGGCCGGCTGCTGGTGGGCAGCGGCGACCGGGCCCTGCAGCTCTTCGATCCCGGCCGGATCGCGCCCTACGACCCCGTCACCGACCGCGGCCATTACCGGTTCTCGGTGATGCGCGACCGCGCGGGCGCCCTGTGGTTCGGGACGGTGGAAGGACTCGGCCGGTTCAAGGACGGGGTCTACACCCTGTACACCGAGAAGGACGGCCTGCCCGACGACACCGTGCACTCCGTCTACGAGGACGCCGAAGGCACCCTCTGGATCGCCACCATCGCCGGCCTCTGCCGGTTCCGGGACGGGCGTTTCGGGAGCTTCGGGGGACGGGACGCGCTGGGCGGCGGGGTGGTCTCCCAAGTGATCGAAGACGATGCGGGCTCTCTCTGGATGAACGGGCGGCGCGGGATCGTCCGTGCCCGCAAGCAGGATCTGGAAGCCTACGCCCAGGGAAGCGCCGCCTCGGTGCCGTTCACCGTCTATGGGCCCGGAGACGGGATGGAGAGCGCGGACTACAACCCCTCCTATGTGCAGCCGGCCGCCTGCAAGACCGCCGACGGCCGCCTCTGGTTCGCCACCACCAAGGGGGTCGCCGTCATCGATCCCCTTCGGGGGGAGGTCAACCGGCTGCCTCCGCCCGTGGTGATCGAAAGCGTGCTGGCCGACGACGATCCCCTGCCCCTGGCCCCGGGCGTCCGCCTCCCGCCGGGCAAGGAGAAGTTCGAGTTCCACTTCACGGCCCTGAGCTTCGTTTCCCCCGAGAAGGTGCGCTTCCGGTACAGGTTGGAAGGGTTCGACCAGGGCTGGAACACCGCGCGCGGCCGCCGCGATGCGTACTACACGAACCTCGCCCCGGGCGGATATCGCTTCCGGGTCGTCGCCGCCAACAACGACGGGGTCTGGAACGAGGAGGGCGCCTCCTTCGAGTTCGAGCTCCGGCCTCGCTTCTACCAGACCCGCTCCTTCCAGGCCGTCGCGGCGGCCCTGCTGTTGTTGGCCGGGTGGAGCGTGCATCGGCTGCGGGTGGCCCGGGTGGAAGCCGGGTTCGCCGCCGTCCTGACCGAGCGGAACCGCATGGCGCGCGAGCTTCACGACAGCCTGGCCCAGGGGCTGGCCGGCATCGCGCTGCACACGGGCGCCCTCCGGGAGGGGGAGCCCGGGCTCTCGGAGGCGGCCGGCCGGCACCTCGACACCATCGCCCGCCTGGTGACCAGCAGCCTGGCCGAGGCGCGAGGGTCGGTGTGGGACCTGCACCCGGAGTCGCTGCGGGACCACGACCTGGCGGCGGCGCTCCAATCCATGGTTCAGGAGGTAACCGGCGACACCGCGGTCAAGGCGGCGCTCGAGGTGCACGGTAGCCCCCGGCGGCTGGGACGGCAGACCGAGCGGAACATCTTCCGCATCGGCCAGGAGGCCTTGACCAACGCCCTCAAGCACGCGCAGAGCTGCCAGGTCGAGATCGTGCTCTCCTTCGAGCCGGATCGGGTGGAGCTGCGGGTGCGGGACCATGGCCGCGGATTCGATCCGTGCGCCCAGGCCGACCGCGCCAAAGGCGGCTTCGGCCTCACCAGCATGCGGGAGCGCGCGGAGCAGATCGGGGGCCAGGTGACCATCAGCAGCCGCAGCGGCGGCGGCACCGAGGTGGTGCTGGACGTCCCGCTCGCCTGATCCCGCCCGGCCACCGCCGTGGCCCCTCAGAACTCGAGCTTGACCGCCAGCTGGATCATCCGGTTCGCGAAGGAAGTGGCGGTGGAGCCGAAGTTCGTGGAGTTGCGGGTGTGGGTGATCTTGCCGAACGCGGGATCGCTCATGCGGAGCACGGGCATCGCGAAGTGCGGGGTGTTGGTCAGGTTGAACGCTTCCACCCGAAGCTGCAGCCGTACGTCCTTCTTCACCGGGATGAACTTGATGAGCCCCATGTCCAGGTTGTAGTACGCGGGACCGCGGATGATGTTGCGGCCGGCGTCGCCCGCCAGGAGAGTCTTCCCGTCGGGGGCGTGGTTGGCGACGAAAGCGGTGGTGTCGAACCAGTGGTCGACCGTCCGCCCCGACGCGGGCAGGTTCGGGTCGTGGAGCAGGTTCGGGCGCGCGTCGCCGCCCGGGATCGGGTTGCCCACCGTGACCGTACCGGGCATCCCCGAGCGCGCCACGAAGAGGCCGCTGACCTGCCAGTCGGCCAACAGGGCCTTGAGGGCGCCCCCCCCGGAGCCGTGCTTCCCGTACGGCAGGTCGTAGACGAAGCTCAGCGAGAAGCGGTGCGGCACGTCCCAGTCGGAGGGGCCGCGGTTCTGGCGCACGTCGAACACGTTCTGCACGCCGCCCGTCACGTCCCGGTCGTAGAGGGCCGAGCTGACCGTATCCAGGGACCGGGACCAGGTGTAGGAGGCGAGGACGAAGAGACCCTCGCTGAAGCGCTTCTCGAGCTTGAACTGCCCCGAGTGGTAGTCGGAGTCGCCGATGGCCCGGATCACCTGCACGCGCCCCAGGCCGTCGAAGGGGGCGGGCGTGCCGTCGGGCCGCGCCTGGTTGACGTTGACCACGAAGGGCAGCCGGCGCCCTTTGGTCCCCACGTAGGCCGCCTCGAAGAGCACGCCGCCGGGCAGCTCGCGCTGCACGGCCAGCGAGTACTGCAATGAGTAGCCGGTCTTGAGGTCCTTGTCCACGGTGAGCGTGTCGTAGCCGGTGGGATACGGCCCCGGCTCGAGCAGAGGCGGGGGGGCCGGGTCCGAGAACCGCCACTGGTCGTAGAACGACGCCAGGCGCTCGAACGGCGGATTGTGCCGAACCTCGTCGCGCTTGGCCGTCTCCGGCGTGTAGAAGACGCCGAAGCCGCCGCGGAGCGTCGTCTTCGGGTTGAGCTGGTAGGCCACCCCCACCCGGGGGGCGAAGTCGTTCTTGTCGGGGTTCACGATGTAGCGCGAGACGCCCTCCTGGCCCGCGATCACGGTCTGACGCCGGTCCAGGTCGAACATGGACAGCTCGTTGGTGGGGCTGAAGAAGGGGGTGCCGTAGTCGTAGCGCACGCCCAGGTTCAGGGTGAGCTTGTCGGTCACCTTCCAATCGTCCTGCACGAAGCCGGCGTATTGCCGGTCCTCCAGCACGGGGCTGCCGAAGCGGCGACCCTCGTAGCCGAAGCTGGGGTAGCCCAGCAGCAAGGAAGCCAGCTCGTGGCCCTGCGACCAGGACAATTGATGCGAGGTTCCGTAGTTCCCCACGTAGAACGCCCCGGCCGGGAAGATCGTAAAGTAGTTGTCCTCCCGCCGGCGCCGGTACTCCGCCCCGAACTTCAGGGTGTGGCGGCCGGCGTTGTAGGTAAGCGTGTCGTTGAACTGCCAGAACGTGTCGCGGAAGTAGAGCGGCTTCCAGTCGTCGCCCCCCATCCCGGTGTACGCGTCGAGGTACATGATGGGCAGGCCGGAAGAGAGGACGTCGCGGTTCACGCCGCGCAGGCCGTTGGCCTCGGCCAGGTTCCGGCCGTGCGCGTTCGACTCCACGTCCAGCTCGTAGCGATGGAACCCGACGCGGGCCTCGTTGACCAGCCGCGACCCGAACAGGTGCACGTGCGAGAGCACCGCGTTGTAGTTGCGGTCGACGTGGGTCCCGCCCTGGATGATGCCGCGGCTGTCGTCGTTGACGCCGCGGGCCAGGCCCGGCAGCGGGCCGTCGGGGCGCGACATCGCGTCGCTCGTGAACAGGCGGCTGTGGTTCATCCGGAAGCGGAGGAAGACGTGGTCGGCCGCGGAGAGCATGTGGTCGAGGCGGAACCCTCCCTCGTGCCCTTCGATCCGGTGGTTCTGGCGCACGAAGTAGTTCCCGAGCGGGTAGCCCTCCGGGAGGTTCGGCAGGTCGACCATGTTCAGCAGCGTCCAGCCGAAGCGGTCCCAGCGGTCGGGAGGGATGATGTTGTTCGGGAACGGCTCGTTGCCGCCGGTAGCCGGGTCGTAGATGACGGTGCCGGGCAGCAGGGACGAGAAATCGCCGCGCCGGAACGGCTCCTCCGGCACGTTCGCGAACGCCTCGGTCACCTTGCGCACGGTCTGGCCCTGGTAGTCGACGAAGAAGAACGTCCGGTCGGTGCGCAGCGGGCCGCCCAGCGTGAAGCCGAACTGGTTCTGCTTCAAGGGAGCCTTCTTCGGGTCGACCGGGTTCTTGAAATAGTTGGCGGCGTTGAGGGCGTCGTTGCGGTGGAACTCGAACGCGCTGCCGTGCAGCGCATTGGTGCCGCCCTTGGTCTGGATGGAGATGACCCCGCCGGCGGTGTGGCCGTACTCGGCGGAGAAGGCGGAGGTCAGGACCTTGAACTCGCTGATCGCGTCCACGTTCGGCCGCAGGTCCACGTCGGACTCGCGCACGGAGGACATCTGAACGCCGTCCAGCATCACCGAGTTGGCCTCGGGCCGCATGCCGTTCACCGAGAACGTGACGTTGGTGGTGGCGCCCCCCTGGTCGTTCGAGGTGTCCTGGACGCCGTTGCTGAGCAGGAGGAGGGAGAAGAAGTCCCGGCCGTTGAGGGGCAACGCTTTGATCTCCTTCTCCTGGACGATCTGGTTGACGTCGGGCTGGTCGGTCTGGAGCAGGGTGGCCGACCCCGAGACCTCCACCCTCTCCTGCACCCGGCCCAGCTCGAGGACCACGTCCGTGCGCAGCTTCTGGTCCACCACCAGGTTCAGGGGGCCCACCACCTTGGACTTGAACCCCTCCTGCTCCACCCTGATCTCGTAGCGGCCCAGCGGCATGTTGGCGAACCGGTAGGCGCCGGCCGCGTCCGTCTTGCCGGCGCGGGTGAAGCCGGTCGCGCGCTCGGTGGCGGTGACGGTGGCGCCGGCCAGGACGCCTCCTCCGGCATCCGACACCGTGCCCAGCAGGGTGCCGCTCGTGGACTGCGCTCGGACCGCCGGCGCGGCCAGCAGGAACACCACGACCGCACGGAGCGCCCGGGTCCACGAACGTCCGATGACTGCCGTCATGCTCTCTCCTCCTCGAACAGCACACGCCAGCCGGGTGGCCGCCCGGCGACCGAGCTGGGATGTCGCACTTTCCAGTGAAGGTAAGGGGTGCGGTTCGGCCTGTCACCTGCCGAATGGCAGGTACGCCCGTTATACTCAGGTCATGCGTGTGGTGGCGGCGATGTCGGGAGGGGTCGATTCCTCGGTGGCCGCGGCCCTGCTGCGGGAGCAGGGCCACGACGTGGTGGGGATCTCCATGCAGCTCCACGACCAGACCGAGGGGAAGGGTCCGTCGTTCGGCCGCTGCTGTGCCCTCGACGACCTCCACGACGCGAAGGCGGTGGCCGCCCGGCTCGGGATCCCCCACTATGTCCTAGGACTGGAGCGCTCGTTCCAGGAGGGTGTGATCTCGCCCTTCATCCGCGACTACCTGGAAGGCCGGACCCCCATCCCGTGCGCTCGCTGCAACACCGAGGTCAAGTTCGAGAGCCTGGTCGCGAAGACGCGCGCCCTCGGCATCGAGCACGTGGCCACCGGCCACTACGCGCGCAAGGACCAGGATCCGGGGACCGGCCGCTTCCGGCTGCTCAAGGGCAAGGATGCCCGCAAGGACCAGTCCTACTTCCTGTTCGGCCTCTCCCAGGAGCAGCTCGCGGTCGCCCTGTTTCCCGTCGGGCACCTGGAGAAGGACGAGGTGCGGCGGATGGCCGCGGCCCGGGGCCTGCCCAACGCCGACAAGGCGGAGAGCCAGGAGATCTGCTTCGTCCCCGACGACGACTACGCGGCCTTCGTCGAGGTCCACGCCCCGCCCGAGGACCGTTCGGGACCGATCGTGGACCGCGAGGGGCGGAACCTCGGCCGGCACGAGGGGATCCACCGCTACACGGTCGGCCAGCGCAAGGGCCTCGGCGTCACCGCCGCGCGGCCGCGCTACGTGCTGGCCGTCCTCCCCGCATCGCGCACGGTGGTCGTGGGCAGCGAGGAGGAGCTCCTGACCGACCACCTCGCCGCCCGCGACGTGAGCTGGCTCTCCATCCCGCCGCCCACGACCCCGATCCGCGCCCGGGTCAAGATCCGTTACCGCCACGAGGAAGCTCTGGCCACGGTCCAGCCGCTCGCGGAGGGCCGCGCGGAGGTCCGCTTCGAGACCCCGCAGCGCGCGGTCACCCCCGGCCAGGCCGCGGTCTTCTACGACGGTGAGGTCTGCCTGGGCGGGGGTTGGATCGCGGACCCGCGGTAAATCCACTTGGGGCGCCCGCGGCTCGAGGTCGTCGCCTGGATCCTCGCCCTCGGCGCCGGAGCGGGGTCCTGGCCTGGCGCGGCTAACGTGCCCAGGATGCCGATTCGAGGCTCTACGCGGAGATCGCCGGCATGTCCCGGGAGCCCGGGGGCCGGTGGATCGCCCCGGAGTGGCCGCCCGGCTGGTACAGGCACGGGCATTTCCGAGAGCATCCCGTGGGGATCCACGTTCTCCCCGCCCTCCTGGCCCGTCTCGGGCTCGCCGTGCTCTACGCGAACCTCAGGGCTCCCGTCCCGTGAGCCGCTCCAGGGCCTTGCGTGCGGCCTCCTGTTGCGCCTCCTTTTTCGAGTACCCCTCGCCCTCCGAGACCACGCGTCCCCCGATCACGCACTGGACGCGGAACCGTCGGCGGTGGCTGGGGCCTTCCTCGGCCGACACCGGGTAGTCGGGCACCGGCTGGCCCCGCCCCTGCAGCAGCTCCTGGAGCTCGCTCTTGTGGTCGTGCACGCGGGGCGCCGCGTCCTCGAGGTCGCGGGCGAACTCGTCGCGCACGAAGCGGTGGGCGGCCTCGAACCCGCCGTCGAGGTAGAGGGCGGCGAGGAGCGCCTCGTAGGCGTCGGCCCAGAGGGCGGCTTTCTTGCGCCCGCCCGTCTTTTCCTCGCCCCGCCCGAGGAGGAGCAGCTCGGGAAGGCCGATCTCCTGCGCGCGGGTGGCCAGGGTGGGCGCGGCCACGAGATGCGCGCGGGTCCGGCTCTTCTCTCCCTCCGGGCCTTCGGGATCGCGCCGGTGCAGCAGGTCGGTGACCACGAGGCCGAGCACGGCGTCGCCCAGGAACTCGAGGGCCTCGTTGTGGCGCACGGTTCCCGTGAGGTCCTCGTTGGCCCGGCTGGTGTGGGTCAGCGCCCGGTCGAGGAGACCCAGGTCCCGGAACCGGTGCCCGATCCGCTGCTCCAGCGCCCGAAGCCGCTCTTCCCGATCCGGGCCCACTCCCCTCACCCCGTCTTGGGCATGGCGATCGGTCATGGCGAAGGCGGGCTCGGAGAGATCAGGACCTTGAGGCCCCGCTTCTTCTCGCAGAGCTCGAAAGCCTCCTCCCAGCGTTCGAGGGGGAGGTTGTGGGTGACGAGGTCGGCCAGGCGGATCGCCCCCTGTCGAAGGATCTTCAACAGGCGGTCCCATGTCCTGACGGAGTAGGCGACCGAGCCCCGGACCCGGAGCTGCTTGAATAGGATCGTGTCGACGTTGACCGTGACCTCGCGGCCGCAGATCCCGACCTGGGTGTAGGCGCCCAGGGGCCGCAGCGCCTGGAGGCAGCTTCCGATCGAGGCGGGGGCGCCGGAGCACTCGAAGGCGACGTCGGCCCCCCGGCCCTGGGTGGCGTCCCGGACCACCGCCTGTAGGTCCTGCTCGCTCACGTCGATCGCGAGAGCCGCCCCCATGCGCCGCGCCGCCTCGAGCCGGGTCCGGTCCTCGGCCAGGCCGGCCACGATCGTCTGGATGCCCTCCGCGGCGAGAAGCTTGAGGCACATGAGCCCCACGGGTCCGCACCCGGAGACCAGGACCACGTCGCCCAGCCGGACCTCGGTCAGTTCAAGGGTCGCCTGGACCACGCAGGCGAAGGGCTCGCAAAGCGCGGCCTCGGCCAGGGAAAGCCCCGGGGGGAGCCGGTAGACCTGGTCCTTGCGGACGACCGCGTAGCGCGCGAAGGCGCCGTTGACGCCGTGGCCCATCCCGCGCCGCTCGGAGCAGAACATGAAGTCGCCCGTACGGCAGTAGAGGCAAGAGCCACAGATGACGGCGGAGGCCGGCAGCACGGTGACGGGGTGCCCGGCCGCAACGTGAGACACCCCCTCGCCCACCTCCACGACCGTCCCGGAGAACTCGTGGCCGAGGATGACCGGCGGGTAGTTCCGGAAGGTGTCGTGAAGGACGTGGAGGTCGGTCCCGCAGACACCGCAGTGCGCGACCTCGATCTTGACCTGGTCCCTCCCACACCGGGGCTCCTCGACGTCGCGGAGAGCGACGTGCCCGGGCCCGGAGCGGTACTTCACGAGGGCCTTCATTGTCGACCCCCCACCCTGTCCCTCCCCACGTAGGGGGAGGGAAACGCTGTTCCACGTACGGCTCCGCGCCTTCGTCGACCCCCCACCCTGTCCCTCCCCACGTAGGGGGAGGGAAACGCTGTTCCACGTACGGCTCCGCGCCTTCGTCGACCCCCCACCCTGATCCGCTCCATCATCCGCTCCATTGTCACCCCGACGATGGGCGGCGCGTTGACCTGCCGCAGCCGGTGGGCTAGCTTGGACTCGTCCGCGATGCTCGCCTGGCTCCTCACCCTCGGTCTCGCCGTCCCCTCCGCCGCCCCCGACGTGCAGGTCGTGGGGGTGATCATGGCCCACTCACCCGAGCACTCGGTGGCGATCCTGCGCTCCGGGGGGCGCACGCGAGTGGCGGGGATCGGCGACAGCGCGTTCGGGGGCCGGCTGGTGGCGGTGGCCGCGGACGGGGCCACCCTGGACTTCGGGGGGGAGACGGTGCGAGTGCGGCTCGTGGCCCTGGCGAGTGCTCCCCCACCGACCGTGCCCCCGCGGCCGCGCCCGAGTGGCGTCCCGGCCGACCCGGCCACTCCGGCCCGCGCCCTGGAGAAGCGCGAGGTCGAACGCCGTCTCGGAGGCGAGATCCCGCGCATCCTCGCCGAGACCACGGTCGTCCCGGTGATGCAGGACGGGCAGGTGACGGGCCTCGCCCTGACCCGCATCCCCGAGGGGACCCTGCTCGTCGAGGCCGGCCTGCGGCCGGGCGACGTGCTGACCGAGGTCAACGACACGCGCATCGACGGGATGGCCACCCTCATCGGCCTCTGGCCACGGTTGCAGAACGCGAGCGAGCTGCGGGCGGTGGTCCTGCGCAACGGCCAGCCGGTCTCCCTGAGCCTCACCCTGCGCTGAGTGCGCACGGCCGAATGAGACGCGCCGCGCCGCTGGCCGGGCTGGTCCTGGCCCTCGGCCTGGCCCTTCCCCCCCTTGCCAGGGCCTGGGGCTTCGACGCCCACCGTCTCGCCCACGACAAGGCCATCGGGACGCTCCCGGCTCCCCTGCGCGACCTCTTCGCAGGAAATCGGGCCTACCTGCGCGAGCACGGGCTCGACCCGGACAACTGGGCCATCGCGGGAGTGCCCGGGGAGGGGCCGAACCACTACCTGGACATGGACGCCTTCGGCGCCTACCCGTTCGACGAGATCCCGCTCTCGGAGGCGGAGCACCTGGCGCGTCACGGAAAGGAGGCCGCCGGGCAGGGACGGGTTCCCTGGCGCGTGGGCGAGGTGTACCGAGAGCTGGTGGCCGCGTTCAAGAGCGGCGATTCCGCGCGCATCCTCGAGCGCGCCGCGGTGCTCGGCCACTACGTGGCCGACTCCCACGTGCCCCTCCACGCGGTCGTCAACTACGACGGCCAGCTCACCGGCCAGAAGGGCGTGCACGGGAGGTGGGAGACCGAGCTGTTCGCGCGCTACGAGCGCCAGATCGAGCCCGCGGTCCTCCCTGCGGCCGCCGAGCGCATCGAGGACCCGGTGGCCTTCACGTTCGCGGTCCTTCGGGAGTCGTACGCGCGGGCCCAGGAGACCCTGGCCGCGGACCGGGAGGTGGCGGGGACGGTCGACTTCGCGGAGACCCTCGCGGACGACCGCTATGACGACGCCTACTACTCGCGCTTCTTCGAGCGCGAGCGGGACCGCTTCGTGGCCCGCCTCTCGTCCGCCGCCCACGCGGTGGGCTCGCTCTGGTACTCGGCCTGGGAGGATGCCGGCCGTCCGGTCCTCGACACGTCGTTCCGCTTCCCCTACGTCCGGCGCCAGAGCCGGCTGATCCTGGCCAGCCTGGACGGCGCCGGCGCCGCCTTGATCGAAGACGCCGTCGCCCGCGGCCTCATGCCCAACCTGGCCCGCCTGGGCGGACGGGGGGCGGCCGCGCGCGGGGTCGTGACCACCCTGCCCGCCAAGACGCCCGTCGCCCACGCCACGCTCTTCACCGGGGCCTGGCCCGACCGCCACGGCATCACGGGAAGCAAGCTGCCCAGGAGCGCCGGCTCCGTCCTCGAGACGACCGACGGTTACCGGTCCGACGGCCTCCAGGCCGAGCCCTTCTGGGTCACCGCCGCGCGCCAGGGGCTGGATGCGACCACCGTCGCCGTCACCCAGACCTGGCCCTTCGCACCGTATCTGGAGGAGCGCCGCTTCGGCGCGAACTTCGGCCGCCACTTGATCCTCATCGACGGCTACCACGGCTCCGGGGCGGACGAAGCGGTTTTCACCGCGCGCGATCTCGTCCTCCGCCCCGCCTCCGGCTGGAAGGGGGCGTTGCCCACGGCCGCCGGCTCGTCGCCGCGGGAGCTGCAGCTGCACGTGGCCGGCGTGGCCGTCCCGGGTCTGCTCGTCGACGATCCGGACGATCCCGCCCAGGGCTTCGACACGCTGCTCCTGGCCCTGGACAAGGACGCGACGCGGGCCGTGCGGCTCAAGCCGAGGCCGGCCAGCGACACGGCCGAGGCATTCGCGGCCCTCTCCCTGCCGACGCCGAGCGGCCTCCTGCCCGTGTACGCGCGGCTCTTCAGCCTGGCGAACGACGGCTCCGAGCTGCGGCTCTACCTGTCGCGCACGGCGCCCATCGCGGCCAGCCGCGAGCGCGTGGGGGCGGCGGCCCAGGCCACGGCCGGTGGCTTCGTGGGGAACGGCGCCCACCACGCCTATCGGACCGGCGCCTTGGGGCCGACCCTGGCCAGCGGGGGCGACGGCGCCGCCGAGGAGCGCTACCTCGAGACCGCCGCCCTGGTCGTGCGTCAGTTCGGTCGCCTCTTCGGATTCGCCGCCGAGCGCACGAGGTGGGACGTCCTCGTGGCCTACCTGCCCCAGCCCGACGAGGCGCTCCACGAGTGGCTCGGTTTGCTGGATCCCGCCCGGCACGGGTACGACCCGGCTCTCGCCGCGCGCCTCCGCCCGTACCTCGACCGCTTGCTGCGCATCATCGACGGCTTCGTGGGCGCGCTTGCCGCCCGGGCCGGCGACAACACGGTCCTGGCCGTGGTCTCCGACCACGGCATGGTCGCGGTCGACCGGTCGGTCCGTCTGAACGTGGCCCTCGCGAAGGCGGGTCTCCTGGCCACCCACGACGACGGCACGATCGACCTCGCGCGCTCGCGCGTGGTCTGGGCGTCCGCGGGGTATTTCCTCATCAATCGGGTCGCGCGGCCCGGGGGGATCGTCACGCCCGGGGAGGAGGACGGCGTGCGGGCTGCTCTCGAGGCCCGTTTGCGCGGGCTCCGCGATCCCGAGACGGGGGGGCTCGTCGTCACCAGGGTGATCGATCCGCGGACCGAGGGCCGCACCCTGGGCCTCGGTGGTCCGGCGGGGGGAGACCTGTACCTCGGCCTCGCCCCCGGCTACCTGCCCTCGGCGGAGACCAGGGGCGAGCTCGTCACCCACATCCCCCCGATCGGCGAGCACATGCTGGACCCCGAGCGCCGCGAGATGCAGGGGCTGTTCGTGGTCGCGGGCCCGGGCGTGTCCGCGGGCGCGGACCTCGGACTCGTCCGAGCCATTGACGTCGCGCCCACCCTCTCGGCCCTCCTCGGGATCGATCCGCCCGCCCAGGCCGAGGGTGTCGTCGTGAGTGGGGCGCTCGCCCGCCCGCTCAGAACCGAGAGGCGGTGAGGGTCACACATCCCCCCTCCCCCAGGCCTTGCGGAAGCGCTCCTCGATCGGCGCCGCGCCGCGCCCCTGGGACTTCAGGGCCTGGGCGAGGCCGAAGAGCGACCATCCGTTCTCCGGGTTGCGCTTCAGGTCTTCCCAGACGGTCTCCGCCTCCTTCGCCCGCCCCGCCTCCAGGAGCACGGCCCCCAGGAGCTGGCGCACCGGGTAATTCCACTCCGCGGGTTCGGTGTACGCCTTGCTACGGCCTTCCATGGCCGAGGCCCACCACAGGAAATGGATGTTGTGGGGGTAGTAGCCCATGGGGTAGATGCCCTGGGCGCGGCACTGCGCGATGTAGTCCTCGTCCGCGAGGACGGCCTGCTCGTTCGAGGCGGCGGCGTCGGCGTAGCGCCCGACGCGCTGGTAGATGTGCGAGGGCATGTGGACCATGTGGCCCGCCCCCGGCATCAGCTTCAGCAGCCGATCGGCGGCGGCCTCCGCCCGCTCCGGGTTCTTCGTGGGCTCCAGGAGGTGGATGTAGTAGTGGTTGGCGCCAGGATGCCGGGGGTTGCGCTGGAGCACGCCCTCGAGGGTCGCCACCGCCTCGGGCGTCCCCGGGTAGGGCCGCCCGTCGGGCATCCAGTAGCCCCACGGGCGCAGGTCCATCAGCGCTTCCGCGTACATCGTGGCCGCGTCGAGGTCGTCGGGATACCGGCGGTGGAGATCGCGCATGGCGTCGGCGTAGTCCTGGTCGCGCGCCTTCCGGTCCTCCGCCCTGCCGGAGTAGCGCCGGGCCACGGCGTCGATGTACGCGCGCTCCCGCGGCGAGGCTTTCGGCTTCAGGGTCACGGCCTTCTGGGCGAGCTCCCTGGCCTTCGGCTCGTCGTCGGGCGACATGGGAACGTTGATGTTCGGGTCCAGGACGAGGGCCTGGCCCCAGTACGCCATCGCGCAGTCCGGGTCCAGGCGGGCGGCCTCGGGGAAGGCGCGGCCGGCTTCGGCATGGTTGAAGCCGTACGCGAGGTTGACCCCCTGATTGATGAAGAGCTGGGCCTGCCGGGACTTCGTGGAAACCGGGAAGGTGTGCGCGCCCAGGTTCTGCAGCCGCGGGGCCATCTGGCCGGTGGCGGAAGGCTGCTCCGCCTGGGGCGCACTCTCGTAGTGCTGGTGCTGCGGAGCCTGCGCGGAAGCGACACCGGCGGTCAGGCCGAGGGCGAACGCCATCGCACCTGGGACGGGCAGACGGGTCCGCTGGAGCGGCTCTCTCATGAGTTCACCTCGTCGTGCCGCCGATTCTAACCAAGTCAGGCACCGCGTCTTCGGGACGCGGTAGAATCCCGCCCGACCGACAACCGACGTGGGCGGCCGGGAACGGCGCCGTGGGTCGCGCGACACGGGATCCCCCTGGACGGCCCTGGATCGCCGCGTCCGCGCCAGTCCCTGGCACGGCACGCGTTCTGCAACGCACCGCTGCGCAGGGAGACCGGTGAGCGTCACGATGAGCCTGAAGCCCCGGTTGAAACTGCTGGCCGCCCTCCTCGTCCTTGTCCTCGGGTGCGCCATCGCCGCCCTCGTCCACCTGCGCACGTCGGTCCGCGAGGCCCTGGACGCGCGGCCGGCGGCCGGCCGGCCGGTTCAGTTCGTGCCGGCCGTCGAGGACGGCCGCCTCCAGGCCTGGGGAGACGGCACGGTGCGCGCGGCCGCGCTCCTGTCCTCGGGCCTCGTGACCGCGGGCGGAAGCGGTGTCCGCGAGGTGGACGGACGAGACCTCTCGGCCGGCTTGCCCACTCTCCGGGCGGCGGCCGCCGTGGCCTGGCGCCGCGAGGCGGTCGTTGCCCTGGAAGCGGGCGGACTCTACCGCCGCCACGCCGGCCACTGGGAGGAGATGCGCTCGGGCTGGGGAACGCTCCACGTGCGCGCCCTCGCCGAGACCGCGGCCGGCGAGCTGCTCGTCGGCGCCCGCGAGGGCCTCTTCCGCGCAGAATGGGGGGCCCTTCGTCTCGAGCGCCTCGATGCCCACCCGGTGCGCGGCCTCGCCGAAGGCGCGGGCTTCCTCCTGGCCGGCGGCGAGGAGGGCCTCTTCCGCGTCGAGCCCAGCCGGATCACGCGCCTCCAAACGCCGGACCCGTGGATCGAGACGATCGGGATGCTCGACGGAGAGGCGCTCGTCGTCACCGCCGCGGGTCTCGTGCGCGGCCGGCCGGGCGGCCGCTTCGCGCCCGTACCCGGCGGCGACGACGTGGCTTCCGGCGTGGTCCACGAGGGCCGCTTTTTCGGAGTGACGGAGCCGCCCGTGGACGCGGTGCTGCGCTACGATGCGGGGGGCCGGCTCGGCGAGGAGCGGCTCCCCGCGGTCGCGCGCCACGTGATGGTCGCGGGCGGCCAGCTGCTCGCGGACACGGACGACGGGCTCTTCCTCCGCGGAGCGTCCGGCTGGCGGCGCTTCGCTCCCCGCGCCGAAGCCCTGCCCCCGGGAGCATTCCACGTGGGCGCGCTGGACTTTCTGGGGGGCCGGCTCGTTGCCGGCTTCTTCGACGGCGGCCTGGCCACCGCCGAGCTCGCGCCCGGACGGGCCGCCCCCGCCCTGATCTGGCGCGCGGTGCCCGGCTCCGAGGCCTGGGGCGTGAACGCGCTGCTCAGCGCGGGGGGTGCGCTCTACGTCGCGAGCCTGCGGGGGGCCGCGCGTTTCGACGGCCAGCGCCTCGTACCGCTCCCGGGGCCAGGGGCGGCGTTCGCGCTGGCCGCCACGCGGGACGGGGTGGCGATCGGCTACGCGCAGGGCGTGCTCTTGCCGGGTTCGACCTTGCTCTCGGCCTTCCACGGCCTGCCCGGCAACCAGGCGCTGGCCCTCTTGGCCGGCCAGAGCCTGTTCGTGGGCACCCCTTCGGGCCTCGGAGCCCTGGACGGCCGGCGCGTACGCTGGCGCGTGACCTCGGGCGAGGGCAAGCTGCCCCATCCCTGGGTGACGGCGCTCTACGCGGGCCCGGACGGGCTGTATGTCGGCACCTACGGCGGCGGGGTTGCCCGCCGCGCGGGGGCCGACGCTGCCGGCCACCCTCCCGTCGACGCCGCGCGCTACCAGCCGTTCCCCGAGACGGCGGACCTGAAGATCAACCCCGGTTGCCTCGTGGAAGCCGGCCGTCGCCTCTACGCGGGGACCGACGGGCGCGGCCTCTGGCGTCTGTCCGCGGACGGCGCGCGCTTCGAGCCCTTGCGCCTGCCCCTGCCCTCGCCGCGAGTGACGGCCCTCGCGCCGGGCGAGGGTACGCTCTGGATCGGCACGGACGAAGGGCTGGCCCGCCTGCCCCTGAACGACGAGGACCCGTGAAGGACCGCGGCCCTCTCGTCCTGTCTTCCTTTGCCCTGGCGGCTCTCTTCGTGGCCTCCGAAGCGCGAGGTCAGGCCGGACTGCTCGTGCCCGCCAGTCGTGGCCGCCCCGACGCATCCGTACTGGCCCTGCGCGACATGGTGATCGACGTCGGGATCGCCCGGGGCTACGCCAGGGTGAACGTCCGCCAGATCTTCGAGAACAAGACCGGCACCCCCCAGGAAGGGACGTACCGGTTTCGCCTGCCGCCCTCGGGGGTGGTGGGCGACTTCGCGGTCTGGGACGACCTCCAGCGCATTCCGGGCGTGATCCTCGAGAAGCAGCGCGCGCGGGCCATCTACCGCGAGCTCACCAGCCAGCGCATCGACCCGGGCCTCCTGCAGCAGGGCGAGGAAGAGGCGGGCGTCTCCGGCCGGCCCTCCGGGGGCGCGGCGTTCTCGGTCCGGGTGGCGCCGATCCCCGCCTGGGCGACCAAGCGGGTCGAGCTGCAGTTCCAGCAGGAGGTGCCCTTCGTGCAGGGGCAGGGGGAGTTCCGCCTCGGCCTCGCTCCTCCCGACGGCGAGCCTCCGGTGGCGGGCGCCCTGACCGTCCACGTGAACCTGCTCGACGACTCGCTCGTCCCCGCCTCCGGCGGCTGGCCTTCCAACACCGAGGCGGGGCGCCAGATCGCGTACACCGGCGAGAACGTGCGCATGGATCGGGACGTCGTGGTCCGGTTGAGAGCCCGGGAGGGCGCGCCCCTCCTGCTCGCCGCCTTCCGAAACCCGGAGGGGATGCTGCCCGACGGGCTCGCCCTCGCCCCCTGGGAGCGGCCCTCCGAGATCCCGCCCGAGAAGGACGGCTTCTTCCTGCTCGAGGCCATGCCCCCCGCCGCCCCGACGAGCGCCGCTCGCGGCGAGTCCGCGGGAGCGCGGCCGGCCGTCTCCCTCGCGATCCTGTTCGACACCTCCCTCTCCCACCGCTGGTCGGGGCTCGAATCCGCCTACGCCCACCTCGGGAGCGTGCTCCGGTCGCTGGGGCCCCAGGACCGCTTCGCCCTCGTCCCCTTCGACCGCCGCCCCGCCGCCGGCGCCGCCCTGAAGCCGGCCACCCGCGACAATGTCGAGGCGGCCCTGGTCGCGCTGCGCGCCCGGCCGCTCGCCCCCGGCTCGGACGTGGTGGCGGCGCTCCGCGAGGGCCGGGGCCTGGCCGGGAGCGGGGGGCGGCTGCTGCTGCTCACGGATGGCCCGGGGGTCGCTTCGAAGGCGCTCCTCGAGGGGCGTGGCCCGCTGCCCCTCTTCACGGCCCTGAGCGGCGAGGAGACGCCCGAGGCGTACGGCACCGCATCGACCCAGCTCCTGCCGCCCGGCTCGGCCGAGATCGAGGAGGACCTGTTCTGGACGCGCGTGGTCGGCCCCCTCGACAAGGCCCCGGAGCGGCGAGCCACCGAGGCCCTGCCGTTCCGGGTCTCGGGGGGGGAGCCCCGGCTCCGCGACGTCTATCCGGTCATGGCGCAGCCCGTCGCGCCGGGGAGCCTGTCGGGATGGGTGGGCCGTTATGCCACGCCCCAGGCGAAGCTGCGCTTCGAGACGAGCTCGCCGCTCTTCAAGGACGGCCTGGCCTCTCTCGAGGCGGACCTCCCCGAGAAGGCGCTCGAGGCGCGCGACCTGCCGCGCCGGTGGGCGCGGGCACGCGTCGACCACCTCCTGCGGCGCATCGAGGCCGAGGGCGAGCGGCGCGACTGGGTGGACGAGGTGATCGCCCTCTCCAAGCGCTACAAGTTCGTCACGCCCTACACGGCGTTCCTGGCCGCGCCCCGCTCGCTGCTGCGGCCGCGGCGCATCCAGCCCGGCGACCCCGTCCTGCGCGTCGAGTGCGATCCGGGGACGACGAGGGCGGTGGCCCTCTTCCCCTTCGGGCTGCGCCTGCCCCTCGTGCGCCGGCCGAGGACGAACCTGTGGGAGGGCCGATTCCTCGTCCCCGAGGGCCTTCCCGACGGGCGGTACACCCTCCGCATCCTCCTGCGCGATGCCGGCGGCGCCACCGTTTCCGAGCCGAAGTCGTTCGTCCTCGACGGGCGCGCCCCCGCGATCACTCCCGAGCTGCCGGCCGCGGCTCGGGCGGGCGACTCGGTGCGGGTGGACGCGCGCGCGGACGAGGACGTGGTCCTGCTCTCGGCCCGCCTGGCGGACGGCGCGCCGGTGCCCCTGCGCTGGGACGACCGCCGCGGGCGCTCTGTCGGGGTGCTCGTCGTCCCTCCGTCGATGACGGGAGCCCAGGAGGTGTTCTTCGAGGCGGTGGACGCGGCCAAGAACCGCGGCTTCGCCCGCGCGCGCCTGGAGGTGCGGCCATGAGCCCCGTCCGAGGCGCGGTCCGCCGGCGCCTGCTGCCGATCGTCCTGCCCCTGGCCCTGCTCGGAATGGGGGCCGCGCCCTACGTGCCCTGGGAGGACCTGACGGGAACGGACGCGCTCTACGACCTCGCCACGCGCTTCGCCATCGTGGACGGCCACCGCGTCCACTACCCGACCCCGACCGGCGAGCTGGCGACCGCGCTCGCGCAGCGCGTGGACGCGGCGGCGCTGCGGCACCTGGCGGAGGCGCGCCGCGAGCTGGGCGACGTCCAGGGCGCGCTGGGCGCCATGGGCAGGTGGGCCGAGGCCGAAGGCCCCGAGGCCTGGGCGGACGCGGCCCGGTGGGCCGCGACCCAGGGCCGGATGGAGTTCGCCTTCCAGGCCGCGGCGCGGGCGCTTCCCGGTCTCGCGGTCGACGCGAGGCGAGCCCTGGCCGACGAGGAGGTACGCTGGGCCGACGCGCATCCGGAGGCGGCCGACCCCGTGACGGCGCGCCAGGACCGCGCCCGGCTCTTCCCCGAGGACGGCCGCGCGGTGGAGAGCTGGATCCGGGCCCTGGAGAAGGCGAGCCGCCTGGGGGAAGCGGATGAGGCGTTGGCGCGCGCCGGGGGACTGCCGTCCGCGCGGCGCCTGCTCCTCCGGTCGGACCTCCTGGCCGACCACGGCAACGACCGCCGAGCGTTCGAGGTGCTGGACGAGGCCCTCGAGGGTGGCGAGCCCTGGAGCGCGGAGCTGAAGCAGGCCTGGGCCGAGCGCGCGAGCAAAGGCGCCCCGGGCGCGCCCGAGGCCTGGCGGACGGCCCTCGAGCGGGCTTTCGATGCGCGGGCCCTCGTCCGGCTCGCCACCTGCTTCCAGGGGCAGGGGCGCGGGGAAGCCGCGGCGGACCTGCTGCGCCAGGTCGAGCGCCGCTACGAGCCGACCCTCGACCGCAAGGGCTGGCTTCTCGTCTCGCGCCTCCACGCCGAGATCGACGCGGTGCCCGAGGCCTTCCGCGCGCTCCTCGCCGCGGCCCACAAGGGAACGACGGACGAGCAGACGGGCGACCTCGCCGGCCTCGCGCGCCTCGCCCTGCGCGCGGGGGGCCGGGCCCTCGGGTGGGGGACCTACAACGACGAGCCCTACCGTTGGGTGGCGCGCCTCGACCAAACCCCGGGCTTCTGGACGGGCGGGGCCTCGTTCCTGCTGACCGGCCAGGACTGGAAGGAGGCCCTGGCCCAGCTCGAGTCGGAGTCGCTCCCCGAGCGGACCTTCGCCGCCGCGCGCGCGCTCACCGGCGAGCTCGCGCGCCGGGCTCCCTCGTATCCCGAGCTGCCCGCGCTCCGGGCCGCCGTGATGGCCCGCCACGTCGAGCGCGGTGAGGGCAGGGAGGCCCTGGCCCTGCTCCCCCTCGTCGAAGGCGGACCACCCGAGGCCGCGAACGAGGGCCGGCGCATCGCCCTCCTCGCGCTGCGGCAGGTGGAGGCGCCCGTCGCCGAGGAAGCGCGCCTCTACCGCGCGCGCCTCGCGGTGCTGGCGCCCGACGGCTCGCGGCCGGAGATGACCGCGCCCGCGCCCAGCTACCTCGAGGACCTCCCGGACACCGGCCGGGCCTGGAGGCGCACCCCCGACCCGCCCCGCGGCGAGCGCTACCCCGACGTTCTCGACGAGGCCATCGCGCACCTCGACCAGCGGGACCGCAGCCACCGCGCCCCCCTCGAGCTCCTCCTGGGCGAGATGGACCGCCTGCCCCAGGCGGACGGGCTCTGGGAGCACCTGGCCAACCGGCTCGACGTCTGGAACCTCGACGACGAGATGGGCCCCCGCTACGAGCGGGCCCTGGAGCGTTTCGGCGGGCCGAGCTGGTGGGCCAGGGCCGCCCGCTGGTACGCGGCGCGGACCCGCGCTCACGACCTCGAGCGACTGGCCACCGAGCTGGTCGCCCGCTTCCGCAGCTCGGGGATCTTCGAGCGCAGCCAGCCCGACGAAGCGGTTCGCCTCGCCATCCCCGACCAGCCCCGGGCGGGCGCCCGGGTGCGCCTCGTGACCTGGGCGGACTGGGTGCGCCTCAAGGCCCTGGAGCGCTTCCCCCACAGCCCGGAGGTCTTCCGCCAGGCCCGCGGCCGCCTCCTGCGCCGGAGCGACTGGGAGAAGGACCCCGCGGGCCTCGACCGCGGGCCGCTCCAGCGTCTGGTGGTCGACGGCGCGCTCCTCGACGAGCGCGCCTGGGCCCTGCTCTTCGCCGACCCCGAGCAGCGCGAGGCGTTCTTCGCCGCTTCCATGCGCGACGGCACCCTCGAGGGCAAGCTCGCCGGGTGGGAGGCCATGGCCGAGCGCACCCCGGTCGAGGACCGGCTGCTGTTCGAGGGCTGGAGCCGCCTCAGCCGGTTCGAGCGCGCGGCGGCCCCGGCGGGACGGCTCGCCGCCGTGTATCCGGGCGAGGGCACGACGGCGCGCCGCGTGCTCTCCCTCTACCGCTCCCTGGCCGGCCTCGATCCCGCGCAGGCCGCCCCCGCGGCCGCGCTCGTGGCGCGCACCGCCCCTGCCCTCGCCGATCCCGGGCCCCTCTGGACGGAGCTGGGCGAGCTGGAGCAGGAGCGCGGCCGGCCGGAGGCCGCGAAGTCCGCCTGGGCCCGCATCCCCGAGCGCGACCCGCGGAACGCCGAGCGTGTCTCCGACCTCGCCACCGTGCTCTGGGACTACGGGTACATGAAGGAAGCGCTCCTCGTGATCGAGGACGCGCGGAAGCGCCTCGCCCGGCCGCACCTCCTGGCCTTCGAGGCGGGCGTGCTGCGCGAAGAGCAGCGCGACCTCGAGGGGGCCGTCCGCGAGTACCTGGGCCAGGGCGCGGCCGACGGCGAGGACTGCTTCTGCTCGGCTTTCGAGCGCGACCAGCGCGCGCTGCGCCGGCTCGCCCAGCTCCTGGCCCGGGACCGGGTGCGCACGCAGGTCGAGGAGCGGATCGCGTCCCTCGCTCCGGGAGCGCGCTCCGACGAGCAGGCTCTGATCGCGCTCTTCCCCCTCGCGACGATCGAGATGCCGGACGCCACGTTCGACTTCACGGCCGACGACTGGATCGACGCCCTCGACCATCCCGGGGACCCGGCCGGCCGGGCCGGGCGCGCCGCCGACCGCGAGCGCTGGCGGCCCGAGGCGCGCATCGGCATCGAGCGCGTGGGCCGGGCCCTCCTGGCGCGGACCCTGGTCCTGCTCCCCAAGGCCACGGAAGCGGCCTTCCTCGACGCCATGGACCAGTGGAGCCGAGCCCTCCTCCAGCGCGAGCCCGCCCAGGAGGTCCCGCTCCGGAGCGCCCTCCTGGCCCGGCGGGCCGAGCTGGCTCCGAACGAGGAGGCGCGGATCGCGCAGGAGGTGGCCCGGGCCCGCTACCTTTTCGAGAACGGCCGGACGAGCGAGGCCGACGCGGTGTGGGCCGGCCTGGCCGGGCGGATCGAGGCGCTGCCCGAGGGCGCGCCGCGCATGCGCGCGGAAGCGGAGCGCGCGGCCTACCTCGAGCGCAGCCGCGGCGTGGAGGCGGCGGCCCGGGAGTGGGCGCGGCTGGGCGAGCGCTACCCCTGGAGCCTGGGCCTGCTCGAAGACCGCCTGGCCTTTCTGGAGCGGCACGGGCGGGGGGCGGACGGCCGGGCCCTCCTCGAAAACGTGATCACGCGCGCCGCGCCCGGCCACCGCGAGCCGCTCCTCGAGCGGCTGACCCGGGAGGCGCTCGCCGCCCAGGACCTCCCGATGGCGCGTCGAGCGGTGGAGCGCCTGCTCGAGGAGCCCCGGCTCGACGACGGCCAGCGGCTGGGGGCCCTGCACCTGCTCGCCCGTCTGTCCATCCGCCAGGACCCCTCGTTCGATCCCCTCCCCCTCGCGGCCGCCCACGCCGCGAAGCTCGCGGACCGCGAGCGCCAGGCCGACCTCTACATGCAGCTCGCCCGTGCGGCCGACGCCGAGCAGGCCGGAAAGACCGGGGTCACGCTCTGGATCGAGGGCCTCAACCGTCGCCTGGAGCGCGCGTGGCTGCGCGACGCCTGCCAAACCGCCCGGCGCGCCGGACAGGCCGACTCCTTCCGGGGCTTCTTCGAGAAGCAGCAGGCGCGGAGCCCGCGCGACGTGCGATGGGCGGTGGCGGTGCGCGAGGTGCGCCTGCAGTTCGGCGACCTGCCGGGCGCCGTCGAAGCGGCCCGGGCCGCGGTCGCGGTCCGGCCCGAGCGCGAGTCGCTGTGGCGCGAGGCCGCGGACCTGCTGGTCCGCGCCGACCGCCCGCGGGACGCGGCCGTGCTGCTGGAAGGCTGGGCGAAGCCGCGGCCCGCCGACGAGGAGGCGGCCCGGCGGCGCAGCGAGCTCCTGGCCCGCATCGGCGAGGGCGACAAGGCCCTCGCGGTCGAGCGGGGGGCCCTCGAGGCCTACGCGAAGGAGGCCCCGCTGGACGAAGCCCGGGAAGCCGAGCTCAAGGGCCGCCGCGGCCGGGCCGCGCGGCGGCTGCTCGAGTATGGCTACGCGCAGCAGGCCTGGTCGCTCGTGGCGCCCGCGGGAAGCCTCGCGCGGGTCGCGGAGAGCGGCCTCGGGGCGGGGGGCGAGGCGGAGCTGGCCCTGGCCAGCGGCTCCTTCGTGCGCCTGTTGCGCCACCGTGCGGCCGACGAGGAGTTCCGGACGGCCGCGGCCCGCGTCCTCGCCGAGCGCGGCCGGCTCGAAGAGCGCGAAGAAGCCCAGGCGTTCATCCTCGGCCAGGTATTTCCGCCGGCGGGCTCGGGCCTCGCGGGCGGCACTACCGCCCTCGCCCAGTGGTGGCCCTTCGCGCAGGAGGCGGGGATGGAGGCGCCCCTGCGCGTCGCGATCGCTCGCCGCCGGCTGGCCGCGAGCCCCGGTCCCTGGCTGCCCGAGCCGCCGGCCCGGTTCGTGGAAGCGGTGGGCGAAGCGGTCGTGGGCCCGGGCGACCCCGGGGCCGGGCCGGCGGTCGTGCTGCGCCCGCCCCCGCTCGAAGCGCTCTGGGTCCGCGACCTCGTGCGCCGGGACGACGACGCCTCTCTCTGGTCGTTCCTCGAGGCGCGATGGCTGGGCCTGCTGGGCCAGGTGCGTGCCGACACGCCCCTCGGCCGCGATCCCCAGCGCCTGGGCTGGGCCGCGTGGCTCGACGACCCGGCCGCCCTCGCCCTCTGGGCCCGCGGAGCCGCCCTCTCGCCCGCGCACGCGGCCCTGGTCGCTCCGGCCTTCGGCGACCGGCGGCGCTGGGACCGACTGTGGGCGTTGGCCGCCCGCAACTGGGAGGTCGGGCCGCTGGTCGCCCTCCTGCCAGAGGAGGCGCGCGTGGTCTGGTTCCGGCAGTGGCAGCAGCCCTCGCCCCTCGACGCCGACCCCGTGAGGCGGGCGCGGGGCCAGGCCGTCGAGCGCGCCTCCCTCGCGGTCGGCCGCCTGGTCGCGGGCGCCCCCGGAGCCGCGGCCGATCCCACGATCGTGAAGCTGCGGGGGCCGCGCACCGTGGGCGAGGTCCTCGGCTCGGACGAGACCTGGACCTGGCAGGAGTTCACGCCCCGGCGCAGCGCGGCCGGAGCGAGCGCCGAGACCGGGGACGACGCCTTCGTCGGCCAGCGCGCCGACGCGCTGCGCGTGCCCGGCGCCCTCTGGGGCGAGCGGCCGGGGCCGGCCTGGTACGTCCTGGAGACCCTGGCCCGCCTGCGCGACGGCGACGCGGAGTCCGCGCTCGTGCCCCTGGAAGCCCCCGACCGGGGGCGCGAGGGTGAGCGCACGCGGCTGGGGGTGCGGTTGGCCGAGGCCACCGGCCGGGAAGCCCTCGCCCTCGAGCTGGCCGAAGGCCTCACCGACGCTCCCGGCCTCGCGCAGCGTCTTGCCCTCCTCGGGCGCACTCCTCGCAAGGAGCAGGCGGCATTCCTCTTCCGCGACGAGGTCCGGCGGCAGCAGGAGCAGCTCAACGAGGCCGGCTATCGCGCGCTCCGCCGGATCGCCGAGGACGACGGCCTGCCCTCGCCCGCGGAGGTGATGGACCCCGACCGCGCCCTCGCCGGCGGCCTCCTGGCCTACCTGTACGACCGCGAGGGCTGGGCCGTGGGGCGGCGCTTCCACGCGCGCGACGCCGTGGACTTCCGCTCCGCTCTCGGCGCGCGGTGGCGGGAGCGCGAGAGCGCGCTCGCGGCCGAGGAGGTGCGCTTCTGGCTCGTCGAGCTCTGGGCGAGCCAGGCGGCCGCGCTGCCGGAGCGCGGCCTCCGGAAGCTCGGTGGGATCTGGCCCCACGCCGGGGCCTGGCTGGCCCGCCTCCGTCCCCGCGACCGCAGGTCGGGCCTCGACGCGCTCACCGCCCTGCCGGACGCCGCGAAGCTCGACGCCCTCCTCGCCCGCGACCCCGAGCCCACGAGCGACACCGTCCGGCTCCTGCGCGTGCGCGTGCACCTGATGCGCGGCGAGGCCGACGCGGCGGCTCGGCTGCTCGACCAGCGGCTGGCGGAGCTGGTCGCTCGCGGGGCCATCGTCTACGAGCCCGTCCCCGCCGCGGCTCGGACGACCGACGAGGAGGGCCTCGCCGAGGCGACGGAAGCGGAGCCGGTGGAGAAGGACGCGCTCGCCTCGACCCTCGGGGCTTGGCTCGCGCCTTTCCGCGAAGCGAAGCGGGCGGAGATCGCCGAGGGTCGCCTCCGCGACGCGCTCGCCAGGAAGCGCGAGGCCGGCCCGCTCTCCGCGGCCGCCTGGGGACTGGCCTTCGAGCTGGCCGAGGGCCCCGAGGCACGCGCCGGGCTGGCGGCCGAACTGGAGCAGGCCTGGCGGCGGGGCGACTGGTCGCCGGAGAGCCTCGGTCCTCTCGTGGAGGCTCTCGCCCGGTCCGCCCCGACCGAGGTCCCCCCCTGGATCGTGCGATGGGCCACGCCCTGGTCGTTCGACGCCGTGGCCCGCCGTGCGAGGGTGCTGGCGCGGCTCAAGGACAACGCGGGGGCCGCGCGCGCCCTGGCCGCTGGACGCAGCCGCGGCCTCTGGAAGTCGGCCGAGGAGGTCAAGGCGTTCGACCTGTGGCGGGGTGTCGCGCCCGTCGAAGGGGCTCCGGCCCTCGGTACGACGCCGGGGGCCCGGAGCGCACCCGCGTCCTGGGTGGCCGCCCGCGCGTTCTGGACGAAGAAGGCCGGCGAGGTGGGAACCGATCTGGCCGTTCACCTCCGCGCGCACCCCTTCGACCTGCTGGCCGCGCGCGCCGCTCTGCGCACCGCCGGCCCCGGGGACTCGGAAGCCCTGAGCCTGGCTGCCCGGGTGCTCCAGCAGCCGGCGATGGAATCGCTCGGGGAGACCGAGAGCGACCAGGCGCTCCTGCGTCTCCGGAGCGCGCGTGGCCGGCTGGCGTCTTCCGCTCGGGCCGCGTCGACCGCCCTCGGCCCGGCCGACCCGGGAAGCCTGGCGCGCGACCTGCGCCGGCGCCGCATCCCCTCGGCCGAGATCCAGGGCGTGCTCGCGGACCTGGCCCGCCTGGCCGTCCGCACCGGCCAGCGCGCCGAGGCCGCGGTGGCCGCCCTGGAGGACGTGAGGCGCGAGGACGCGGCAAGGCTCCGGGCCGAGCTGCGTGAGCTCGAGAAGCCCGCAGGTCCACCCGCGCCCTATCGCCTCGAGGCCGGCCGGCCCGCTCCGTACCGACCCCGGGATCTCGACTGGTCCGTGGTCGCGGCCGCGCTCGCGGCAAGGGGTGCGCAGTGAAGAGAATCGCGGCCGTGATCACCAGCTCGTTGTTCGTCTCGCTCGGGGCCCACGCCGCCGACACGGGGCTGCCGCTGCCGCCCGCCCCGGTGCGGGTCGTGGTCCCGGATGTGGCCGCTTTCGACACGGCCCTCACGGGTGCCTACCGCCGCGCCCTCCTCGGCCAGCCCGAGGCGGGCGATCCGCTCGTGGCCGCATGGCGCCAGTCCCCCGTAGGCAGCAAGCTCGAAGCGCAGTGGGGCCAACTCTCGCGTGACCTGCCCTGGACCTGGGAGCAGGTCCTGGCCCTGAAGCCGCGCCGGCTCGGCCTGGCGCTCCTCTCCGCGGGCTCGCTGGAGGCGGTGATGGTGATCGACACTCCGCTCGCTCTTCTCCCGGCCTCGCTCCCGAAGGGGACGCCGAAAGCGCACGGGGGCGTGGCCTACGCGCTCGTGGCCCGCGGCGCGGGGGACGGCGAGTCGGGGGACCGCCGCCCCGGCCTCGCCTGGGCGCGCCACGGCGGCAAGCTCTTCCTCGCCACCAGCGAACGCGCCCTGCACCTCGCCCTCGACGAGGCCCTGGCCGCGCGCGGCATCACGGAGATCCTGCCGGGGCTCGCGAGCCTCGATCTGGACCTGGCCGCCCTGCGCCAGGACCGCTACTTCCGCCGCGAGTTTCCCTGGCCACCCGGCCCCGGGGACGGCCGGGTGCGGGCGGCCCTGCGCGTCGAGGGTGGTCGGCTCGTGGAGCTGCGCGAAGGGACCGGCGAGGCGGGCCCTCCGGCCTTCGCGTTCGACGCCGAAGGCGCTCTCGCCGCGGCCTGGGAGTGGGACGGCGCGCTCCTCTGGCCGGCCCTGCGCTCGGGCTTGCTGGAGCCGATCCCCTCGCCCCTCGAGCGGCCCGTTCCCCTCCTCCGCCCGCTGCCGAGCGCCGCCCGCGACACCGCGGAGGACCGCTACCTCGTCCACCTCGACAAGCCGCCGGCGGGCCCCGACGTGCCATGGGAGGAGGGCGACCTCGCCACCTGGCGGGCGCTCCTCGCGAAGCGTCCGGCCGAGGGCTGGGGCTACCGGCTCGGGAAGGACGGCGAGCGAGCGCTCGTTTTCGCCTGGCCCGCGTCGGCCACGGCGGAGCTCGAGACCGCCTGCCGCGCGACGGTGGAGCGCCGGAGCGGGCCCGTGAGCATCGTGTCGGCAGGCGACGCGCGGGAGCTCCGCGCGGGCCCTGGCCTGCCCGTCCTGGCCCTGCGGCGCACCGGCGAATTCGTGTGGATTGGCTCCTCGGCCCGCGCTCTGGCCGACGCCGCGGCCCCGCGCCCTTCGGCCGAGATCGTGCGCTGGGCGCGCCTCGACCTGCGGGCCGTGCGCAAGGAAGGCGATCGCTGGGTGCGCGCGGAAGGGCCGGCGGCGCCGGAGCGCGTGCGGCCGTTCTCCGATCGCGTCCTGGGCCTGCTCGGATGGATGCCCGCCACGAACGCGCTCGCCCTGGAGCGCAGGCCGACCGCGGCCGGCTGGTCCGAGCGCCTCGTGTTCGGGATCGAGTAGGCCTCGGAGGAGCCGATCCCCCGATGCGCCCGATACTCCCACTGCTGGCGGTGCTCGCCCTGCCGCGGGGCCTCCCCGCGGAGGAGCCCGTCCTCTGGACGCTTGAGAACGGCGCCGTGCGGGCGCGGCCCGGTGCCGAGCCCGGACCCCTGGCCGTGGGCTCGCTGCTCAAGCCCTTCGTGGCGAAGGCGTGGGCTCGCGCCCACCCCGGGGTCCAACCTCCGGTCGAGCGCTGCGAGCGCGCTTCCGGCTGCTGGAGGCCTGCCGGCCACGGAAGCGCCGGCCTGACCCGCGCCCTCGCCGTCTCCTGCAACGCGTACTTCAAGAAGATGGCGGGCGAGACCCCGACCGCGGTCCTGGAGTCGACCCTCCGGGCCGAGGGCTTCTCCGTGCCGAGCTCCCTCACGCGGGAAGCGGCCATCGGCCTCGGTTCGGAGGACGGCGCCGTGGCCGCGAGGCCGGAAGCGCTCCTGCGCGCCTACGCGCGCCTGGTGACCACTCCGTGGCCCGAGGGCGAAGACGTGCGACGGGCCGTTCTCGCCGGCCTGCGCGACGGCGCCGCGCGCGGCACCGCGAGCGGCCTCGGCCGGCGCGGCTTCTGGGCCAAGACCGGGACGGTCCCCGCCCTCGACGGACGTCCGCTGGCGACTTCGGGCTGGGCGGTGGCGGTGGACGACTCCGGCTGGGCGGTCCTCGCCCTGCTCCGCAACGGCACGGGCCGCGCGGCCGCCGCGGCCCTGGCGGGCCCGCTCGCGCGACTGCGCCCCGGACCCGCGCCTGCCGCCGCCCGGTCGGGGCCGGCTCCTGCGCTTGCGCTCGCGGTCGAGCCGCGCGACCCGGCGGACGCGCGGGTTCGAATCGGGCTGCTCGACGCGCTCGGTCCGCGGACGGTCATCGCGCGGAACCTCGCGGCCGCGCCGGCCGGCTCGTCCCGCGGCTTCGTGGGCCCGCAGGCCAGCCTCCTCCTCCGCGCGGGCGACCGCCTCGAAGAGTCGCGGTGGGAGCTGGCCCTTCCCGGCCGCCGCTTCCTGCGGCGGGTGGCCGGGACCCTCGCGGTCGAACCGGGCCCCGCGGGCACCCTTCGCCTGCGCGCGGAGCTGCGGCCGGAGGAATACGTGGCCGGCGTGCTCGCGGCCGAGCTGCCGGAGGGCGACCGGGAAAGGCGCGTGGCCCTGGGCGCGGCCATCCTGCGCTTCCTGCTCGACGGCCCCCGCCACGGCACCTACGACGTCTGCGATCAGACACACTGCGCCTGGTTCGTGGGCCGCGGGCCCCGCGTCCTCTGGCCCGGCCCGCGCACGCCGGTCCTGCTCGCCCGCGGGCTGGGCGGCGAGGAGGAAGACCTGGTCCTCGACGGAGCCACCTGGGCGAGGATTCGGGCCGAAGAAAAGCGGGACGGCCCGCGATTCTTCACCGCGCACTGCGGCGGTGACCCGCTCTCGGCGCATTTCGTGTGGGGCAACGGGGACCGCCGCGTGTCTCGGTGCGACCGCCACGGTCCCGCCGACTCGAAGCCGTGGTCGCGGCGGTGGAGCGATCCCGACCTCGCCCGCGCCTTCGAGGCGCCGGTCGCGCGCCTCGAGCTGACCACCGTCGACGGCGTCTGGAGCCTGCGCGTGGGCACCGCTCGCGGGGACCGCGCCCTGCGCTACGACGAGGCCCACCGGCGGCTGGCGGCCGTCCTCGGGTGGGACGCATTGCCCAGCCCCCCCAGCCGCATCTTCCGGACCGCCGGGGGTTTCCGGGCAGAGGGCGTCGGGCGCGGCCATCGCGTGGGCCTCTGCCTCGGGGATTGAGGGAGGCAAGACGGCCGAGCGTATACTCCCCGGCGAGGAGAGCTGCATGGGCTTCGCCACCGACTGCATCCACGCCGGGCAGGAGCCGGATCCCACCACCGGCGCCGTGAGCGTGCCGATCTACCAGACCTCGACCTACGTGCAGGAAGGGATCGGCCAGCACAAGGGCTACGAGTACGCGCGCACCCACAACCTGACCCGCCGCTCCCTGGAGCGCAACCTCGCGGCCCTCGAGGGGGGCGCCGACGCCTATTGCTACGCCTCCGGGATGGCCGCGACCCAGGCGGTGCTGACCCTGGTGAAGGCGGGCGAGCGGGTCGTGGTCTCGGACAACGTCTACGGCGGCACCCACCGATTCTTCACCAAGGTGCTGGCCCGCTACGGGGTGCAGTTCGCGTTCCTGGAGGCGAGCGACCCCGCCGCCTTCGACCGCGCGGCCGGCGAGTTCCGGATGCTCTGGATCGAGACCCCCACCAACCCGCTCATGAAGGTCTGCGACATCGCGGCCCTGGCCGAGGTCGCGCACCGGCGGGACGCCCTCCTCGTGGTGGACAACACGTTCCTGAGCCCGTTCTTCCAGCGCCCCCTCGCCCTGGGCGCCGACGTGGTGGTGCACTCCACCACCAAGTTCCTGAACGGCCACTCCGACAGCGTGGGGGGAGTGGCGGTGGTCAAGGACCAGAAGCTCGCCGAGTGGCTCCGCTACGTCCAGAACGCGGCGGGGGCCATCCTCTCCCCCTTCGACTCCTGGCTCGTCCTGCGCGGAACCAAGACCCTGGCCCTGCGCATGCCGCGCCACGAGGAGAACGGCCGGGTGGTCGCCCGCTTCCTGCGCGAGCACCCGAAGGTCCGCAGGGTCTACTGGCCCGGCTTCCCGGATCACCCCGGCCACGAGGTCCACCGGCGCCAGGCCACGGGCTTCGGCTCCATGATCTCCTTCGACCTGGGGAGCCTGGAGGCCGCGCAGCGCCTGCTCAGGACGGTGCGGCTCTGCTCGCTCG
>WNGL01000435.1_pt1 | contig 48906 bp, 55 predicted proteins | sample 5400591 | NCBI WGS metagenome assembly WNGL01 (sample SAMN13153377, study PRJNA577476) | soil metagenome | isolation source: 80 cm soil or saprolite under Garry oak tree replicate 1 | place: USA:California | collected 2016-06-15 | reverse complement strand
GTCCCGCCGTGGCGCTCCACGACTCGCCGCGCGATGGCCAGGCCCAGGCCGCTGCCGGCATCGCTGCGCTGAAACCGCTCGAAGAGCCGCGGGAGGCGCTCTTCTTCGATGCCAGGGCCGTCGTCGGCGACCGCGATCTGAGGCCCGACCGCACCCCGATCCACCCGCAACCTCACCTGTGCGCCCCGCGGGCTCACCCGGACCGCGTTGTCGACGAGGTTGGCCACCGCCTCCCGGAGCAGGTCCTTGTCGGCGTTGATGCGCGAGTGCGCGCCCACCTCGGTGACAAAGCCGACGCCCGATGTGGCCGCCTGCGCGGTGTACGCGCGCACGACGTCCGCGGTGAGCTCGGCCAGGTCGACCAGCTCGCGGCGAAGCGGCACATCCTCGTCCGCGTGGGCCAGCGAACGGAGGCGGCCCAGCATCCGCTTCATGCGCTCGGCCTCCGCCACGCTGTCAGCGATCGCCTCTCCCACCCGGCCGCTGCGCTGCGCGCGGCGGAGGATGGCGAGGTTGGTCATGATGGTCGCCAGCGGAGTTGCCACCTGGTGCGAAACGTCGGTCAGGAAGCGCCGCTGGGCGGCCAGGACGCCCGCGATTTGCGCGTTCGCCCTGCTTTGCGCCTCGATCGCGCGATTCATGCGGTAGATCATCGGCAGCACGACCAGGGGCAGCGGCGCGGCGACAGGGGCCTCGACCGCCAGCACCGCGATGCTCACCGCGCACGCCCCCAACGTCAGCGAAGCAGGCCACGTCGCCAGGGCGGCCTGCTTGAGCACATCGAGATACGGCTGGCCACTGTGCAGGGCGGCAGGAAGCACCGCGACGCACAGGTTGACCGACAGGTACAGGAACGCCGCAGCTGACGCCCGCAGCGCTTGGGTCGGCTCGACTTCTTGCCCCACCGGCCCCACGAGGGCCGCCAGCGCCGCGGCCGAGAGCGTGTTGCCTGAGTTGAGCGCGGTCTCGGCCCAGCTCCGGCCCACGATGCGGTTGCCGGCGAGCACGCTGAGGCCGACCGTGGCGGGCCCGATCCCTGGGGGCAGGAGAAGGGCCGCGACCAGGCACGGCAGCGCCCCCAGGTTCACCTTTTGCTCGGGGCCGATCTTTACTGGAAACCGCTCCGCAAGCACCACCCCTAGCAGGCAGGCGGGAACGAGTGGCCAGCGCCACGGCTGCGCCGGGATGAAGCCTCCCATGGCTGCGAGCGCAGCCAGCATGACCCCGGCCGCGGGCACAGCGATCACGACCGCCTTCAGCGGCCTCGAAAAGGTCGTGAAGGCCGGGGCTGTCGCCTTCAGCTGACTGGAACGTCCAGGTGGAGCGTGACCAGCTCGCTTCCGTCCTTTTGGGCGGTGACCCGGTAGCGGTTGTCCGACGAGACTACGTGCGAGTGCGCAGGCACGTGGACGTAGACAGTGATCAAGGTGCCACCCTTTCCGTCGGGCTCGGCTTTCGCGTCGTCGGTGATCTGGTTCTTTAGGTGCTTGGCGTAGGGAGGTAGGTAAACCTGGTTGTTGACCACCAGGATGTGCCCGCCTGGGGTGACCACCTGGATCGGCGGGTCAGTCACGCACCACGCCATGTTCGCCGACGCCCCCCCGCCACCCGCGAACAGCATCGCCCCCGCCAGCGCCGCTCCGACCACCACGCTCCTCGCTTGCATCTTCTCCGCTCCTACGCCGGGCTGAACCGATAACCAAGACCGCGAACCGTATGGATCAGCCTCGAGCCTCCATCCTGCTCGAGCTTCTGTCGAATCCGAGAGACATGAACCTCGAGCGAGTTCGACTCGGGGCCTGTCGTGACCGCCCAGACCGCCTCCGCCAGCTGCGCGTAGGTGACGAGCTGGCCGCTGCTGCGCATCAGAGCCGCCAGGATGCGGAACTCGATCCCGGTCAGGGTCAGCTGCCGCTCGCCGCGCCTTGCCCTTCCCTCGCTGAGGTCGACGACCACGTCGCCGGAGGTGAGCTTCGAGCCGCCCTTGCCGCGATGCCGCCGGATCACGGCCTCGACGCGCGCCATGAGCTCTTCGAGGGCGAATGGCTTGGTGACGTAGTCGTCCGCGCCCATCTTCAGGCCCGCGATCCGGTCGCTGACCGACGAGCGGGCGCTGATTCCCACGAGAGCGGCGTCCGTCTCCGCGCGAAAGGCTTCGAAGAGCTCAGGACCTTCGTTGTCGGGGAGCATCAGGTCGAGCAGTACCACGTCCGGATTCCACTGCCGGACGAGGTCGAGCCCGCGGCCGGCCGACTCAACCGCCCGGACGGTGTAGCCTTCCTCTCCCAGCCCGGTGGCGACTGCCCGCGCCAGGCGCCGGTCGTCTTCCACCACGGCGATTTTCCACTTGATGGTCATGCCTACGGAATTCTCCCATGGAACTTGCGAAGTTCATGGCCCTACGCCGTAACCGCTGAATTTCGGTCAGCGTTCGTAACGAGCGTGAGCGGAACGTGATGATGGGGCCGCCGGCCTTCGTTCGCCGGCTGGCTGTGGCCGCCGCGGTCATCGCTGCCCTGCTCGCGCCAAGTGCGGCGACGCTGTGGATCTGGACTCCGGACGCTGCGGACGTGCAGGAGCGCGTCAATGCGCGCACCGACTCCTACGGCATCCCCCTGCTAGGGGAGAACGACGTGCCACAGCTGCTGGCTGACGCGGTCGTGGCCGTCGAAGACGAGCATTTCTATTCCCACCACGGCATCGACTCGATCGGCCTGGGGAGGGCTTTCCTCTACGACGTGGTCAACGTCTGCCTCTGCCAGGGCGGCTCGACGATCACAGAGCAGCTGGCCAAGGACGTTTACCTCGGCGGCTCCGACCGCGGCTACAACAAGCTGGCGAGCCTGGCCCTAGCCCTGAAGATCGAGCGCTTGCTCACCAAACGCCAGATCATGGCCGACTACCTGAGCGAGATCACGACCGGTCTCGGGCGATACGGCGTAACGGCCGCCGCATGCGCCTATTTCCGCGCTCCCCTGCAAGGCCTGACGCTGGGCCAGTACGCCGTGCTCGCGGGGGTGACGCAGGCGCCGTCGCTTTACGACCCAACAGTCAACCCGGAAGCCGCGGCGGCGCGCCGCTCGCAGGTGCTGGCGGCGATGGTGTCCGAGCGCCTCATCACCGCCGAGCAAGCGCGGACCGCCGAGGCTGAGCCGGTGCTGGACAGGGGACCCGGCCGCCCGGGCTGCTAGCAGCCTTTAGCCGAGCCAGGCCATCGGCGAGGTCGCATCGAAACCGTTGTTGGTCGTCAGCTGAACCGGCTTGACCGGCGGCACGGGCGGGGGCGGCGACGGACTGGGTAGCGGCCCGTTGTGCGGACCGCCAGGGATCGGGCTGGGTGGAGGCCCGGGGGGCGGCGGCACGTATGCGGCCTTGGGCAGCCACCACAGCTGGAACGGGCCGTCCGCGGCGCCCGGCGCGAGGTAAGCGATGCCCGATCCGTCGGGGGCCCATGTTGGCTGGGCGACTAGCTGGCTCGTGACGATGTTTCGGCGACCGCCCAGGCTGGAACCGTTCCAAGTCGCGATCGTGAGATTCGAAACCTGCTTCTCGTACGTGCACACCATCGCGATCTGCGTCCCATCAGCGGAAAGAGATGGCGTGCGGCAGTCCTCCCCGGGGTCGGTGAGCGCTCGTCCGTACGTGCCCGCACGGCTGGTGAACCAAAGCTGTCCTACAAGCTTCGTGTCGGGCCCGTAACTGTATTTGGTGTAGATGACACCGCCGGAAACGGGGAGCGGTTGCTGATCGCCGCCTGAGTAGTAACCGCCATCCGTCCAGGCGCGGGCCTGCCGAATGGTGCCGCCGAATGGCATCGCGTAGACGGCTGGGCTGACGTCGTAGCAGCCATCGCATTTCAATCCGTCGTAGGTCATCCAGAGCGTTTGTCCGTCCGGGCTCAATCGCGGGTAGAAAGACCAGTGGTTCAAGCTGGGATCGCTTATCCCGTAGCGCGATTGGTTGTTCGTCACCTGCCGCTGGGGAGTACCGAAGAGGTTCAGCACGAACACGTCCGACCAGTAGGCGCCGTTTTTGATCGCGATCAGGCTGCTGCCGTTTGGAGACAGCGAGGGTTGGCTCCAACCAGCCTCAGGGGTTAGCTGGTGAAAGCGACCCGCGCTCAGGCTGTAAATGGCGCCCGCCTGCGTGAGATACAGCGTGCCCGGCAGCACAAAGGCCTGCGGCCTCGGAGTCGATGCGGTTGGTTTTTGGGCCGGCACCGCGACCTTGGATTGGCGGGAGCCGAGATAGATGTATGTCGACATGCCGACAAAGATCATCGCCACTGCAAGCCCGAACGCAAGCAGGAAGCGCGGGATCAAGGGAAATACTGGTGAACGAGCGGCAGGATCAGTCCCCAGTTCGCGGTGAGATAGGTCTCCGAGCACCCGCATCCGTGCGTGTATGGGTTGGCCAGGATGATCTGGTTGATTGCGTCCGGATTGTCGAAGCTTGCTGCCAGCGGCAGGAGCTGCGCGACTTTGGAAAGGGGCATGCTCGTCTTCAACTCGCCGCCCAACGCGTGAGATATTGCAGGAAGATCCTCAGGTGAAAGCTGTTTAGCCTTCTGACGGATCGCAATCAAAACCTGTTGCTGGCGCTGCGACCGGCCTATGTCGCTCTGCAGGTCCCCATGCCGCGACCGAACGTATTGCATCGCGTGGACGCCGTCCAGATGTTGCGGACCGCCCAGCACCGCGACACGCTCGTAGTCATACGGCCAGCTGCCGTAAATATCCGCTGGATAGTAGTCGTCGAGAACCGGATTACTTGTAACCACGTTAATGCCGCCGATCGCGTCGATCAGCTTGACGAGGCCAAGCAAGCCGATCCAGATGTACTCGTCGACATGGACGTTGAAGTCCTGCTCGACCGTGGCCACAGCGGCGCCCGGCCCTCCATACGAGTAGGCGCCGTCGATCTTTGCGGAGCCACCCGTGGACAGGTGAACGTAGAGGTCGCGTGGAATTGAAAGCATCGTGACCTGCTTGGTCGACGGCACCACCCTGACCAGGATCATCGACTGGGTCAGGACATGGTCGGCGCTGAATTTCGAATCATCATCCGAGCCCAACAGCAGAACCGTGAAAGCGCCGCTGATCGGCGCCGCGGACGCGGATGGCGAACCTGATGGCGATGGGGAGAGCGTGCTTGGCGGCGGTGTGACATGGATCACCTGCCCAGTCGATTCGATCGCGAGCTGCGCTGCTGGGATGAAATAGGCAAGGCCGCCCGCCCCTGCCGACATCAAGATGGCAAGAATGACGAGAGAGCTTGTGCGAAGAGGGCTAAGCCGCCGGCGTGATGCTCTGAGGCGGTGCCCCGGTCGAGAGCCGAAAGGCACGGGAGATGATTCTAAACCTTGGCGCGGTATGCCTTTGTAAGCGGGTTGTTAATGCTCCTGAAGGACCGGCGACCTATCGATGCGTCGCAAGTTCGACCGCCTTGACCACCAAGAGGACGATCGAGACCACGAGATAGCCGCTCAGCGCGCCGATCGCGACCTTGCGGCCCAAAGACCAGGCCGGTCTTTCCAGCAGGGCGAGAGCAGGCATGCGCCAGTTCTCCCGCTCGGCCCTCGAGACCTCGGGCAACGGGAGCATGTTGCGGGCGCTGAGCCACGACCTGATGCCGCCGGCCAACAGCGCGAGCGCCGCGACCGAGCCTAAAACCACCAGGAGAGTCGTGACGTCGACGCTCGGAAACACAGTGGAGATGACGAGAATCAAAGACAGCACGAGCATCGCGCCGACGATCGCGCCGCCGACCGCATTGAGCCACGGTCGGTTGACCCATGGTCCAAGCACCGCCCGGTCGTTGCAAAGAAGGACGGCGAAGACGGTCGCGCTAGGCAGCATGATGCCCGCAAGCGCCTGCACCGCGGTGGTGATGAGCCCGAGCGGAGCATGAGGAATGAGCACGATCGCAGCGGCGACGACGACCATCCCGGAGTAAGAGGCGTAAAACAGCTTGGCTTCGCGAATGCCTCGATGGAGGGAGTGCCTCAAGCCGAACATGTCACCGAACGCATATGAAGTCGCGAGCGTGACCGCCGAGGCACCGACGATCGACGCATCGAAGAGCAAGACTGCGAATATCGCTCCGGCCGCCGGCGAGATGTATCGGTGCAGGCCTTGCGCGACGTGAAGCCCGTCCTGGTAGTGACCAAACTCCGGAGTGCCGCTGAAGGCCGAAGCCGTGGCCATCATGATCGCGGCGGCTCCAATGACCACGACGAATGCGCCGATCACCGTGTCGGCCTTTTCGTATTCGAGCCACCGCGGGGTGATTCGCTTGTCGATCACGTTGGACTGCTGAAAGAAAAGCTGCCACGGCGCGACGGTGGTGCCCACCACCGCGACGATCAACAACGCCGAGTTGGAGGTGAGGCCCCCATTCACGCCCGGGACGAGGAATCCAGTCAATGTCGCACCGGGGTCGGGATGGCTCAGCACGGCCAGTGGCAGGACGAGCAGGCTTGCGAACAGGAAGACGAACATCGCCCTCTCCCAGCGCCGAAAGTTGCCGCTCACGGTGATGCCGATCAGCAGGAGCGCCCCGACCGGCACGACGATAGCCGGCTTCAACCCGAAGTACTCGCCCGCGAGGCTGATGCCCATGAACTCGGTGCTGATCGTCAGGAAGTTGAGGAGGAAGATGCCGGCGACGGAAAACCAACCCCAGAAACGACCGAACCGCTCACTGATCAACCTCGCGTAACCGACGCCCGTCACAGCGCCGAGCCGCACGACCATCTCCTGGTTGACGATCAGGACGGGGATGAGCAGGAGCAGCGTCCAAAGCAGCGTGTAGCCGAAATCCTGGCCCGCCTGCGCGTAGGTCGAGACTCCGCCTGCATCGTTGTCGCCGACCATGACGATGAGCCCAGGGCCGACGATGGCCAGCAGCGTGAGGATCCGGCGGCGCCACGTTCGCCGAGGCGCGACGTCGCTGAGCCGGATGGTGCCGAACGCGCCGTGGATGTCGCCGCGGTGCATCTCGTCGAGCACGGCTGACGTTGGCTTCAAGCGCGAGTCCTTGTGATTTGGCTCGCGCTCGCTCATCTTGGTCTATACGCCGGTGCTTGCCTCGACACGCGCGCGCCACTCCTCGGGCACGAGCGCTTCGATGACATCGTCTGACGAGATGGCGCCGATCAGGTTTTCGGCGGAGTCGGTGACCGCAAGGGCGGTCAGGTTGTAGTCGGCCATCACCAGGGTGACGTCGGCGAAGTCGGCGTTGCCGTGGACGAAACAGTTGGTCAGCTGGAGCTCGTCGACCCTCGCGGAGTGGTCGGCTTTCAGCAGGTCAGCGACTCCGACGCTGCCCACGTACCTCCCCTCCTGCTCGGTGACGAACACGGTGTGGAGCAGCTGGTGGGGAGTCTTGTCGTCAATGCGCACGGCCTCGAGCGCCATGTCCACGGTGGCTCCGCGAATGACCCACACGTAGTCCGGGCTCATCATTCCGCCGGCGGTGGTCGGGTGGTACTGGAGGAGCTTGCGCAGCTTGTGCTGCTGGCTCGCCGACATCATGTCGAACACCGGCTTGCGCCTCTCCTGATCGAGCTCGCTCAGCAGGTCGGCGGCATCGTCGGGCGCCATGCGCTCGAGGATCTGGGCGGCGTCTTCGTTCGACTTGGACTTGATGAACTCGACCTGATGCTCCGGGTCGAGCTCTTCGAAGATGTCGGCGGTCAACGCGGGATCGCTCTCGACCGCTTCGATGATCTCCTGTCCTTCGTCGTGCGAAGCGCCTTCCACGATGTCGGCGATCTGTGCGGGATGCAGCCGGCGCAGCCGCTGCAGCGGCATGAGCAGCTTGGCCGTCGGCACATGTCCGACGAAGGGCTGTACGTCCTTCCAATCGAGGATCACGTGTCGCCGGAGATCGGGCCTCCCTCGCCGAGGCACCAGCCGCCGGAGCATCGCCTGCGGACTGCGGTCGATGCCGGCGAGAAACCAGCCGTCTTCACTCGGCGCGAGCACGAGGTCGTGGGCCTGGACGATCCGCCCTTTGGCCACGTCGACGAGGTGCCGGCCGAGCACGTCGGCGGCGAGCAGCACCTCACCGGGACGTCGCTGGAAAGCCTCGGTGCGAAGAGTGTGCGTGTTGAGACGCACGCCGCCGGGCTCGAGGCGCTCGATGAGGTCTTTGCCGACGAACATGTCCTGCGCGCCGACGCGCACCTTGAGTCCCTTGACGGGCGGATAGGCACCGTCGGCCAGCTTGACGATGAAGTCCTCGACGCGGCCGACCTCCGTGCCCGCCGGGTTGAGGACGGGGCTCCGCAACAGCTGCGTGAGCATCAATCGTCGTTTCTCGTGGTGGTGCCTTGGGTGATCCATGCTCGCGTCCTGCCTGCCGTCACTCATCGTTTCTCCCCTTGTCCCCTTGACTTGCCCCATTATGCCGCCGCTCTTCGAGGGCCTCACGCGTCTCCGGCACCAGCCAGATGAGAAGCGCCAGAGCGGCCACGTACTGGATCCACCACCAACCCGTGACCATGGCGAGGGCCAGCCCGGCGAGGGTCGTCGCCGCGAGGTATGCGCAGCTGACCGTCTCGGCGATGTCCGCGCGGAGCGAGGCGCTCTCGAGTACGCGGTTCACTCCACGCTTGGCGCGAGCGAGGAGCGGCATGGCGACGACCGCGATCGCGCTGACTGCGATGCCGGGGATCGACGCCGACGGGATGATCCTTAGCGCAAGACCCGCCGCCGACGACAGCACGACGTACACGCACAGCAGCACGAGCAGGACCGCCGAGATCTGCGTTGTCCTGGCCTCAAGGCGCGCGACCGCCCCGGCCTCTTCACCCGGCTCCGCCACGAGGCGCCTGTACAGGACGATGCCGCTAAGCAGCTCGATGATGGAGTCGACTCCGAACGCAGTGAGCAAGACACTGCGTGCCGCAAAGCCTGCGCCCAGCGCCACCACCGCCTCGATTGCCATCCAGCCGATGGTCACAACCTCCAGCCTTGCGCCGCGCGTGAGCGCCACGCTGCGCGAAATGTCCACGGCACGATTGTCCGTTAGCTAGGATCGGTGCGGGATGGCGAGCCGCGCCGACAAGTACCGCGACGAGCTGAGGCAGCTGGACAACTGGGAGCCCTACCTGAAAAAGCATTCGGGCCTGCCGGGCCCGCGGGCCAACCTCGAACTTGTGGCCGCGGTCGCAGACGAAGCGGATGCCGACCGGCTCTGGCGCCTATCGGCCTCCCAGGATGAGTTCCTCGCGCTTTGCGGCACAGCCGGGTTGGGTCGCATCGCGCTGCTGGAGCCGGAGACTGTGATGAGCTGGCTGCGCGAGCTCGCGTCCGACCCGCGCTGGCGCGTGCGCGAGGGCGTGGCGATGGCACTGCAGCGGCTCGGGCGCGAGAGCATGCCGAAATTGCTCGCCCAGATGAAGGCCTGGAGGCACGACGACCCGTTCGTGCAGCGTGCGGTCGTGGCGGGGCTGTGCGAGCCGGCGCTCTTGCAGAGCAACGAGGACACGGTCGCCGTGCTCGTGATCCTCGACCAGATCACGCGCTCGCTCGCGGCGAGCAGCGACCGCCGCGGCGATGGGTTCCGCGCCCTGCGGCAGGCCCTCGGTTACGGCTGGAGCATCGTCGCCGCGGCGGCGCCTCGAAATGCGCAGCCGTACCTCGAAAAGTGGCTCCGCTCCAGCGACAAGGACGTCGCATGGATCATGAAGAGCAACCTCAGCAAGGCACGTATGGCCGACCTGCGCGAGGTTCTTTTGACCCCCGAGCCGAAACGCCGCGTCGCTGAGGCAAAACGGAAACGAGGCTGATGAGTGACTGAACCGCTAGACCTTTTCTAAGACGACGATCGGGATCTCGCGAGAGGTCAGCGCCTGCTGACGTTCCAGGTAGTCGATCCGCTTCGCGAGCTCAGGCCGCTCCTGCGGCGTGGCCACTCTTGCTCTCGCCTTGAACTTGTCAGGGCCGAGCTCCACTGTCGCGATCGGGTCGGCGAGCAGGTTGTGGAACCACGAGGGAGCGGCGTCGTTGCCGTTGTTCGATGCAATCATCAAGTACAGGTCGCCTGCGCGCCGGTAGCCGACCACCACCGTGCGATCTCGGCCCGACTTCGAACCCTTGGTCGTCAGCAGCATCGGCTCCCGCCCCGCCAGCGGGCCGCTGCTCAGCTTGCCGTGATTGGCGCGGAACTCGGCGATCAACTTTTCGTTGAAGGCCTTCATATCGGACGGCACTTGAGGTCTCTGTTGATTGCTCGACATGTCTGAACCCTAGGCCAGCTTCTTGGCCATGTTGATGTTGGTCGCGACGTAGCCCAGCTCCTCGTACAGCGGCCGCGCGGCCGTGTTGTGCCCAAAGACGTGCAGGCCGATGCTCCCGAGGCCCAGGCGCCTGGCCTCTTCTTCGAGCCGCGTCATTGCTTGTCTCGCGTAACCCCGCCGGCGGAATTCCGGATCGATCTCGATGTTGTAGATGAACGCTCGCGGCGTCGGCTTGTCCTGCACCTGGATCCAGAGCAAGCCGACCGGCTGATGATCGCCGGCGCGGACGATCGACCACATCCGATGTCCAGGCGTCGCCGGGCCCTGGGGGAGCAGCCGTTCGTGTTCTGCGCGGCTCTTTCCGATCGACTCTGCCTCGGACCACCTGCCGGTGGAAACGTGCTCGTGCGCATACTCAGCGATGGCCCGAGGCAGCCACGCGTCGAACTGCTCCTGGGTGAAGGGCACCAGGTCGATCGTTTCCAACCTGGGCGAAAGTCTAGGTGCCCTGAAGAATGTTGTTCATGTCCTTGTCGATGAGCGCGACGATTCGCTGCAGCTGCGACAACCTGAGCGGCCCGGTTAAAGGCATGTTTTGCGCAAAAGGCACGAAATTCGGGACGAATAAGACACGTTTCGCGCAAAACGCACCCAACAGCAGGAGTGCCCCGCGAGGGATTCGATACCCCCCGACCCTCTGTTTAGAAGTCGCGCAGGGTTCCAACGCGAGTCCTCGCGAAACGCCGCGTAGTTCTTGGTGGCGTCAGCGAGGGAAAGGACATAGAACCCTGGAAACAGGTGGAGATCGTCGAGCGTAACGCCGGTTGAGGCGTCGGTGCCGTCGTGCCATTGGTAGGTCCCGGCGAGCCCAGCAGGGACAGCGAGCTTCCTCCGATTGAGCGCCGTCTCGCAGTCATGCCGGTCGACGCCGCGGCGCAGGAGCCTGAGAGTTGTATTCCGTCGCAGCAAGCGATCACCGCCAGTGCCGGCAGCCGCGGCCTTCGCGCTAATTGCAATCCCGCGAGTGCCGGCAATGCGGGAAATCACAAGAAGAGTGCCCCGCGAGGGATTCGAACCCCCGACCCTCTGTTTAGAAGACAGATGCTCTATCCACTGAGCTAGCGGGGCGATCCGCGCATTCGGGAGAATACCCGCAAGGGGGTGGCAGTCAACACGAACGACCGGCTGCAGGCGCTGAAGGACGTACTGGCCGAGGTCACCGACCTCAGCCGGGCCGCCGCGCTCCTGGAATGGGACCAGGAGACGTACATGCCGCCCGGCGGCGTCCAGTCCCGTGCCGAGCAGATGGCAACGCTGTCGCGGCTGGCCCACGTGAGGTTCACCTCCGATGAGGTGGGCCGCCTGCTCGACCAGCTCGAGGACCAGGTCGCCAAGCTGCCGTTCGACTCAGACGAGGCGAGTCTCGTCCGGGTCACCCGACGCGACTACGACGAGGCGACCAAGCTCCCCCCCGAGCTGATCTCTCAGATCGCCCACGCCGGCAGCATGGCGCAGCCGATCTGGCAGAAGGCCCGCCGCGAGGCGAACTTCAGCATGTTCGCGCCCTACCTCGAGAAGAACGTCGAGCTGAATCGGCGAATCGCCGATGCCATCGGTTACGACGAGCGACCCTACGACGCCCTGATCAACCGGAGTGAGCCGGGCATGACCACCGCGCAGCTGGAGGCGATCTTCGCCGAGCTCAAACGGGCCATCGTCCCCCTCGCGGCTGACATCGCGCGCCACGCGGACGCGGTCGACGATCGCATCCTGTACCGCGGTTTCGACCCCGACCTGCAGCTTGCCTATGCCCTCGGGCTGGTCCAGAGGCTCGGCTACGACCTCGAGCGCGGACGCCAGGATATTTCGACGCACCCTTTCTCGACCGCATTCGGCCCAGGCGACGTGCGAATCACGACGCGCGTGTCGCGCGATTTCTTCAACGAGTGCCTGTTCGGCTCGATCCACGAATCAGGGCACGCCATGTACAACCAGGGCATGGGCCAGAACATCGACCGCACTCCTTTATGGGGAGGCGCGTCGCCGGGCGTGCACGAATCGCAATCCCGCTTCTGGGAAAACCTGGTCGGGCGGAGCCTGCCCTTCTGGCGTCATTTCTTTCCGAGCCTCCTCGCGACGTTCCCCGAGCCGCTGCGAGGGGTCGACGAGGAAGCTTTCTACCGCGCGGTCAACCGCTCGTATCCGTCCTTGATCCGCGTGGAGGCCGACGAGGTCACCTACAACATGCACGTGCTGCTCCGCTTCGAGCTCGAGAACGAGATGCTAGAGGGCACGCTCAAGGTGAAGGACCTGCCGGAGGCGTGGAACTCGCGCTTCAAGTCATACCTCGGCCTCAACGTGCCCAACGACCGCGAAGGCGCGCTGCAGGACATCCATTGGTCGTACGTGAGCTTCGGCATCTTCCCCGGCTACACGATCGGCAACCTGATCAGCGCCCAGCTGATGGAGAAGATCCGGACCGAGATCCCGGACCTCGAGGCCCAGATCGACAAAGGCCAGTTCGCCACACTGCTGGGCTGGCTGCGCAAGACCGTGCACCGGCATGGCCGCAAGTTCACGCCCAACGAGCTGCTGGAACTCGCCACAGGCAAGCCTCTCACGGCGGGCCCTTGGATTGCCTACGTGCGGCGAAAGTTCGGCGCGTTGTACGGCCTCGAAACCGCTCGCCGCTAGCCGAACTCGACCGGGGCCGGCACCTCGCGGTTGACCTCGAGCTTGAAGATGTCCGGCCGGCCGTAGTGGCCGGCGACGTCCAGCGTTCGTTTCGCGGCGGGAGCAACCGCCGGGTCGCATTCTGCATACAGGATGCCGTGCTGTTCATGGAGCGGACCGGCCACGATCTCGCCGCCTGGATTGACCACGACCGAATCGCCCGGGTTGTACCACTCAGCGAGGTCCGGAAAGAGCTTCGCGCGTTCCGGAAAGTCCGCCGGAATATCCTTGCCCCGCATCGCGCATCCATTGCCGAGGACCCAGCATCGGCCTTCCGACGCGATGTGACGCATCGCCACGATCCAGCGATCCCCCGCGTCCCACGTCGGCGCGATGTAGATCTCGCAGCCCTGTGCGAACACCGCGAAGCGGGCGAGCGGCATGTAGTTCTCCCAGCAGATCAGGCCGCCGACGCGCCCCATCGGCGTTGGGACGACGCGTAAGCCGGAGGCGTCACCGGCCGCCCACACCATCCGCTCCGGGTTCGTGGGCATCAGCTTGCGATGCCGGTTGAGCACAGTGCCGTCAGGTCCGATCAGGACGACGGTGTTGTAGAGCGTGCCGCGGCTGTACTCGCCGTCGCGCTCGTGGATGCCGACCGACACAGTGATCTTGAGGCGGCGGGCCGCCGTCTGCAGCAGCTTGAGGTCACCCGCCTTGAGATCGACCGAGTTCTCGATGAGACGGCGGTGAATGCGCGAGGTCAGGTCATAGTCGTCGCCCGGGCGAAGCCGCCACAACCATTCTGGGTAGCCGGGAATCCACGCTTCGGGGAACGAGATCAGCGATGCGCCCTTGGCCGCGGCCTGCTCCATCAGCTCCACGCCGCGATCTAGCGTCTTGTCGCGGTGCAGCGTGACCGGCGGCTGCTGGATTACCGCGACGCGATTCGGAGTGGCGCGCTTAGCCATGGCGCACAGGGTAGTCGCCCGCGCGCGCGACCATTCCCGGCATCTCCTTGCCCAGCTGCTCCCCCAACCAGTGCGACGTCGCGATCAACCGGTCGAGGTCGATGCCGGTCTCGACGCCAAGGCCGCGGAGCAGGTAGACGAGATCTTCCGTCGCGATGTTGCCCGTGGCTTTGGGCGCGAACGGGCACCCCCCCGCCCCGCCGACCGACGCATCCAGCGATACGACGCCCTCCTCCAGGGCGGCCACAGCATTCGCGTAACCGGTGTTGCGCGTGTTGTGGAAGTGGGCGCCGACGGTGGCGCCCAGGGCGCGCGCCCCGCGCACCAGCTCGTGGACCTGCGATGGCACGGCCACGCCGATGGTGTCAGCGAGGCAGATCTCGTCTGCCGGGATGGACATCAGCCGCTCGACGATCTGCAGCACGCGCTCCGCCGGGACGGGACCGTCGAACGGGCTGCCGAATGCGACGCTAATCGTCACCGTGATCGGCATCCGATCGCTGCGCGCTCGCGCCACGAGGCCCAGGGCGGTTTTCAAACCCTGCTCGGTGGTTGCGTTCTGATTGCGCCGGCCGAACTCGTCGGCGGCTGAAAACGCGTAGTGGGCCTCGTCGACGCCCGCCCCAAGCGCGCGTTCATAGCCTTTGTCGTTGAGCACGAGTCCGGCGTAGGTCGTGTCCGGCTTGCGATGGAGGGCGGCCATGACCTCTTCAGCCCCCGCCATCTGGGGCACCAGCTTCGGATTGACGAAGCTCGCGGCTTCCATGCGCTTGAGCCCGGCCGCAGCCAGCCGGTCGCACAGCTCCGCCCGCACCGCGGGGACCAGGGTTTTCGACTCGTTCTGCAACCCGTCGCGCGGTCCGACGTCACAGATGATCAGGGCCACATAGATAAAGGTAAGAGTCCTCCCCATTCATGGGGAGGTGGCGCGCAGCGCCGGAGGGGCTGGGGGCTACTTGATCAGGTCGTTCATGGGGGTCGCGTTCGCGGCTTCGCCCAGGCGGCCCACCCCGAGCAGATCCTCGATCGTCGCCAGCAGCGAGTAGTGCGTGTAATTCTTCTGGCTCGACTTGTGACTCATGCCCGGCGCAACGACCAGGGTCAGCACCCTGTTGTCCGCGCTCCCGTCGTCCTCGTCCCAGGTGATGAAGAGCACCCCGTTCGACTTCCAGGCCGCGGAGCCGGTGATCATGCCCACCTCATGACGGAGCCAGTCGTCACCCACCGAGACCCCGCAGTCGTGCGTGTCGTGGCAGCGGTCGGGTGATATCCACGAGAACCGCGGCGTCGACCGGCCAAGGTCGCCTGACAGCGCCGTCAGCGGAACCACGTTGGAGGGGCACTGACCACCGTAATAGGCGAAGGGATTGTGGCCTGGGTCGTAGGGCACCGGGCTGTTCAAGCAGCCGGCGCTACCGAGCCCCTCCATGTACGCGCGCCAGCTGACGGAGGCCTTGGTCAGCTGCGAACCTAGGTCGCTCTTCGGCAGGACGTGATAACCGTCATCCCGCACGCCCCACGTGCTGCCTGACGTGAGCGCCAGATAGTTGGGAACGCTTGGATGGGATACGGCGTGATAGTTCTCGGCGACGCCGTACTTTGCGGCCAGTGAGGCGGTGAAGGGAGCGCTCGCGACTTCTTCGAAGGAGTGATTCTCCATCACGATCACGAACACGCTTCGCGGTTGCGAGCTCGAGCTGGATGCCGAATTGACGCACGCCGACGCGAACAGCGTGGAGAGCATGAGCGCAGCACACAGCCTCATCTCTTCGCAGGTTACCGCGAGCTTTTCTCAGGCGGCTGTAAGACGGACGATCGGGATCTCGCGATCGGTCTTCTTCCGGTATCCGGCGTAGCGGGGTGAGGTCGCCACCACTTTCGCGAATGCGGCTTCGCGTTCGGCGCCCTGCAAAAGCGTCGGCCGCACCTTGAGTTTGCGGTTGCCGACCTCGAGCCAAACCTCGTCAGGGCTTTTCGCCAGGTTGATGAACCAGTGCGGATGCGTCGAAGCGCCGCTGTTTGAAGCGACGACGATCCAGGTGTCGTCACCGTCCTGGAATCCACCAAGGACGTGCGTGTGCTCGTTGCCGGTGCGCGCGCCAACCGTCGTCAGCAGGACGGTGGGCATGCCCATCATCACCGGGGCACTGGGACTCGTGGCCTTGCGGTAGCGGGAGACCTGTCCACGCATGAGCGGCCTGAACAACCGGACCAGGAAAGGCCAGGGCGTCCAGGCGCCCCGTGTGCCGCTTGGCGGGATCTCGAGCTGCTTCACGGGCTCAGGCATCACCCACCGTAATCGAGCGGCGCGCCGTCCTTATTCCTGCAACGCGGCTTGCTCGAGGCCTTCCCACAACCAGCGCGGCATCGGCATGTCCGGGTCGACGTGTGTGCCGGCAGGCGCGTAGGAGTTCACCTCGCGGGTCGCCCACTCGATGTAGGCGCGCATGGCGGCTCTGAACATGGGATCTCTAGGCAGCCGGGCGTCGTCCATAGCCGCGATGAAGCAGACGGCAAACCGGTCCCCCATGTCCTCAGGCGCGCCTTCGCCCGCGTGGATGGAAAGCATCCCGGAGTGGCCTCCCAGGTTCTTCGAATACCGGTGCGGGCCCCCAAGTACCTCGGCCCAGTAGGCGGCCAGGTTCTCGGTGTGGCGGGGGCTGATGTGGTGGGAGAAGGGGTGGTTGAGCTCGGGGTCCCGGAGGCAGCGCTCGTGGGTCGCGGCCGCGAGGGCGAGGAACGCATCCGCGCCCCCGGCGAACTCAAAAAGTGAAGGTCGGGGCTTCATTTCCTCCAGTTGACGACGATAGTGGTTGTCGGCCCGCAAAGCTTCAGTCCACGTGCGGTCGGTTAAACATAGGGGTCTCTCCGTACGGATTGCCGGCAAGGAGAATGAACCGAGTCCCGGGTTGCTCGTCCTCGACTGCTAGTTCAGCAGTTCGGCTTAACGAAGGGCTGGGAAGGGGGTGGGAGGGGCGTCTGGTGGCTGGCGGGGGATGCTGGGTGAATGAGAATTCGTAATTCTTAACTTGACATTCCGTACTTCTGTTCGTACTCTTTAGAGAGTGATTCAACTCTATCCGACGACCACTCCAGATGGTGCTCAGGCTGCCGAAGAGCTGGTCAATTTGCAGCACCAGATCAACCTCCTGCAGCTCAAGTCGGCCGCCTGCGCCGCCCGGCTGGCGAAAAGCGACTACTGGGACTACGCGGGCTTCAACAGCGCGATCGACTGGATCCGCTTCAACTGCCACCTGACCGACAAGGCCGCCGGCGACCTGGTCGCGATGGGTCGGAATTCAGGCGGGTTGCCCGAAAGCGCGCGGGCCATGGAGGCCGGAGAGATCGGCTACAGCCACCTGGTCGTGTTGGCCAGGACGGCTGAGGCGGTGGGCAAGGCCTTTGACGAAACCAAGCTGCTCAAGCTGGCGCGGGAGCACACGCCCGGCAGGTTCTATTTCAAGTGCCAGCACTACCGCCACTCACTCGACGCCAAAGGCTATGCGCAGGAGCAAGCTGACCTGGTCGAGAACCGCCACGTCAGCCTGAGCGCCGCCGAGGACGGCTGCCTGCTGATCAACGGCGTGCTCGACCCGGTGGGTGGTGCGGTGGTGCGAGCGGCTCTGGAGCCGCTGGCGCGCAAGTCCGACGCCGAGGATGAGCGCGACCTGCCCAAGCGCTACGCCGACGTGTTGGTCGAGCTGGCCCACGGTGGCAAGCCGGCCAACCTGCAGATCACAGCCTCCGTCGACACGGTGAAGGCTTTGACCGGGGCGGCCGGCGGGGAGATGGAGTTCTCGCTGCCGGTGTCTTCGACCACGGTGCAGCGCATGGCTTGCGACTGCAGCGTGATGCGCGTCCTGCTCGACCAGGAATCTGTGGTCGTCGATGTCGGTCGCTCCAAGCGAGTCATCTCGAGACCGGCGCGGCGAGCGCTCAAAGCCCGCGACGGCCACTGCCAGTGGGCGGGTTGCGACAGGCCGGCCTCGAGGTGCGACGGACACCACCTCGTGCACTGGATCAATGGCGGCAACACCGAGCTCTCCAACCTGATTCTTTTGTGCCATCGGCATCACTGGCTTGTCCATGAAGGGGGATGGCAGCTGGTCAAAACCACCGATGGCCAGATGATGCCTATCGCGCCGACCGTCCAGTTCGCTCGCTCCCGTGGCCCCGACTAGCTGCTCGAAGCCTGTCTAGGCCGTCCAGGATCAGGTCGAGGCCGAACTCGAATTCTTCCGAGTAGTTGTAGCCGGGCTTCATCGCGTGGTCGGTGATCATCTCGGCAAGATGCGGGTATTCGCCGGCGAGCTGCCGGAGTATGTTCCCGCCGACGTCGGCCACCTGCTGGGCATGCTCGCCGTGTTCCTGGTCCCAGACTTCGGCGAGAAGGTCAACGTCGTCGTCACGATCCCGTCGGCGATCGCCGAAATCTCGACGGTCGATACCTGCTCGTGATCGGCGTGAAGACCCCAAAGCGGGCCGAGCGCGTCCTCGCCGCTGCCTGAAGGTTCGTCATACCCGGCGACGGCGCATCGGCCGTCGCCGGACTCAATCTCGTGGTCTGATATTGGGTTCATGACCGAAGCCAACTCGACGTTTCCGCGCAGGAGGCTGAGATCAAGGCTCATCAGAGTTGTCGCGGCACTCCTCGTCGTCCTCCTTGCTTTGCTTGTCGGGTATGCCCTTCTGACGGTGTACGAAAACACATTGACGCCCGCTGCTATTGATCAGGGCTCCCCCGTCAACACAAAAGCTTCGCCCGCGGGAGAGCTCTCCCCGACCGCAGCTCGGGCTCTGCAGGCCTACGGCGGTGAGGCGGTCTGGAAAGGTGCGAGCGACGTGGAGAGCACGGTGACTGTGGGGGGACTCTTGTTTCAACTCAAAGGGATCAACATCCCGCCTCACGCAAGGATCACGGTTGACGTTCAACGTCCCCATACCGTCATCACACCCGTCGACGACTCCGGTGACATCGGGGTTCTGGACGGTTTCAGCGTGATCATCACCGCGCCGGACGGCAGGGTCCTCGAACATCGCGCTGACGCAAGGGAGCATCTCCAGAACGCCAGCATCGGCACCAAATGGGACCGCTTGAACCTCCTGTACTTCCTGGGCTACGCCTTTTGGGGCTACTACACACTCCCGTACCAGCTGATGCGAACCGACATCGAGTGGACGGAGCTGCGTGATGGCATTCTGCAAGCCGACTATGGAACCAACCTGCCCGTGCACAGCCGCGTCCAGCGATTCTGGTTCGACACAAAATCGGGGCTCTTGCGGCGCAATGACTACACGCCTGTCGCGGCCGACCCCACTGCCCGGGCGGCCAACGTCGTCTTTGACCATGGAGTGTCCGACGGCATCCCGTACACGTCAAAACGCCGCGTGAAAACCTCGATTCAGCAGTACGGTTGGGTTCTCCCTCTTCCTGACTTCATAACCATCGATGTGGAGAGTTGGAGGCTAAGGTGAGTTCGCTCTCAGGGGAACTGTCGGCTTAGATCTCGCGGCCGATGGCGCTCTCGATCTGCCACTGGGAAATGGAAATCTGAATGTCGCTTCGGTCTGTCGGCTCAGACGAGCACTCTGGGCACGACGTCCACGCGCCATGTTTGATCGCACCGCATTGAATGCACACCGCGACGGTCATGACAATCACGCGGCGCCCAGGCGGTCGAGCGACCTCTCGAGCAGAATCTTGATCAGCGTCTGATAGGGAACGCCACGACGCTTCGCCTCTAGTCGTGTTCGTTCTAGTAGTGCCTCCGGCAATTTGATTGAGATTGCCTTTTGCCGCTGTTTGGCGGCGTCAAGCGCGGCCAAGACCTCGGTCTCGAATTCCTTGTCGGCCATCCCTTCGTACGGATCGAACTGGTGAGGCTCCGGCCCGAACTGCTTTCCGATGACGCGCTTTGTCGTCTTCATCTGCCGCCCCTCCCAATAACGTGTGCGACGAAGAGGCGCCGACCAGCCGCAGTCCGACCTCGCACCAGCCAATACCCCTCGCGGTTAGGATCTGGCGCTTCGTCGCGCGTGGAATCGGTCATTGCCTCTTGGACATCGGCGACGGTGATGTTTCGCTCAGGGTGATCCTCCTCGATGTGCTTCCGGTTGGCACGGTCCCAAGCGACCGGCCGATCGTCCACAGCGATTAGTATATCTCAGCGGGATATACTTTGGGTAAAGGGTGGCTAGCGGGACTTGAACCCGCGACACCCAGATCCACAATCTGGTGCTCTGCCAACTGAGCTATAGCCACCATGGCGCGGCAGGAACGGCTGCCTGGGCAAATTCCCCTTGGGAAGACGACGATTCTACCGCCCGCCTCGTATGTACCAGAATTGGGCTGATGCCAACTCAGGCCGAATTCGACCAGACCATCAAATCGGGGGAGCTGATCGAGTCCACGAACGAGATGACCCCCGAGTACCTTCGGGAGCTCAAGCACACCCTGATCGTCTCCGGCGATACCGAGCTCATCTCCGCGCCCGCCTACTATCTGGCCGCGAAGCGCGCACCCTCGATCAATGCCTTCATGACCGGCATCGCGATCATCCAGGACGAGCTGGCCCACGCCCACATCGCCTACCACATCCTCGAAGAGCTCGGCGAGGACCAGGAGAAGCTCATCTTCAGCCGCGACCCGAAGAGCTTCCGCTACCCCTACGCCTTCGACGTCCCGCTCGACAGCTGGACCGAGCTTGTCGTCGCGAACGGCTTCTACGACCAGGCCGGCTTCTGCCTCCTGGGCGACATCCACGACAAGTGCTCTTACGGGCCGTGGAAGCGTGGGCTGAACAAGGTGATGCTCGAGGAGAACTTCCACCTTCGCAACGGCCGCACCTGGATGAAGCGCATCAGCGCGTCCGGTGGCGCGGCGAAAGACGACCTGCAGAGTGCCGTGGACTGGATGTTCCCGCTCAGCGTCGAGTGGTTTGGACTGCCCGACTCGAAGAAGATGCACTCGACGCAGCTCGAGTACAGGCTCAAGGGCCTCACCAACGACCAGCTGCGCCAGTGGTGGCTTTCCACCGTCGTTCCGTACTGCGAGCAGATCGGCGTCAAGGTCCCCGCGCACAAGGAGACTCGCGACGGCAAGGAGGTCTGGGAGCTCGACTATCCCTTCCCGTGCGAGTTCGACGCCGAGAACAAGCGCTGGGACTTCAAGCAGCCAATCACCTGGGACGGCGTGCTCGCCCGCTGGCGTGCACGCGGCCCGCGCAACGCCGAGATGGTCGCGATGTTCCAGGAAGAGTTCCACAACTTCCGGAAGACGCATCACAGAGAGTCGTGATGGAACGGTTCTGGATAGCACTGTCCGAGGTCCAGGATCCGGAGATGCCGGTGAACCTGGTCGACCTCGGTGTGATCTACGGCATCAACGAAACACAAGGCGTGGTCGAGGTCGACCTCACCTTCACCGCGATGGGATGCCCCGCATCGGAGTTCATCCTTGAGGACGTGCGCGAGCGCCTGCTGCGCGAATCGGGCGTCCGCGAGGTGCGCATCAACGTCGTATGGGACCCGCCGTGGACCACCGCTCGCCTGAGCGAGGCGGGGCGCGACGCACTCGAAGCCTGGGGCCTCGCGGTTTGACGGGTTACAAGAGGGTCAGCGGAGACGCCGTTGAGTACGAGGTTTTCGCCCGCAAGACACGAGTCGAACCCCTGCACCAGGTCGGCAGCGTCGTGGCGCCAGACGCCGACCTCGCGATGGCCTACGCGCGCGCGACCTATGACGAGGAACGCTGGTGCGAGATGGCCATCGTGCGTAAAGACGACGTGATCCACCTCTGGTCGCCCGGCGAACCATGAGAGGGAACCTGCCGGTTCCCTCTCATCGCGGCGTCGGCAAAGCCGACCCGGCCTGCGGCCGGGCAAGCGCCGCTGCTCTCTTTCCCGCTGATCGGACTAGGAAGAATTAGTGAGCCTCTCCGACCTCGTGCTGTCCATCGCGGACAACAAACAGATGCTCGGGCTTCGCTACGCCGAGTGGGCGACGCGCGCCCCCTCGCTGGAGGCTGACATCGCGGCGGCGGCGATGGGCCTGGACGACCTCGGTCACAGCCGCGTCCTTTATGGATGCCTCGAGCCCCTGGGCTCCGACCCCCGCGGTCCCGAGCGCGAATCGGACGCGGCCAGCCTGCGCAACCTTGCGTACTTTGACGAGCCGTGGACCGAGTGGAGCCAGTTCGTGGCGGCAAACGCTGTTCTCGACACCGCATTCACCGCGATGATCGAGGCTTGCGTCGGCGGGTCGGTCGAAGTCTTGCAGCACCGCCTGCGCAAGATGCTGATGGAGGAGCGCTACCACTTCCTGCACGGGCGGAGCTGGCTCCGCTCAGGCATCGAGTCCGGGCCGTTGGAGCGCGCCTGGCGAGAGGCGATCGAGTGGTTCGGGCCGCCCGACGGCGAAACCGCGGCTCTGCACCGCGAAGGCAAGCTCAGCATGGGACCCGACGAGCTGCGCGCCCACATTGAAAAGCAGCTCGACGTGAAGCCGTCGCGCCTGAGCATCGTCTGGAAGAGTTGGGACCCTGTCCGCCGGCGCGGCACGCCGGGTGCGATCGATCCGCACACCTTCGGCATGCTTCGGGGTCTCGAGGAGAAGAAGTACGCGCCGCCAAGCGCCGCGAAACAAACCGCGGGCTGAGCCCCGCTGCCCTCATTGCAGGGCAACGGATGTGGAGGTCATCTCGCTGTTCGGTGCCCAGGCGATGACGCTTCAGTACAAGTGCCGCAAGTGCGGCACGGTGTTCGAAGCGATCAAGTACGGCTAGGCGTCCTCCGCCTCTTCTTCCGAGCCGGCTGACGCGCGGCGCCGCCGCAGCACAGCCAGGGGCAATCCGGCGAGCACCACAACGACGATCAGCACCGCGACGATGATCGGCAGGACCTGACCGCCGCCGACGACCACCGCGCCGGATGCAGGGGACGAGTCTTTGTAGCCCGCTGCGAAGTAGCCGAGCTGCGCCGTCGAGGTGATGATGGTGAATGGCGGGGCTGACGAGGTGTGGCCGATCGAGTGCCACGGTCCGTCCGGATCGTCGGCCCGGTAGATGTCATCCGGCTGTGGCTCGAGGGTGGAGTAGCGAATCGTCAGGCTGGACGGAAGGATCAGTGGCGCGCTGGCGCTCATCTGATAGACGTTGGTGACGAATCGAAGGCCTTTCGGCTGCGGACACGTCGGCAGCGGCGTGACGGCAACCGAGATCGCGGTCTTGCCGGTCGACTCGAACGCTCCCGGCAGAAAGCCGATGACGATCTGGCCATCGTCGGTGAATGCGGAGCTCGGTTCGCTCTTGCCGTCGATCACCTTGATGTCGAGGTGGCCTGAGCTGGGCTTGATGTTGGCACCCGCCTGCGGTGGCGGACAGGTCCAGTTGTAGGGCTGCGGCGGGCCAAAGCCATCATAAAACCCGGGCGCAACCATCCACGCCGCGAGCAGATAGGCGATCGCTGCGACCGCCAGCACTGCGACGCGCTTCACAAAGTGAGATCTGCGATGACGTGGCCGAGGATTGGTCCGACCAGGTCCTTGCACGCCCATCGCCACAGCGCAAGCAGGAGCCCCGCTGCGGCAACCGCGCCGAGAAACCCAGGGGGATGCGACAGGACGTGGGCCAGGGTCCACAAGAGGGTGCTGCCCAGGATCGCCAGAGGCGCACCGCCGATCTCCTCGAGCGCCGCGTAGAGCACACCGCGGAACGCGATCTCTTCGCCGATCGAAACCGCGACTGCGGCGAACGCAAGACCGGCGGGCAGCAGGGGCGCTGCGCCCGAGCGCGCGGCCGCGGGCAGCAGAAGGACCGCGCCCAGCGCGAGGCCCCCGAGAACACGCAGCCCGAACCTCGATGTGCCAAGACCCAGCCGCTCGGCCCGCCAACCAACGGCGACGGCCGCGAGCGCGGCGCCGCCGAGCAGCAGAGCGGCTGGTGCGAGGCCCGGTTGCTGGACGACCAGCGCGCGTGTCCATTCCGCGAGCAACACGTATGGCGCAACCAGGGCGGCGCGGAGTAAAGACCGGCTCTTGGCCGTCGCGATCAACGCGCCAGCCGTTCGGGTGCGGCGTACACGTTGAAGCGTTCGCCGCGAAGGAAGCCCACCAGCGTCTGGTTGAACTCACGCGAAAGGGCGACCGCGAGGCTGGAGGGAGCTCCCACGGCGGCCACCAAGGGGATACCGGCGGTGATCGACTTCTGGACGATCTCGTAACCAGCCCTGCCGCTTACGACCAGGATCGAATCGCGGGCCGGCAGCCGGCCATCGAGGAGCATTCGTCCCACCACCTTGTCGACGGCGTTGTGCCGGCCGACGTCCTCACGCATGCAGATCGGGTTGCCACTTGGGTCGAACAGCCCCGCCCCATGCAGGCCGCCGGTGCGGTCGAACACCCCCTGGCTCGAGCGCAGTCGCTCGACCAGCCCGGGCAGCAGCGCCGCGCGAACCGACGGTCCCGCCGGCAGCACGGAAAGGTCGCGCCGAAGGTCCTCGATCAACACGGCGCCGCAGACGCCGCAGGCTGAGCTGGCCAGCATCGATCGCTCAGGCTTGCGTCGCGGCGTGCCTACGAGGTGAATGTCGACCTGGTTCGACTCGACGAGCGAAGCGTCGACCTGGATCGCACTCTCGCTTTCATCCGATTCGGCGCTGATCCGGAGCTGTCGGACCTCGTCCAGGGAACGCACGATGCCCTCCGCAAACATCAGGCCGAGCGCGAGCTCGATGTCCTGGCCGGGAGTGCGCATCACGACGGAAAGCGGCTCACCGTCGAGCAGAAGCTGGAGCGGCTCCTCGGTGACCACGCTGTCCGGCGCATCGGTCCAATCGCCCGCGTCCCACTTATGGATCCGAATCTCCGGCGCGGAAGGTCGCGTCATCAACCTTCGGCGGCGTGCAGCCGGCGCGCCGCTCGCGGCACCGCGGTCGTGATCGCAAACCCGCGCCAGGATGTGACCCGCTCGGGCTTGAGGTCGATGACCGGGGGCACCTCCGAAATTTCGATCCCGTAACGCTCGGCGATCGCCTCGCCGTCCGATGCGGACGCGAAGGTCCCGCGCACGCAGGCGCCGACCATCAGCGAGGGACGGAAGCGATGATGCGACTCGACCACCAGCGCGCCCGGCGAGCCGTGCCGTGGCCGCCCGCTGGTCGGAGCGACGCTCACCTGGCCCTGGTCGACCTCCCAGAACGCGGGCCGGACCACCGGCATGCCGCTCTCGATCCAGCAGGCGTACCCGCGCGACACGCCGGCGAGCCGCCGGCTGACGTCCGCCGGGACGGCGGGTACGCGCGCGGCCTGCGCGGGGGGAAACGGGGCGCCCTCGACGAGGTCGGCATCGCTCAACTTCATGCGCAGCACCACGCGGTTGTACGGCATCCATTCGCGCGGCAGCTTCGTCAGGTCCAGCGCGTAACCCGCGATGAAAGAAGCGTTGCGCAGGGCATAGCCGGCCATCCCAAAGAAGTAGCTCGGGCCCTCGAGCATGGCGCGGACCTGGCTCGAAACGTTGAGCGGGTCGAAGACCTCGAGCGCGCCGCGAAGCAGCACAGCTTCGGACCCGGCGTCAACGAGGAACGCTGCCCTCGGATCACGCTTGGCGATGACCGTCTTGGCGGCAAAACGCGACGTCGTCATCCAGATCGAGCCGCCGGCAAAGCTGAAGACGGCCGGGTTGACCAGCGGAGTGCGGCCCGCGCGCAGCGCGAGCATTCCGATCGTCGTCCGGCCAAGGATCGCACTTGCTTCGCGGGTCAGGCGCATAGCAGCAACTTTAGGTCTCCAGGGTTTGTCGAATCCGATCCAGCGCGCGCTCCAGGCGGTGACGCACCGTCCCATCGAGCCTGCGCGCTACCGCGGCTCCGATCACCGAGGCAGGCGGCTCATACGCGATGTGTAGCTCGATCCGCACGCCGTCCGGGACCTGCTTGAAGCGGAAACCTCCCTCCTGCTTGATCAACCCGGATTCCGAGACCCAGCCGATCTCCTCGGGACGGCGCCAGCGGTCAAGGCGCAGCACGTTTTTAAGCGGCAATCCAAGCAGGGCCATCTCCACCGTGTAGCGCGCGCCGGCCTCCGTGGTCTTGGTCCCGATGGGTTCCCATCGGCTGACGCCCTCGAGCACGTCCGCAACGTGCCGATAGTCGGCGAAGTAGTCGAAGGCCCGCTCCGGCGTGGTCTTGGCCGTGACCCCGGCCGAGAATTCCAATCGCGCCATCAAAGCAAGATATGCGTGTGGTGACCTGGGATGACGGACGCGTCTCGGTCAAAACCTCCGTCGCAGTCTCCGCGCGGCTCAGCGGCGCCGGCCTGCGGGAGTCATATGGGGAGTCGATCCGCCGCCTCACCCTGGGCCTCCTCCAGCTCCGAGACGACACCCTGCGGGTGGGGCCGCTCGTTCTGCTGCGCTTTGGGCGACCGAAGGTAACGCGCAGCGCCGTCGACTGGCCCATCGAGGGCGGGCTGCTGGCGCGCACTCCGGGCGGCCACTGGCGGCTCCAGGCGAGCGCCGGCCAAGTCGAGGCCTCGCTCAGCGGCTACCGCCCGGCGCTGCCCCGCCCGCTCTACGTCCTCACCCACCTGCATGTCCACCAACTTTTTACCCGACTCTTCTTGCTGCAGCTTCACGGCCGCGAGCCTCCGCCCGGGACTGTCGCGTCCGCCGAGGACCGCAGGCGGTCGGCGGCGGTCGACGCGGCCTTCTGCATCATCCTGGCCGGCTTTGCCATGCGGCGCCGGCTTCGGCGGACCCTGGTTGTCGCGATCGTCTACCACGTCGCCTGCTGGAGCCTCAGCGGGCGAACGCTGGGCGGAGTGGTCACGAGGCAGCGGTTGGTCTCGGTGGACGGCTCGCGCCTCACCCCAACTCAATCGCTGGTGCGGCTGGCTCTGCTGCCCGTCTCGTGGCTCGCCCGGCGTCCGATCCACGACGAGATCGCCTGCACGGAAGTCATAACTCACGTATGAGAGAGAACTACAGATGGTTCCCTCTCATCGGCCGGGGTGAACCCGGCCGCCAAGGCTACGCTGGAAAAAAAGAAGGGGCGGCCGGGCCGCCCCTTAGGGATTGAACGGTCGCTTGCTTACGCGTGCGCTCCAGACGTGGTCCCACCCTGCATCCAGAGTGCCGGCTTGTTCGGGTAGAGCACGAGGACGAGTACCGCAACCAGGATGCCGATGACGAACGCGATGATGTCGAACCGACCTACCGTGATCTGCGTGAAGATCTGGTAGACGATCTCGAGGATCGCGTAAAGGATGAGCGCGCGGACCCAGCTGATGTTGCCGACCGGGTCAAAGCCCGCAATCATGATCCCCGCGCCGAAAGCGATTCCAGCCACTGGCGCCGACACGCCCGCGCTGCTATCGAAGGGGAACACTGCAACGCCGACGAAGCTCGCCGCCGAGCCGACGACCAGCAACAGTCCCATGACCCACATGAGAATCTTGAGCGCCAGGGGATTCCACTTTGCCACTACTTGCCTTCCTCCATTTTCGACCGCTGGTTAAATTCGACTTTTGCTGAGCGGCGGCCGTTCAGGTGCAACTTATAGGCTGATTGCACGCATTTAGCAACCTTTATTCACGCAAATACTTGCGCGCCCCCCAGCCAGACGATCCTGGGTTTGAGCCCGTACGCCCAGGCAAAAGCCCCCTCATGCTCGGCTTCCCAGAGCACGAGGTCGGCCAGCTTGTGAGGCGCAACGACACCCCGGTCCGAACGGGAAAGTGAGTATGCGCCGCCGAGAGTGGCCGCCAGCAGGGCTCGCTCGACCGACATCTTGAACACGGCAACCGCGAGCGCGACAACCACGCTCATGCTGGTGATGCCGCTCGTTCCGGGATTGTGGTCGGTGCCGAGCGCGATGACCGTGCCGGCCTCGATGAGCTCTTTGACCGGCGGCAGCTTCCCGATCGACAGCGCCGTGCCCGGTGCGAGCGTCGCCACCACACCCGCGCGCGCCAATGCGAAGGCGTCGCCCCGATTTGCGCGGAGCAGGTGATCCGCCGACACCGCGTGGAGCTCAGCGGCCAATCGTGAACCGCCGGTTCGATCGAGCTCGTCGGCGTGAATGCGCGGGATGAGCTTGGCCTCGAGTCCCGCCTTGAGGATGGAACGTGACTGCGCCACGCTGAAATATCCCTGGTCGCAAAACACGTCGCAGAAGCGAGCACCCGCCATGTACGCATCCCCACACCATTCGGCGACCTGCCTGGCGTAGGAGCCCATGCGCGCGCCCCGGTCGGGCGGCAATGCGTGCGCAGCCAGAAATGTGACCTCTATGCGCGGCAGGTCATCGCGTTTCCCGAGTCGAGCCAATAGCCTGGTGCTTTCGAGCTCGCCCTCACGCTCCAGGTGGTAGCCGGTCTTCGCCTCGACTGTCGTCGTGCCGCCTTCGAGCCACGACCAGAGCCTGCGCGCTGCGGCCTGTTCGAGGGCGCCGACGCTTTCGCGGCGCGTCGCTTCGACCGTGGCGCGAATGCCGCCGCCGGCTTTCGCAACCTCCACGTAGGAGGCGCCGGCTGAACGCATCGCCACCTCGGCCATCCGGTCGCCGGCATACACCGGGTGCGTGTGGGCGTCGATCAAACCCGCGGTGACGAGCCCTCCCGCGCAGTCATGCTCATCGGTGACCGACTCGAGAAGCTCGCGTGGTTCGTCGCCGTGCTTGCCGCACCATCCGATCTCTTTTGCGTCGAAGATGACCGCCGCGTCTTCGATGACCCCCGCTGCCGTGCCGGTGAAGAGCCGGCCGATGTTGCGCAGGCGCTTCATCTCTGCACGACCGTTTCGCCGCCCACCACAACGTTGGTGACATCGCGGCCCGAAAAGCCGTAGATCACGTATGCCGGTGTCAATTTGCGCCAGTGCTGGGGCTGAAGGAGAGTGACGAAATCCGCAAGCATCCCGGCCCTCAGCTCTCCGGCATCCCAACCTAGCGCGCGCATGCCGTTGAAGGTCGCGGCATTGAACAGCTCTTCGGGTTCGTGTAGAACGCGGTGACCCGTGGCGCGTCGCTGGTCGAGCTCGAGCCCGCGCGCCTCCTCGATCATATCGATCACCGCGCTGGAGTCGCTGCCCACGGTCAAGGGGCAGCCGGCATCCGCCAGCGCCGCCATTGGCCCGACGCGATCGCCCAGGTCGCGCTCGGTTGTCGTGCAGGCGCACACCGAGACCTCGTTTTCTCCGAGCAACGAGATGTCGCGCTGGTTCAAGTGGATCGCATGCACGGCGGTCAGGCCAGGCCCGAGGACTCCTTCGCGCTCCAGCAGCTCGGCCGGCGTGCAGCCCTCGATTCGTAGACACTCCTCGACTTCGGCCGGCTGTTCCGCCAGGTGAATGTGCAGCGGCGCCTTGTGTTCGCGCGCCCATGTGGCGACGATGCGCATCGATTCGGGATCAACCGCGCGCACGCTGTGGATCGCGGCACCGATCCGCACGCCATCGGCTTCGTTCAGCTCGTCGATGCGACGAGCCCAGCTGTCCGCGTCGCCGTCGGAAAACGAAAGCTGCTCGGCTTCGAGCGGCCTGCCGTCCAGGCCACCGCGGAGGTAGCAGGCATCGATGAGCGTGATCCGAATCCCCTCCTCCCGAGCGGCGTCGATGAGCGCGACACCAAGCTCGTTGCCATGCGCATGGAGGTAGTGGAATTCGCCGACCGCGGTGATGCCTGCCTCGAGCATCTCCCGGAAAACCAGGCGGGCGTGGTTGAAGTAGTCGGCGGCGTCCCATTCGGTGAAGCGGTACATGCGGTCGCGCCATTCCCAGAAATCGCCGCCGCCCGACTCGACCTCACCGCGGAGCAGGCGCTGGAAGGCGTGGCTGTGCACGTTGGCCATGCCCGGGATCGTCCAGCCCTTCAACACGACAGCGTCCTGAGAGGCCGGCACTCCTTCGGTGATGCGCTCGATGCGACCACCCTCGACCTCGATCAACACGTTTTCCGCGGCGTGGCCGACCCACGCCTGCTCGGCGTGCCAGCGACCTGTGCCGTTCACCTAGTCCCGCATTGGGATGCGAACGCCCCGCTGGTGCGCCACCTCGATCGCACGCTCGTAGCCGGCGTCAGCGTGGCGCATCACACCGGTGCCGGGATCATTGGTCAGCACGCGCTCGAGCTTTCGCGCCGCCTCGTCCGAGCCGTCGGCCACGACGACCATGCCGGCGTGGATGGAGCGCCCGATACCGACGCCGCCGCCGTGGTGCACGCTGACCCAGGTAGCGCCGCTCGATGTGTTGAGCAGCGCGTTGAGGATCGGCCAGTCGGCGATGGCGTCGGAGCCGTCGCGCATCGACTCAGTTTCACGATAGGGCGAGGCCACCGACCCGGAGTCGAGGTGATCGCGCCCGATCACGATCGGCGCTTTGACCGCGCCCGTCCGCACCAGCTCGTTGAACCTCCGCCCTGCGCGGGCACGCTCGCCGTAGCCGAGCCAGCAGATCCGCGCCGGAAGTCCCTGAAACTGCACGCGTTCACCCGCGGCCTTGATCCACCCGACGAGGGCGGCGTCCTCGGAGAACTCCTCGAGCATCGCGCGGTCCGTCGCGGCGATGTCAACCGGATCGCCTGAGAGCGCGACCCAGCGAAACGGGCCCTTGCCCTCGCAGAACAGCGGCCGGATGTACGCGGGGACGAAACCGGGGTAGTCGAACGCGCGCGTGCTGCCCCCTAGCCGCGCCTCGGCGCGCAGGCTGTTGCCGTAGTCGAAGACCTCCGCGCCGCGGTCGAGAAACCCGACCATCGCGTCGACCTGCCGCGCCATGCTCTCGCGCGCGCGTCTGACATACGTGTCGGGTTCATCGAGTCGCAGCTCGGCCGCGTCCTCCGGCGAAAGCCCGGCCGGCACGTAGCTGAGAGGGTCGTGTGCGGGGGTCTGGTCCGTCACGACCTCGACCTCGACCTTGAGCTGCAGCACCGCGGGGAAAATCTCCGCCGCGTTGCCGAGGACGCCGATGGAGAGGCCGCGCTTTGCATCCTTCGCCTCCCGGGCGAGCTGCAGCGCGTGCTCGAGACCATCTGCGCGCACGTCGAGGTAGTGATGCTCGAGGCGCCGCGCGATGCGCTCAGGATCAACCTCGACGCAGATGGCGACGCCGCCGTTCAACGTCACCGCCAGCGGCTGCGCCCCACCCATCCCCCCGAGGCCGGCGGTAAGCGTGATCGTCCCCGCAAGCGACCCTCCGAATCGCTTGCGCGCAATGGCGGCGAACGTTTCGTATGTCCCCTGCAGGATGCCCTGCGTTCCGATGTAGATCCACGAGCCGGCCGTCATCTGGCCGTACATCGTCAGGCCGAGCGCTTCGAGGCGGCGGAACTCGTCCCATGTCGCCCACTCAGGGACCAGCATCGAGTTGGAGATCAGGACGCGCGGCGCCCATTCGTGAGTCTGGAAGACTCCGACGGGTTTGCCCGACTGGACCAGCAAGGTCTCGTCGCCCTTGAGACGGCGCAGCTCGCGGACGATGGCGTCGAAGGCCTCCCACGAACGCGCCGCGCGGCCCGTGCCGCCGTACACGACTAGGTCCTCAGGGCGCTCGGCCACCTCGGGGTCGAGGTTGTTCATCAGCATCCGCATCGCGGCTTCTTGAGGCCAGCCAAGGCAGGTGATGTCAGACCCCCGCGGCGCCCGAACCGTCCTTCCCCTCCCCGCTTGCCGGGGAGGGTCAGGGTGGGGACGTCCGCTCACCTGAGAGCCCCGATCACCGATTCCGCGGCTTCAATGATGGAACCACCGCGGATCAGCGCTTCCGCCGCGGCCAGCTCCGGCGCCACGATGCGGTCAGGCCCGACGCCGGCCACCTGTTTGCGCAGCGCTACCCGCACGGCACCGGTCGCCGGGGATGGTTCGAGTGGACGGCGCAGCTCCTGCGCCCGCGCGGCGGCGCACAGCTCGACGGCCAGGATGTGAGATAGGTTGTCGAGCACGGTACGCAGCTTCAACGCCGCGCCCCATCCCATCGAGACGTGGTCCTCCTGCATCCCGGACGTGGGAACCGAGTCGACGCTGGCGGGTGCGGCAAGGCGGCGGTTCTCGGCGACAAGCGCGGCAGCGGTGTACTGGGCGACCATCAGGCCCGAGTTCACACCAGGCTCTTCAGCCAGGAAGGGCGGCAGGCCCTGCGAGCGATGCGGATCAAGCAGCCGGTCGACGCGTCGCTCGGCGATCGATCCCATCTCGGCCGCCGCGATGGCCAGGAAGTCGGCGGCGAAGGCCAGCGGCTCACCGTGAAAGTTGCCATTCGATTCGACGTCGCCGTTCTCCATCACGATCGGGTTGTCGATCGTCGACGAGAGCTCGACCTCGGCGATCCGGCGCACGAAGTCGAGCGTGTCGCGCGCCGCGCCGGCGACCTGGGGACTGCAGCGCACCGAGTACGAGTCCTGGACGGCGTGCTGTGAATGTCGGTGCGAGGCCACGATCTGGGAGTCGCTCATCAACCGCGTGAGGTTGGCCGCGCTCGCGGCCTGACCCGGGTGCGGCCTCAACTCTTGCAGGCGCGCCTGAAAAGTGCGGTCGGTGCCCAGCAGCGCCTCGGCGGACATCGCGGCGGTGACGTCGGCGGTCTTGAACAGCCGCTCGGCGTCGGCGCACGCGAGGAGCAGCATGCCCAGCATTCCGTCGGTCCCGTTGATCAGCGCGAGGCCTTCCTTGGTCTCGAGCTTGACCGCCTTTAGCCTGGCCGACTTGAGCGCCTGCGCCGCGGTCCGGCGCCCACCCTGCGCGTCGACCACCTCTCCCTCGCCGACCAGCGCGAGCCCGATGTGCGCGAGCGGGGCGAGGTCGCCGCTGCAGCCGACCGAGCCATAACGCGGCACCAGTGGCGTGATCCCTTCGTTCAGCATCCCGATCAGAGCCTCGGCGAGGAGCGGCCTGACGCCCGACATTCCCATCGCGAGAGTTCGCGCGCGCAGGAGCATGGTCGCGCGCACGACCTCCTCGTCGACAGGAGGTCCGACGCCCGCCGCGTGGGAGCGGATCAGGGCCAGCTGCAGCTCGGGCTGGCGAAGCGGAGCAACGCGCGTGCCGGCGAGAGCACCAAACCCGGTCGACACGCCGTAGACCGGCTCGCGCGACGCGGCGGCCCGCTCGACGCGGTTGCGGCTGCGCTCCATCTTGGTGCGCGCCGCAGCGGCGAGGGCGACCTTCTCGCCGTGACGCGCGACCTCGACGACCTGGTCTTCGGTCAGCCCCGCGCCGCGCAGCGTCACGGTCATTCAGTCAAAGGCTAGCTTGAACAGCTTTCAGGATGTCTTGGGCGTCGGTTGAATGGAGACCGGCGCTGTCACCTCGGTAGATCGCGACGGTCGAGCGGCGGAAATTGCTGCCACCAGGGCAATCGCCAGCGCGCCCTCGCCGGCGAGAGCGATCAGCGGTATGCCCACCACGAACCATCCGGTGAGCCACGTCACCCCGGCCACGATGCCAAACCACTGCGGCCGTCCCCTTTCAAACGCCAGCCAGATCGGAATGAGCCAGAGCACGAAGTCGCCGAAGTTGAGGTGTTGCGCAACGAACATTGACGCCAGCACTCCAAGACCGATCGCGAGGTCCGCATATGGCCGAAGCCAGATCCCAACCGCCATCAAGCCGAGCACGACGAGAGCGGTGGCTATGAATGATGGCGTGCCTGCGCCGACGAGCCCTTTGACTGTCCACGGAAACACATGGTTCAGCAAGTCCGGACCGGTGAGGACCGAAATGTAGTCGCGCAGGCCGTCGGCGCCTATCGCTACCACTGAGACCGCGGCCATGACGACCGCGACGCCGACGGCCGTCAGCGCGGTTTTCCAGTAGCCCGAACAGAGCAGGAGAGGCAGCATCAGCAAGGTCAGCTGCGGCTTGAGCGCGGTCAGGCCGAGCAGTGCGCCCGCGACGACAGGGTGGCGGTTTCTCATGGCGCGCAGCGCTCCGGCCACGAGCAGCAGTATCAGCGGGCTCATCGTGGCGTAGCCGAGTGCAAACAGAGTGGGCTGAAATGCGGCGACCGACAAGACCGTCAACGTGCGGCCCCATGTACTGGCAGGAGCGATCAGGTACACCGATGCGCCCAAGGCCACCAGCAGGATCGCCTGCCAGATCAGGGCAGCGATGGGAAACGAAAGAAACGTCAGAGGCGCCGCCAACCAGGCCACGGGCGGAGGATGCAGGTACAGCGAGAACGGGGCGCCGAATGCAGCCTCAGCCCGCTGGAGGTATTGATGGTCGTAGATGTGGCTCCAGCCGAAGCGCACGCCGACAGAGGCGGCGGCGTACTGTGAGGCGAAATCCCGTTCAATGGGACGGTTGACGATCCAGAACACGAGGTAGGCCGCGACGAACAGGCCGAACTGGAGCATCGCCAGCGCGGCCGCGAACCGAACTGGCTTCGGCCACTCGCCATTTTCGGCGCTGCCCACGACGAATCGTACGAACCGGGCCACGGTTGGGCCAGTCTGGGCAACCTGGAAATGTCTGTCAACGATTTACTGCAGGTTCGTGAGAGCTTCGCGTCGACTCAGCCCGCTTTCATCTTGCGACGCAACGCGTCATCAAGGAGCGGCGATGTAACGCGCTCGCTCCGCGACTCCGTGATCGTCGACCTCGAGCATCCAGGTGGAACCCTTCTCGTACCCGCTTTCCCCGGCCTCGATTACCTCGCGCTCGAGAAGGTCTTCGACCAGCTCCCAGGCGATGTCGCCATGCGTGCTGAGCACGACGTCGGCGAGCGATCGATCGCTGAGGAACTCGGTCAGGCCCTCGAGGCCATGCCCCTCTTCGAGCGAGGGCGACGGTTTGACCTGGAGGCGGCGCGCATGCGCGAGTGGCTCGACCGTCTGCATGCACCTCAGGTATGGGCTCGAGATGATGTCGGAGATTCGAAGCGGCTTGAAGACGGCCACGAGCTCCTCGGCCTGCTTTTTTCCTTTGCTGCTCAGCGGCCGAAGACGGTCGTCGCCCGACCAGTGGCCGCGGCTCCCGGCCTTGGCGTGGCGCACGACGTAAAACGTCCGCAGGTCAGGGCATCCAGTCGCGCAGGCGCTTGCGATCCAGCGAATTCCAGACCTTGCGCCACTTCGCGCGCGCCGCGGCAGCCGCGATCCCTTCGAGCGCGATCAGCTCGCCGGCCACGAAGGCGCGCCGCCCGCTCACTTTTGCCGCCCGCAACCACGCCTGCGCGGTGACGCTGTCCTGGTGCTCTCCCAGGATGGTCTGCAGCTTGGCCGCGGCCTTGGCGAAAGCCTCCGCCCCGGGCCCTGCCACCGGCGCCACCGCCTCCGCCGCATAGCGAGTCCGCTTGGCCAGGATGCGGATCCGGTGCAGCTCGGGGTCGGTCGGCGTCTCGGGCAGCTGGCGCGCCGCCGAGCGCAAGCGGCGCCAGGGCGTCGTGGCGAGCGCCGGCAACACCGCGCCCGCCGGCTGATCCGCCTCGGGCAGGGTGGCCGGCGAGTGGGCGGCGGCCACGAGGTTCTCGAGGAGGTCGATGTAGCGCTGCGAATCGAGATCGACGGCCAGCTGGTTGCGCAGGCCGTCGATTTCGGTGGCCAGCAGTTGCAGTAGCGAGGTCGCCGACCGCAAGTCATTGGCCGGCAGCGATTGGGCGCGATCGCGCAGCCTTGCGAGCAGCACCTCGCGGTCGCGGACGGCGCCAAGGCTCATCGCGAGCCAGCCAAGCTCGGACCGAAGCGGCTCCGTCCACTCGACGTCGAGCAGCGGTCCGAAGGTGCGGAGGTTGGAGCGCAGCTTGCGCGTGGCAACCCGAGCCTGATGGACTGCCTCGGGGTCACGGCCGGTCCGCACCAGCGGGTCGTTGTGCAGGATGGCGGCGACCGATTCGGCGAGTCCATTCCTGATTACGTCTTTTGCCGGGGCGTTCGGGAGCAGCGGCTCCGGCGCAACCTCAGGCGGCTCGATGGCGCGCGGGCCGAGGGCCCTGATGTGCTTTGGCGTCGGGTCGGGAGCACCGGCGCCCGCTCCGCGTAACCTCGTGACGAGCGGCGTGATGATCCCGTCCGTGCTGTCCGCGCCGTTCTGGCCGGCGACCTCCACCTCGATCTCGCGAAAGCGCGCCGCAACCCGCCTCCCGTCGCGCACCGAGACCTCGTCGTCCACCACCTCGGCCACGCGCGCCCCGTTCCCGTCGACGAGGCGGACCCGGCGGCGCACCGTTGACAGCCGCGCCACAGGCACGAGCTCAGCCCTGCGCACATATGCACGCACGACCTCGAGTGCAGCGGCCGGTGGCTTCTTGGAACGGCCCTCGAATGTCAGCTCGGCGCGTTCGAGCACAGCAGACGGCTTGCCCGGAGCGGACGGCGGTGTTGCAAGCTTGAGCGTCCAACCTTCGCCCGCGCGATGCCGCAGCGAGACGCCCCAGCGCGCAAGGCGCAGGTCGGGCGTGTCGTAGTAAACCGTCTCCATCCGCACTGTCTCCGAGGGTCCTACGGCGACCCCGTCGATGACTCCGTTGAGGTCCGGGAGGTGAAACGCGGGGCCCGCCCCCAGTTTCACCTCACGTTCGATCAATGCGGTCTAGACATGCGGTACGCCGTTCAGCCCGTTGCCGTGAGCGCTCTCGAGCGCGAGCTCCTTGAAGCGATTGTGCGAGTTGAGGCCGCGAACCGTGGGCACCTTGTGCCACCCACCGTCGGGCCCCAGCTCCCACGCGAGCACGTCGTCCGCGAGCGAGACGTCGAGGATCTGCTGCAGGCGCAGCCGCAGTCGGGGGTCGGTCACCGGTACGACGGCCTCGACCCGGCGGTCGAGGTTGCGCGGCATCAGGTCCGACGATCCCAGGTAATACTCGGGACGCCCACCGTTGCCGAAGGAAAAGATGCGCGAGTGCTCGAGGAATTGGCCGACGATGGAGCGAACGCGGATCCGCTCCGAGAGTCCTGGCACGCCGGGCCGCAGCGAGCACATGCTCCGGATCAGGAGGTCGACATGCGCGCCTGCCTGCGACGCCGCGTAGAGCGCATCGATGATCTCCGAGTCGATCAGGTTGTTGACCTTGATGATGATCCGGCCGCCAACTACGCCTTCGCGCTCGATGAGCTGCGTGATGCCCGTCCTCAAGTTGGTGGGCGCGACCAGCAGCTTGCGATAGCGGCTCTGCCGGCTGTATCCGGTGAGCAGATTGAACAGCTCGGTCACGTCGGCCCCAAGGTCGGAGTCGGCGGAGAGAAGGCTGACGTCCTCGTAGATCCGGGCGGTGTTCGGGTTGTAGTTGCCGGTGGAGACGTGGAGGTAGTGCTGGATGTGCCCGCCCTCACGCCTCACAACAAGCGTCACCTTCGCGTGCGTCTTGAGACCAAGGAGTCCGTACACGACGTGCACGTTCGCTTCCTCGAGGGCGCGTGCCCAGCCGATGTTCGCCTGCTCGTCACCGCGAGCCTTGATCTCGACCAGCGCGACGACCTGCTTGCCGCGTTCCGCGGCGCGGATCAGCGCTCGCACGATGGGGCTCGCCGGTCCAGACGTGCGATAGAGCGTCTGCTTGATCGCGAGCACCTCGGGATCGCTTGCCGCATGATCGATGAACGCTTCGACCGACGTGGCGAAGGAGTCATAGGGGTGATGTGCCAGCACGTCACCCGCGCGCAGGACCGCGAACAGGTCCGGGACCTCCGCAGCGATGCCCCGCAGGCGAGGTTGCGTCGTCGGCGTCCAACTCTCTTCTTTGAGGTCGGGACGGTCGAGGTGCGTCAGCAGCGAAAGACTTCCCATGTCGAGCAGACCGTCGATCTGGTACACGTCGGCTGGCTGCAGCTCGAGCTCGCGCATCAACAGCTCGAGGACCTCGGATGACATCCGGGGATCAACCTCGAGCCTCACCACGCGCGCATGGCGGCGCCGCCGGCGCAGCTCGGTCTGGATCGCGGCGAGGAGGTCTTCCGCGTCGCTGTCCACGTCGTCCAGGTCGCCGTCCCTGGTGACGCGGAATGGGTAGTGGGCGATGATCTCCATTCCCGGGAACAGCGCCGGGAGGTGGAGCGCGATCACGTCCTCGAGCGGCATGTAGCGCTCACCTTCGATTAGCGGGATGAATCGCGGCAGGACCGGGGGCACCTTTACGCGCGCGAAGCGAGGCTGCTTCCGCTGCGGGTCGCGAACCCGCACCGCCAGGTTCAGCGACAGGTGCGAGATGTATGGAAACGGGTGACCCGGATCGACGGCCAGCGGAGTGAGGACGGGGAAGATCTGCTCGCGGAACACCGTGTGCAGGTTGCTGAGCTCTTTCTTGCTCATCTCCTCCGCCCTGACCACCGAGATGCCTGCATCGGCGAGCGCAGGGACGATTCCCCGGTTGTAGATGTTGACCTGCCGGTCGACCAGACCCTCGACGCGCGTCCGGATCGCCTTGAGCTGCTCGAGCGGCGACATGCCGTCCGGCGAGGCCACGGCCACGGCCGCCAGCACCTGCTCTTTCAACCCGGCGACACGGACCTGGAAGAAGTCATCGAGGTTCTGGCTGAAAATGGCCAGGAAACGCACCCGTTCGAGGAGCGGCAGCCGCACGTCCTCGGCCATCGCGAGCACGCGCTCGTCGAAGTCGAGCCGGGAAAGCTCGCGATTGATGTATCGGGAGCTGGCCAGCGCGAGGACAGGCAAAGACTCCGGTTCGGGGTGGGCTCCGACCGCCACGGAAGAACTCTAGCGGCTGGTAACGAACCTCAGGTTAGGGGCTGGTAAAGGACTGCCGGGCCATCCGGCGGCGGTAGCCAGGCTATGGTTGGTCGCCGGGCACGCTCAGGCCAGCTGCCACGCAGAGGAGTTCGGCGGCAGCCTCAAAACTCCTCCATCGACCCGGACGAGTGGGCTGCTTCCGAAAAGTAGCCTGCCGGCGACGGGCAGCCGCATCGGGCGGTCGAGGAAGTTGCAGGCCACCGTCAGGCGGCCCCGCGAGTAGGCCAGGATTCCGGCCGGCGCCGGCCACCACACCATCACCTCTGGCAGTCGGCCGGCCAGGCGTCTCCTCTCCGCCAGAGCCCTCCTGAAGTGGCCGAGGGTCGATTCCCCCGATCCGGCCTGGACGTCCACGGCGAGCCGGTCCCAGGGCCCCGGGATGGGCAGCCATGGGGCGGCCCCGGAGAAGCCCGCGTTCGCCTGACCGCGGCTCCAGGGCAGTGGCACCCGGCACCCGTCGCGGCCCTTTTCCCGCCCTTTGGAGTGGAAGAACACCGGGTCCTGCCGCTCGCTGTCGGGAAGGTCGACCTCTTCCAGCCCCAGCTCCTCGCCCTGGTAGAGGAACACCTGGCCAGGAAGGCCAAGCAGCAGCAACAGGGCGGCGAGGGCACGGGCCAGGCCCGTCGAGCCACCGCCAAGGCGCGTGACGGGCCGCACTACGTCGTGGTTGGCGAGCGTCCAGGTCGGTTCCGTTCCGGGACCGCGCAGGGCGCTGCGGCTGACCTCGATCGATCGCTTCCAGAGCGCCGCGTCCCAGGAGAGGTGGATGAGCGCGAATGCCATGTGAAGTTGGTCGGGGACGATGTACCTCGAGTGGCGGCGAGGGTCGAAGATCTCGCCCACCAGGACTCGGTCGGGTTCGTACTCATTGGCGATCTGGCGCCATCGCCGGTAGACCTCGTGCAGCTGCGGTTGGTCGATGATCCCGAAGGCCGAGTCGAAACGGGCGGCGCCGGTTACGCGGTCGGCGATGAGAGGCCTGTCGGCCAGGTCCTTGCGCTTGAAGAGCGCCGCCGCGACGTCGATGCGGAATCCGTCCGCACCTCGGTCGAGCCAGAACTTCAGGATGCGCTCAAACTCCTCCGGGACGGCCGGGTGCCACCAGTTGAGGTCGGGCTGCTCAGGCGCGAAGAGGTGGAGGTACCACTGCGGGCCGTTTGGCTCCGGCGACCACGCGGGACCGCCGAAGGACGAGGTCCAGTTGTTGGGCGGCGAGCCGCCGGGCCTGGGGTCCGCGAAGTGGTAGCGCTCGCGGAGCGGGCTTTCCGGGGAGGCGACCGCGGCCTTGAACCATTCGTGCTGGTCTGAGGTGTGATTCGGAACAATGTCGACGAGGACCTTCAAACGCAGCTCGTGCGCCCGCGCCAGCAGGCGGTCAAAGTCCTCCAGGGTCCCGTACGCGGGGTCGACGTCGAAGTAGTCGGCGACGTCGTAGCCGTGGTCCTTCTGCGGAGAGGGATAGAACGGCGTCAGCCAGATGGCGTCGACGCCGAGGTCGCGGACGTGGTCGAGCCTTGAAGTGATGCCGGGCAGGTCGCCGATCCCGTCGTCGTTGGAGTCGGCGAAGCTGCGGACGTAGATCTGGTAGAAGACCGCGCTAACCCACCACGGTTGGGGCATGGACCTAACTTAACCGGCAAGAAATGCGCCCTGCGCGCCCGGCGAAACGGCGCCCGCTGGGGGCCGGCGGGCCGGCCCTCAGCGTAAAGGCACGGAGCTCAGGCTCCCAGCGCGACCACCACGTTGGAGAACACGTTCAGGATCTGGTTGCCCATGGTCAAAAGAATCACGATGACGACGATCGAGACCAGCACCAAGATCAAGGCATATTCGACCATGCCCTGGCCGCTTTCCCTGCGGCGCGTACGCGGACTCATCCCTACCTCCTCCTTTCCCAGCTTACGGGTGTGTTGTGAACGGTAACTGGTACAACGCTTGACTTCAGCTTTCATTAAGCCAACCGGTCTCAATTGTTTGTAATGAGTTGCATAAGCCCGACTAATATGTCGCGGTGCGCAAGCCGGCCTTCACGCTGGAGCAGCTTCGCTCCTTTGTTGCGGTCGCCGAGACCGAGCACATCTCTCGCGCGGCGTCGTCACTCTTTCTGACCCAGGCGGCGGTCACCCAGCAGCTGCACCACTTCGAGCAGGCCGTGGGCCTACAGCTCCTGGAGCGCGACGGGCGCAGGATCAGGCTTACGGATGCCGGTCGGTCGCTGGCCGAAACCTGCCGCGCCGCCCTGCGCTCGGTCGAAGTCGTGGACGACTCGGCGCTGGCGATGAAACACCTCCAGGCTGGCTCCCTACACCTCGGAGCCAGCCCAACGTGCGCGGCCTACTACCTGCCTCCCCACCTGGCCGAGTTCACCCGGCGCCATCCGGGCGTCAAGCTGAGCGTCACGGTCGAGCCCTCGGCCGACCTCAACCGCCGGGTCCTCGTCGGCACGCTTGATTGCGCGCTCATCGAGGGCGCGACCGACCCCGAGCTGGTCGCGGCCGAGCTGACCCGCGATGAGCTGCTTTTGGTTGCGCATCGCGACCATCCGCTCTCGCATCTCCGGAGCATCACGCAGCCGGACCTCGTGCGATACCTCTACCTTGGCCGGGGCCCGCAATGGTCCGCGGAGCGATATGTGAGGGAGATGCTGGGCGATGCGTACGACCAGGTCGACAGCTTGAACCTCGGGCATCCGGAATATGTCCGCGCGGCGGTGGCTGCCGGTCTTGGGTTTGCCGCGCTCTCGAAGCGTGCCGTCGCCTCAGACCTCGCCAGCGGATTGCTCAAGCGGCTCCCTGTCGCGTCCATCCTGCGACCGATCAGCGCGGTGCGCCGAAGGGCGCGTGGCGGCCCCGCGCAGGAATCGTTCTGGGACCTGGTCACCGGCGCCAGGGTGGCCCCATCCAGGAAAATCGCTGCGGATGGCCACGCCACAGGCTGAATCGGTAATCCAGACACGCGGTCTGCGCCGCGTGTTCAAGTCGCGCAAGCGCCAGGTCGAAGCGGTTGCCGGTGTGGACCTGGATGTGCGCCGAGGCGAGATCTTCGGCTTCCTCGGACCCAACGGCGCGGGGAAGACCACCACGTTGCGCATGTCTTGATCATGGTTTCGGCCGCGGAGTCGCGTAGCCGGCGTCGTAAAGCTGGCAATTTCCCTTGAGTGGTGACCGGGCCCGGAAAGCGCGCTAAAGTCACCGACCTGTGGTGACGTCGGTCATCTCGAAAAGCGTCTTCGCGGTCGGAACGCTGCTTGGATTCGGCGTCATCGTGTTCGGCCTGGCCGGGCTCGGGCTTGCCTTGAGCAATCCGAAGTACCAGAACGACGTTGGCGTGGCCGTCGGCTTCGTGATCCTCGGCAACGGTCTGCTTGGCACGTGCCTGGTCATGCTCGTCAAACCTCACCACACCATGGCCGCGGTGGCCACCGACCGGACCGCGCCGCGGGGGATCGGCGGGCTGGCGATGGCGCTCGGCGGCGGAGCGATGGGTCTCCCCGACCTGGGTTTCCTTGGTTGGGTCGTCGTGCTCCTGATGGTTATCAACGTGGCGATCGCGCTGGGCCACCCTCGGGCCGGCGCCAGCTACGTGATCCCGTGGGGCACGATCTTGGTGATCGTGAGGAGGGCGCTCCAGGGCAACTGGCCCGCCGCCATCATCATCGCCGGCGTGTGGGTCGTGGCCGTGTTGATTCTGCAGGCGGCTTCCTACTTCGGCTGGTGAGCATCACTGCTTTTCGATGCTGACCACCCAGTTGATGCCGAACTTGTCCACGAGATAGCCGTCTTCGGTGCCCGTCGGCTGGGGAGTAAGCCGGCCCTTGATCTGCCCGCCCTCGGCCAGGTCATGAAAGGCCTTGGTCAGGTTTTCCCTGTCACTCCCGCCAAGCGCGATCGCCATGTTGTCGCCGGCCGTCGGCGGGTAGGTCGGATGTCCGTCCGAGCCTACGATGATGAATCCATCGCCCTCGAGCCGTGCGTGCGTGATCCTTTTGCCGGACGCAGGATGCAGGTCGACCTTGCCCCCGAGCGCCTTCTGATAGAACTCCATGGCCTCGCGGGCGCGACCCTGGAAGTTGACGTACGGTCCGACGTATCGACGGCTCATCTATGAACTCCTTGTCACACATGGTGAGTTTGCTTCGTCATCAGGTATGACGGAAACCAGGGAGAAAACGTGACGCATGAGTGAGAGCGAATGGTTGGCGGAGAGGTTCGAGGCCAACCGTACGCACCTGCGCGCTGTCGCTTACCGAATCCTGGGCTCGACCAATGAGGCGGACGACGCGGTGCAGGAGACATGGTTGCGCCTCAACCGCGCCGGAGGCGGTGGCGTCGAGAACCTCGGCGGATGGCTCACGACAGTTGTCGCGAGAGTTTGCCTCGACATGCTGCGGACACGGAAAGCGCGGCATGAGGAGCCTCTCGACGCAGAGGCCGACGGCGCGGACGGAATCGACCCAGAGCGCGAGGCGCTGCTCGCCGACTCGATCGGTCTCGCTCTGCTGGTCGTGCTCGAAGCGTTGACCCCGGCGGAACGAGTCGCCTTTGTGCTCCACGACACGTTCGACCTGCCGTTCGATGAGATCGCGGGAGTGGTCGGACGCAGTCCCGCCGCAACGAGGCAGTTGGCGAGCCGCGGCCGCCGCCGTGTGCATGCGCCAGCACGACTCGCGAGGCTGATCCCGTCCGGCAGCGTCAGGTCGTCGATCCCTTTCTAGCCGCATCGCGTGGCGGCGACTTTCAAGCTCTGCTCGGCCTCCTCGACCCGAAAGTCGTGCTTCGGTCTGACGCCGCCGCTGTGCAGACGGGCGCGCCGGAGATCGTGCGGGGAGCGGAGGCGGTGGCGGGCACCTTCTCGGGCCGGGCGCGGGTCGCACGGGCGGCACTTATCGATGGCGCTATCGGAGCGGTGTGAGCTCCGGGCGGCAAGCCACGCATCGTGTTCACCTTCAAGATCGAGGGCGACCGGGTCGTCGGCATCGACCTTCTCGCCGACCCCACGCAACTGAGCAGCTCGACCTGAAGGTCCTCACCGGCTGAGGCCGATCGGATCAGAGGCGGTTGGCCTGCTCCCACCCCGCCTGACAACGGATGCAGCGGGTCGCCGTGGGCAGCGCCTCCAAACGCTCGGCGCCGATCGGCTTGCCGCAGTTCTCGCACAGGCCGTATTGGCCGTGGGCCCGAACCTCGGCCGCGTGGGAGGCCTGCTCGCGATCGCGCTCGAGGATCGCATTGATCGACTCGGAGGTGGCCTTCTCTTCGAGCGCCCTCGTTTCGTCTGAGTTCCTGAAGCCGCGACTCATGCTTCCAGCTTAAAGGAGCGCGGTCAAAACCTCACACGCTGAGGCGGATTCCCTTCCACGAGCGCCCGAGCGAGGAGTTTGTAGAGCTCGACCCGCTGCCCGCTGGTAAGCGGCGCGAACGACGCTTCGAATACTGGGTCGACGACCTCATAACCCTTTCGCAGCGTCGCCTCTCCTTTGGGGGTGAGTCGATGGCGAATTGCACGCCCGGGTCCCGCCACGCGCTTGATCAGTCCCCGTGTCTCGAGCCGGTTGGCGAGCGCGCCGAATGACTGGTCGCTCTGGAAAGTCATTTCGGCCAGGGCATGAGCCGACAGGTCGGAGCGCCTGGCGATTGCACGCAGCGCGTCCCATTGAGGAAGTGACGTCCCAGCTTCTCGCAGCCGGCGGTCCATCGCCCGGTGGTGGCGGTACTGAAGTTGCTTGACGGCTCGGCCGAGGTCCTGGAGAGCAATCGGCATGTCGCCAAGATAACCGAACGATTAAGATTACGTATATAAGAATATTGATATAAGGAGCTTGATATGACGAGTCCAGAGATCGCGGCCACCACTCACAACGTTCGGACCGATGGATACGGCACCATCCCGGTCGCCCTCAGCGAGCGCGGCGAAGGCCGTCCCTTCTTGTTGCTGCATGGCGGCGGCGGGCCGCTTACGGTCGCCGGTTTCGCCGACTTGCTTGCCGCCGAGCGGCCTGCCCGCGTCATCACGCCGACCCACCCGGGGTTTGCCGGCACGCCTCGACCGGACGCGCTCACCAGCATCAGCGGTCTCGCCGCCGTTTATGCGGCGCTCCTGGCCGAGCTCGGCATCACAGGCGTAACGGTCGTCGGGAACTCGATCGGGGGCTGGATAGCGGCCGAAATAGCGCTGCTCGACACGACCCGGATCAGCCGCCTGGTCCTGATCGACGCCGTTGGCATCGAAGTCCCAGGACATCCGGTCGTCGACTTCTTCTCCCTGACTCCGAGGCAGGTGGCCGAGTTGAGCTACCACGACCCGGACAGGTTCGGTATCGATCCCACGAAAATGCCGGCAGAAGCGCAGAAGGCGATGGCCGGCAACCGCGCCACCCTCGCCGTCTACGCCGGGACTTCGATGGGCGCGGCCGGACTTGCCGCGCGCCTGGCCAAAGTCACGACGCCGACGCTCGTGCTCTGGGGGGACAGTGACCGCATCGCCGACGCGGATTACGGCCGGGCCTACGCGGAAGCCATACCGGGTGCACGGTTCCAGGTGCTGTCCAAGACCGGACACCTCCCGCAGATCGAGACACCAGGACAGCTGCTCGACGCCATCTGGGCGTTCGCGGATGGGTACGCCGAATAATTCGGCCGGATAGCCTTGACGAATCTCGCCGTGTTCAGAGGCGGAGGAATAAGCCATGGCCCCGATCGTCCTCTTTGGAATTCAATTCACCTTCTCCCTGGTCATCTATGCGGCGACATGGCAACCGCTTTGTTGGCCCTAATGGCTTTGATCGCCCTTCGGCGCCGCTCGTCCGCGGCCATCCCTTTGGTCTGGCTTTTCCTGGCCGTCGGACTGCTCGACACGGTGAACGCGATCATTCAATCGATGCGTTTCAGCGTGTTCACGCATGGCCTTGGCGTGAACTGGGTCATCGTCACCATGTACGTGCCGGCGTTGCTGGTCAGCAGCGCCCTGATCTTCATCCAGCTGCGCAGGCCAGAGCCGCTCCGCGGCCTAGTGCGACCTAGAAACTAAATCAGCAGTCCCAGACTCTAGCCCGTCATGCGCTCCGCGGCACACTCCGCGGCCCGTCTCAGGAGGAGTTCGCGTTCCCGCATATTCTCCGTAAGCGAAGCACCGCGCTCGAACTCGGCGCGCGCCTCCTCTGACCGGCCGAGCTTCCTCAGTAGGTCCCCGCGGACGGCCGGCAGTAAGTGGTACGCCTTGAGCGTGGGCTCGTGGACGAGGGCGTCGACGAGTTCGAGCCCGGCAGCTGGACCGAACGCCATCCCCACGGCGACCGCCCGATTCAGCTCGACCACCGGCGACGGTGCGAGCTGTGCGACCGCGTCGTAGAGCGCCACGATGCGCGACCAGTCGGTCTCCGACGCGATCGTCGCTCGAGCGTGGCACGCGGCGATCGCCGCCTGCAGCGCGTAGGGACCCAGGGCACCCCCGAGCCTCTCGGCGCGCTCGAGGGCCGCCAGACCGCGCCGGATGAGCAAACGATCCCAACGCGCTCGGTCCTGATCGAGTAGGAGAACGGGCTCGCCGGACGGTCCGACGCGTGCGCCAAGACGAGAGGACTGGATCTCCATGAGGGCGACGATGCCGTGGACTTCAGGCTCAGTCGGGACGAGCTCCGCCAGGATGCGGCCCAGACGAAGGGCCTCCTCGCACAGCGCCGGTCGGACCCAGTCCTTCCCCGCCGTTGCCGAATATCCTTCGTTGAAGATCAGGTAAATCACCTCAAGGACGGAGGCGAGGCGCGCAACGCGCTCGGCGCCGCCCGGGACCTCGAACCTGACGTGCGCCTCGGCGAGGGTGCGCTTCGCGCGGACGATCCGCTGGGCGATGGTCGAGACAGGGACGAGGAAGGCCCGCGCGATCTCCTCGGTCGTCAGACCGCCGAGGACACGAAGTGTGAGCGCGACCCGTGCGTCCTTCGAGAGGACTTGATGGCAGGCCATGAAGATGAGGCCAAGGAGATCGTCCCCGACATCCTGGTCGATCGCCGTCTCCAAATCCAAGCCTTCCTGAGCGCGCTCGACATCGCGTCCGATCTCTTCGTGCTTGCGTTCGAGCGTCTTGCGGCGCCGGATCAGGTCGATCGCGCGGTGCTTCGCGGTGCCCATGAGCCAGGCGGCCGGCCGCTCCGGCACGCCTTCGGCGGGCCACTGCTCGAGCGCGGCGACGAGAGCGTCCTGTGCGAGCTCCTCGGCCGTCCCGATATCGCCAACGACTCGAGCCAGCCCGGCGATGAGCCGGGCCGACTCGATGCGCCAGATCGCTTCGATCGCACGATGTGCTTCCGTGGCTGCTGTCTCGCGGCGACCTGGGCCGGCGGGCGCGTTTCCGTTCCTTGGACCTATGGCGAGAGCTCCTTCACATGCCCTCGTACTCGACGACCTCGCGGATCTCGAACGTCCCGCCGTCGTAGGGCGCCCGCTTCAGCCACTCCAGGGCCTCGTCGATCGAGCGCACCTGCCACAGCCAATAGCCGGCTACCAGCTCTTTGGTCTCGGCGAACGGCCCGTCGATCACGGTGCGCTTCTTGCCGTCGAAGCGAACGCGCTTGCCCTGCAAGCTCGGATAGAGGCGTCCAGCCTCGAGCACAACCCCCGCCTTGACCAGCTCTTCGTTGAACTTCTGGTAGTCCGCCATAGCCTCCGGCGTTGGGGGAGTTGCCGACTCGCTCTGCTCGCCTTCCTTTGCCATTATCAGTACACGCATACCTGTCTCCTCTTATTACAACTTCCGCATCGTCATGGGCTCGGGCCTTTGAGGCCTCACCCACTCATCGAATGACAGGCGGCCTTTTCGACATGGGCTGACGGGCGGACTGGACGAGAGCGATGTGCCTCGGCGCCCGGCTCATGCGGTTTGGAGCGCATATCTCCGATAGCGAGCTCGATAACCGCGCATCCGGCCGATTGCCGCCAGCATTGGGAAGAGGGTGTTCTGGACATAGATCGGCGGACTCGAGGGCCGGATGAAATCGCCCACCTCCTGCAACAGCACGGCGCCCTGAAGCAACTTCATGTCGCCTGTCGGTGAGAGTTTGCCGTCGCGGCTGAGCCCGAACTGAGTCTCGAAGAAGACTTCGGCAGATGTCAGGGCGGGGCGGTGCTCGTAGAGGATCCGCAGGATGCCCTGACCTCCGTTCCACTGGCTGTGTGAGACTCCGACAGGGCAAACCAGTGTCTCTCCAGGCTTGGCCACGCCCGTCCTGTTCCCAATCTGGTATCCATACACACCCTCCAGGACGACAAAGCTTTCCTCCTGACTTGGATGGATGTGGGACCTGACGACATACGGGCCTGGTTTCACGATCAGCTCTGCTCGGAAGAGCTGCCCGTTTGAAGAATCGGCTGTGGAGCGGAAGATGAGCCGCTCGCCGGTCTGCGGGCTCTCGATCTCGGTTCCGATCTTGACCAATCGAGTGTCTATCCGCGGAACAGAGATCTGATCAGCGCCTTGCCGACTACGAGCGGATGGTTGAGCGCAGTCGCGATCTTTCCGACTCGGGAATTGGGATCTCGCGCGACGCCGAGTTGTCTCAGCGGGGTTCCTATGTCGAAGTAGGTCCGCTCGCAGACCATGCGTTCCTCCTCGAATTGAAAGACGATGATCAACGGAAAGTCGACTTTCCTGCCGGTTGCGGGAAGTCCCCGCCAGTTCCCCTCATGCGTTCCGGTGAACCGGCCCTCGACAACGATGGCATCGTCTGCGTGATGCATAGCCTCAGGATGGAATCGGAAGTTGGGAAAACCCTTCTTGTTCTCATGGAGGAGCGTGCTGACCCCCGAGTGGCCGTCCCAGACCTCCCCTGTCGCGACGATCTCGTAGCGAGGGTGACTGAACGCCTCGATGCAGCGCTCGAAGTCGTGGGCGTTCTCGGCTTCCATGTGCTCGAGGACCGTCGCCTCACGCATCTGTCGCAAGCTAGACATCATGTCTGAGTCTGGGGTGCTTCGACTGACTCATTTCCGGCAGGTTTCCATCAGGGTCGCGCAAGAAGCATCTGACCGCCGATATGACCCCATGGCGGGAGCTTATCGCTAGCTGAGATTCCTGGATCGATGGCTCCGGCCAGCTGCTGCCAGCTGGCCTTGTTCGAGGGCGACCTTCTTCGCGGCCTGAACTGCTCCGTTCGTTTCCAATCACGTCAGCGCGCTCGACGCGGTGGTGGCGGCCGAGGCGCTGCCAAATCTTCCCGCAAACCGCCCGGGGTGGTCGCGGCTGAGGACCCAATCTTCAGACGCAGGTGAGTGAACAAAGTCGGGGAGGCGGGATTTGAACCCGCGACCACTTGACCCCCAGTCAAGTGCGCTACCGGGCTGCGCTACTCCCCGA
>WNGL01003972.1_pt1 | contig 49009 bp, 42 predicted proteins | sample 5400591 | NCBI WGS metagenome assembly WNGL01 (sample SAMN13153377, study PRJNA577476) | soil metagenome | isolation source: 80 cm soil or saprolite under Garry oak tree replicate 1 | place: USA:California | collected 2016-06-15 | reverse complement strand
GCCCTGGCGTACTCGATGACGCTCAGGCGCTTGACGAAGTCCTCGGTGGACAGCGCCGAGGCGAAGCGTGCGGTGCCGCCGGTGGGCAGAACGTGGTTGGGCCCGGCGACGTAGTCGCCGATCACCTCGGGCGTGTACGGGCCGAGAAACACGGCGCCGGCATTTCGCACGCGGGCGAGCCACCTCTCGGGATCGGTGACCTGGAGCTCGAGATGCTCCGGGGCCAGGAGATTGGCGATCTCGACGGCCTCCTCCAGACTCCGCGTCAAGACCAGGGCGCCGTGGGACTTCAAGGCGGCCCCGGCGATCTCCTTGCGCGGCAGGCGCGCGAGCTGGCGCTCCACTTCGGCGGCCACGCCATCGATGAGCGCGGTCGAGGGCGTGAGGAGGACGGCGCGCGCCATGGGGTCGTGCTCGGCCTGCGCGAGGAGATCGGCGGCCACCCAGGAAGGATCGGCGCCCGCCTCGGCCACCACCACGACCTCGCTCGGCCCTGCGACCATGTCGATGCCGACGTCGCCGAAGACCCGGCTCTTGGCGAGCGCGACATAGATATTGCCGGGACCGACGATCTTGTCCGCCCGGCGGATGGTCTCCGTGCCATAGGCGAGCGCGGCCACCGCCTGGGCGCCGCCCACCCGATAGGCCTCCGTGACGCCCGCCACCCGGGCCGCAGCGAGGACGGCGGGATCGAGCGACTTGTCGCGCCGGGGCGGCGAGACGAGCACGATCTCCCGGACGCCCGCCACCCGCGCGGGGATCACCGTCATGAGCACGGTGGACGGATACGCGGCCCGGCCGCCCGGAACATAGACGGCCACGCGGTCGAGCGGGCGCACCTCCTGCCCCAGCCGTGAGCCGAGCGCGTCCGTCATGCGCCAGGAGCGGGGGGCGCACTCGCGGTGGAAGCGCTCGATGCGCTCCGCCGCGTAGCGTAGCGCCCGCACGGTCGCCTCGCCCACCGCGCCCAGGGCCGCCTCCATCTCGGCCGACGACACGGCCAGCTCCCCCGCCGTCAGTCGCACGCGATCGAAGCGCTCGGTGAAGTCGAGGAGCGCGGCGTCACCCTTCTCGCGCACGGCGGCCAGGATCTCCTCGACGCGTCGGTGGACCTCCGCGTCCACGGCGGCGGGCGGGCGGTCGAGCGCCTTTGCCACGCCGGCCGCGCCGAGCTGCGCCGTGTCCAGGCGTCTGATCACTTCAGAGCTCGATCTACTCAGCCCTCGCCTCATCGTGTGCCTCGCCACTGGCTCGTCGCACGCTTCGGCTCGAACAAGCTATTCAGCCCTCGCCTCATCGCGTGCCTCGCCCGCGGGCTCGTCCCACGCTTCGGCTCGAACATCATTTCGCCACTTCCTGACGCATGGCCGCGATGAGGGCATTGACGCGGGCATGGGCCGTCTTGAGCGAGGCGCGATTGACGATCAACCGGGCCGTCGAGGTCATGATCTCGGCGACCTCCACCAGGCCATTGGCCCGCAGGGTCTCGCCCGACTGGACGAGATCCACGATGCGCTCGGCCAGCCCCACCAGGGGGGCGAGCTCGATGGAGCCGTCGAGACGGATCATCTCGACCTGGATGCCGCGCTCGGAGAAATAGCGCTCGGTCAGGGTCGGATACTTGGTGGCCACGCGAACCCACGACCACTTGGCGGGATCGTCGCGCTCCCAGAGCTCGCGGGGCTCGGCGACCACGAGCCGGCAGAAGCCGAAGCCCAGGTCTACCGGCTCGTAGACGTCGGGCTGCTGCTCGGCCAGGATGTCCTTGCCCACGATGCCGAGGTCGGCCGCGCCGTACTGGACGTAGGTGGGAATGTCGGCGGGCTTGAGAAAGATGAAGCGCAGATCCCGCTCGGCGTCGGCGAGCAAGAGCTTGCGCGTGTCCGCCTCCAGGCCCTGGATGCCCATGGCGGAGAGGAGCTGGAGGGCGGGATCGAGCAAGCGTCCCTTGGGCAGCGCGACGGTGAGGGCCGGCATGGCTAGGTCTTCACCCGCTCGATCCGCGCTCCGAGCGACTGGAGCTTTCGCTCGAGCCCCTCGTAGCCGCGATCCAGGTGGTAGACACGCGAGACCTCCGTGGTGCCCCGCGCGGCCAGCCCGGCCAGGACCAGGGATGCGGACGCGCGGAGGTCGGTGGCCATGACGGGAGCGCCCTGATAGGCCTCGACGCCCCGGATCACCGCGAACGGCCCGTCCGTCTCGATGAGGGCACCCATCCGGCAGAGCTCCGCGGCGTGCATGAAGCGATTCTCGAAGATGGTCTCGGTGATCTTGCTCAATCCCTCGGCCCGACCGAGGAGCGCCATCATCTGCGCCTGCATGTCGGTGGGAAAGCCCGGGAAGGGGCTCGTGATCACGTCCGCGGGCCGGGGGCGCGCGGGCCCGAGGCAGCGGACGCGATCGCCCTCGACGGTGATGCTCACCCCGCACTCCTCGAGCTTGGCGAGGGTGGCCTGAAGGTGGCGCGGAGTCACGCCCGTCAGGGTGACGTCCCCGCCCGTGATCGCCCCCGCCACGAGCAGCGTGCCCGCCTCGATCCGGTCGGGAATGACGCGGTGCCGCGCGCCTCCCAGCTCGGGCACGCCCTCGATCTCGATGCGCTCCGTCCCCGCGCCCTCGATGCGCGCGCCCATGGCGGTGAGGAGCCGCGCGAGGTCGGCCACCTCCGGCTCGCGGGCGGCGTTCTCCAGCACGGTCACTCCCTCGGCCAGCGCGGCGGCCATCATGAGGTTCTCCGTGCCCGTGACGGTGACGAGGTCGGTGGTGATGCGCGCGCCCTTGAGCCGGCTGGCCCGCGCCTCGACATAGCCGTTCTGGATGGCGATGTCGGCGCCGAGCTTGGCCAGGCCCTTCAGGTGCTGGTCTATGGGACGCACGCCGATGGCGCAGCCGCCCGGGAGGGCGACGCGGGCCGTGCCTGTGCGGGCGAGGAGCGGGCCGAGCACGACGACGGAGGCGCGCATGGTCGAGACCAGCTCGTACGGCGCCTCGGGCGTCGTCACGCTCGGGACGGAGAGGCGCGTGGCGCCGTCCGCCTCCCGCGTGATCTTGGCGCCGAGCCGCTCGAGGAGGGAGGTCATCGTCACCACGTCGGCCAGCCTGGGCACGTTGTCGAGCACGATCGATTGTGCCGTGAGCAGGCTCGCCGCCATGGCGGGCAGCGCTGCGTTCTTGGCCGCGCTCGCCTCGACGAGGCCGCGGAGCCGGACGCCCCCTTCGATCACGAGCCGCGCGGGCATCAGCAGCTCATCCGTTGCGTCGCCACGCCAGTGAGGGGGACGACGCTCTTGCCCTCGGCCCAGCAGCCCTCGATGTAGCGCTCCACGCCGCGGAGATCGCGCCTCGCCCCGATGGCCGAGAAGCCCTGGGCCGCCATCAGCGAGGCGAGCGCACCCGCCTGCTCTTCCCCGATCTCCATGACGAGCCAGCCCCCGGGTCGCAGATGGGCCGGGGCCTCGGCGATGAGGCGCCGCAGCACGCGCATCCCATCGGGGCCGCCGTCGAGGGCCAGGCGCGGCTCGAAACGGACCACCTCGGCGGGCAGCGAGGCCAGCGTCATGGCGGGCAGGTAGGGCGGGTTGGCCACGACCATGTCGAGGCTGCCCCGGAGCCGTGATCGAGGCCACCCAGGAGCTCGAGGGCCCGCTCGACCAGTCCTTCCGTTTCCGGACGCGGGATCAGCACATCGGGCGTCACCGTCAGTCGCAGGCCCCGGAACTCCTCCCAGCCCAGAATGTACTGGACGGGCTCGTGACCGGCGCGGCGATCGACCAGCTCGCGATAGCGCGCAGCCGCCTCCTCGTCCACGGGCTGCTTCGGCTCGACGTAGAGGGATAGGCGGTCGGTGCCGAGGACGGCGGCGAGGAGCAGCTCGGCGTCGTGTCGCGCGCTGTCCACACCGGCCTCGCCCAGGCGCGCGGCCCCCGCCGCGAGACTCGACGCGATCGTGCCCGGGACGGGTCTCATGAGGGCTCCTGGAGCTTCTTGCGCTGCTCCTCCGCGGCCAGGGCGTCCACGATCTCGTCGAGGTCGCCCTCGAGGATGGCGGGCAGGCGATAGAGCGTGAGGTTGATGCGGTGGTCCGAGACCCGCCCCTGCGGAAAATTATAGGTGCGGATGCGCTCGCTGCGCTCTCCGGTCCCCACCTGGCTCCGGCGGTCCGCCGCGATGGCGGCGGCCTGCTCGTCCTGCGCGCGCTCGAGGAGCCGGGCCTTCAGCACCCGCATGGCCTTCGCCCGGTTCTTGATCTGCGAGCGCTCGTCCTGGCAGGTGACCACGAGCCCCGTGGGGATATGCGTGATTCGCACAGCGGAATCCGTGGTGTTCACCCCCTGCCCGCCGGGACCGGACGAGCGATACACGTCCACGCGGATGTCCTTCTCTTCCACCTTGATGTCCACGTCCTCGGCTTCGGGCAGGACGGCGACCGTCACCGTGGAGGTGTGGGTCCGGCCGCTCGACTCCGTCTCGGGCACGCGCTGCACGCGATGGACGCCCCGCTCGAACTTGAGCCGGCTCCAGGCCCCTCGGCCCTGCCCTCGGCCCTGGATGAAGAGCACGATCTCCTTGAAGCCGCCCACGCCGGTCTCGTGCTTGTCCATGAGCTCGACCTTCCACTTCTGTCGCTCGGCGTACTTCGTGTACATCCGGGCGAGGTCGGCCGCGAAGAGACCGGCCTCGTCTCCCCCCGCGCCCGCCCGGATCTCCACGAAGACGTTCCTGTCGTCGTTGGGGTCCCGGGGAATGAGAAACGTGCGCAGCTCCTCCTCGAGCTTGCCCTGTCGCCCCTCGAGATCGCGGACCTCGGCCTGGGCGAGCTCGCGCATCTCGCGATCGGGCTCCTCGGCGGCCATGCGGCGGGCCGACTCGAGGCCGCCCAGGAGCTGCTTGTAGTCCTCGAACTTCTGCACGACCTCGCTGAGCTCGGAGGCGGACTTGGCCGTCTTGGCGTACAGCGCGGGCTGGGCGAGAACGGCGGGATCGGAGAGCGACCCGTTCAGCTCGCGGTAACGGTCCTCGATCTGGCGGAGCTTGTCAAACATGACGGCCCCTCGCGGGGAAGTGGGCGGACGGCGAGGTCACCGCGCGCGGAGACGGAGAACGACGGCACCTCGGGACAGTGACAGCGTGGCGCGGCGCTCTGCCGAGCCGGGCCCTACCCCTCCGCGATCGGCTTCCTGTTGTACTGTATCCAGGAACTTCTGCTTGCCGGTGAAGAAGGGATGGCACTTGGAGCAGACTTCCACCCGGATCTGGGGCTGGGTGGAGCGGGTGTGAATGACTTCCCCGCAATTGCAGGTGATCGTGGTGTCCACGTACTCCGGATGAATGCCAGCCTTCACGGCCCACCTCCTGATGAGTGCGAATGAAGGCTTGATGTTACCAGCACCCTGCCAAAACCGCAACAAATTGGGGATTTAGTGCGCGGATACACCCCTACCCCATCTGGCTCATGGCGCTCAAGAAGTCCTTGTTGCTCTTGGTCATCTTGACCTTGTCGAGGAGGAGCTCCATGGCTTCCACGGGGTTCAGCTGGGTCAGGGCCTTGCGGAGCAGCCACACCTTCTGGAGCTCGTCCTTCTCGAGGAGGAGCTCCTCTTTCCGGGTGCCCGTCTGCTCGATGTTGATGGTGGGAAAGACCCGCTTGTCCATGAGACGCCGGTCCAGGTGCACCTCCATGTTGCCCGTGCCCTTGAACTCCTCGAAGATCACGTCGTCCATCCGCGAGCCCGTGTCGACGAGGGCGGTGGCCATGATGGTGAGGGAGCCGCCCTCCTCGATGTTGCGGGCGGCCGCGAAGAAGCGCCGGGGCCGCTGGAGGGCGTTGGCGTCGAGGCCGCCAGAAAGGACCTTGCCGGAGGACGGAATCACGGCGTTGTGCGCCCGCGCGAAGCGCGTGATGGAGTCGAGCAGGATGACCACGTCTCGCTTGTGCTCGACCAGGCGCTTGGCCTTCTCGATGACCATGTCGGCGACCTGGACGTGGCGCTGGGGCGGCTCGTCGAAGGTCGATGAGATGACCTCGCCCTTGACGGAGCGCTGCATGTCCGTGACCTCTTCGGGTCGCTCGTCGATGAGAAGCACGATGAGATAGACCTCAGGGTGATTCTTGGCGATGGCATTGGCCAGGTTCTGCAGCATGACCGTCTTGCCCGTGCGGGGCGCGGCCACGATGAGACCGCGCTGGCCCTTGCCGATGGGGCAGAGCAGATCCATGACCCGCGTGGTCAGGTTTTCCGAGTCGTGCTCCAGCCGCAGCCGCTCCATCGGGTAGAGCGGGGTGAGGTTGTCGAAGAGGGTCTTGTCGCGCGACTGCTCGGGCGTCTCGAAGTTGATCGCCTCGACTTTGAGCAGGGCGAAGTAGCGCTCGGTGTCCTTGGGGGGACGGACCTGGCCGGAGATGGTGTCGCCCGTGCGGAGATCGAAGCGCCGGATCTGCGAGGGAGACACGTAGATGTCGTCCGGGCCCGGCAGGTAGTTGTAGTCCGGCGCGCGCAGGAAGCCGAAGCCGTCCGGGAGGACCTCGAGGACGCCCTCCGCGAAGATGAGCCCGTCCCGCTCGGCCTGCCCCTGCAGGATCTTGAAGATCAGCTCCTGCTTGCGGAGCCCTCCCGTGCCCTGGACCCCGAGATCCTTGGCCACGCCGTTGAGCTCCGTGATGGTCTTATCCTTGAGTTCGGACAGGTTCATCCTGTTGCCTCCTGCTCCACCGGAATCGGACGCGGCCGTTTCGGTGGCGTCAGACTTCTGCGGCGAGGGCCGTTTGGGACTACGCTGCGAGATGGCGATCTCCGGGGGGTTGAATGTGTACGGGGAACTTGGTTCGACTTCGATCCTCAATTTCCCACAGCGCGCGCCGTTGTGTCAATTTAAAACTCCGAGAGGCTTTGAACCCGTCGTCTCATTTAACTGCGGGGGCCTCGAATGGCCCCCGCACTCCCCCATTGTTCGCGCCTCGGCTCGCCGGCGGCTCGCCGCGTCCGCAGGCCTGCGCGCGCGATTTGTCCTCGCCGTCGCCCCGCATGGGCGCTCGATCAGAGGCGCATCTCGATGATGGCCTTGCCGCGGATCTCCGTCAGCCACTCCTGGAGCCTCGTCTCGTACTTCTGCTTGTACAGGATGTCGCGAATCTGGTTGCGGGCCTGCGCGAGCTGCTCGCCCGCCAGCGTCTCCTTGGAGTCGAGCTCGAAGAGGTGATAGCCGACCTGGGACCGGAAGGGCGGTGAATGCTCACCCGGCGAGAGCCTCAGGACGGCCGTCTCGATGTCCGGGGCCAGCTCGCCCCGCTTGAGCACGCCGAGCCGACCGCCGTTCTTGGCCGTGCCCGCGTCCTCGGAATACTCGCGCGCGAGATCGCCGAAGTCCTCGCCCGCGAGCACGCGGCTGTAGATCTCGTCGGCCCGGCGCCGCGCCGCCGTCCAGCCATCCTCGCCCGAGCCGGCCCCGGGCACGAAGAGGATGTGGCGGGCCTCGAAGGCCAGGCCCGTCTCGAGCTTTTCCCGGTTGGCGATCAGGTAGCGGTCGATCTCCTCCTCGGTGACGGAGACACGCAGGGACACCTTGCGCCGGATCATGCGCTCCACGAGCAGCTGCTCGCGAATGCGCTTCCTGACCGCCTCGATGACCAAGCCCTGGGCCTTGATCATCTCCTCGAATTCCGCCGCCGTGGTGGCCCCCAGCCGCTTCTGGATCTCTCCCATCCGCTCCGTCATCTCGGCATCCTCGATGGTGAGCTTCTCGCGCTCGGCCTGCTGGATCTGGAGCCGCTTCTCGATCATGCCGGCGAGGACCCGCTCCCGGAGCTTCGCGCGCTCCTCGCCCTCGGACGGGCGCGGCAGCTTGTTCTCGTAGAGGTAGTAGGCCTCCGCCTCATCGAGCTCGTACAGGGTGACGGCATCGCTGTTCACCACGCAGATGACCCGGTCCATGACGGCCTCGGCGTCGGGCGGCATAGCGGGGCGCGAGAGGAGAGGAGCGCGGACCTCGCTGGGGGGCGGGGCGGCCTCGGGAGGAGACGGCCCCTTGCCCTTGCCGATGAGGGGCACCCACGAGGGGATGGAGCAGCCCGCGAGGGCGGCGGCGACGCCCACGATGAGGACGAGCCGGGCCGCGCCCCTCACGCGAGGGACTCCAGCAGCGCGCGCAGCGCATCCCGTACGGCCTCCCAGGGGCCGGTCGGAATCATCGCCTCGAGCGTGAACTCCTTCCGCATGGTCACTCCGCTGCCGCGTCGACCGACCACGACCAAGATGCGCTCCGGCGTGACGGGCGTCGACGGGGCGAAGGTCACGAGCGCCCGGCCGCCACCCGCTTCGAGGCGCTCGACGCCGAGCCGACGGCTGAGCACCCGCAGCCCGACCACGTCCAGCAGCGCGACGACGGCGGGAGGCGGCGGGCCGAAGCGGTCCGCGAGCTCGGCCCGCATCTGGGCGACCTCGTCGTCGTCGCCCACGTCCGCGAGCCGCTGGTAGATCGCGAGCCGCTGGTTGACTTCGGGAACGTACTCTTCGGGGAGCAGCGCCTCGACCCCGACCGTGATCACGGGGTCCACCGAGGCCGAGACCGGCTCGCCTTTCAATTCTCTCACGGCTTCCGCCAGGAGCTTCGTGTAAAGATCGAAGCCCACCGCCGCGATGTGCCCATGCTGCTCCGCCCCGAGGAGATTGCCCGCGCCGCGGATCTCGAGATCGCGCATGGCGAGCTGGAAGCCCGCCCCCAGCTCCGTCATCTCCTCGATCACGCGCAGGCGTCGCTGGGCCGTCTCGTCCAGGCTGCCCGCGGCGGGCACGAGGAGGTACGCGTAGGCCTGCTGGCGCTCGCGCCCCACCCGGCCGCGCAGCTGGTAGAGCTGGGCGAGGCCGAAGCGGTCGGCGCGATTGATGATGATGGTGTTGGAGGCGGGGATATCGAGCCCCGACTCGACGATGGCGGTGGAGACGAGAACGTCCGCCTCGCCGTCGACGAACTTGACCATGACCGCCTCCAGCTCCCGCTCCCCCATCTGGCCGTGCCCCATGACCACCCTCGCCTGGGGGCAGAGCTGGCGCACGAAGGAGGTCATGGAGGGCAGCGACTGGATCCGGTTGTGCACGAAGAAGACCTGGCCGCCGCGCTGGAGCTCGCGATCGATGGCTTCCTTGATGACCTTCCGATCGAAGCCGGCCACGACCGTTTCCACGGGCAGCCGGTCCAGGGGCGGTGTCTCGATCACCGAGAGATCGCGCGCGCCGGCCAGCGACATGTAGAGGGTGCGCGGGATGGGCGTGGCGGTCAGGGTGAGCACGTCGACCGAGGTCCGGAGCTGCTTGATCCGCTCCTTGTGGGTGACCCCGAAGCGATGCTCCTCGTCCACCACGAGGAGGCCGAGGTCGCGGAAGGCGACGTCCTTGGACAGGAGCCGATGGGTGCCGATGACGACGTCCACCGCACCCGTCTTGAGCCCTTCCACCACCGCTTTCTGCTCCCGGGGGCTACGGAAGCGGGACAGCAGCTCCACGCGGGTCGGGAACGGCGAGAAGCGATCGCTGAAGGTGTGGAAGTGCTGCTGGGCCAGCACCGTGGTGGGCACGAGGACGGCGACCTGCCGTCCGTCGGCCACCGCCTTGAAGGCCGCGCGCAGGGCGACCTCCGTCTTGCCGTAGCCGACATCGCCCGCGACCAGGCGGTCCATGGGGCGCGGTCCCTCCATGTCCCGCTTGGTGTCCTCGATGGCGCGCAGCTGGTCGCGCGTCTCCTCGAAGCGGAAGGCCGCCTCGAATTCCCGCTGCCACGGCGTGTCGCCCGAGAAGATCCGCCGCTCCGCCACAGAGCGCGCGGCGTAGAGGCGAAGGAGCTGCTCGGCCATCTGGCGCACCGCGGCCCGCACGGACTCCTTGACGCGCTGCCAGGCGCCTCCGCCCATGCGATCGAGCCGCGCCGCCACCGACGGCGCGCCCATGTACTTCGAGATCAGGTCGAGGCGCTCGACGGGAAGATAGAGGCGGCCGCCCTCGGCGTACTCGAGGAGCAGGAAGTCCGCGTTGCGGCCCTCCGCGGCCATGGTGCGCAGGCCGTGGTAGCGGCCGATGCCGTGCGCCTCGTGGACCACGAGGTCGCCCGGGTTGAGGTCGGTGAAGGCGGCGATGGCCGCGCCCCGCTGGAAGACGGGACGGCGCAGCCGCCGCCGGCGCGCGCCGAAGACGTCCTCCTCGGCGAGCAGGACGAGCCCGAGGGCGGGCAGCTGGAAGCCCGCCGCGCAATCGCCCGTGATGACACCGAGGCCCTCGGCGCTCCAGAGGGTGGCGTCGGGCCACGGCTCCAGATCGTGCTCCTGGAGGATGCCGCGGCAGCGCGCGGCCTGCGCCTCGTCGTCCACGACCAGACGCACGGCGAATCCTTCCCCTCGCCAGCTCCGGATCTCCGCCGCGAGGTCCTTGAAGCGGCCCTGGAAGCCGCCCACCGAGCGCGTGCCCATGGCGACCCGCGGCACACGCCCACCTCCGCGCTGAAGGAGCGGCAGCTCGAGCCGCTGGAAGCGATCGAGCGCCTGGGCGAGAGGCACGGCGGAGGGCGCCTCCTCCGGTGGCGCCTCGAGGAGCGCGGGGTCGTCGAGGACGACCAGCGCCTCCCCGGGCAGCCACGCGGGCAGGGCGTGATCGGCGTCGGCTCCCGCCAGGGGGAGCACCGTCAGCTCGCCGAGCGTCTCCACGGACCGCTGCGTGGTCGGATCGAAGAGCCGGAGCGATTCGACCTCGTCCCCGAAGAACTCCGCGCGCGCGGGCCGATCGTGGGTGGGCGAGAAGATGTCGACGATCCCGCCCCGCAGGCTCCACTGTCCCACCTCGACCACGGTCTCCACCCGCTCGTAGCCGGCCGTCTCGAGCGCCCGGAGAAGTCCCTCGCGCTCCAGGTTCGCTCCCACCGTCAGCGTGAGGGTCCGCGCGCGAAAGGTCTCCGGGGAGAGAATCGGCGCACCGAGGGCGGCGGGCGTGGTGACCACCACGATGGCGCCCCCGGTCACGAGGGCGTGGCAGACCAGGGCCCGCTCGGCGACATGGTCGCGATGGCGCCCATGCCAGGAGCTGGGCTCGGCGGGGGGAAACTCCAGAACGGGGATCCGCGCGAAGTCGAGCGTGTCCCGGAAGAAGCGGATGTCCTCGGCGGCGCGGTGACGCTCGGCGGTGCCCGGGGAGAGATAGAGGACGGGCCGGCCGGTGTCGCGGACGAAGGCCGAGACCACGAGGGCGCGAGACGAGCCCCACAGCCCCTGGGCCTCGAGACAGGCTACTCCCTGGGCGAGGGCCGTGGAGAGCTCTCCAAGGGCGGCCCACCGGGACAGTATCGACTCCGACGCGGTCAGGCTCATGAACGAACGCTACGCGACACCACCAGGCAGCTTAGCACCCGCCCCTCGCGGGGGCGCAGCTTACGACTTGGGCCCTTGCGCCAGGTAGAAGCTCAGGGTCTCCAGCTCGATGGACAGATCCACGCTCTTGAACCGCACGTCCTTGGGAGCGCGAATGCGCCCCGGGGCGAAGTTGAGGATGGCCTTGATCCCGGCCGCCACGAGCTTCTCCGTCACCGGCTGGGCCGATTCGGCGGGCACCGCCACGATGGCGATCTGGAGATTGCGGCCCTTGGTCTCGCGCGCGAGGTCACGCATGGGCAGGATGGGCACGCCATCGGCCAGCTTGCCCGCCTTGCCGGGATCGTCGTCGAAGATGGCCGAGATTCGGAAGCCCTGGCGGGCGAAGCCCTTGTAGTGGAAGAGCGCCGAGCCCAGGTTGCCGAAGCCCACCAGCGCCACCTGCCACTCGCGATCCAGCCCCAGGATGCGCTGGAGCTCGGCCTTGAGGCCCGAGACGTAGTAGCCGATGCCGCGCACGCCGAACTCGCCGAAGTAGGCGAGGTCCTTCCTGACCTGGGCGGAGTTCAGGCTGAAGCGCTCGGCCAGCTCCTGGGACGAGATGGTCTTGACCCCGTCCTCTTCGAGCTGCAGGAGACAGCGCGTGTACACGGACAGGCGCCGGACCGTCATCTCCGGGATGCGGGGAATCTTGAACTGGGACCGTCGAGCCATTTCCGCGCGGCTTCGGACGTCCCGGGCACGTGGCCCCGGGACGCCCGGGATTCCTGCTCCCGCTACGACTTCACGAACAGCAAGATGACCGCGATGACGAAGACGAAGAGAACGAGTGACTCGATGAAGGCCAGGCCGAGCAGCATGGCGGTCTGGATGCGCGCGATGGCGCCGGGCTGGCGCGCCATGGCGTCCACGGCCGAGCCCGCGGCGCGGCCCTGGCCGAGGCCGCAGAGGCCGGCGGCCAGGCCGAACCCGATGCCCGCGGCGAGGACGGCGAAGGCCTTCGGGAAATCCCCGGCGGCCGCCTCGGCGGCCCAGGCCATCCCGGGCGCGGCCAGAATCGCCATCAGGGTCAACGTGACAGTGCGTCGCACGGCACTCCTCCTTATAGGTAGTGGTGATTGCCGCTAGTGGTGTTCGGTTTCCTCGACAGCCGCGGCGATGTAGAGCATGGCCAGCTTGCAGAAGATGAAGGTCTGGATCAGGGCCACCAGGATCTTGAGGGGCAGCAAAAAGCCGACCACGAACACGACCATGATGAGGGTGGCGGGCGCCCCGATGAGGATCCCTCCCAGGGAGCCTGACAGTGCCCAGCCGAGCATCCCGTCCAGCCCCATCATGAAGAAGAAGATGGCGAGGAGGATGTGGCCGGCCATCATGTTGCCGAAGAGGCGAAGGGACAGCGACAGCGGCCGCGCGCAGTGGCTGATGATCTCGATGACGAACATCAGCGGCTTGAGCAGGGTGGGCACGGGGCCCGCGAAGTGCTTGAGGTACGGGATGACCCCCTGCTTCCGCGCCCCGATCCAGTGATACGTGAAGAACACGATGAGGGCGCAGGCGGCGGTGGTGTTGAGATTGGCGGTGGGGGCGACGAGCCCTGGCACGAGCCCCATGAGGTTCGAGGTCAGGATGAAGAGACCCAGGGTGGCGATGAGGGGCAGATAGCGCCGGCCGTCGTGCCCGATCGTCTCGTCCAGCTCCTTGACGAACTGCTCGAGGATGACCTCCATCATGTTCTGGGTGCCGTGCGGCACCAGATGGAGGCGGCGCGTGGCCACGATGGAGACGACGACGAGCACCGCCATGACGATCCACATGTACAGGACCTGGTCGGGGATGTGAGGGACGCGGAGAATCGGCGGGTGCTCGATGAGCTCCATGGCCTAGTCGTCCTCTCGGGCGCTCAGAAGCCCCTGGCACAGCAGCACCGGGGGCAGCGCGGCCAGCCCCACGCCCACGGCGACGGGATTGGCCCACCCCTGGGCCACGAGGGCGCCCAGGGCGCCGAACGTGAAGAGCTGGCGCAGGCCCACGCGACCCACACGCACCAAGCTCGCCTGCCCGTCAGCCACGAGGGCGACGGCCCGCCGCAGGTCGCGGGCGAGCCAGCGGAAATTGATGATGCCGATGAGACCGCCGCCCGTCACTCCCGCCGCAGCGGGCATGCCGGCCAGCCACCAGGCGCCCGCGCTCAGGGCCGCCACCGTCCAGGCGCCCGCCCACGTCACGCGAGTGGTCAGATCAGGCATCGTCCCCGGAGTCATCCATTCGGTTCAGGGTCTTGATCGTGCGATAGAAGTTCACGCCCGCCGCCGCGATGCCGAAGCCGAGCCCGATCAGCAGGAGCCACGGCTGAGTCCCCAGCCATCGATCCGCGAAGTATCCGACCGCCAGCCCCACTGCGACGCACGCAAACAGCATGGTCCCGAGATTGATGAGCTGCGCGCCTTGGCCACGTGGCGGCCGTTCACTGCCCGGAGCCATGTGAACAGGAACACTATCACAGCGTTCCCGGCTGCACAAGTTGAGTCAAGTGGTTGATTTAACGCTCAAAAGAAGGTCGGAAAAGATGTCGGTTACGCACAAAGCCCCTCAGATCGCTAGCCGAAGACGCCGCCCATTCGACCCGCGGCCAGTCTGTTGATGAGAAGGACGCTGAGGGCGGCGACGGCGATGAGAATGGCCCCGAGCGCGGCCGCCTCGCTCGAGCTGCCCGCGATATAGAAGGTGAAGATCCCGTTGGTGATCATCTCCCACCCACCGAGAGCCAGGAAGAGGACGGCGGACGCCTCCTGCAGCGAGGTCATGAAGGAAAAGAGGCTGCCCACGACGATCCCTTTCCAGATCAAGGGGAGGCTGATGTCGCGGATCGTCCGCAGTCCCGTGGCGCCCACGCTCTGGGCGGCCTCTTCCATGGATCGGTGGACGAGCAGGAGCGAGGAGTGGGCGGCCCGCACGGTGTAGGGCAGCCGTCGCACCGCGAGCACGATCGGCATGATGATCCAGAAGGACGTCAGCCCGCGATCGAAGCCGGGCAGGTCGAAGTGGAAGGCGCGGATGTAGGCGATGCCGATGGCGGTGCCGGGCACGGCCAGGATGAGCGTGTTGATCGAGTCGAGCGCGCCCCGCCCGGGCAGCCGGGAGCGCGCGAGCACCCAGGCGATGGGCACTCCCACGACGATGCACAGGGCCACCGCGAGTCCCGAATAGAGGAAGCTGTTGAGAATGTACTTCGGCGTCTCCACGATGACCCGCTCGTAGTGCTGGAGGGTGTAGGAGAGGGGCAGCGGGGTGAGCGACCAGCCCTTGCTGAACGAGGCGAGGGCCACGCCCGCGTACGGAATGAAGGAGAGCAGCATGAGCATGGAGAGAAACCCCACGGCGCCCGCCTGCTTCCACCTGGTCAACCGGCGGCGCTCCACCACCGTATAAGAGAGCGAGGCGTAGTCCTTGAGGCCGACCCAGCGCCGGGCGACCATGAGGAAGACCACGGCCAGGATCACCATCAGGGCCGAGATCACGATCCCCATCCGGAAGATGCGGCGGTCCACGAACTGCACGATGTTGAGATACGCCTGGGGAGCGAGCAGGTCCTGGACGCCCAGGATGAGCGGGGTGGCGAAGTCCGAGAAGGTCCAGATGAAGACGAGGAGCGCGCCCGCGACGTAGCCCGGTGTCATGAGGGGCAGCGTCACCGTCCAGAACTTCCGCCATCCCCGCGCGCCCACGCTCTCCGCCGCCTCTTCGAGCGAGGGGTCGATCTTGCCGAGGGCGTCCACCACGTTGAGGGTGATCATGGGAAAGAGATGGAGCGTCTCCACGAGGACGACGCCGTGGAGGCCGTAGAGGAAGTTGATGGGCCGGAGGAGATCGAAGACGTCCTGGAGGAGCACGTTGATGGAGCCTGCCCGACCGAGGATGAAGATGAAGCCGAGGGTGCCCACGAGGGGCGGCGAGATGATGGGGATCATGGTCAGGTAGCCGAAGAGCGAGCGCCCGGGAAACTCGAAGCGCACGAGGAGGAAGGCGACCGCGATGCCGATCACGGAAGAGGCGGCCACCGTGGCCGCGCCGAGCACGAGGGATTTCCAGAGCGCGCGCAGGTAGAAGGCGTCGGTGAAGAAGGCCGCGAAGTTCACGAGGGTGAGCCGTCCGCCCTCGTCGGTGACCGCGTCGTAGAAGATCCGGAGGAGCGGGTAGACGAGAAAGAGGGCGAGGAAGAGCCAGAGCAGGCCGACCCCGAGGAGGGGCAGGGCCCGCCGTCTAGACATCATCGGTCTCGACGTCATCGGCGGCGAGGGCCAGCGTCACCGAGGCGGGAAAGCTGAGGGCGACGTCCCGGCCGATGGCGAGCGGCTCGTGGTGCCAGGCATCACGGACATCGGCCCGCATGATCTGGCCACCCGCCGCCTCCACGTCGTAGCGCACGGTGCTCCCGAGATACGAGACGAACGCGATGCGGCCGCGCACGAGATTACCGTCCGGCGCCGAACGTGAATCGAGGGCGACGTTCTCCGGGCGGATGGCGAGCACGCAGCGCTCGCCGACGGCAGCCTCCGCGATGGCCCGCAGCGGGCCGAGCGCCGTCTCCACGACGAGCTGCCCGGAGCGCTGCTCGCTCACCCGTCCGGGCACGAGGTTGTTGGTGCCCACGAAATCGGCGACGAAGCGTGTGCGCGGCCGCTCGTAGAGCTCCTTGGGCGCGCCCACCTGCAGCACGCGGCCGTCCTTCATCACGGCCACGCGATCGGAGAGCGAGAGGGCTTCCTCCTGGTCGTGCGTGACATAGATGGTCGTGATGCGCAGCTCCTGCTGGAGGCTCCGGATCTCCGCGCGCACCTGGACGCGGATCTTCGCGTCCAGGTTCGAGAGCGGCTCGTCGAGGAGGAGGATGTCGGGGTTGAGCACGAGGGCGCGGGCGAGGGCCACCCGCTGTTGCTGGCCGCCCGAGAGCTGCCCGGGGTAGCGCCCGTCGAAGCCCGCGAGGTTGACCTTGGCGAGGCCTTCGCGCAGGCGGCGCTCCACCTCGGTCCGGCCGAGCTTCTTCAGCTTGAGCCCGTAGGCGACGTTGCCCGCCACCGTCATGTGGGGCCAGAGGGCGTAGTTCTGGAAGACCATGCCGATGTTCCGCTCGTACGGCGCGAGGCCGCTGACCACGCGGCCCCCGAAGTGGATCTCCCCGGCGTCGGGCTGGTAGAACCCGGCGAGGAGCCGCAGCAAGGTGGTCTTGCCGCAGCCCGATGGGCCCAGCAGCGTGAACAGCTCGCCGTCACGCACGGTGAGATCCGCCCTGTCCACCGCGGTGACGGCGCCGAACCGCTTGACGACCTCCCGGATGCGAATATCCACGAGGGGCGCCCTACTTCTTCTTGAGGTCCTCCCACTTGACCTCGATGTCGCTGCGGAAGCGCGTCTTGAGGGCGTCGGAGCGCTTGGCCGCCACCGTCTCGTCGTAGACGTTCGAGACGTCGCGATCGAAGTACGAGCGCACGCCGCCCGTGAACTCCACGGCCAGCTCCGCCGTCGAGCCCGGCGCGCCCTGGACCTTGAACTTCGGCGTGATGGGAAAGAGTCCGCGCTCCATGAAGACCTTCTGCCCGCGCTCGGTGAGGAGGAACTCCACGAAGGCGCGCGCGGCCTTGGGATTGCGGGCGCCCGCCAGGATGGCCATGGGCTCGGGGGTGACGAAGGCGTTCCGGGGGGCCACGAACTTGATGTCGAAGCCCGCCAGCTTCTCCTCGAAGGCCATGTAGGACGGCACCGCGAAGCCCGCGGTGAACTCGCCCTTGGCGACCACGGTGGGCACGTCGCGGCTGCGCGCGGTGAAGTGGCCGGTATTGGCGGCCAGGCGGGTCAGCCACTCCCACCCCTTCTCCTCGCCGAGCATGGAGAGCATGACCTCGTACGTCGCGTTCGAGGAGGACGAGCGCGTGGGCGCGCACTGCGCCACCTCGCCCTTGAGCTTCGGATTCAGCAGGTCCTCCCAGTCCTTCAGCTCGGCCACGCCCAGCCGCTGGAGCCGGCGCGGGTGGTAGACGAGTCCATAGGGCTCCAGCGCCGTGCCCACCCAGTACCCGTCCTTGTCCTTGAGGGGAATGGGCTTGGGCTTGCCGATCGAGGCCGGAATGGACTCCCAGGCGGCCCGCGAGATCTCGAGCTTCTGGAGCAGCTTCTGCTCGGCCAGCTTCTCGAAGAGCGCCGACTCCCCGCCCCAGAAGATGTCCGCCTCCGGCTTGCCCTTCCACTCCACGATGCGCCCGTAGGCGACCGGCGTGCCCGCGGGTATGGCGTTCACCTTCACGGTGACGTTCCACTTCTCCCTGGCATAGTCGGCGAAGGCCTTGAGGGACGCGTCGTGGATGAACTTCGAGATTGGAGTGATGAGGTTGAGCTCGCCTTCTATCTGAGCACCGGCGGGCTGAGCCGCTGCGGGCGACTGGGCCCGAGCAGGCCCCACGAATCCGGGGGCAGAGAGCAGCAGAGCCAGCGCCGCCACGGCGGCGATCAGTCGCGTCATGAATGTCTCCTTGAAAGTGGTCAGTGGTCCGCCCAGTCGCGGGCGTGCTCGACGGCTCGGCGCCACCGCGCATAGGCGGTCTCGCGCGCGGCCGGCGACATTGTGGGCACGAAGCGGCGCTCGAGACGCCAGCGACCCGCAAGATCCGACGTCTTCCACATCCCCGCCCCGACCCCGGCCAGCGAGGCCGCCCCCAGCGCGGTGGTCTCCGTCATCGCGGGGCGAAGGACCTCGACGTCGAGCACGTCGGCCTGGAAGCGGCAGAGGAAGTCATTGGCGGCGGCGCCGCCGTCGACGCGGAGGGTGCGGATGGGGACGCCCGCCTCGAGGGCCATGGTGTCGAGGACGTCGCGGCTCTGGAAGGCGATGGCCTCGAGGGCCGCGCGCGCTATGTGGGCGCGGCTGGTGCCACGCGTGATGCCGATGAGGACCCCGCGCGCATACGGGTCCCAGTACGGCGCGCCGAGCCCGGTGAAGGCGGGCACGAGGGAGAGGCCGCCCGTGTCGGGAACGGACTCCGCAAGCGCCTGGGACTCGTCGGCCCGCGAGATGATGCCCAGCCCGTCGCGCAGCCACTGCACGACGGCCCCCGCGACGAAGACGCTGCCTTCGAGCGCATAGGTCGTGGTCCCGTCGAGCTGCCAGGCGACGGTGGTCAGGAGGCCGCGCTCGGAGGCGACGGGACGCTCGCCGGTATTGAGGAGGACGAAGCAGCCGGTGCCGTACGTGTTCTTGGCCATGCCCGGCTCGAGGCAGGCCTGGCCGAAGAGCGCGGCCTGCTGATCCCCGGCCATGCCCGTGACGGGAATGCCCGCGGGCAGATCGCCGCCGGCCGTCTCGCCGAAGAGGCCGGCCGAGGGCCTGACCTCGGGCAGCATCGCCATGGGCACGCCGAGCTGCCCGCAGAGGCTTCCGCTCCACTGCAGCGTCCGGATGTCGAAGCAGAGCGTGCGCGAGGCGTTGGAGACGTCCGTCGCGTGCACGCGGCCGTCGGTGAGCCGCCAGAGGAGCCACGAATCCACCGTGCCGAAGGCGAGCTCACCCCGCTCCGCCCGCCCGCGCGCTTCCGGCACCTCGTCGAGCAGCCAGCGGATCTTGGTCCCCGAGAAGTACGGATCGAGGACGAGGCCCGTCCGGTCCCGGAACTCCGCCTCGAGCCCGTCGGCCCGCAGCTGCTCGCAGAACGGCGCCGTGCGGCGGCACTGCCAGACGATGGCATGATGGATCGGGCGACCCGACTTCCGATCCCAGACGACCGCCGTCTCGCGCTGGTTGGTGATGCCTATGGCGGCGATGTCGGAGACCGCGATGCGCGCGTGCGCGACGGCCCGCGCCACCGCTTCGATGGTCGTGGTCCAGATCTGCTCGGGATCGTGCTCGACCCAGCCGGGCCGGGGATAGTGTTGCGCCAGCTCCACGTAGCCGCTGCCCCGCACGAGGCCGTCGGGATCGACCACGAGCGCCCGCGAGCCGGTGGTGCCCTGGTCGAGGGCGAGGATGTAACGGCGCGCCGTCATCGTCCCAGGAGCGCCTTGGCCACGTCCGGCTGGTCCGTGATGAGCACGCCGACGCCGGCGTCGATGAGGCGCTGCATGGCCGCCGCGTCGTTGACCGTCCACGCGCCGACCTGGATCCCCGCCTGTCGCGCCCGCGCCACCGCCGCCGTGTCCACCACCGTGTGCTCGAGACCGACGAAGCCGACGCCGGCGGCCCGCAGCGTCTCCAGCTCGGCGGCCAGCGTCGTGCGCCCGAGCATCCGGGCGGAGTAGAGGGCGCAAACGGCGAGATCGGGACGCAGCTCCCTCATGCGCTTCCAGGTGGCGGGCTCGAAGGCCATCACCACGGTCGAGCCGGCCATGCGGTGGCGGTCGAGGAGGGCGAGAACCTTCTCCTCGATGCCGGGGTAGCGGGCGCGGCCGGCGTCGAGCTTGATCTCCAGCAGCATGCGGCGGCCGGCCTGGGACGCGACGGCAATGACCTCGTCGAGCGTGGGCACGGTCTCGCCGGTGGCGACCCCCGCCCTGTCCTTGAGACGGAGGGCCTTGAGCTCGGCGACGGTCCGGTCCCTCACCGCTCCCTGGCCGTTCGTCGTCCGCTCGAGCGTCGGATCGTGGATGACCATCACCTCGCCGTCCCTCGACAGGTGGACGTCGAACTCGATGAAATCGGCGCCGAGGGCGACGGCGTTCCGGAAGGCGAGGAGACTGTTCTCGGGCCAGAGAAGGGCGCCGCCGCGGTGCGCGGCCAGGAGCGTGGCGGGCTTCCCCTGCCCTCCCACCGAGCCCGCGACGACGGCGAGTCCAAAGAGCGCCCAGCCCGCCACAAAGACAAACCTCATCAACTCAGCCCTCGCCTCATCGTGACAGCCCTCGCCTCATCGTGCCCCTCGCCTCCGGCTCGGCTCACGCTTCAGCTCGAACGATCCTCTCAGCCCTCGCCTCATCGTGCCCCTCGCCTCCGGCTCGGCTCACGCTTCAGCTCGAACATCATTTCTCGCTCTCGATGAGGCCCTTCACGAACCAGCGCTGCATGAAGATGATGATGGCCACGGGAGGCAGGAGGGCCATCATGGCGCCGGCCATGATGAGGTTCCAGGTGGGCAGCTCGGTGCCGCTGCGCGGGATCAGCTCCTCGAGGCCGATGACCACGGTCCGCATCGCCTCGGTGTTGGTGATGAGGAGCGGCCACAGGTACTGGTTCCAGCCGAAGATGAAGAGCACCACGAAGAGCGCGGCGATGTTCGCCCACGACAGGGGCAGGAGGAACTGGAAGAGGAAGCGGATGGGCCCGGCGCCGTCGAGCTGCGCGGCCTCCGCCAGCTCGTTGGGAATGGTCAGGTAGAACTGGCGGAAGAGGAAGGTGGCGGTAGCCGAGGCCATGAGCGGGATGGCCAGCCCCTGATACGTGTTGATCCAGCCGAGGGTGCCGATGACCTCGTACGTGGACATGAGGCGCACCGGCACCGGCAGCATGAGGGTGACGAAGATCATCCAGAAGCAGAGCATGCGCCCACGGAAATCGAAGTAGACGATGGCGAAGGCCGAGAGCATGGAGATGACGATCTTGCCCACGGCCACCGCGACCGCCATGACCAGGCTGTTCAGGAGCATGCGGCCCATGTGGGCCTTGCGCCAGGCCTGGGCGTAGTTCTCGAGGAGGTGCGAGGACGGAACCAACCGCGGCGGGCGCTGGACCACTTCCTGGACGTCCTGGGTGGAGATGACGAAGGCGTAGTACAGGGGAAAGACAACCACGGCGATGCAGGCGATGAGCAGCGCATGGATGATCACGGCGTTCCACAGGAAAGGCTTCTTCCGCGGCGCCGCCACCGCGCCGACGCGCACCCGCTCGAGCTGCCCCGCGCCGACGGCGCTCATCGGTAGGTGACTTTCTTCTCGGCGAAGCGGAACTGGAGCATGGTCAGGCCGATGACGAGGGCCATCAGGATAACCGACTGGGCCCCGGAGGAGCCGAGGTTCAGGCCGATGAACCCGTCCTTGTAGAGCTTGTAGACCATGATCATGGTCGAATCACCAGGTCCGCCCTTGGTGACGGCGTCGATGACGCCGAAGGACTCGAAGAACGCGAACACCATGTTGAGCACCACGAGGTAGAACGTGATGGGCGAGACGAGGGGAAAGACGATGGAGCGGAAGCGGCGCACCGGCCCTGCCCCGTCAACGTCCGCCGCCTCCATCACGGCGCCGGGGATGGCGAGGAGCCCGGCGATGTAGAAGGCGATGTTGTAGCCAAGGTGCGTCCACGCCGTGGCCGCGATGACCAGCGTCATGGCCACCCAGCCCTTGAGGAGCCAGTTGAACTCGTAGGCCGTCACGAAGGACAGGAAGTACGGCAGCACACCGTAGGTGGGATGGAAGATGAAGAGGAAGATGATGCCCGACACCGCGGGCGCGATGCCGTAGGGCCAGAGGAGGAGCGTCCGGTAGGCGGCCAGGCCCCGGATCTTCTGGGTGGCGAGGGCGGCGAGCACGAGCCCCCCCGCCACCGCCAGCACCGTCACCCCCGCCGCGAAGACGAGGGAGTTGGCCACGCTCCGGTAGTACTCGGGATCGGCGAGCAGCTTGGTGAAGTTCTCCAGGCCGATGAAGGTCATGGTGTCGCCGAAGGGCGAGACGCGGTACACGGAGAGCTGGAGGGACTTGAGGGCGGGCCAGAAGAAAAAGACCACGGTCACCGCCATCTGGGGAAAGACCAGCACGTATGGCAGCCACCAACTCCGGAAGACCGTCCGTTGCATGACGCCGCCCGCCCGTCCGCGACCTACTGCTTGTTGGCGGCCGCGAACTCCTTGAGGAGGTCGTTGGACTTGGTCACGGCATCGTCCAGACCCTGCTTGGCCGTCTTCTTCCCCGCGAAGATGTTCTCGAGCTCACCCTCGATGACGTCGCGGATCTGGACGAAATTGCCCAGGCGCAGCCCCTGGCTATTGGGAGTGGCCTTGCCCTTGGTCAGCTGGGCGAAGGCCGTCCACTGGTCCGGGTTCTTCTTGAAGTGGTAGCCCGCCTCGAGATTCTTCACCGCGCTGTTCGAGATGGCGAGATAGCCGGTGGTCACGTGCCACCACATCTGCTGGTTCGTCTCGGAGATGAACTTGAGGAACCGCGCCGTCCCGCGGTTCTCGTTGGCGGGCTTGCCCTTCATGACCCAGAGGGTGGCGCCCCCGATGATGGAGGTGGCCTTGGTGTAGGGCGGACCCCAGTGCGGCAGCTGACCCGTGCCCCACGCAAACTTGACGCCGCGGCCGAACCCGCCGATCAGCGCCGAGGACTGGATGTACATGGCGCATTCGCCGTTGACGAACTTCGGATCGGCCGTGCCCGTCCGCCCGCCGTAGGAGTAGACGTTGTCCTTCTGCCAGGCGGCAAGCTGGCCGATGTGCTTGACGCCGAACTCCTTGTTGATGAGGAGCTGCACGTCCAGGCCGTCGAACCCGTTCCGCCTGGTCGCGAAGGGCTGGTCGTGCCAGGCGTGCATGTTCTCCACCATCGTCCAGGACGGCCAGCCCGTGGAGAAGCCGCACTTGGCCGCTCCCGAGGCGATGATCTTCTTCGAGTACTCCTCGACCTGCTTCCAGGTCTGCGGCGGCTTGGCGGGATCCAGCCCCGCCTTCTGGAAGACGTCCTTGTTGTAGTAGAAGATCGGCGTCGACGAGTTGAACGGCATGGAGTAGAGGTTGCCGTCCTTCGAGTAGTAGCCCACCACGGGCGCGATGAAGTCCTTCCAGTCCATGGCGATCTCCTGCTCCTTGAAGAGCTGGTAGACCGGATGGATGGCGCCCGAAAGCATCATGGTCTGGGTGCCGACCTCGAAGACCTGGACGATGTTCGGGGCCTGGCGCTGCCGGTAGGCGCCGATGGCCGCGGTCAGGGTCTCCGGATACGTGCCCTTGCGGAGCGGCTTGACCTCGTACTCGGACTGGCTCTCGTTGAATTGCTTGACCAGCTCGTTGGTCGCGTCACCGAGCTGGCCCGTCATGGCATGCCAGAACTGGATCTCCGTCTTGGCTGAGGCGGGTGACGGCGCGAGGGCGACCAGGACCGAGAGGGCGACGGCCCCAGTGATCGACCGCCAGATAGTCGTGGTGCGAGGCATGGCCGTCCTCCTCGTGGGAAATGGGTCCGAGACGCCGGTCATGCTACCTTCGCCTCGTCTCGCCGGGGTTGCGGGCTCGTGACGTTTGCGCATCGCCGCGCCAAGCGGGTCGGACTATAGCACGAATCAGACGTGCCGGAACTTGAGGCTGCGCTCGACCTGGGCCCGATAGGCCTCGAGCTCCGCCTGGAGACGCCGGGGCGACCAGGCGGCGAGCTCGCCCATGCGGCGGCCCACGGACTCGAAGCAGTCGAGGCCCAGGCACGGGCTCTGGCCGATGCCCGTGCGGCGCAGGAGAAAATCCTGGAGGGAGACGGCCATCTCCTCCCGGACGGCGTGGTGGAGCTGGGCCACGATCTCCGGGTTTCGCGGGCAGAGCCGCTCGGCGCCGTCGGGCAGCTTGCGCAGGAGCGCGAGCACCCGCGCGAAGCCGCGCCCGTACGTCTCGACGAGGATCTCGAGCGTCTCGCGCGAGAGACCGGTAGCCGCCATCTCCTCGGACACGTCCATCCACGTCCGCGCCTCGATCTTGCCCGCCTCGTCGTCGAGCCCGTCGAGGGTCAGCTCCGCGGTGCGTGAGGGGACGCGGCGTCCGAGCGCCCGCATGACGCGGTCGCCCACCTCTTCGGCCAGGCTGCGGAAGCAGGTCAGCTTCGTTCCCGTGATGGAGAGAAACCGTCCCCCGTCTCCCTCGACCACGACCTTGTGGTCGCGGGAGACCCTGGAGGCGGAGGAGCCCTCCTCGAAGGCCAGCGGCCGGACTCCCGCATACGTGTACACGACCTGGTCGAGGGTCACGCGAGGGTCCGGCAGGGCCGGGCGCACGGCCCCCAGCAAATACTCGACCTCCTCGCGCGTGGCCCAGAGCCGGTCGGGATCGCCGTCGAAGTCGGTGTCGGTGGTGCCGACCATGGAGAACTGGCGCCACGGGATCACGAAGATCATCCGGTCGTCGGCGGTCGAGAGATAGACGGCGTGCTCCGTCATGCGGGGCAGCAGGCAGTGGATGCCCTTGGTGGTCCGGAGCACCCGCGCGCCCGCCTCGCGCACGCCCGCCAGCTCGCGCAGGCGATCGACCCACGGCCCCGCGCAGTTGACGATGACGGGAGCGCGCGCCGTGTGCACCTGCCCGGTCAGGAGATCGCGCACCCGCACGCCGTCGAGCCCGCGGGGGCCTCGCGTCACCTCCTCCACCTCGCAGTAGTTGTGCACGCGGGCCCCGTGACGGGCCGCGGACAGCGCGTTCTCCAGGCAGAGCCGCTCGGGAAAGAGCAGGAGGTCGTCGAAGTAGTAGCCGGCGCCGCGCAGATCCGCGGCCTGGATCGAGGGCTCGAGGGCGAGGGCCTCCACGGGCGGGACGACGCGGAAGCGCTCGGTCTGCTTGCCCGGCGTGAGGAGGTCGTAGAGCCACATGCCGATGCGCACCGTGATGAGCCCGCGCTTCGAGCCGCGGTACACGGGCACGAGGAAGGGAAGCGGGCGGACGAGGTGCGGGGCCAGGCGCTCCAGCGTCTTCTTTTCGCGCAGGGACTCGCGCACCAGCCGGAATTCGGCCAGCTCCAGGTAGCGCAGGCCGCCATGAATGAGCTTGGAGGACTTGGAGGAGGTCCCGGAGGCGAAGTCGCCCTTTTCGAAGAGGGCGACGGAGGCGCCGCGCAGGGCAAGGTCGCGCGCGACGCCCGCTCCCGCCATCCCGCCGCCGATGACGACGGCGTCGAACGTGCCTTCATCGATTCCCGACAGCCTGGTCACTCCGCGAGCTCCCGGATCGATCGTAGCACGTGGTCCGGAGCGGTCGCGGCGATTCGAGGATCGCCGGGACGCGTCACTCCAGACAGGACCAGAATGGTCGCCAGCCCGAGGCGGCGGCCCATGAGCATGTCGGTCTCGAGGCGATCGCCCACGATCACGGACTCGGCGGGCGCGCAGCCGAGGGCGGCCAGCGCCACCTCGAGGATGATGGGCGAGGGCTTGCCCACCACGATCTCCACGGTTTGATCGGTCACCGCCTCCACGGCCGCGATCATGCCCGCGCAGTCCGGGATCTCCCCGCCCTCCACCGGACAGGTGCGGTCGGGATTCGTCGCGATGAGGCGGGCGCCGCCCCGCACCGCCTGCAGCGCGGTGTTCAGCTTCGCGTACGTGAAGGTGCGGTCGAAGGCGATCACCACCCATCGCACGCCTGCGTCGTCGCGCACCTCGAAGCCGTGCGCGCGCATCTCGGCCTGCATGGGCGGCTCCCCGATCACGAACACGGGGGCGCCGGGGTCGAGCGCGCGCAGGTGGCGGGCGAGCACGAGGGAGGAGTTGATGACGTCGTCGGCCGAGGCGGGAATCCCCAGCCGCGTCAGCTTGGCCGCGTACTCCTCGCGCGTCTGGAGGGGCTTGTTCGACAGGAAGGCGACGCGCCGCGCCTCCGCGCGCAGCGCGGCGATCGCCTCCGCCGCGCCGTCGACGAGCTGCTCGCCCAGATAGACGGTTCCATCCAGGTCAACGAGCCAGCCGCGATACGGAAATCGAACCGCCACTAGCGGAGAAGCGGGAGAACCGCCGACTGAGCGAGGTCGAAGAGGGGAGCTGGCAACAGGCCCAGCTGCACGACCCCCCACAGGGCGACCACGAGGGCGAGGGCGCCCGCGAAGGACGGGACGACGGAGGTGGGCGTTCCCTCGGGCTCGCGCATGTACATGCTCACGATCACGCGGAGGTAGTAGTAAGCCGCGATGGCCGAGTTGAGCACCCCGATGACGGCGAGCCAGTAGTACCCGGAGCGCACGGCGGCGCCGAAGAGGTAGAACTTGCCGACGAATCCCGCCGTGGGCGGGATCCCGATCAGCGAGAGCAGGAAGATCGTCAGGGCGAGGCCGAGCAGCGGGTGACGGTTCGCGAGCCCCGCGGTGTCCTCGATACGCACCGCCTCTTCCCCGCCCCGCTCGAGAAGCAGGATGACCCCGAAGGCCCCCGCCGTGGTGAAGGTGTAGACGAGGAGGTAGAAGAGCACGCCCCCGTTGCCGAGGGCCCCGCCCGCCACGATCCCCACCAGGATGTAGCCCACGTGGGCGATGGAGGAGAAGGCGAGCATGCGCTTGAGGTTCTGCTGGGCGAGGGCGATCACGTTGCCCACCGTCATGCTCAGCACCGCCATGCCCCAGAGGAGGACTGCCCAGTCCGCCTGCACGGGACGGAGGGAGGCCAGGAGCAGGCGCAGGAACGCCGCGAAGGCCGCCGCCTTGGACCCGGTGGCGATGAGGGCGGTCACGGAGGTGGGCGCTCCCTCGTAGACGTCGGCCGTCCACATGTGGAAGGGCACCGAGGAGATCTTGAAGCCGAAGCCCACCACGAGAAGGCCGAAGCCGATGAGGAGGAGGGGATCGCGCCCCGCTCCGGCCGCCACGGCCACCCCGAGCTTGTCGAGGTTGGTCGAGCCCGTGGCGCCGTAGATGAGGGCGATCCCGTACACGAAGAAGCCGGAGGAGAACGCGCCCAGCAAGAAGTACTTCATGGACGCCTCGCCCGCCTCGATGCGCGAGCGGAAGAAGCCCGCGAGCACGTAGAGGGACAGCGACATCGTCTCGAGACCCAGGAAGATCACGATCAGGTCGTTGGCGCTGGCCATGATGACCATGCCCACGGCAGAGAAGAGCACGAGGATGTAGAACTCCCCCGACTCCTGGCCGCGCCGGCGCAGGTAGTCCATGGACAGCAGCAGCACGAGCCCGGTGGCGTAGCCAATGACGAGGTTGAAGAAGAGGGCGAAATTGTCCAGGACGACCATGCCGCGGAAGGCCGAGACGTCGGAGCCCCACAGGAGCACGGTGGTCACGAGGGCGGCGACCACGCCGGCCAGCCCCACGAACCCCAGATGCTCGCGCCGACCGCGCGGGGGCAGGAGATCGAGGGCCATGAGCGCGAAGCCCGTCAGCGTGAGGACGAGGGCCGGCGCGATCGCGACCAGTCCGGCGAGCACGTCCGTCATGGAGTGCGGGGGACGAGGGCGGTGGTGGCGGCCGCCTTGGTCTGCACCTGGGTGATGAGCGCCTGCACGCTCGCCTCGGTCTTGCTCGTGAAGGCCACCGGGTACACGCCGATCCAGAAGATCAGGGCGAGCACGGGCGCCAGGATCACCCACTCGCGGGCCGAGAGGTCTACGAGCCGCCGGTTCTCCTCGCGGGTGACGGGGCCGAAGACCACACGCTGGTACATCCACAGGAGATAGACGGCGGCGAAGATGATACCCGCGGTCGCGAGCACGGCGGCCAGACGGTGGACCTGGAAGGCGCCCACGAGAATCAGGAACTCGCCGACGAAGCCGTTGAGTCCGGGCAGGCCGAGCGAGGAGAGGCAGACGATGAGGAAGAGCGCGGACATGGCGGGGACGACCGTCCAGAGACCGCCGTAGTCGGCGATGAGACGCGTGTGCCGACGCTCGTAGAGCATGCCCACGATCAGGAAGAGGGCGCCCGTGGAGAGCCCATGGTTGACCATCTGGATGATGCCGCCCACCAGGCCCTGCGGATTGAGAGTGAAGAGGCCGAGGACCACGAAGCCCAGGTGGCTCACGCTCGAGTAGGCCACGAGCTTCTTGATGTCCACCTGCACCGTGGAGACCCACGCGCCGTACAGGATGCCGATGACGGCGAGGGTGAACATCCACGGCGCGAAGGCGAGGGTGGCCTGGGGAAACAGGGGCAGGCAGAAACGCAGGAAGCCGTACGTGCCCATCTTCAGGAGCACGCCCGCCAGGATCACGCTGCCCGGGGTCGGCGCTTCCACGTGGGCGTCGGGCAGCCACGTGTGGAACGGCCACATGGGCACCTTGACGGCGAAGGCGAGCGCGAAGGCCAGGAACAGGAGGTCCTGCGCGCGTCCGGCGGGCAGCACGTAGCGGGCGAGCACGGGCAGGTCGAAGGTGTAGGTGCCCGTGGCCGCCCCGTGCAGGAAGTAGAGGGCCAGGATGGCCACCAGCATGAGGAGCGAGCCCGTCAGCGTGTAGAGGATGAACTTGATGGCCGCGTAGACGCGGTTCGGTCCCCCCCAGATCCCGATGATGAGATACATCGGGATGAGCATGGCCTCCCAGAAGATGTAGAAGAGGAAGAGATCGAGGGCGAGGAAGACCCCGAGCATCCCCGTCTCGAGCAGGAGCATGGTGATGGCGAATTCCTTCCAGCGCCGCTCGATCGAATCCCACGAGGCCAGGAGGGTCAGGGGCATGAGGAAGGTCGTGAGCAGCACGAGGAGGAGGCTGATCCCGTCCACGCCCAGGTGATAGGAGACGCCGAGGGTGGGCATCCACGGTGCCTGCTCGACGAACTGGTAGTCGGCCACGGCGGGGTCGAATCGCGTGTAGAGGGGCAGCGACAGAGCGAAGGTCACCACGCTGGTGACGAGTGTCGTGACCTTGACCAGTGTGTCGCTCCGGCGCGGGAGCAGGAAGATGACGGCCGCTCCCAGCGTCGGAACAAACGTGACCAGCGAGAGCACGTGGGTCACGGGTGGGCGAAGAGCAGGAACGCGATCACGGCGACGGCGCCCACGAGCATGGTCAGGGCGTAGTTCATGACGAAGCCCGTCTGGAGACGGCGCAGGCCGCGGGCCCAGCCGAGGATCATCTCGGCCACGCCGTTGACGAGGCCGTCGATGACCCTGGGGTCGAAGACGCGGGCGAGCCAGAGCGAGCCCCGATAGATGGGCTGGACGATGAGGGCGTCGTAGATCTCGTCCACGTAGTACTTGTTCAGGAGCAGCTTGTGCACGGCCGTCCGCGGCACCCCGATCGTCGCGGGGTCGACGGGCCGGCGCCCGTACATGAGCCAGGCGAGGAAGACGCCGCTCGCCGCCACCACCACGGCCACCGCGGCCAGAGCGAGCGCCGTCACTCCGCCGTGCTCGGCTTCCTTGAAAGGCAGGACCGGCGAGAGGAAGCGCGCGAACGCCGTCCCGTGCGCCGACGGCACGCCGAGGACGCCCGCCACCACCGTCAGCAAGGCGAGCACGGCGAGGGGCAGGGTCATGACGGGCGGCGACTCGTGGACGTGATGCGCCTGCTCCCTCGACATCCGGGGGGCGCCCACGAACGCGAGGAGAAAGAGCCGGCCCGTGTAGAAGGCGGTGAGGAGCGCGCCCAGAAGCAGGATGAGCCAGAGCGCGATGTGACCTTCATGGAAGGTCGCGGCCAGGATCTCGTCCTTCGAGAAGAAGCCCGCGAAGGGCGGCAGACCCGCCAGCCCCCACGCGCCCACGAAAACCGTGACCGTCGTCACCAGCATGCGCGGGGCGAGCCCCCCCATCTTTCTCAGGTCCTGCTCACCGCCCAGCCCGTGAATGACGCTGCCCGCGCCGAGGAAGAGCAGGGCCTTGAAGAAGGCGTGCGTCACGAGATGGAAGACGCCCGCCGCGTAGGCGCCCACGCCCACCCCCACGAACATGTAGCCGAGCTGGCTGATCGTGGAGTAGGCGAGCACGCGCTTGATGTCGGTCTGGACGAGGCCGATGGTGGCCGCGAAGAGCGCGGTGAGCCCGCCCACCCACGCCACGATCTCGAGAGAGAGCGGGGCCATCTCGAAGAGCTTGTGGCAGCGCGCCACCATGTACACGCCCGCCGTCACCATGGTCGCGGCGTGGATGAGGGCGGAGACGGGCGTGGGGCCTTCCATGGCGTCGGGCAGCCAGGTGTGCAGGGGCAGCTGCGCCGACTTCCCGCAGGCGCCCGTGAAGAGCAGCAGCGCGATGGCGAGATACGTCCCCTGGCTCACCGCGTCCGTGGCATTGGCGAAGACAGCGCCGTAGTCCAGGGTGCCGAAGGTCGTCCAGATCAGCATGATGCCGAGGCCGAAGCCGAAATCGCCCACCCGGTTGACGATGAAGGCCTTCTTGCCCGCGTCCGTGGCCGACGGCTTCTCGTACCAGAAGCCGATCAGGAGGTACGAGCAGAGCCCGACCGCCTCCCATCCGACGTAGAGGAGGAGGAAGTTGCCCGCGAGCACGAGCATGACCATGGAGAACACGAAGAGATTGAGATACGTGAAGAAGCGCGCGTAGCTCGGGTCGTCGTGCATGTAGCCGGCGGAGTAGAGGTGGATGAGGAAGCCCACGCCGGTGACCACGAGCAGCATGACGGCCGAGAGCTGATCCACCTGCACGGTGATGGCGGCCTTGAAGGCGCCCGCGGCGATCCACGGGAAGAGCTCGCCGACGTACGTCTCGCCGTTGAGGACGCGGAGGAAGACCGCGCACGACACGAGGAAGGAGAGGCCCAGCGCGGGCACCGCCACCCAGTGCGCACGGTCGCCTGTCGCCCGGCCGAAGAGGGCATTGACGAGCGTGCCCACGAGCGGAAGGAACGGGATCAGCCAGACGAGTCGTGACATTGTGCTTTTCTGTACAAACCCGCCACACTCTAGCGGAAGGGTATGGGGGTGTCAAGGACGGGCGGGGTCGACCCAGCCGAAGAACACGAGCGGGACGAGATAGAAGAAGAGGAGGTGGCCGGTGGCCATGCGCAGCGTGATCGCCGCGCGCGTCACGACGTCCTCCTCGACCATCAGGCAGAGGACGAAGTTCATCCAGGCGTAGAGGGCGGCGCCGATCACGAGGAAGCGCAGGCCCGGAGGCACCGCGGCCACGAGACCTCGCCAGTCGTGGACGGCCACGCGTCCCCATTGGCGCCGGATGGCCGCGGTTCGCCGGAGCCGCGCGATCATCCAGAGGGCGAGGAGGAACACGCCCACCTCGAGCGTCCAGATGGGCCGCTCGCCGAGCCATCGCGCCCACGACGTGAACGAAAGGAGATGCGCGGCGGCGCTCGCGAGAAAACCTATCGCGGCCAGCCTCATGGCGATCATGGCTCTCGTCTCCTGACTCAACCCTCGGCTCGCACTACAGCACATTCCTGGCAGCCCGGCGAGAGGACCTTGCTATCCTTGCCGCATGGCTCGTTCCACCGTCCGATTCTGGTTCAGCATCATCGTCATTCCCACCTTCCTCGTCGTCGCCGTCCTCGGATACTTCGCGTGGCGGCAGTCCGTTCCGGGCGTCCGCGCGATCCTCGAGCCCGTCCCGCGCTGGATCGGGGTCAAGACACCGCTCGCCGTGGATCTCCATGCTGTGCGCGGCGGCGTCCGCTCGGTGGAGATCCGCCTCAAGCAGGGCCCCGCGCGCGTGGTCCTCACCAAGCAGGCCTTCACCGGCCCGGAGTCGAGTGCGCAGCGCATCGAGCTCGTGATCAACGGCGGCACCCTGGGCCTGCGCGAAGGCGGCGCCGTGCTCGAGGTGCGCGCCCGCGACGGCTTCTGGCGGCCCATTCGCGTGGACGACAAGCCCGTGGCCTCCATACCCGTCACCCTCGACTTCACGCCGCCCTCCGTCGAGGTCGTCTCGGCCACGCGCTACTGGGCCAAGGGCGGCGGCGGGCTCGTGGTCGTGCGCTCTCGAGGCGCCTCCCGAGTGGCGGTGGGCGTCGGTCCCCTGTCGTTCCGGGCGTATCCCGCGGGGCCGGCCGACTCCAATCTCCACGTCGCCATCGTCGCCCTCCCCTGGAACTACGAGGTGGGGACGCCCATCGCCGCCATCGCCCAGGACGAGGCGGGCAACACCACCACGCGCAACGTCGCCGTCGAGGTCAAGGGCCGGCGCTTCAGGAGCGACGTGATCGACGTGAAGGACGACTTCCTGGAGCGCAAGCTTCCCGAGCTCCTGCCCGAGCGCGGCGGGGTGATCCCGCGCGACCAGCTCCTCGAGGCCTTTCTCACCGTCAACCGCGACCGTCGCAAGCAGGCCGAGGAGACCAAGCGCGCGCTGGCGGCCAAGACGCAGCCGCGGCCGCTCTGGGACGGCGTCTTCCTCCAGCCGCGCAACACCAAGGTCTTCTCCAATTTCGCGGAGACGCGCACGTACCGCTACCACGGTCGCGAGGTCGACACCCAGGTCCACTTCGGCTACGACCTCGCCGCCGTGCGCCACGGGCCGGTGCCCGCGGCGAACGCGGGCGTGGTCGTCTTCGCGGGCCCGCTATCGATCTACGGCAACACCGTCATCGTGGATCACGGGCTGGGACTGCAGACGCTCTACGCGCATCTCTCGACCATCGGGGTCAAGGAAGGCGATCAGGTGCGGCAGGAGCAGGAGCTCGGGCGGTCCGGAGACTCCGGCCTCGCCATGGGCGATCACCTGCACTTCGAGGTGCTCATCGGAGGGATCTCGGTGACGCCGGTCGAGTGGTGGGATGCGCGATGGATCCGCGACCATATCGGTCGGCCGCTGCGCGAGGCGAGCCTGCTCCTCATCGAGTCGATCATGCCCGAGCTGGCGAAGGAGCAGGCCGCGCCGCCGCCCCGCCGTCGTCGGGCGGCCGCCGTGCCCCCGCGCTCCCAGCCGACCACGAAAACCGAGAGCCCCTAGCGCGCCACCTTGACCAGGGGAAGGGCGCCTTCCATCTCGCCTTTCATGACGGGATGCTGGTTGGCTCCGACCGAGCGCGACTTCGTGGCCACCTGCTGCTCGAGGTACTCGTAGAGCTCCTGGACGGTGACGATGCCGTCCTTGTTGAGGTCGGCCGCGCCCTTGAGCCCTTCCACGAGGTAGTAGGTGAAGATGCCGTGCCCGAGCTCCACCAGCTCGACCGACACCTCGGAAGTGCGCGAGGCCGTGATGATGGCGCGCCCCTTCGAGCGGGTCAGCCGCTCGAGGAACTGGTCGTCCAGGTTGGTGGCGCGCGTGCGCTTGGAGCTGAAGGTCCGCCCTCCCGCCGCGCCGCTGTAGCAGGCGTCGAGGAAAACCACCATGCGCTCGGCCTCCACCCGGCTGAAAATGGTCTGCATCTCGTCCATGGGCAGCGCCGTCGAGTACAGATCGTCCGGGTCGGCGTCGGCGGGGATCAGGTACTTGGCCAGCCCGTCGCGCTCGACGCCCCGCTGGTCCACTTCGGGAGCGCCGTGACCCGCGAAGAAAATCAGCACCGTGTCGTCCTTCTTGGCCGAGCGCGCGAGGAAAGTGCCGAGGGCCCACTTGATGTTGCGCAGGGTCGGCGGCTTCTCGCTCTTGTCGGTCAGGAGGAGCACGTGCTCCTTCCGGAAGCCTCCGGGGCCGATGAGGACCTGGTACAGGGCCTCGGCGTCCGCCACGCTGTAGCGGAGCGAGGGGATGTCCGTGCTCTGGTAGCGTCCCACGCCGATGACGACGGCCCACCGGTCGCTCGCCGTCTTCACGGGCGGCGGCGCGGCGGGCGCCGCGGCCGCCGGCGTGGGCTTGTCGTAGATGACGGTGCGCAGCTCTTGCTTGATGGTGCCGTCGGGCTCCGTGGCCGTCACCACGATGGCATTGGCGCCTTCGCGGAAGGTGACGGGCGCGCTGACCGCGATGGAGCGCGGCGGCGCCTTGTCGCTCTGCTGGTGGACCTGGATGCCGTTGAGGGCCACCGTGACCTTGGCCACGCCCTTGCTCGAGGTCACCAGCGCCGCCACCACGCTCGATTCCTCCGTCACGCGGGAGCGGTCTTCGGGGTACCGGAACGACACGGTCAGCGGCGCGGCCTTCTCGTAGTAGACGGTCCGCACCTCCTGCTGGGTGACGCCGTCGGCATCCGTGGCCGTGATGACCACGGTGTTCTGGCCCTCGCGAAGCTTGATGGGCAGGTTCACGGCCGCCGAGGTCGTGCCGGGCTCCTGGCGCGCGACCTCGACCCCGTTGAGGGAGACGGCCACGCGGCGCACGCTCTTGCCCCCCGAGGCGAGCCCGGCCAGGGCCACCGTCTCGTTGTCGAAGCGCGCCTGATCGACCGGCGAGGAGAGCGTCACCTGGAGCGGAACCGCCTTTGGAGGAGGAGCGGGCGCGGGTGAGGCGACGTGAGGCGGTGGCTGGGGAAGAGATGGGCCGCCCGGAGGTGGAACGGGAGCGCCGATCGGCGGAACGGGGCCGTGGGGCACGCCCGCCACGCCCGGGCCTCGAGGCGGCAGATAGAAGACGCCGCGGGCCTCCTGCCGGGTGGTGCCCTCGGCATCCACGGCAGTCACGATGACGACGTTCTTGCCCTCGCGCAGCTTGATCGGCACGTCCAGCGCGATCTCCGGCTTGGGGGCGCGCCGCTCGTTCTTGCTCGCCACTTCGGCGCCGTTCAGGGTGACGACGACGGAGGCCAGACCCTTGCCCGCGGTGACCTTGCCCCCCAGCGTGAGGGTATCGATGCCCACGCGCTCCTTCTCGGGCATGCCCTCGAGCGCGAACTGTATCGGACCGGCGGTGGGGTGATCGAGGCCGACCAGCTGGAACCGGAGAATACCGGAGGATCCCTCCGCCTTGATGTACTGGCGCGCCTCCGGCGAGTACCAGAGATGATTTTCGAAGCTGCGGCCACCCTGATTGGTAAACGTGAGGACGATGTGGAAGGCCTTGAAGGTTCCCGCGAACACCTGGACGTCTTCGTAGTCGACGACTCTCCAGTTGATCGAGACGGGGAACGAGCGCCCGGCGGTGCTCGTCGTCTCCCAGAAGCTGCTCTGGTAACCGGACTTGCCAACTTCGAGCGGCCACTTCATCTCGACGGGAGGGCTGAAATCGAGGACGCTGTCACCCCGCTGCGCGCGGGCGATACCGAGATCCTTGGTCAGGTGGATCTCCCACCGCGGCCTCGTGGAGAAGACGTAGACGTCCTTCTCGATGCGGATCAGCTCGTAGAGGCCGTCGTTGCGGACCCACTTCTCGCCGAGGGTATACGTCGGCCGCTCGGCTCGCGGCTTGGCCTGCGCGTGGGCGAGCGCCGGCGCGAGCACGAGGGCGAGGGCCGCAAGGCGCGCAAGACGCTTCAGGTCTGAACAAGCCATGTGACGACCGTATCCGGACGGACACGGTCGTGTCAAACCTGGCGAGAGCGGGAAACCGGCTTGGAAGCCCGGGTACTTACCGACGCGCCGAGAGGTCCCGGGCGTCCACGTATTCCCGCTGGGCGAGGTCGGTCAGGCCGGTGGTCTCGTAGACCTGCCCCAGCAGCAGATGCAGGGTCGGCTCGTCGGGATCCTTGGCCTGGGCGGCAAGGAGCTCGCGCCGGGCCTCGGCGTGGAGCCCGTCGCGGAGGAGATAGCCGGCGCGCATGATGGCCACGCTCGAGTCGGGATAGCCGGGGAGCGAGGCGGGGACGAGGATGCCGAGCGACTCCCGCACGCGCGCGGCATCTCCGGGCGCCAGGATCTCGAACTCGGTCTGCTGGACCGGCTGCCCCCCGGTCTCGAGCTGCCAGAGATAGCGGACGCCGGGCTGGAGCGCGGGCGCGGAGGCGGGATAGGCAACCGGACGTCGCGGAAGATCCGCCTGCTCCCAGAGCAGCCCCTGAGCGGAGAGCACGCGGACGCGGTAGCGCAGGGTGTCCGAGCCGCTCCACTCGAAGGCCACCGCGCCGGGGAGGATCTTGGTGTCCCGCGGCGCGAGCTGGACCACGCGCGGCGGGCGCACGTTGCGCACCGAGAGCGGGAGATACGCCAGATCCTTCTGCTTGCCCGAGAGAAAGTCCGTGACCCCGCCCACGAGACCGCGCAGCTTGTCGCCGGAGGCGGCGGCGGCAGGCGGCTGCACCGTGAACGGCGAGTTGGCCGAGGAGACCGATTGCGCTCCCCGCCCACCCGTGAAGACGACGGCCGCGCGCGCGGCGCCGCCCGCGCGGATCTGGTCGCCCGCGCGCAGGGCCTGCAGGGGCTGGGCTGGCCCCCACGCGGACTCCCCCGCCCGCTTCACCTCGACCTGGCCGCCCTCCGCACGGATTTCGGTGACCACCGCCACGGGATCCGCGGCCATCGCCACCGTCGGGAGGACCAGCGTCCAGCCGAGCAAAACCGTCCCAAGCCGTACCGCAAGAATCTTGACCATGCTCAGCGCTCTCCCTCGTCGGGCTCCGGCGGCGCGACCTCGTAGATCCGCACGGGCTCCTGTCGTCCCTTGACCTGCACCAGCCCGCGGTCGGTCACGCCCACGTCCAGGGCTGCCTTCCGATAGGCTGACTCCGTCACCAGCATGATGGTGCCGAGCTCCTTGTTCAAGCCTTCGACACGGGACGCGAGGTTGACCGTGTCCCCCACCACAGCGTACTTGACCTTGCCCTCCCGGCCGACATTTCCCGCGAACACCTCGCCGGTGTGCACGCCGAGCCCCATGCGGAGCGGCGGCAGTCCCTCGGACTCCCAGCGCCGGTTGAGGCCCGCGAGGGCCCGCTGCATGCCGAGCGCGCTCTCGACGGCGTGGCGGGCGTGATCCGGATCGTCGAGGGGAGCGCCGAACACGGCCATGATCGCGTCGCCGATGAAATCGTTCACCATGCCCCGATGCTCGAAGATGGCCGCCGTCATGGCATCGAAGTACTCCGTCAGTCGCGCGGCCATCTCCTCGGGCGCCATTCGCTCGGAGAGCGTGGTGAAGCCCCGCAGGTCGGAGAAGAGGATGGAGACCTCGCGTCGCTCGCCCGCCAGCTCCTCGGGTCTGCGCTCGACGCGCGCGGCGACTTCGGGACTCACGTAGCGGCCGAGGGCCTCGCGGAGCCGCCGCCGCGCCAGGAGATCGGCGCCCAGCCCGAGAAGGGCCACGGCGAGGACAGGAAGGAGAAAGTCCACCAGATAGCCACGTCTCAGCGCGGCCAGGCTCGCGGGAATGCCCAGGATGGCGGCGGCGGCCAGGCAAACCGCCGTGCCCCAGAGCGGCCGCATCGCCGTCATCACCAGCCCGGCGAGGAGCACGGCCACGAGCTGGACGCCGAGCACGGCGATCCACCCCGCGGGCCGGACGAAGCTCTGGGTCAGCAGCATCTGGGCGATATTCGCCTGGATCTCGACCCCGGCCATCCGGCCGAAGGGCGTCATGTGAAAATCGCGACCGTCCTGGAAGGTGCCGCCCACGAGCACGATGCGCCCGCGCAGCGGATTGTCTCCGGCAAGGTCCGCACCGGCGTCACCGATGGCGGCGACCGCGTCGGAGGGGATGGTCAGGAAGCTCCCGGAGGGACCGACGAAGTTGATGGGGAGAACCTGACCAGGCTCGGAGGCCTCGGACTGGGTGACGGCGGCGCCAAAGGCGACATCCCGACCCACCTTGACCACGACGCGCCGGACGATGGCGTCGCCGTCCACGGGGACTTCCGGCGCGCTCAGCACGATCAGCTTTGCGAGCGACGAATCGGCGAGCGGGCCCCGTTCGGGAAGCGCCGCGCTCGCCACCACGAGCCGGCGCGAGCCCTGCTCCGTGAACTCCGCGATGGCCCGGGCGAGGGCGGCGTCTTCCGCGGCGGGCCCCGCCGTGCGAAAGGAGATGTCGAACCCCACGGTGGCGGCGCCCGCGCGCCCGACCCCCCGCAGCACGCGGGCCAGGTAGTCGCGGGGAATGGGCTGGCGCCGGCCGAGAGCGTCGAAGGCCGCGTCGTCCACGGCCACGATCCATGGCCGAGCCCGCCGTCACCGCACAGGCGGCGATGGCGCCCACCATCCAGAGCTGGCGCAGGCGGGCCCGTCTCGCGCGCCACCACCTCCCGAGACTCATCCAGCCCCCGAGTTTAACTCTGCCCTACCGCCAACCGGGCATCATCTGAGCCGGCAGCCACAGCGCCAGCTCCGGGACGAAGAAGAGGATGGCCACGAGCACGATCATGAGGATCACGTACGGCGTGGTGCCGACGGTCACCTCGCGCGCTCCGGCGCCGGGCATGAGGTTCTGGATGACGAAGAGGTTCAGGCCGACGGGCGGCGTGATGAAGCCGATCTCGAGCCAGACGACCATGATGATGCCGAACCAGACGGGATCGAAGCCCAGGCCCGTGATGAGGGGAAAGAGGATGGGGAGCAGGATGATCATCACCGACAGCTCCTCGAGCGCGTAGGCGATGACGAGCAGCACGGAGAAGATCGCCGCGAAGAGCGCCCACTTGGGCAGCCCGAGGGTCAGCACGGCGTTGAGCAGGGCCTTGGGCGCGCCCAGGAGCGCGATGACGTGGGAGAAGATCGCGGCGAACACGATGATGAGCATGACCATGGAGGTGGTGCGCACCGTTTCCCGGAAGGTCTGGCGCATCGCCCGCCAGGAGAGATTGCCGTACCAGAAGGCCAGCAGCATGCTGACCACGGATCCCAGCGCCGCCGCTTCCGTCGGCGTGACGATGCCGAGGTACATGGAGCCGAGCACGACGAAGATCAGGATGGCCACGGGCGCCACCTCGCCGAAGGAGCGAAGCTTGTCCCGGAACGACCCGCGGTCCTCGGCCATGCGGGGCGCTTTCTCGGGCCAGATGAGCGCGTAGACGACCACGTAGATCGCGAACATCAGGGCGAGCACGATGCCGGGGATGATCCCGGCCATGTAGAGATGGCCGACCGAGGTCTCCGTCATGACCCCGTAGATGATCATGGGCACGGAGGGCGGGATCAGGATACCCAGGGTGCCGCCCGCCGCGATGGAGCCGATGATGAGCGGCCGTCCGTACCCGCGGCGCTCCATCTCGGGAATGGCGATCATCCCGATGGTGGCGGCGGTGGCCACGCTGGAGCCGGACACCGCGGCGAAGATGGCGCACGAGAAGATGCTCGCCACGGCCAGCCCGCCCGGGAGAAAGCCCACCCAGCGCGCCACCGCGGTGAAGAGGCCCTTGCCGATGCCCGAGTGGAGCAGGATCCCGCTCATGAAGACGAAGAGGGGGACGGCGATGAAGGAGAAGCTCGTGGCGTTGGTCCAGGCGATCGATCCCACCACGCCCATGCCCACCTTCCAGCCCTTGAGGTAGAGGAGGCCGATCACGCCGGCCAGCCCGAGCGAGATCGAGATCTCGAGTCCGAGCGCGAAGAGGAGGAAGAGGAGCGCGATGAGGAGCGTGCCGAAGAGGGCTTCGCTCACCGCGCCTCCGGCGAGGGCGGCACTTCGTTGCGGCCCGCGGGGGGCCCGAGCGCCGCGCGGAGCTGGCGGCCCAGCGCGATGACCATGGCGCCCGCCATGAGGGCGAGGCCCGCGGGAATGAGCAGCATGGGCAGCCAGAGCGGGTAGAGCATGACGGCGGAAACGCGGCCGTAGTGCAAGGCGGTGAGGGCGGACCGGGTGGTGACCCAGATGACCGCCAGGAGGAACACGATGCCCAGGGCCAGGTTGAAGACGCGCAGCCACGCGCGCGCCGTGGGCGGCAGATGGGTCGTGACGAGGTCGACGCGGACGTGACCGCCCCCGCGGAACGTCTGCGCGGCGCCCCCGAAGACCACGAGGAGCAGGAGGAAGGGCCCGATCTCGTCGACGAAGAGCTGGGGGCGGTCGAGGAAGTACCGCATGAGCACATCGAAGGAGATGAGCACGGCGAGGACGAGCACGGCGACCCCGGCGAGCAGCCCGGCCGCCCTCGAGGCCTTCGCGATCACGCGGCGGACCGGATCAGGAGGCTGGCTCTGCTCCGAAGCCCATGACGCGCGACAGCTCGCGCGCGCGCTCCACCACCAGGGCGCCCAGACGCTCCTGGTCGGCGGCGAGGCGCTTGCTCGGGCCCCCGACCACGAGCCCGGCCAGGAGCTCGCCCCGCCGATCGAAGACGGGAGCGGCGATGCCGGCGGCGCCCTCGGCGATCTCGTCCATCGAGATCGAGACTCCCGCCGCGCGAATCTCCTCGATGGCGCGGCGCAGGGCCGAGCGCGTGACGGGCGTCTGGGCCGTGAAGGCTCGGAGCTTGGTCGTGCGCAGGTACTCCTGTCGCCGGGTGGGCGGGAGGTGGGCGAGCAGGAGCTTGCCGATGGCCGAGCAGTAGAGCGGACGGCGAAGGCCGAGGGGCGGCGTGTAGCGGATGGGATCGCGGCCATCCACCTTGTCGATGTAGACGGCCACGGGCTCATCGCTGGCCATGGTAGCGAGGAGCGCCGTCTCCCCGCTCTTCTCGGCGAGGTCTTCCAGGAAGGGACGCGCCAGCTGGGGCAGCTCGCGGTTGGAGAGGGCGGCCATGGCCAGCGTGAAGGCGGCCGGCCCCAGCTGATAGCGCCCGTCGGCGGATCTCACCAGGTAGCCCAGGCGGGCCATGGGGCGCAGGAGGTAAAGCAGGCTGCTCTTGGGCGAGCCCAGCCGCTGGGAGAGCCCCGAGAGGGTGGCGCCATCCCGGCGCCGCGCCAGAGATTCCAGGACCTCGAGGGCCCGGCCGAGGGCCCGGGGTCCCGCGTCCCGGCTGCGCGGACGCGCCTGTCCTGGGCTCGGTTCCCTGGTGATCGCGGCTATTCGCATTTGTGAACCTCTGTTCGAAAGACCGAACGGCAGAGTGACATGGCGGCGGCGGGTGTGTCAACCCGGCCGGTATCGCCCGCCGGGCAGCGCGGCGCGGACAAGAGCGGCCGGGGGGACGAAGTCCCCGAGGACGCCCATGAGCAGATCGAGGAGAGCAGGACGGCGCAGGAGAGCGTGGGCGGCGGCGTTGGCGAGCCGGCGCCGCGCGATCACGAACTGGAGCGCGCGGGTGAGCCGCTCCTTGCCGCGGAAGCATTCGCGGCGGGCGTCCACATAGGGCCGGAGCGCCGTGGCCCCGAGCGTGCCGCGATCGAGGGCGGCATGCGCGACCTCGGCCAGGAGCTCGGCGGATCGGAGCGCGGTGAAGATGCCCTCGCCCGTGAAGGGGTCATAGAAGCCCGCCGCGTCCCCGACCAGCATGACGCCGCCCGCCCGTGGCGCCTTGACACGGTAGGCGAGCGGGCCCATGGCCTGCAGGCTTCCCACGGGCTTCATCCCCTCGAGCCGGGAGGCGAGCCGCGGCAATTGCCGCAGCCGCGCGTGGAAGAAAGTCTCGAGCCGGCCCGCGAAGGGCCGGGCATGGGCCATGGGGACGACGAGGCCCAGATTCACGAGGCCGGGAGCCACAGGATTGAGGATGGCGTAGTCGGGCGGATCGACGAAGATCTCTCCGCGCTCGTCGAAGCCGTGGAGCCCGGCCACGTGCTGGATGAGGGCCATGCGCCGGAGGGGGTGCGGACGCAGCAATCCCAGGGCAGCGGCGACGGCGGAGGCGCGCCCGTCGGCGCCGATCACGAGCCGGGCCCGTAGCTCGAGCGCCCGGCCGTCGGCATCCTGGGCGTGGACGCCCGTGACCTCCCTGCCCTCCCTCACGAGCCCCGTGACCCGGTGGCGCTCTCGCACGTCCACGGGCAGGCTGCGGGCCCGCTCGACGAGGATGTGGTCCAGCCGCTCGCGAGGAATGGCCAGCGCGTAGTCCCGGTGACTGCGCCAGGGCCCCGTCGTGGGATAGGAGCCGACGATCACCGTGCCGTCGGGCGCCACGATCTTCATGCCGCGCAGCGGCTGACCGCCCGCCTCATCCACCGCCTTGAGGGCGCCCAGCCGGTCGAGAATGCGCGCGGACTCCGGCGACAGGTACTCGCCGCAGATCTTGGGACGGGGGAAGGCGGCCTTGTCGAGCAGCGTCACGCTCCAGCCGCGCTCGACGAGGAGAATCGCCGCGGCCACGCCTGCTGGTCCCGCCCCCACCACGATCACGTCGCGTGCGCTCATGTCCTGGCCCTGACCGCGCAGAGACGGAAGGCCCACGCGTAGCGATGCACGCGCACGCTCACGAGGGCGGCGCGCCGGGCGAGGGATTCGACCTCGCGGCACGTGTAGGCGCGCCGGACGGACATCGGCCCGTCGTGTCGGGACATGCGGCTCTTCGCGAGGAGCCGCGTGGTCAGCCAGACCACGGCATGCGCCACCCGGCTCCGGAAGAGATCATTGGCTACGAGCCCTCGCCGGGCGACGCGGTCCATCTCGGCAAGCGAGGCCACGGCCTCGGCGGGCGTCAGGTGATGGAGCACGAGGGCGGAGATGGCCACGTCCACCGAGCGCGGGCGCACGGGGAGCGCGAGCGCGTCGCCCTGGATCAGCGTGATCTCGGGATAGCCGGCCATGCGGTCGGCGGCGGCGCGAAGCGTCTCCGCCTCGCGATCCAGGGCGAAGATCCGGATGGAGCGCCCGGCACGACGTGCCCACCGAACGAGCGCGCGCGGGATGTCACCGCCTCCGGTGCCCACGTCGAGCAACGTCAGGCTGCGGTCCCTCGGAAGGTCCGCGACGAGACCCTTCACGTGACGCAGGATCAGCCGTGTTCCGCCGAAGAAGGCATTGAAGCGCGCGATGTCGTCCAGGTTCTGCGAGAGGTCCAAGAAGGGCGCGGGCCGGTCGAGCATTTGGACGGCGTCGTGCGCGCGTTCCATGAGCGCCAAGGGCGGCGCCTTACCAGCGAAGCAGCGCGCCCTCGGCCGCAAACCCCGGGCCGAGCGCGATCATGAGTCCCCAGTCGCCGGGCACGGGCTGGCCCGAGCGCAGCGTCTCTTCGAGCACGAAGACCACGGTGGCCGAGGACATGTTGCCGAGATGGCGCAGCACGTGGCGCGAGTGAGCGATCTGCGGTTCGTCGAGGTCGAGGAGCCGGCGCGCCTGCTCGATCACCCGGCGGCCCGCCGAATGCAGCACGAAGTGACGCACGTCCTCCTTCTTGAGCCCCTGCGAGTCCATGAGGAGGTCGGCCATCTCCTTCATCATGACGGCGCCGATGCGCCGCACGTCCTTGGAGAGGACGACGCGCGGCCGCCCTCCGGGAAACTCGAAGCCCATGGCCCCCAGGTGCTCGGAGCGGAAGAGGCTCTGATGGCCGACGATGACGGGGCCATCCCCCTCCCCGGCGATGGCCATGGCCCCTGCGCCATCGGCGAAGATGGCATGGGCCACCGCGCTCTCGAGCCGGTCGTCGAGGAAGTAGGCCGTGGAGCAGATCTCCACCGCCACCACGACCGCGCGGTTCCGCGGGAAGGCGCGAACGTGGTTGTGCGCCTGCTGGAGGGCGACCATGGCGCTCGCGCAGCCCGTGTCCCCCACGTGGACGCGCTGGATGCCGTCCTTGAGGCCGAGCTCGGCGATGAGGTGCGCGTCGAGGCTCGGGCAGAGCCGGCCCGTGCACGTCGTGGTGGCGAGGAAGTCGACGTCCGCGAGATCCCATCCCGCCCGCTCCACGACGCGCCGAACGGCCTCCGCTCCCAGTTCAATGCTGCCGCGGCGGAAGCGCTCGCTCAGCTCGTCCACGCTCTCCCGCGGGGTGAACGTCTCGGGGTCGAGGTAGAGATGGCGGCCGTCGATCTCGCTGTTGGCGAAGAAGCCCGCGCGGCGGGAATCCTCGTAGCCGGCCATGCGGAGGAGGGTGGCCTGGTCGAAGCGGTGGCGGGGAGTGGCGGTCGACACCGCGACGATTCTCGGCGTCCCCATGTCGCGAGGCTACACCCGCCCCCTTGCCCTGTCCACCGAGCGGGTGTAATGGAACACGGAACGACACGAAAGGAGACTCTCATGCCGCTCTTCGCATTCGAAGGCAAGTCACCGCGCGTGCACCCGACCGCGTTCATCGCCCCCACCGCCGTCCTCATCGGCGACGTCACCGTCGAGGAGAATGCCTCGGTGTGGTACAACGCCGTCGTCCGCGCCGACTTCTCGCCCATCGTCATCCGTCGCGGCGCCAACGTGCAGGACTGCTCGGTCATCCATGTCACCCCGGCCGGCGGCTCTGACATCGGCGCGGGCTCGACGGTTGGCCACCTCTGCCTGATCCATCAGGCCACCCTCGGCGAGGAATGCCTGGTGGGCAACGGCTCGACGGTACTCGACGGCGTGAAGATCGGCGTGCGCGCCATGATCGGGGCGGGCTCGCTCGTGACGCCCGGCACCGAGATCCCGGACGGCGTGCTCGCGCTGGGCTCGCCCTGCAAGGTCAGGGGCCCGCTCGCGGGGACGCCCGCCGAGCGCTGGGTGGCCATGAACCCCAAGGGCTACCAGGCCCTCGCCCAGCGACACCGCGTCGGAGTCACACCAGCCTGACGGTGGCTCGGCGCTCCCTCTTAGGACGGCTCTGGCGCCGACTCCTCCTCCTGAGCGTCCTCGCCCTCGTCGTCTGGCTCACGTGGGAGACCGTGACGTGGCCCGACGTCAAGGCGCTCGGGACTCGCGCCCCCGTGACCACGGCCTTCATCGAGCGCTACAAGGAACGAGAGCACCAGGCAGGACGCCAGCCGCGCGTCGCCTTTCGCTTCACGTCCTACGCGGCGATCTCACCTCACCTCAAGCGCGCGGTCCTCGTGGCCGAAGACATCAACTTCTTCTCCCATGGCGGCTTCGACTGGGGCGAGATCCGAAGCGCCTTCGAGGAGGCCCTCGACGACAAGAAGGAGGCGGCGCGCGGAGCCTCCACCATCACCCAGCAGCTCGCCAAGAATCTGTGGCTCTCATCGAGCCGCAACCCGCTCCGCAAGATGAAAGAGGCGATCCTGACCTGGCAGCTCGAGCGCTCGCTGTCCAAGCGGCGCATTCTCGAGCTTTATCTCAACGTGATCGAGCTGGGGCCGGGCATCTACGGCGTGGGCCCCGCCGCCGAGAGGTATTTTGGCAAGCCCGCGGCCGATCTCGGCGAGGACGAGGCGGCGCTCCTCGCGGCCTCCCTCCCCCGGCCGTCTCAATGGCATCCCGGCGTCACCAGCCGCGCCTACCAGCGCTACGCCTCCTCCATCCGCTCGCGCATGGGCAAGGCCGAGTTCCTCTGGAAGCAGATCTAGAGAACTCGTGGATGGGGTCAGGTCTCACAATGTGACATCGGACCTCGGGGCCGCTTACACGGTCGGAGCCCGGGCACGAAATGTTGGATTGTGAGACCTGACCCCGAGACTAGCCGCCGATGATGCCGCGCGCGCGCAGGGCCTGGATTGCCGCGTCGTCGTGGCCGAGGGAGCGCAGCACCTCGTCCGTGTGCTCGCCCAGCCGCGGGGCGCGCCTCGGCGTGGTCTTGGTCTCCCCCTGCATGGCGATGGGACTCGACACGGTGCGGAGCCCCGGCACGCCCGCGTCGGCGAAGGGGACGATCACCCCCGCCGCCGCCATCTGCTGATCTCGCGTGGCCTCGGCCACGGTCGCGATCGCCCCGAAGGTCAGCCCCTCGGCGTCCAGACGCGCGCGCCACTCCTCCCAGTCGCGCCCGGCGAAGACCAAGTCCAGGATGGCGATGAGCGCTTGAGAATTGGCCCGGCGGTCGCCCTGCCGCTTGAAACGAGGATCCTCGCGGAGATCCGGGCGCTCGATGGCCCGGGTGAACGGCTCCCACGCCCTGTCCTCGGCGAGCAAGGACAGCACGAACCAGCGCTCGTCGCGGCAGCGGTACATGCTGGTCAGCGCGTTCAGGCCGCGCTCCCGCGGCAGCGGCTCGGCGAAGGCGGCCCCGCAGAGGGCGGCCTGGATCAGGAAGCTGTTGGCCCAGGCGCCGTTGGCCATGAGTGAGGTCGAGACCTTGGAGCCGCGGCCCGTGCGCTCGCGGTGATAGAGCGCCATCATGATGGCGCCGAACACCGCCATGGCGGTCGGAAGATCGCCCATGCCCGGCATCGAGCGGGCGGGCGGGGCGCCCACGGCCCGCACGCGATCCATGAGCCCGGTACGCGCCCACCACGCGTTGAGGTCGAAGCCCGACTTGCTCGCTTCCGCCCCCACCTCGCCGTAGGCGGTGAGCGCGGCGAAGACGAGACGCGGGTTCTCGGCGCTGACGTCCTCCCAGGTGAGCTTGAGCCGGGCCAGCCGCTCCGGCACGAAGTTGGTGACGAGGACGTCGGAGCGCCGCACGAGGGCGAGCAGGATGTCACGCCCCTCGCGGGTGGTCAGGTCGAGGGCAACGCTGCGCTTGTTCCTCGAGGGGAGGAGCCACGAGTACTCGACGTCGCTCCGGGGAATGCCGGGGAGGTCCTGGAGCTTGCGGTACGTGTCCCCACCCTCGGGCGCCTCGATCTTGATGACGTCGGCGCCGAAATCGGACATGACGGTGGCTGCCGCGGGCCCCGCCAGCCAGGTGCCGACGTCGAGGACCTTGAGGCCGCCGAGGACGGACACGATCAGCGCGCGTCGCGCGCGCTCGGCGCCAGGGCCGCGCGCACGCGAGGCAGCACCTCGCGCGCCACCCGCGCCGTGTAGCCGCGCTCGGGATCCTGGGGCGCGGGCGGGTCGGGGATGGGATGCAGCACCACGTAGTCGAACTCCACCTGCGCGTCGCGGAGCACGTGCACGAGCTGATCCGCCACCTCGATCGGCCCGCCGCGCAGGCTGAAGGCGTCGGCGGCGCTCGTCGGCAAGAAATCCACCGCGCGGCCGCTCGCCTCGAGGTCGTGAGCGTGATGGAAATCCGGCCACACCTTGTGCTGGCGCTTCAAGGCCTCGGGGTCGGGCCCGGACCACGTGAGCCCGGGCGGGTCGAAGAGCCGGGGCGAGTACTCGTAGTAGCCCGCGGCCAGGGACTTGGCCATGGTCATGGCGCGGCTCGGCTCATCGACGAGCACGGTGTGAAAGATGGCGGCCAGCCCGACGGTGGCGGGATCGCGACCGGCTTCCGCCGCGCCCGCCCGGATGGCCTCGACGGCCGTACGGATGTTCGCGGGATGGGTCCCCACACGGATGAACACGCCGTCGGCCACGCGCCCCGCCATGCGCAGGGTGCGCGGGCCGCCCGCGGCGATCCAGATGGGCACGGGCCGGTGATGCGGGAGCCGCGCGGGCCGCTCGGCGCCGACCTCGACCGACTCGCCGTCCAGCAACGCCCGCATCAGGCGCGTGCTCTCCTCGAGGTCCTTGACGCGGGCGGGCTTGAGCCCGGCCAGCCTCACCGCGGTGTCGCCCACCCCCCAGCCGAGGAGGACGCGACCGGGTGCCAGCTCGTCGATGGTGGCGATCGAGGACGCGGTCACCGAGGGATGCCGGTTCACGGGATTGGCGAGGAGCGGACCGAGCATGATCGTCGTCGTGGCGCGGGCCGCGGCGGCGAGGAGCACGTACGTGTCCCGGCGCCGGAGCTGCGAGTCGGGCTGAAACGCCGCGTCCCACCCGAGCATCTCCGCGCGCCGGACATCGGCGGCCAGCGTGTCGACGGAGCGGGAGTCGAACCGGTTCAGCCCGAATCGGGGAGCCTTCATGCCTGGCTCTCCCGCGCGGGCCCAACGAGCGTCGCGCCGCCGTCCACGACCAGGGTCTGGCCCGTGATGTAGCCCGCGTAGTCGGAGAGGAGAAAGCGCACGGCGTGGCCGATGTTCCAGCCCGTCCCCTCGATCCCCAGCACGGAGGCGCGGCGGCGCTGGTCGCGGGCGGCCGGGCTCATGCCCCGCTCGTAGACCATCGGGGTGTAGACCGGGCCCGGCGCCACGCAGTTGACGCGGATACCGTCCTTCCCGTGATCGACGGCCATGGCGCGGGTGAGGGCGATCACCGCGCCCTTGGACACGGTGTAGACCGTCAGCCCCCGCGGCCGCAGCGCGGAGATCGACGACACGTTGACGATGGCGCCGCCGCCGCCGCGGATCATGGCGGGGATGGCGTGCTTGGCGGCCAGGAACATGGTCTCGACGTTGACCTGCATGACGCGACGCCAGTTCTCCTGGGTCTCGTCGAGGACGGATCCCCGGCTGCCGATCCCGACGTTGTTGTCGAGGAAGTCGAGACGGCCGAAGCGATCGAGGGCGGTCTGGACCATCCCCGCGCAGTCCTCGGCGCGGGTGACATCCGCCTGGAGCGCGAGGCCCTCGCCCCCCTGATCCTTGATCATGCGCGCCGTCTGCTCGGCGAGGTCGATCTCACGATCCACCACGATGACCCGCGCGCCTGCCCGAGCCAGCAGGATGGCGGCCGCGCGGCCGTTGCCAATGCCCGTGCGCGCCGCTCCCGCACCCGTCACGATGGCGACTTTCCCGCTCAGTCCCCAGTCATCCGGCACATCGAAGCTCGAGGCCATGGGCTCCCTCGCGATTTCCAATCAGTTCGGGCTGTCGGTTCGAATCAGTTCGAGTAGGGCTTGGGACGCGGACCGTCCGCCTCTCAGGCGGGCCAGACGGAGGCGTCAGTCGGCATGGTGTGGCGTAGTGTAATCGAAGTCCGTCCGCTGGTGGACGGCGGCCGCACGGCTCGCGACTGCTTCCCCGCGCTCATCCGGGAATGGCCGTGACCCGCGACCAGCGACCGACGGGCAGCACGATGACGGCGATGCCGAGCAGCACCAGCGCCATCCCGCCCAGGCGCAGGGGGCCGAAGCGCTCGCCGAAGATCAGCGAAGAGGAATACGAGGCGACGAAGGGCGCGAGGAGGGCGAACGGCGTCACCGTCGCCGCGGGGTAGCGGCGCAGCAGCATGCCCCAGAGGGCATACGCGAAGACCGTGGCCACGACGCCGAGGTAGAGGACGGCGGCGATCCCGAGCCACGAGGCGGAGGCGAGCGCGCGGGCGAGGTCCGTGGGACCGTCGAGCGCCATGGACAGGGCCAGGGAGGGAAGCGGGGGCACGAGACTGAGCCACACCATGAGGTTCAGCATCTCCACGGGAGGCAGCCGCTTCACGAGCACGTTGCCGATGCCCCAGCTGATGGCGGAGACCGCGGTCAGGCCGAGGCCGAGGGCGGTGAGATCGCCGCCCACCGTCGCCGCGATGAGGGCGAGCCCCGCGAATGCCGTGGCCGTCCCCGCAAGCTGCCTTCGCGTCGGCCGCTCACGCAGGACCAGCGCGGCGAAGAG
>WNGL01000429.1_pt1 | contig 49102 bp, 46 predicted proteins | sample 5400591 | NCBI WGS metagenome assembly WNGL01 (sample SAMN13153377, study PRJNA577476) | soil metagenome | isolation source: 80 cm soil or saprolite under Garry oak tree replicate 1 | place: USA:California | collected 2016-06-15 | reverse complement strand
ACAGCAAGCTCTTCGATCTGTTGCGGACTCACCTTGACTGTGAGTGTCTCGCTCAGGACGCCGCGGGGTCCGGGTCGTCGGGCCATTTCAGTTGATAATTATTACATCAAAAGGTACACTTTATCGACATAATGGCGCAGGTCGTTGCACCCTGGCTGGGACCGGTCGAGAGCTCCCGGTTCTTGGCTGGAACCGAACAGAAGTTACGAGGGGGCTACTACACCCCGGATGAGATAGCGTCCATCCTCGCCCTGTGGACCGTGAGAGCCCCTGACGCGCGGGTTCTCGAACCCAGTTGCGGGGACGGCCAGCTGGTCGAAGCAGTCGCCAAGCATCTCGGGCCAAGCGGTTCGATCTGTGGAATCGAACTCTTTCCCGAGGAGTCGGCGAAGGCGGCAGCCCGGGGTGGGGGGCGCGCTGAGATCGCCACTGGCGACTTCTTCGCGTGGTTCCTTCACGAACGGCCCGAACGTCGCTTCGACGCCGTTGTAGGCAATCCGCCGTTCCTCAGATTCCACAGCTTTCCTGAGGAGCACCGAGAAAGCGCGTTTGCGGTGATGAAGAACGAAGGTCTGCATCCGTCCCGACTCACAAATGCATGGGTTCCGTTCGTTGTGGCCTCGACGGCAGCGCTAGTAGACGGCGGCCGCCTGGGTCTGGTCCTGCCGGCCGAATTGCTTCAGGTCTCGTACGCGTCGGAGCTACGAGAATACTTGTCTCGGAAGTTCAGGCGTCTGGTAATCGTCACGTTCCAGCACATCATTTTTGAGGGGACACAGCAGGAAACCGTCCTGCTTTTTGGTGTCCGTGGCGATGGAAGCGCCGCTCGGATGAAGTGGATCGAGCTGGACGATGCCGCCGATGTGAAAGACATCGATCGTCTGGCCGCCCTAAACGGCGTCGCTATCGATCTCGATCACGCACGCGAGAAATGGACGCAGTACTACCTCTCGCCCGATGAACTCGATCTTGTCCGCGAGGTCGAAAGCAGTCCGAAGTTCACAACGCTAGGTGCCCTCGCGGAGGTGGATGTCGGAGTCGTGACCGGCAACAATGACTTCTTCGTTCTGACGCAAGAGCATGCGATGAGACTAGGAATTGTTCAGCACGCGTTTCCACTTGTATCCCGATCCGCACATATTCCCGGGATCGAGCTGGGTCGCGGTGAATGGGACCGTTTACGAGATGGGGGCCAGCGGACGCTGTTGCTGCAATTGCCTGCCGTTCCCCGGGAGCACCTCGACCAGGCCGCAGCGGCCTACATCGAAAGCGGCGAGGAGCTCGGTGCGCACATCGGCTACAAGTGTCGTATCAGGCTGCCCATATGGTGGGAGGTGCCCTCCGTCTGGGTGCCTGACGCCTTCATGCTGCGACAAATCCATGAAGGTCCACGGGTGGTCGCGAACACTGCTGGTGTCACGTGCACAGACACCATTCATCGTCTGAGGACCAGAACGAACGTCGCAGCACGCTGGCTGGCGGCCGCGTCGCTCAACTCGCTAACGTTTGCCTTCGCGGAAATCCGAGGCCGAAGTTACGGAGGAGGAGTCCTCGAGCTCGAGCCGTCCGAAGCCGAGAGCCTGCCGTTTCCGCGGCTGACCGCCGATTTGCCGTTCGACGAGATCGATGGCCTCATCCGCCAGAGACGTACAGAGGACGCCCTCGATCTTGTCGATCGGGTTGTGCTGAGGGCGGCAGGGCTCGGGTCGACCGAGATCGACACCCTACGTGGCATATGGAAGAAACTGAGCGGCCGGCGTGTGTCGCGCCGTGGCCGTCGCAAGAGACCATTGCCCCTTCTCCCCGCAGAAGCCTAGTTCGCAGGCGCGGGTGCTTCGCCAGCGCCAGCGTCATCATCATCGGCCTCAACCTCACTGACCTCACCAGACTCCGTCGCAGCAACTGCGACACGCGCACCCTTTTGCAGATGGGGTTGCGAGCCCTCATACCGCGCGACGTAGATTCGCTCGACCCGTTCCGAGAACTTTTCGACACGAAGTGACGATTCTTTTGGAGGGATACCCGCATCGACTTCGCCAGTCGATGGATCCCAGACGACGAAACTAATGACCTCGGCTAGCTGTGGAGCACCATCGACGTCCTCCCGCCGGCCGAGGCCCTCGAGGCGACGAATCAAGGCGCTAGCTTGTGGCTCCTTGAGGCTCGGCTTCGGTATCGCCACGAGGAATGCCACCACCGCGTGCGGGAATCTCATGTGCACCGTCGTCGCCTCGGCCGTTAGGTCATTGATCATGTTTGCGTAGTTCTTGCCAACGCTGTCTGTGTCGTTCAGCGTCTTTACATCAGCAGCAAACCTAATCCCGTCAGGGCGGTAACCGACATCGAAATACTGCGGCCTCACCCCGCCAACGACCAGAACACTTCCGAGCTCAACGCAATCCGGATCCTTGGGAGACCCCGTCCCCGTCTTCGCTCCGGGCACATACGGACTGAGCCGGTTTAGACGTCCCGCTACGGTCGGTATGTCTCCGAGCATCGTCGCGAGAGCCCGGCCGATGACTGTGTTGAACACGCCGCCCAACGCGATGGACGCCTTGGTTTCCAGCCTGCCTCCCGCCCGTTGCCACGTCTCGCCATGGGCCTTTAGCTCAGCTGGCCCGACGACCAAGGCGGGCATCGATTTGAGTACCGCCACCTAGTTTCTATCCATTCGCGGGATGATTCTTACTCGCGAGTCAGAGATCCTGCTCCGGGTGCAGCCAGAGGCGAGCGCGTAACCGAACGAGGTCGCGGATAGCGCGTGCGATGACGCGCGGCGACGCACCCTTCGGCTCGTGGGCGGTGCGAGGGAAGTGCCGCACGCCGACCTGGCGGACGCGCACGCCGGCGCGGCGCAGGGTGATGAGGAGCTCCGGTGAGAAGAATGCCCCGTTCGACCGCACGCGCTCGAGCGGCACCCGCTCGAACACCTCTCGGCGAAAGAGCTTGAACGCGCAGTCGACGTCGCGCCAACCGCCGCCGAACAACAGGCGGATGAGGCCGTTGTAGACCCACGCTACGAAGAGGCGTCGCGCTGGGTCGGCCCGCTTCTTTCGGAAGCCGACGACCGCGTCGGCGCCATCGCTCTCGGCGATGAGCAGCGCGAGGTCCTCGAGCGCGAACTGGCGATCGCCGTCGGTGAAGAAGATCCACCGCTTCGTGGCGGCGGCCAGACCGGAGCGGACGGCACCGCCGTAGCCGCGACGGGTCCCGTGGTGGATCACCCGGACACGTGGATCGGACCTCGCTAGCTCGTCGGCGATCACGCCGGTGCGGTCGCTGCTGCCGTCGTCCACGACCGTGATCTCGAAGTTGTCGGCGAAGCGCGGCAGTACGGCGAGAGCCTCTTCAACGATTGGGGCGACGTTGTCCTCTTCGTTCAGTGCGGGAAAGAAGAACGAGAGGCCATCGAGCCGTGCGGGCACAGGCCCGCAAGGTTAGCGTGTTGGTGTCGCATGACCGTGTCGGACCGAGCAGCCGCGATATGGATCGGTGTGATCGTGGCCGCGATATACGTGGCGGCCGGCATCGGACTTTCCACCGACTACGACTACTACGGCCGATTGGCGGACGCGCTTCTCCACGGACGGTGGTGGTTGACCGAGGCGCCGTCGTGGCTCAACGAGCTCCTGCCATGCGGCGACGGACGTTTCTGCGTCGTGTACCCGCCTCTCCCCGCGATCCTGTCGCTGCCGCTCGTGCCGTTCTTTCCGACGGCGGTCGCGCAGGTCGTCGCGTCACGGATAGCGGGCGGTGCGTCGGCCGGCGTTCTCTACTACGGGCTGCGCGGGTACGGTGCTCCGCGCACATACGCGCTCGCGGGCGCATTGCTCTCGGCGTTCGGGACGACGCTCTTCTTTTCGAGCGTCGACGGCCGCGCGTGGTATGCGGCGCACTCGGCGTCGATGCTCTTCTTAGCCTTGGCCTTCGCCGTCGCGGCGCGCGGCGGTAACACGGTGGCAGTCGGCGCGCTGATCGGGATCTCGGCGCTCGCCCGTTTGCCTGTCGCGCTCGCGGCCCCGGCGCTCGCGCTTCTCTGCGCGCGTCGCGCGGCAACGCCGTACGGACGCTCTCTCGCGGGCGTGATCGCGGGCGGGGTGCCGTTCGCGATCGTGTACGTCGGCTACAACCTCCTGCGCTGGGGCACGCCGCTCGACGACGGGTACGCGCGTCTCACCCAGGGCGACGTGTTCTTCAACCACGGGCTCTTCTCGCCGCTCTACCTGCCACGGCAGCTGTACGCGATCTTTCTTCAGGATCCCGAGATCGTCCCGAACACGCCATTCTTTTGGCGCCCCCGCTTCATCGGCATGAGCCTCTTTCTGACGACGCCCGTGTTCCTGTGGGTCTTCGTCGCGCTGCGCGAGATCCGCCGCGACGTCGTCGTGGCCGCCACCGCAGCCGCGGCATTCCTCGCCCTCCTGCCGGACCTCTTGCACGGCACCGTGGGCTTCCAGCAGTTCGGTTACCGTTTCAGCATCGATGCGCAACCGTTCCTGGTCGCGCTGGCGCTGGCGGGCGACGGTCTCTTTCGCGGGGTGTGGCGGCGCTGGCCGACGGTCGTCTTGTTCGTCGCGATCGTCCTTGCACTCGCGGTGAACATCTACGCGACGATCGCGATCACGCGCTTCGGGTACTGGCAATGAACGACGACCTCGGTCGTGGCGAGCGCCGCGCGCGGCTCGTCGTCGCGGGAGTCATCGCGCTCGGCGTGATCGTCCGCCTCCTCGCGGTGCGCGCGCAGGGCTTCCCGACGGACGTCGGCACGTTCGAGGCGTGGGCCGAGCGGCTCGCGCAGATCGGCCCAGGCCGCTTCTACGAACCGGGGTACTTCAGCGACTACCCGCCTGCCTTCCTCTACGTGCTGTGGCTTCTCGGCGGTCTCTTCGACGGCGAATTCCTGCGGCTCGCGGTCAAAGCGATCAGCATCCCCGCGGACATCGGCATCGCGCTCCTCGCAGCGCGCGTGGTGTGGCGCAGCGCCGGCCGCACGGCCGGGGCCTTGGCCGCCGCGATCTGGTCGCTGCAGCCGGGGGCCATCTTCGCCGGTCCGTACTGGGGACAGATCGATGCGGTCGGGACGCTGCCGCTCTTCGGCTCGCTCGTCGCCGCGGGATCGCGGCGGTGGTGGCTCGCCGGAGCGCTCGCCGCTCTCGCCGCCCTGGTGAAGCCGCAGTTCGGCATCGGCCTCATGGTGATCGTGGCGGCCGCGGTCTTCGAGTTCATTCGCGAAGCACGGTGGCGTCCGGTGGCGCTGACGCTCGGCGCCGCCGCCGCGACGGCGTACGTGCTCTGCGTTCCGTTCTGGGGCTTCGACCCGACCCGCATCACCGCCGAGCTCGCGGGTCTCGTGCGTAGCGCATCCGAGACCTACCCGTACACCTCGCTCTACGCCTTCAACGGCTGGTCGGTCTTCTTCGACTTCTGGAAGCCGGATACCGATCTCGTCTTTTGGGGCGGAGTCCTGCTCGTCGCCGGGCTGGTCCTCTCGGTCGTTCCGCTCTGGTGGCGCCGGGATACAGCGATGCTCCTGGCCTGCGCCGTCCTGGCCGGTCTCGCCTTCTACTTCCTGCCGACGCGCGCGCACGAGCGCTATCTCTTTCCGGTGTTCGCGCTCGCCCTGCCGCTCGCGGTGACCCGGTGGCGGGTGCTGCTGCCGTACGTCGTGCTCGCGCTCGCCTTCGCGCTGTCCCTCTACTACGCCTTCACGCGCTACCAGCAGTACGTCGATCTGCGTGTTCCAGAGATCATCGAAACGCTGATCTTCGGCCGCGCGGGCCAGATCGGGATCGCGCTCGTGATGATCGGCGCGGCCGCATACCTGATCTGGCGTCTGGTCCGCGGCGATGCGCGACTTGGGAGCGACGGCGCGTGGCGTCTTCCCGCTTTCGCTTCGCTACGCCAGGGCCGCTGGACCCTGCCCGCCGGGCTCGGTCCCGGTCGCCTGCCGACGCGTCGCGACGTGACCGTCGCGGTCCTCGTCGCGCTCGCGGTGCTCGTCACCCGCGGCTATCGCCTCGACTGGCCGCGGGACATGTACTTCGACGAGGTCTATCACGCGCGCACCGCGTTCGAGCTCCTCGCCCAGCGCGAGCCGTACGAGTGGACACACCCGCATCTCGCGAAAGAGATCATGGCGCTCGGCATCCTCGCGTTCGGCGACGACCGCGTGGTCGGGCACGAGGCCGTGCCTTCGGACACGGTCATGGCGGCGGTCGGGAACGACGGGCTACGGGTCTACGCGCTTGCGGATGGCACGATCGAGATCGCGGAGCGAGGGTCGAGCCCGCAGTCGGTTACCCAGCTGCTCGGGCCTCCGCGGGGGATGGCGGTCGACGGCGATCGCATCTTCGCGGTGACCGACGAGGAGATCGACGAGATCGACCTGACCCCGTCGCTTCGGGCCGCCCCGCCGGGCCACGTGTCCTTCAGCAAAGTCCGAGCGCGTGAGGCCGAGCCGAGAGTGACGTCATTCGCGGTGAGCGGGGATCGGGTCCTCGTCGGGACCGCGCGATCGCTCGCGATCTACACGACGCTCGACGCGGCCCCGGTCGTGATCGCCATTCCGACCGTCGCCGTCACCGCGAAGACGGACGGGAGCGAGGTCTACGCGCTCGATCCGCAGGGGATCGTGCACGTCATCTCCGCCGACACCGGGCAGGAGACACGCGCGCTCACCGGAGGGCGCCCCGGGACGGCGATCGCGTACGCGCTCGGCCCGAACCGCCTCTTCGTTGCGCGCGCCGACGCCGCGAGCCTCGACGTGTACGAGCTCGAGACGGGGTCACACGACTCGGTCCCACTCGCGAACGCGCGCACCGGGACGTTCTCGTCGGCCGCATCCGCCCTCGCGGTCGTGCCGCGCACCGACTTCCTCTACGCCCTCGATGAAGGGCACGTCGTCGTGGTCGAAACGCACGGGACCTCGCCGTTCGCGTCGATCCCTGTGACCGGGTCAATGCTCGGCGTCGACGGCGAAGGTGACAAGCTGGTCGTCGCCGGCGCGAACGGCTCCGACCTGATCGAGACCGGCCGCCACGCGCTCGCGTGGCGGATACCGGGAGTCCTCTTCGCCGCGCTCCTCGCGTTCGTTCTCGTTCTCCTCGCGCGACGCCTGTTCGCGTCGGCCGTCCTGCCCGCGCTCGTCGGTCTCGCAGTCCTCCTGGACGGCTCGATGTTCGCGCAGGCCCGGATCGGCATGAACGACATCTATGTGGCGACGCTCATCGTCGCCGGCTGGTACTTCGTCGTCGCCGCGTATCGGCCGCGGCGCTCGGCGCTCCTCGACATCGTGATCGCGGGCGTCCTTTTCGGCCTTGCGCTCGCGTCGAAGTGGGCGGGCGCGTACACGCTGGCCGGCCTCCTCCTCGCCTCGATCGCGGTCACGGCGCGCGCCTACGAGCGCGGCCGCCCCGGGACCGGCGGGCCGCTTGACCTACTGGCGCGCCGCGGGCTGAACGCCCTCGTGCTCTTCGTCTCGTTCGCCGTGATCCCGGCCGGCATCTACCTCGCGAGCTACGTGCGCTGGTTCGGCGGTCCGACGATCCCGTACGGCTGGAACCTCGTCGAGCTGACCCAGCAGATGTACTGGTACCACTCGAGCCTGACCGCGCCGCACCCCGCGGGCTCGCCCTGGTGGAGCTGGCCTCTGGTGCTGAAGCCCGTCTACTGGTACTTCGGCGCGTCGAGCGGGGGCGACAACGCATATATCTACGACGCCGGAAACGTCGTGCTCTTCTGGGCGGGCCTCGTTGCGTTCTGCTGGTGCGCCGTCGCTGCGATTCGCGCGCGATCGGCGCCTCTCGCGTTCGTCGTGTTCGCCGGGCTCGCGCAGTACGTCGCGTGGATCCCGATCGGGCGCGTGCTCTTCTTCTATCACTTCTTCACGGTGCTTCCGTTCTACCTGTTGGCGCTCGCGGCGGGACTGGCGTTCCTCTGGGAGACCGGTCGCGTCCGTCTGGTGATCGGTTATCTCGCGGCCGCGGCCGCGGCGTTCGCGTACTTCTACCCGTTCATCTCGGCGCAGCCCTTCCCTGGGTCCCAGGCCGGGATGTTCTTCATCCTCCCGACCTGGGCATACGAATGCACCTTCTATCCCACCTTCGTGTGCAGTCCGACGATCGGGTCGTCCTTCTCGTTCGTCGCGCTCGCTGGCCGTCTTGCGCTCGCGCTCGCGGTGGCCGCGACGGTCGCGGCGGTCATCGTCTGGAGCGGCTCGCCGCGCCTCGGGCGCCTCGTCGCTACCGTGCGGTCGGGTACGCACCGCTAGCGAAGATGAGAGCGGCGATCGTCCCGCCTACGACGAGCGCGACGAGCAGGGCGAGGACGAGGTCCACGAAATTGCGCCGCAGGTCGGCCAGACCGAACGTGCGGCGCACCGCGTAGAGCACGACGGTGATGTTGTCCTCGCCACCGCGCGATTTCGCGAGGTCGACGAGGGCGCTCGCGGCGCCGCCGAGATCCCTGTCCCGTACGGTCGAAGCGATGTCGGCGTCGGGCACGTGGCGCGTCAGTCCGTCCGAGCAGAGGAGAAGGCGGTCGCCGGGACGGAGCGTCTCGACGAAAACGTCCGGCTGCACGCCGCGAGGATCGCCGACAAACCTCGTGATCGAGCTCTGGTAGTCGCCGGCGTGGTCGGCGGTCACCATGCGGATATCGCCGTCTCGCAGCAGATAGGCGCGGCTGTCGCCGAGGTTTCCGATGACCGCCGAAGTGCCGTCGATCGCCGCCGCGACGAGCGTCGACGCGGCGCCCTTTTGGCCGCTCTCCCCTGCCGCACCGAGCACAGCGTCGTTCGCACCGCGAATGGCCGCGGCTAGCGCGTCGGCGGGCGCCTGCCCCGCGCTAGCGTTGAAATAACCCGCGGCGAGCGCGTCGATCGCTGCCGCGCTCGCCATTTCGCCTCCGGCCTCGCCCCCGACGCCGTCGGCGACGGCGATGAGCGTGCCGTTGCGTCCTTCGCGGACGAGATAGTGGTCTTCGTTGGTCTCACGCACGCGGCCGGTGTCGGTGCGTGCCGCCGTTTTCGCTGGCAGCCTCTAGCCCCCCTTCTTCGTGCAGTCCTTGCCCGAGACATAGGTCAACGTCGTTGTACCCCCACGCGCGAGCGCCGTGCCCGCCGGCGGGTCCTGGCGCACGACGGCGCAGGCGCCGCCCTGCCCCTCGCCGGGAGTCCACGCGACGTTCGCGAAGCCCGCGGCCTGGAGCGTACCGATCGCATCGGAGAGCTTCTTCCCGACGACGTTCGGCGTCCCTGACGCCACGGCGCTCGGTGCGGCCGTCGGGTTGGCACCGGGGAGCGAGCTTCTCTGGAACGACGAAAAGAAGAGAAAGAGCGCGAACAGGATCGCGAGCACGGCGAGGATCGCCACGCTGTTGTCGAAGCGCGGCAACGTCCAGCCGCGGACTGCGCGCACGCCGCCGATCTTTCCGAGCGATGAGGTCGGGTCGCTGTCGCGATCCGCCACCTCGGAGAACGCTCGAGCGAAGGCACCCGCGCTCGCGTAGCGACGGTCGGGCACGGTCGCGAGCGCGCGACTGACGATCGCGTCGAGCCGGTCGTCGATGCCCACACGCGCACGCCGAAGCGACGGCGGAGGCCCGACGAGCCGCTCGCGCACCAGCTCTTCGCTCGTCGCGCCATCGAACGCGGGTCTGCCCGTGAGGAGCTCGTACGCGACGAGGCCGAGGCCGTACACGTCGGTGCGCGCGGTGACCGGTCCACCTTCGACGCGCTCCGGTGCGATGTAGCGCGCCGTCCCGAGAAGCTCTTGCTCGTCGCGATCTCGCGCCGCGCGAGCGATGCCGAAGTCGGTGAGCTTCGCGACGCCCTCGGGATCGACGATGACGTTCGCCGGCTTCACATCGCAGTGCACGACCCCAGCGGCGTGAGCCGCATCGAGCGCGCCCGCGACCTGCCGGATGAGGCGCGCGACCTCGTGCGGAGGCAGCGGGCCGCGCTCGGCGACGATCTCGCGGAGCGTCTTTCCAGGCACGAGCTCCATGACCATGAACGCGTCGGCGCCGTCGCGGCCTTCGTCGAAGACCGTGACGACGTTGGGGTGTACGACCGCCGCCGCGCGGCGCGCCTCGTCGGCGAAACGCGCGCGGAACGCGTCGTCCGCGCCGGGGCCGAGGAGCTTTATCGCCACATCGCGATCGAGCTTCTCGTCGCGCGCGCGCCACACCTCGCCCGCGCCGCCCTCGTCGATCCGCTCGATGAGGCGATACCGCTTGGCGAGGAGGCGCATAGGCGCGGGCGTGCCGAGTCGAGTGGTCTTCTCGCTGGCCATGCCGTCGTCCGTCCGCAACTTGTGTGCTAACCCATCAGGCGAGCTCGACGAGGGCCCCGAGAGCCGCCTCATAAGTCCGGTCGCTTCCGAGGATCGAGAGCTCCTCACCGATGAGCTCGACGATCGCAGGCGAAGGCAGCGGCATCGTGCGCTCCCAGCGCCGCTCGCCGTCCAGAAGAACGGTCGCGGTCTGATGGCGCGGATCGGGCTGACGCTTCACCACGAACTCGGCGTGCTGCGTCTCGCCTGTGGCCTGGATCCGGATCCCGGACACATCGCCCTCTTCCAGCCCCCGCTCGAAGCGCGGCCGCACGCGGACCATGATCCGCGCGCCGTCCGGGCGCGCGATCGCGAACAGGAGTCCGCCGGCCTCTGAAGGGGCGAGCGTCTCGAGCGGTCGCCAGCCGAGACGCGACGCGAGCCATCCCACGAAGAGCAACGCCTGCGAGGGGTGGATGTCACGTCCATCCATGTCCACGGCGAAACCGACACGGAGCCCGGTGATACCGTCCAGAAAGAGCCGCCAGGACGGCACGTCGAAGAACGCTGTCGCGATCTCGCGCCACGGGGTGAGTCGCGTCCAGTTCAAGTCGGTGAGGCCGAACCGTCCATGCGCCGTCTCCGAGATGCGCGCGATGATCGGGAGAGTGACCTCGGGGCGCGCGAAGTCTGCGGAGTCGACGATGAGCCGGTCGGTGAGACGCAGAAGATCCCCGAACGACCGCGAGCCGATGGGCGGAGTTCCGGTCCACCAGAGAAAGACCGGGAGATCGGGCACGAGGAGGGGGATCACCGCGGACGCGAGTCGATCGTCCACATCGCCGCTCGCGCGGACGAGGATCTGCTCGTAGCAGACCTGGCGTGCGCCATCGGGGATCGGGAGCTGGCAGTGCATCTCGATCTGCTTCTCCGCGGCCTCGCGCCCGCGCCGATCGGCGAGCACGACGATCGCGCGAGAGGGATGCCGAAGGGCGAGGTCCGCGATGCTTCGCGCCGCGCGCCGCGCATGCTCTTCCCGGTCCGCGTACACGATGAGGTTGAGCACCGACGCGCGTGCGATCGGGCGGACCAACTCGCGCGCGTGCGCGCTCTGAACACGGCGCAGCCGCGCGAGTTCGCGCTCGAGCGCGGCGACGCCCTCCGCGCGCGCACCCCAGAACGACGTGTCGATGACTACGCCTTCCGCCATTTCCGTCCATCCCGCTCGATGAGCGCGTCCGCCTCGGTCGGCCCCCACGTTCCAGCCTCGTACACCGCGAGGCCCTGGGGTGATTGGGCCCAGCCGCCGATGATCGGGTCGACGAACGTCCATTGCTGGTCGACCTCGTCGTGTCGTGTGAAGAGGGTCGCGTCGCCGCGGAGCGCGTCGAGGATGAGCGTCTCGTACGCGTCCGGAGCGTCGACCATGAACGACGCTCCGTAGTCGAAGTCCATGTTGACCGCGCGGATGCGGATCCCCTGCACGGGGACCTTCGCGCCGAACCGGAGCGAGATGCCTTCGTCGGGCTGTATGCGCAGGACGAGGGCGTTCGGTTCGAGACCGGCCAGAGCCTCGCGCGAGAAGAGCTGGTGGGGCGCGACACGGAACTGGATCGCGATCTCGGTCGAGTGTTTTGGGAGCCGCTTGCCGGTGCGGACGTAGAACGGGATCCCTTCCCAGCGCCAGTTGTCGACCCACACCTTCAGCGCGACGTACGTCTCGGTGCGCGAGTCGGGCGCCACGCCCCGCTCCTCGCGATACCCCGGTACGGGCACGCCCTCGATGAAGCCCCGCGTGTATTGGCCCCGCACCGCGTTCATCGCGAGGTCTTCGCCCGTCATCCGGCGCAGCGCGCGCAGGACCTTCACCTTCTCGTCGCGGACGGCCTTGTCGTCGAACGCGGCAGGCGGCTCCATCGAGACAAGGGCCAGGAGCTGAAGCAGGTGGTTCTGGACGATGTCGCGCATCGCGCCCGCGTGCTCGTAGTAACCGGCGCGCTCCTCGACGCCGATCGTCTCGGCCACGGTGATCTGGACGTGGTCGACGTACTGGCGGTTCCAGATCGGCTCGAAGATCCCGTTCGAGAAACGCATGACGAGGATGTTCTGGACGGTCTCCTTGCCGAGGTAGTGATCTATGCGGAAGACCTCGTCCTCGCGGAAGACGGTGTGCACGACCTCATTGAGCGCGAGCGCCGACTCGCGATCGTGGCCGAACGGTTTCTCGACGACGATGCGCGCCCATCCGGTCTCACCACGAAGGCGGTGCTCGCCGATCGCTTTGACGATCGCTTCGTACGCGGCGGGCGGAGTCGCGAGATAGAAGAGCCGGTTGGCATGAGTGCCGAGCGCGAAGTCGAGCTGGTCGAGTGTCCGCCGCAGGTCCTCGTACCCGGCATCGTCCGCGGTCGCGACAAAGTGCAGATGCTCCGCGAAGCTTCGCCACACCTCCTCGTTCAGGGGCTTCGTCCGGCTGTACTGCGCGACGGCGGTGTGCAGCTCCTCGCGGTACTCCTCGTGCGTCAGCGGTTTTCGCGAGGTGCCGACGATCGAGAACGTGGCGGGGAGAAGGCGCTGGAGCGCGAGGTTGTAGAGCGCGGGGGTGAGCTTGCGCTGGGCGAGATCGCCAGAGCCGCCGAAGATGACGATCGTCGAGGGCTCGGGGATGCGCGAGAGCCGCAGCCCTTCTCGCAGTGGGTTGAGCGTCGAGGTGGCCAGCCCTTATTCCTTCTTGACTGCGTGGCCGCCAAACTGATTCCGCAGCGCGGCCGCCACCTTCATCGCGTAGCTGTCCTCCTGCCGCGACACGAACCGCGCGAAGAGCGAGTGAGCGATGGCCGTCATCGGGACGCCATGCGTGACGGCCTCGAGCACCGTCCAGCGTCCCTCGCCTGAATCCTCGACCCAGCCTTTGATGTTCTTTAGGTCGCTGCCCTCCTGCTCGAACGCGCGCTCGGCAAGCTCGAGCAACCAGGACCGCACGACGCTGCCCTGAAGCCAGACGGTGGAGACCATTCGCAGGTCGAGCTCGAACTCGCTGGCATGGAGGAGCTCGAAGCCTTCGCCGTACGCCTGCATCATTCCGTACTCGATCCCGTTGTGGACCATCTTCACGAAGTGGCCCGCGCCGTTCTTCCCGAAGTGAGCCCATCCGTTGGGAGGTGCGAGCGTGTCGAGCGCGGGCTTCGCGATCGCGATCGCTTCGGCAGGGCCGCCGACCATCATGCAGTAGCCGTTCTCGAGTCCCCAGATGCCGCCCGAGACGCCGACGTCGAGGAAGCGGAAACCCATCGCGCTGTATTTTTCGGCCCGCCGCATCGAATCGCGGAAGTAGCTGTTGCCGCCGTCGACGAGCACGTCACCGGGCGAAGCGAAGCGGGCGAACTCATCCAGGGTGTGATCGGTCGGGTCGCCGGCGGGCACCATCGCCCAGAGCACACGGGGCGGCTTCATCTTCTTGACCATGTCCTCGACCGAGCTCGACGCCACGGCGCCGTGCTTCGACGCCTCCTGCACCGGCTCGGGGCTGCGGTTCCCCGCGATCACGCGATGCTTGCCCCGCGCGAGGCGCGTGACCATGTTCCCGCCCATGCGCCCGAGGCCATAGAGCCCGATTTCCACGCTCGCTTACGCTCGCCTTCTTTTTTGGGCCTGACGGCCGAGATTTTTGTCCGTGTCACGGCACGCGTCGACGTGAGCATTGTGCGTTAGGGTTAGCGCGTGGCCACCCTGGCCGAAGCCGGCACAAAACTCGACCTGTATCGCGAGTTAGCCCGCCAACTGCGCGTTGACAGCATCAGGTGTTCCACAGCGGCTGGGTCGGGACATCCGACCTCGTCGCTCTCGGCAGCGGATCTGATCGCGGTCCTCCTCGCGGGGCACCTGCGGTACGACTTCGGACAGCCCGACAACCCCGCGAACGATCACCTCATCTTCTCGAAAGGCCACGCGTCGCCGCTCGTGTACGCGATGTTCAAGGCGGCCGGCGCGATCAACGACGACGAGCTCATGACCTTTCGGAAGCTCGGCAGCCGCCTCGAAGGGCACCCCACCCCGATCCTCCCGTGGGTCGACGTGGCGACGGGCTCGCTTGGTCAGGGCCTGCCGATCGGCGTCGGCGTCGCCCTCGCCGGAAAGCGCGTCCTCGAGGCGCCGTATCACGTATGGGTCCTCGTCGGAGACAGCGAGACCGCCGAGGGCTCGATCTGGGAGGCGTTCGACCACGCCGGGCACGAAGGACTCGCGAATCTCACGGCGATCGTCGACGTGAATCGGCTCGGCCAGCGTGGACCCACCGAGCTCGAGTGGGACATGGGCGCCTACGCGGCGCGCGTCCGGGCGTTCGGGATCGATCCAATCGTTATCGATGGCCATGATGCCGCGGAGATCGACGACGCGTACGCGCGCGCTCGCGGGGCCGCTCGACCGACCGCGATCCTCGCCCGCACCGTGAAGGGCAAGGGCGTCTCCTTCCTCGAGAACAAGGAGGGCTGGCACGGCAAGGCCCTCGACCCCGAGCAAGCCAAAAAGGCGATCGCCGAGCTGGGCGAGGCGCGATCGCGCACATTCCCTGTCGCGAAGCCCGACCGCTGGGAGCGGCCGTCGATGCAGCGTACCGGGTCACTTGCGCTCAAGACGTACACCGAGCCGATCGCTACACGGAAGGCCTATGGCGAAGCGCTCGCTGCGCTCGGGGCCGCGCGCAAGGACGTCGTCGTGCTCGACGCGGAGGTCTCGAACTCCACGCATGCGGAGGACTTCAAGAAGACCGCGCCCGAGCGGTTCTTCGAGATGTACATCGCCGAGCAGCAGATGGTCGCGGCTGCCGTCGGCATGCAGGTCGTCGATCTGGTCCCGTTCGCTTCGACGTTCGCCGCGTTCTTCACGCGCGCGTATGACTTCATCCGCATGGCCGCGATCTCGCGCGCGCAGATCCGGCTCGTTGGTTCGCACGCGGGCGTCTCGATCGGCGAGGACGGTCCGTCGCAGATGGGCCTCGAGGATCTCGCGATGATGCGCGCGGTCCACGGGAGCACCGTCCTGTACCCCTGCGACGGGAACCAGACCGCGAAGCTCGTCGCGCAGATGGCCGACCGCGACGGGATCACGTATATGAGGACGACGCGCGAGAAGACGCCGATCGTCTACGACAAGGGCGAGAGCTTTCCGATCGGCGGCAGCAAGGTCGTACGCGGCGGATCGAACAAGGATCGCGCGACGATCGTCGCGGCCGGCATCACGCTGCACGAGGCGCTGAAGGCCGTCGATGTCCTCGCGCACGAGGACATCCCGGTGCGCGTCATCGATCTCTACACGGTGAAGCCGATCGACGCGGAGACCCTCGCCGACGCGGCGCGCGCGACTCAAGGCCGCATCGTGGTGGTCGAGGATCACTGGGTCGAGGGTGGGATCGGCGACGCCGTTCTCGCCGCGCTGGCCGAGAAGGGATTCCGTGACCTCCACTACCGGCACCTCGCGGTACGCAAGATGCCGGGTTCCGGCAAGCCCCCAGAGATGCTCGACGACGCCGGCATCAGCACGGTGCACATCGTCCGCGCGGTCAAAGCTCTCCTCGGTTAGCGGTGCGCCGGGTTTCGGCGGTGCTCGCGGGCCTCGCGATCGGCATCGGGGCGTTGCTCGTCCCGGGTCCGGTTCAGCCGAAGACGGTCACGGTGGTACCGCCATCGGCAGAGCCCGCGCCCGCCGTTCCGATGGCGCCGATAGCGTGCGATCAGAAGATCGCGGTCACGCTCGGCGACATCGGGCTCGAGACCGTCGCCAGCGCATGGTCCCCGGACGGCACGAAGCTCGTCCTCGGCGGGAATGTCTGGCGCCGGTTCGGACCGTACGTCCCCGACGAGCAAAGGATTCTCATCCTGACCGTGTCCTCGCTCGAGGTCCGCGACATCGCGCGAGGCGCGAATCCCGTCTGGTCAAGCGACGGGTCGCGACTCGTTTTCCGTGAGCCGTCCGCCGAACGGAACTCTCCGACGTCGGATCTGGTCATCTACGACATCGCGACCTCGCGGGAGGTCGCACGGATCGCGAACGCCGGCACGAATCTGGGGTTCGGCTGGCGTGGCGAGGACGTTCTCTTCTGGCGGGGATCGGAGCTTCGCGCATGGCGCGCGGGCGTAGAGACCAGGGTCCTCGATCTGCCGGTTCTCCAAGGTCGACGCGATGCGGTGGTGCGGTTCAGCGGAGACGGTGAGCGAGCGGCGATCGAATTCTCTGAGTACATCCACCCGCGCGAGACGTACCTGCTCGACACGCGCGCTGGGTCGGCGCAGCGCCTTGTCGGAGTCTGGCGGATCGAACCGTCGGCGCATGGACACGCGATGTTTCTGGCGTACCTCGACCATCGCGAGATGCGACTGGAGGATGGCCGCGTCGAATCCGCCGAGCGGCCCTTGACCGGCGGTACGGTCATCTGGTCGCCGGACGGCCGGGCGCCGCTTATGACACCGAATGAGTTCGTCGGACTCGGGAACCCTGCCGATCTCGAAGCGTTCGATGGAAGCCCAAACGTCGCCGCGGTGCCCACTCTTCTCGCCTACGCGTCTTTCAACGTGGGTGGGGACTTCTACGCGGGCGTGCGTGTGGGTGGGCGAGGGCCTTCGTCTCTCGAGCTCTACCGATGCCGCCAAACGGCGGCGACTCCGGCGCCCGCGACGATGACCGTCTACTACGGCGAGTCGAGCTTCGAGCCGTGGGCGGCCAAGCGTGACGGGTCCGCGCCGCAGGGTTGGGAAGGCCTGGCCGACCGCGATCTGCGAACCATCGGACTGCACCCGCTCGAGATCGGTCGGATCCGAACGCTCGAGCCGCAGATCTTATGCGGCCAGCCGAAGTGCCCGAACGGTTTTGGACTCAGGGTCGTCCTTCCGTACGCAGAGCGCGACCGCGCGTACTCGCGCTGTTTCAGGGAGGCGTACCCGAACACGTTCGCGATGGACGCGGCTGTCGGCGCGTACAACTGCGTCCCGCTTTACCAGGCGAATTAGCCTTCTGCTAGCCTCGCACCCAACCGGGGAGGGTCCGTGGAGATCATCGTCGTCCTTGTCGTCATCGCGGCGATCGCGCTCTTCCTCATCGCGACCTACAACCGCCTCGTCACGCTGCGCCAGCGTGTGAAGGAGGCTTGGGCGGACATCGACGTCCAGCTCAAGCGGCGCCACGACCTCATCCCGAACCTTGTCGAGACCGTCAAGGGCTACGCCACGCACGAGTCGACCGTCTTTCAGAAGGTGACCGAAGCCCGCGCCGCGGCCGTGGCGGCCGGCGCATCGGCGACGCCGGAACAGCGCGCGCAGGCGGAGAACGTGCTGACGAGCGCGCTGCGCTCGGTCTTCGCGGTCGCCGAGAACTACCCGCAGCTGCAGGCGGTGCAGGAGTTCAAAGACCTCTCCGAGAACCTCACCGCGACCGAGGACAAGATCGCGTTCGCGCGCCGCTTCTATAACGGCAACGTGCGCGACTACAACACGTCGCTCCAGACGTTCCCGACGAACGCCTTCGCGGGAATGCTTGGCTTCAAGCCGGAGCAGTACTTCGAGCTCGCGGAGGCGACCGAGCGCGCGGTGCCGCAGGTGAAGTTCTAGCGAGGCACTAGCCTTTCAATAGCGTGACGGCAGATCCTTCACCCGCGCGGCTGTCGATCTACGAGGCGGCCTCAGCGAACCGCTGGCGCACGCTCCTCTTGATCGCGGTGTTCACGGCTCTCGTCGCTGTGCTCGCCTATTTCGTCGGCGAGTACTTCGCTCCCGGGGGCGGTCTCGCCGCGCTTCCCTTCGCTTTCGCGATCTCGGGCGGCAGCGCGCTCGTTTCCTACTTCGCCGGCGACAAGCTGATCCTCGCGCAGAGCCAGGCCCGCGAGCTCGGCCCGGACGAAGAGCGCAAGCTGCGCGACGTCGTCGAGTCGCTTGCACTCGGGCTCGGCATTCCGACCCCGAAGATCTACGTGATCGAGGATTCGGCGCCGAACGCGTTCGCGACCGGCCGCGATCCGCAGCACGCTTCGATCGCGGTGACCCGCGGCCTTCTCGACAAGCTCGATCGCACCGAGCTCGAGGGAGTCATCGCGCACGAGCTGTCGCACGTCGGCAACCGTGATATCCGCGTGATGGTCCTCGTCGTCGTTCTCGTCGGTACGGTCGCGCTCCTCGCCGACTGGATGTGGCGGTCGATGTTCTGGGGCCGGGGGCGCGATCGCGACCGCGGGGGCGGGGGCGCGATCATCGCGGTCATCGCGATAGCGCTCGCGGTGCTGACGCCGATCATCGCGACGCTCATTCAGCTCGCGGTGTCGCGGCAGCGCGAGTACCTCGCCGACGCGTCCGGCGCGCTTCTCACCCGTTACCCGCCGGGGCTCGCCTCGGCGCTGCGCAAGATCGCGGCAGACAAGGAGCCGCTCGAGGTGGCGAACAAGGCGACCGCGGCCTTGTATATCGCCAATCCGCTGAAGGACGCGCCCGCGTTCTTTGACCACCTCTTCGACACACATCCGCCCATCGAGGAGCGCATAAAGAGACTCGAGGCCATGAACTGATCCCAACCGGAGCGCTTCGCCCGAGCACGGCCCTCGCTGTGGCCGCCGTCTTGGTCGTCATCGCGATCGGTGCCGGCGCGGCTGTCGGCGTGGTGACGCGCCCTGCGCCCTCGGTCGAACCCTCGGCCACTCCAATGCCGACCGCGACGTTGGCGCCCGACACCGGCCCGCTCGTCTTCAAGCAACCGCTCACGGCGGGATGTGCGACCGACGACGCGGTGTGGGTCGTGTCCGACGGCGGCGGCATCGGACGTTTCGATCGCCTGCTGCAGCGTTGGGAGCTCATCGATTCGACCCTGCGCTCGCTCGTCGCCGTGGCGTGCGGTTCGGACACGGTGTTCGCGGTCGGCGCCTTCGGCCGCGTGGTCGTCATCGACGACCTCGCGAAGACTATCCACGCCGACGACATCGGCATCTTCAACGCGTACGCGGTCTCGCTCGTGCCGGACGGCGCGCTTGTCGTCGGTTCCGATGGCAGCGTGCAGCGGCAGAGCTCCACGGGCTGGGACAAGTACGCCCAAGGAATCGATGAGGATCTCTACGGAGTGGTCGGCTTCGCGGGAGGTTCCGCCTGGATGGTCGGCGCCGGGGGTGTCACCTACCGACTCGAAAAAGTCGGCGGAGCCTTCGGGTGGAGACCGTACGAGACCGGGACGACGGTGGCGCTGCGGACCATCGCGGCATCGTCCCCGACCGAAGCGATCGCGGCCGGCGACGACGGCGTCGTCCTCCGCTTCGACGGTAGCTGGCGTCCGCTCGAGAGCGGCGTGAAGAATGAGCTGCGCGCGTCGGCCCGCGTGGGCGCGATCACATACGTCGTCGGCGATGGCGGCACCGCGCTCGCCGTCGAGGGAGACACCGTTCGCCCCATCGCGAACATCACAACGACGTGCGCCCTCCGCAGCGTGTTCGCACACGGCAACGAGGTGTGGTTCGTCGGCTCCGAGGGAACCCTTGCGGGCGTGTGGCGCCAGAGCGGAGACCGCATCGACCGCTGGGGCACGTGCTAGGCGCCCCGCCCCTTGCGGGCATCCGCGTCGTCGAGATCGGTAACTACATGGCGGGGCCGTACTGCGGTATGCAGCTCGCCGACCTCGGCGCGGACGTCGTGAAAGTCGAGCATCCGCGAGCCGGAGACCTCGCGCGCCTCCTCGAGCCGCTCGCCTCGGGAGAGAGCGGCAACTTCGCACGGCTCAACCGCGACAAGCGAAGTCTCGCCATCGACCTGAAGCGCGAAGAGAGCCGCGCTGTGTTCCGGCGGCTCGCCCACGATGCCGACGTGATCGTCGAAAACCTCCGCCCCGGGACGATGGACGACCTCGGCCTGGGGCCGCGCTCGCTTCTCGAGGCGAATCCCCGTCTCATCTATGTCGCGGTCACAGGCTGGGGCCTCGACGGGCCGTACTCCGCAAGGCCGGCGCTCGACATCATCGTCCAGGGGCAGAGCGGGCTCATGAGCATCACGGGCGAAGAAGGCGGCGCGCCGGTGAAGGTGGGCGTGTCGATCGCCGACCTGACCGCCGCGCTCTATGCGACGATCGCGACACTCGCCGCGCTCCGTGCGCGTGACCGTGATGGCCAAGGGCAGCTCGTCGATATCTCGATGTTCGAGTCCGCCGTCTCGCTCGCGGTGTGGGAGGCCGGGATGTATTTCGGCAGCGGCGAGGTGGCGCACGCCGCCGGCTCCGCGCACAAGCTCGTCGCGCCGTACCAGGCCGTGGCCGCATCCGATCGCCACTTCATCGTGGGCGCGACCACCCCGCCGAACTGGACGGCGTTCTGTGGCGTGCTCGGGCTTGGCGCCCTCGAGTCGGATCCGCGCTTCGCGGATGCCAACGCGCGCCGCCGTAATCGCCCGGCGCTCATCGTCGAGATCGAGCGCGTCACGCGCACGAAGCCCGCCGCGCATTGGCTCGGACTCCTGCGCGAGGCGGGTGTTCCGTGCGGCGAGATCGCGGATTACGGCGACGTCTTCGACGACCCGCATCTTGTCGCGCGCAAGTTCTTCGTCGATCTCGAGCACCCGGTGCTCGGGACGCTCCGCGGCCTGGGCTCGCCGCTCCGCCTCGAGCGCACGCCGGTGCGGCACCGACGAGCGGGTCCGCGCCTGGGCGAGCACACCGCCGAGGTGCTGCGCGAGATCGGATGCAGCGACGCCGATGTCGAGCGGCTCGCGGGCGAAGGCATCATCGCGCGCGCATGAGCGAAGAGATCCGCACCGAGCGCCGCGGAAACGCGCTCTGGATCCGCGTCGATCGACCGGCCGCCCGCAACGCGATGACCTTCGCGATGTACGACCACATCGCCGCGCTGTGCCGCGACGCCAACGCCGATCCGTCGGTGAAGGCCGTCGTGCTGACCGGCTCGGGCGAGGCCTTCGTCGCGGGCACGGACATCGGGCAGTTCGTCGACTTCAAGAACGCGTCGCAGGCGCTTGAGTACGAGCACCGCATGGACGCGTGGCTGGGTGCGATCGAAGACGTGCGCGTGCCCACGATCGCGGCGCTCCGCGGCCCCGTCGTCGGTGGCGGTCTGGCGATCGCGGCGGCGTGCGACCTTCGCATAGCTGCGCCCTCCGCGCGATTCGGCGTCCCGGTCGCGAGAACGCTCGGGAACTGCTTCTCCGCCGCGAACCTCGTCCGTCTCGCCGCGCTGGTGGGCCTCGGCCGGGTGAAGGAGCTCGTGCTCACGGCGCGTCTCATCGACGCGCAGGAGGCGCGCGCGATGGGACTGGTTTCGGAGGTCGTCGGGGGCGAGGAGGCGCTCGACGGACGCGTCGACGAACTCGCGGAGCAGCTCGCTTCGTACGCCCCCCTGACTCTGCACGCGACGAAAGAGATGGTTCGACGGATCCGGGCGCGGATGATGCCCGACGAGGCCTCCGACCTCGTCGCGCTCTGCTACACGAGCGCAGATTTCCGCGAGGGCGTGACGGCCTTCATCGAGCGTCGCAAGCCGGTGTGGAGCGGGCGGTGACCCACTTTCACGAGTCGCAGCGCTTCCATGGCGCGATCCTTGGCCTGCTCGTCGCGGCCTTCGTCGTCGTCGCGGTTGTCACGATCGTCGAGGTGGTTGCGGGCCGGCCCGCCGAGGTCTGGCTCATCGTCGTCGGGCCGCTCGTCGTCCTCGTCGTGGCGGTGCTCTTGTCGCTCTCGCACCTCGACGTCGAGGTCACGGACGAAGGTGTGATGATCGCGTTCCGCTACGTGTGGCCGGCTCGCCGCATCGGGTTCTCCGAGATCGTCGGCCTCGAGGTCCGTCGCTACAACCCGCTACTCGAATACGGCGGTTGGGGCGTGCGCCTGGGCCCGAAGGGCTGGGGCTACATGACGAGCGGCAGCGAGGGCGTGCAGCTCCGACTCCGGAAGGGCCTGCCCGTACTCATCGGATCGGCCCGGCCGCGAGAGCTCGAAGCCGCCATCCGCGCCGGCGTCGAGGGCGCTCCCCGAACCTGATGAGGATCATCCGGATTGGCGCGTTCGCCCTCGCCTTCTGGATGATCGGCGTGGGGATCTTGATAATCGTTGCCTCGTTGGGGCGACCCGATGCGGAGCTCATGCCCCTTGCCGCGCTCATGGGGGTCGTCGTCGGGATCCTCCTGCTCCTTGCACTGTGGGCATTCCGTTTTCCGGCCGCCGCGGCCGCGCCTACGGCGACGATGACGACTAGTGGTACCCCGGCGAGCTAAGCGGTCCGCAGCCGCGGGTCGAGCGCGTCGCGGAGCGAGTCGCCGAAGAGGTTGAAGCCGAACACCGCAAGGCTGATCGCCACGCCGGGCGCGATCGCGAGCCACGGAGCCTGCTCGAGGAACTGCATCCCGGCGCCGCGGAGCATCAGTCCCCACGACGGCGTCGGCTCGAACACGCCGAGGCCAAGGAACGAGAGCGAAGCCTCGAGCAGGATCGCCTGTCCCAGAAACGCGGTGAGCATGATCAGGTATGGCGCGAACACATTCGGTGCGATGTGGCGGAACATGATGCGGACCGCTCCGGAGCCGACCGCACGCGTCGCCTCGATGTAGGGCATGTTCACGATGCTGAGCGCGCTCGAACGGACAACGCGCGCAACGCGGGGGATGATCGGGAACGTGATCGCGGCGATGACGTTGCCGATCTTGCCCTCGCCGGTCCCAAGCGCCGCGACCACGGCGATGGCGATCACGATCAGCGGGAAGCTGAGCAGGACATCCATGAGGCGCTGGATGAGCTGGTCCACGCGGCCGCCCATATACGCGCCGATGACTCCCAGCACGAGGCCGAGCGTGCAACCCACGAACGAGGCGGTGAAGCCGACGAGGAGCGCGGTTCGGGAGCCGTAGACGATCCGCGTGAAGACGTCGCGTCCGAACGGATCGGTCCCGAGCAGGTGCTGGAGCGACGGCCCTTGGAGGAGATCGGCGAAGTTGAACGCCGTCGGGTCATACGGGGCGATCCGGTCCGCCAGCGCCGCCGTAAGGAGCATGACGATGATCAGCACCGCCCCCGCGGTCCCGAGGGGACGCCGCCGGATGAACTCGCCCCAGAACCGCGCGAACCGGCGCGGTCCGGTCGACTCGAGGTAGCGGCGCCTTGCGACGGCGTCCGAATCGCGCACCGCCACGTTCGCCAGGTCCGTCACGAGTACCGGATCCGCGGGTCGAGGACGACATAGACCATGTCGACGACGAAGTTGATGAGCACGAATACCGCCGCGAGAAGCAGCACGAGCGCTTGGATCAGCGTGTAGTCGCGGTGCGCGACCGCGTCGACGAGCAGCTTGCCGATCCCGTTCAGGTTGAAGACTTGCTCGGTGACGACCAAGCCCCCGATAAGGAACGCGAACTCCAGGCTGATCACGGTAATGACCGGCAGCAGCGCGTTCCGGAGCGCGTGTCGCATCACCACGAGGCTCTCGCTCACGCCCTTCGCGCGGGCGGTGCGCACGTAGTCCTCGCGGAGGACCTCGAGCACCGTCGAGCGCGTCATCCGCATCGATACGGCCGAGTAGCGATAGCCGACCGACAGCGCCGGAAGGATCATCTGCGAGAGATTCGCGATGGGGTCCTCAGTGATCGCCGTGAAGACGAGCGGAGGCGCCCATCCGAAGAACGTGATCGTCGCGAGCACCATGAGCAGGCCGATCCAGAAGCTCGGCATGGCGAGGCCGCCGATCGAGAACAGGCGGATCGCGTAGTCCGCCCAGGTGTCCTGTCGCACCGCGGCGACGACCCCCAGAGGGATCGCGATGACGACGGCGAGAAGCGTGGCGATGATCGCGAGCTCGATCGATAGCGGAAGGCGGATCTGGATTTCCTCGACGACCGAATGCCCCGTCCAGAGCGAGGTGCCGAGGTCGAAGCGCGCGATCTCGCCCATCCAGTCGGTGAACTGCTCCCACATCGGCTTGTCGAGGCCGAGCTGGTGGCGCTCCTCGTCGATGACCGACTGGGGCACCGGAGAGCCCGCGTACTTGAGCGCGACAATGTCGCCGGGGACCGCGCGCATGATCACGAACGTCAGGATCGCGACGCCGATGAGCGTCGGGATCATGAGCAGGAGCCGCCCGGCGACGTACCGGCGCACCCGGTAAGTCTCGGACGGCTCCCGTCAGTCCGCTAGTTCGGCGTTATTTCTGCGCGAGCCAGACGGTCTCGAGATCCTGGTTGGTGTAGTGGTTCGAGCCGATGCGCCAGCCGCGCACGGTGTTGAGGTACGGGATGATCCGATACCACCAGAGCACCGGGTACTGGTAGGCCTTCGTGTCCATCGCGTACTTCTCGATGTCGGCGACGAGTGCCTTGCGCTTGGCCGGATCGGTCTCGCGGCTCTGGCCGTCGATCATCTTGTCGAGCGTCGCGTCGTCGTAGTAGGCGAAGTTGAGGCCCTTGCCGAGACCCGAGGCGGACCAGAACTTGGCGAGCTGCAGGTCGGGCTCGTCGAGGAAGTCGCAGTTGAAGTCGAGCGCGACCTCGAAGTTCCCCGCGCGGAGGTCGGCCTGATACGCGGAGGTCTCCTTCACGTCATGGGTCGCGTTAATGCCGATCTGCTTCCACTGATCGAGCACGAAGAGCGCGACCGGCTCGTACGGCGTGGTGATGTTCCGATTGAGGAACTTGAACGTCAGGTTCGATTGGCCCGCGTCGGCGAGAAGCTGCTTCGCCTTTGCCTTGTTGGCGGCGCCGTCGGTGCCGAAGCCCGCGATCTTCTGCAGGTCCGCGTCGGCCTGGGCGAACGGACCCTTCGGCCGCATGAGCCCGCCGACGTCCTTCACGATGGTGATCTTCTGCAGAGCGGTGCTGCCGGCATAGCGGTCGATCGCGAGCGTGAGCGCCTGGCGCACGCGGACGTCGTCGAACGGTGGCTTCTTGGTGTTCGGGACGACGTAGTTCACGCAGATCCACGGCGCTTCCTGGATCGCGAGCGAGGTACCGAGCGCGCTTGAGAGAGTGTCACGCTGCTGCGGCGTGAAGCCGCGGAACTCGATCGCGGCCTGCTTGCTGCGGATCGCGTTCACTTCGGCATTCGCGTCGGTGATGATCAGGGCCTTGTATCCGTCGAGGTACGGGAGCTGGACGCCGCTCTTGTCCTTGGCGAAGTAGTCGGGGAACTTCTTGCCGACCCATTCCTGTCCCGCGGTATAGGACACGTAGGTGAACGGTCCCGTGCCCAGGACGTTCTTCTCGTACCAGTGGATGTCCGTCTTGAGCTTCGCCGCGCTGTAGATGAAGTTCCACGGCGAGGCGAGGTTCGTGGCGAACGAAGCCGACGGGTACTTGAGCTTGAAGACGACGCTGTCGGGAGCCGGATTGCTGATGCTCTCGACGGCGGCGTACGCCCCCGCCCGCGGCGACAGCACACCGGTCGGCGGGAAGATGATCTTCTGATAGGTGGCGACGATGTCGTCGCTCGTCATCTTCGTGCCGTCGTGGAACTTCACGTCCGTGCGTAGCTTGATCGTCGCCGACAGCTTGTCGGCTGAGAACTCCGGCATGGCCGCGGCAACGTCAGGGATCACCTTGGTGAGGTCGCTCGGATCGAATTTGTAGAGCGTGCTGTAGAAGGGCGCGACCGGGTGCAGGAGCGCGAAGGTCGTCTCGCGGTGGCCATCGAACGACGGCGGCACGGCGTTCACGATGAAGGTGAGCGTTCCGCCCGGTTGCGGCTGCTCGGCGCCGGAGGCCGACTGCGTGGCTGCGCCGCCCTTCGGTGCGGGCGTGCAAGCCGCGAGCACGAGAGCGAGCGCGACCGCGAACGCGGCGATCTGGCGGTTGAACATGAGGACCACCCCCTCGAGGCGAGACTCTAGCGCACGCCTCTCTTACGAATGACCTCTTCGTAGAGTTCAACGAGCTGAGCGGCGACGTGGGACCAGTCGTACTCCGGCGCGCGCCGTGCCCCGGCCTGCCCCAGACGGTCGCGCAGGGTAGGTTCGCAGAGCAGGCGTTCGAGCGCGCCGGCGATGGCGTCGGGGTCTTTTGGCTCGACCAGAAGCCCTGTGACATTTCGCTGTACGACACGCTTGTAGCCGTGGATGTCGCTCGCCACGACCGGCAGCCCTGCTGCCATCGCTTCGAGCAGGACGATCCCGAAGGATTCCTGGCCGGTCGAGGGGGCGCAGAAGATGTGCGCGGTCTTGTAGAAGCGGGCCTTGTCGGCGTCCGACACCCGCCCCGCGAAGAGCACGTCCTCGAGGCGGTTTTGCCGGACGAAACGGCGGAGCCGCCCGAGCAGGGGCCCAACGCTGCACAGGATCAGGCGGAGCTCGGGGTGCTTCGGCTTGAGCTTCGCGTAGGCCTCCATCAGGTACATCGCGCCCTTTCGAGGCTCGAGCCTGCCGACGAAGAGGATGTTGATCTTGCCGTCGTTGTATTCGGGAAACGGCTTGGCGCTCGCATAGAACTGGACGTCGACCCCGTTCGGGATGATCCGGTAGTCGCCTGGGAAATACGTCGAGATGAAATGGCGCGCGGCGCTCGAGACCGCGATCCGGGCATCGAGCTTGTTCATGTAGCGGTTGCCGATCGGCCGGCCGGCCCAGTACGAGAACGAGAAACCTCCGAAGGCGTGGAACGTCGCCACCTGCGGGCACCGTGCGGAGTCGAGGATCTGCATCGAGAGGAATGGCACGAGCGGCTCGTGGTGGTGAATGATGTCGAACTGCTCGCGCTCGAGCATGCGTGAGACGAGCCACTCGAGACGGAGCGAGAGCGTGATCCGCCCGATCGCTCCGTTGTACGGGACCGCGATCGCCTGCCCGATCTGGATGACGTCCTGCGCCGGCGGGTCGTCACCCCACGGCGCCGTGATGATCCGTACGTCGTGTCCGAGGCGGCGGAGCTCCGAGTAGCTCTCGCGGATGTATGAGTTCGCGCCGCCCGGTCGCGGATACGCGTAAGGCGAGACGATCCCGATTTTCATCAAGCAGCTCGGTTTCGCAGCCTGGCTGCGTCGCCTCGCCACAGGCTCAAGGCTGCTGGATTCGCTCGTCGCGAGCAGGGGTAGGGGCCCCTGGGCGCATAGCGACTCGCTCCTCGCTCATTCATGACTTCTTCACTTCTTCTTCTTGCCGCCTCCAGCGCGAGTCATTCTGCGGCGAGCACGCTTTATGGGGTCGCGGACCATGGACCGCCACTGCTGCGTGGCGGCTCCGTCGAGGTGCTCGCGGAGCGTCCAGCCGCGCCCGTCCGCCGCGGTCGCATGGCCTCGTAGCGCGGCTCGGAGGTCGTCGGGCGTGCTTCCGGGAAAGTCCGTCCAACACGTCCCGACGAGCGCCGCGTGGTGCGCGTCGCTCGACCCGGTCTCGGCGACCCGCAACACGTGGGTGTTGAGCCACGCGGCGCGCGATGCGCGGACGCGTCCGGCATACGAGGGATTGCGGATCTCGATCGCGTCGACCATCCGCGCGTCGTCGCCGTAGGCCGCGAGCTGGCGCAGCGCACCCTCGCCGATCGAGAAGGTCAGGTACGAAAGGGGGTGGGGCACGATCGCCGTACCCCCGGCCTTGTGGATCCGCGAGAGCGCCTCCGCGAGGGAGCAGAACATGGGGATCTCGTCCTCGATCCAGAGCGCGAGAAGGTGGCCCGATCGCGTCGTCACCTCGATGCCCGGAACGACGGCCACCGGGCTCGACCGCTGCGCCGCGAGCTCGCGCAGGGCGAATGCACCGCGAATGTCGTCGTGATCGGTCAGCGCGATCACGTCGAGCCGGGCCCGCTCCGCAGAGTCGAGGATCTCCTCGATCGAAGAAAGACCGTCACCGAGGTCGCTGTGCAGCTGTAGATCAGCCCGGCCCAATTAAGCAGCTCGTCCCGTCGGCCTTGCCTCCGCAGGGGCAGGGGCCCCTGGGCGCGATAGCGACCGCCACGGGCTCAAGGCTGAAGGATTCGCTCGTCGCGAGTGAATCGCTCCTCGCTCATTCATGGTTTGTCCCACACGCGCTCGAAGACCGTCCACTGCTCGGGATGCTCCTTGATGTACCGCTCGAGGCGCGCGGCGAACTGACGAACGCCGGTGCGGACGTCGGCGTCGCGATCGCCCGTCGACATGAGCTCGAGGGGCTCTTCGATCCGGGCGAAAAGCAGACCCTTCTCGCGCCACGCGAATGCGGGAACGAGGGCCGCGCCTGTGCGGAGCGCCAGGGCGACCTGCGCCGACGGGAGCAAAGCAGGCCGTCCGAAGAACTCGACCGTTTCGCCCACCCCCGTGACCGCACGGTCCGCGAGGATCCCGAGCACACCGCTGTCGCGAATCACCCGATGGATGCCGAGGGACGAATCGATGGGCACGAGCACGAGGCCTTGCGCCTGCCGCGCCCGGTTCACGGCGTGCATAAATTCGGAATCGGTCTTCTCAGCCGGAAGCGTGAGCGTGTACCCGCGGGTGATCAGGATCTGACCGACGAGCGCGACCGGACCGAGGTGCGCGCTGCCAAAGATCACCCCCTTGCCAAGGCGCTGGGCGCACAGGAAGTTCTCCCAGCCTTCGACGCGGACGATCGCGTCGAAGCGCGCGCGGTCGAGCCGCGGGATCTGGAACACCTCGAGGTACTGGCGGACCTGGTTCACGAACACACGTCGAGCGCTCAAGGAGCGCTCCGGCGCGATGATCGCCAGGTTCGCACGGACCGCGGCGCGCGCCCGTGGCACCGCGAGGTACGCGATCGTCCCGACGATCTCCGAGATCGGCCCCTGCCAGACCGGCGGCACCCTCGGCAGCGCCCACTCCGCCGCTCGCGCGAGCGCTCGCGCAGCGCCCATGCGCTACACGGTGCCTTCGGGCCGGGTCCACATGGGGCGGAATATGTACCACTGGTCGGGATCGCCGCGGACGAGCTGCTCGAGTCCGTGAACGATCGTCTGCGTCGTGCGCTCGATGTCGTGTGCGGCCTGCTTCGTTCGCTCGACGAAGATCGGCGGCAGAGCGACCCCCCGGAACGTGTTGTCGCGCTCGCGCGTCACGGCGGCGACGACGATCGGGGCACCCGAGACCCGCGCGAGGTTCGCTGCGATCGTCGGGAACGCTGTTCTCTCGCCGAAGAACATGACTTCGACGTTGTCGAGCTCCTTCGCGCGGGGGCCGAGGTCCATCATGAGTCCGACCATCTCGTTGCGGCGCAGCGCCTGGAGCACCTGCCGGACCGCCCCCTCGGGAGGTAGGAGCTTCACGTTCTTGTGCGCTCGGTTCGCGACGAGGAGATCCATGAGCCGCTGGTTCTCGAGCTCGTCGGCGATGACGTTCAGCGGCATCTCGTCCGCGATCCGCGCCCCGCCGATCTCGAAGTTGCCGAAATGCATCGATACGAAGATCAGTCCGCGCCCGTGATCGTGCGCGGCCCGGAAGTACGACCACGAGCGCGGATCGATCGTGACCAGACGCGCGAAGTCCTCGGAATCGAGGCGCGGGAATCGCATGATCTCGACGAGGTACTTGGCGAAGTTGCGGAACGAGCGCCGCGCCACGCGCGCGACCTCGCGGTCGCCGGCCGGGAGGGAGAGGACGATGGCGAAGTTCTGTTTGGCGATCCGACGCCGCCCGACCCAGAACAGATAGGCCATCTCGCCGCCGACCACGGCGGCGGGATAGGTGATCCACGACGGGAGGCGCTGAGCGAGTGTCGCACCGAGGCGCCAGCCCCAAAACGCCGATCCGTGCAAGAGATGATCGAGCACCTAGCTGGCTCCGGCGAGCGTCTGCTGACCCGAGCGACCCTTGATGTATTCCTCCACGCCTTCGCGCGCACGGTCGTCCGGGATCTGGCGCGGCGGCGACTTCATGAAGTACGCCGACGGCGCGACGATCGTGCCTCCGAGGCCCCTATCGAGCGCGAGCTTGCAGCAGCGTATTGCGTCGATCACGACGCCGGCGCTGTTCGGCGAGTCCCAGACCTCCAGCTTGACCTCCGCATTCAGCGGGACGTCGCCGAACGTCGTTCCCTCCATGCGGATGTAGCACCACTTGCGGTCGAGGAGCCAGGGGACGTAGTCGGATGGGCCGACGTGGACGTCCTTCGCGTCGAGCGGGTAGTCGAGCATGCTCGTCACCGCGTTCGTCTTGCTGATCTTCTTCGATTCGAGACGCTCGCGTTCGAGCATGTTGAGGAAGTCGGTGTTGCCTCCGAAGTTGAGCTGATAAGTCCGATCAAGGCGCACCCCGCGATCCATGAAGAGCCGCGTGAGCACGCGATGCGTGATCGTGGCCCCAACCTGCGACTTGATGTCGTCGCCGATGATCGGTAGGTTCTTCTGGGCAAAGCGCTTCTGCCAGTACGGCTCACGCGCGATGAACACCGGAATGCAGTTGATGAAGGCGCAGCCCGCCTCGAGCGTCTGCTCGACGTACCACTTCGTGGCCTCCTCGCTTCCCACCGGGAGGTAGCTCACAACGACGTCTACCTCGCGATCGCGAAGGATCCCGACGATGTCGTCGGTGGCGCCCGGTGCCTTCTTCACGATCTCCGAGAGGTATTTGCCGATCCCGTCGTGGGTCATCCCGCGCGAGACCTTCACGCCTGTGCGCGGCACATCGGCGAATCGGTAGGTGTTGTTCGGCGCCTGATAGATCGCGTCGGCGAGATCCTTGCCGACCTTGTTCCGGTCCACGTCGATAGCAGCGACGAAGTCGACGTCACGGATGTGATAACCGCCGAGGTCGACGTGCATGATCCCGGGGATACGGTCGCCCGGCTTGGCGTTGCGGTAGTAGTGCACGCCCTGCACGAGCGAGCTCGCGCAGTTGCCGACACCGATGATCGCGACGCGAATCCGCTTGTTGGTGCGGCGCCGCGCGGTTGATGTTTTCTTTTTTCTGGTCGCTGTCGCCATAGCTCGGGTGTCTACCTTTCTTTGGTCGAGAGTTGGCGGCCCACGTGGACCACCCGCAGGAGGAACGTGATCGACGAGAGGGCAGCGAGCGCGACGACCGTGCCCACGAAGAGGACTTGAAGGTCGAGGAGCGCCCACGCTGCGAGGCCGATCAGGAAGATGACGATGCGCGCTTCCCGCGGCGTGGGGCCAACAGTCGCCTTGACGCCGAGGGACTCGGCCTTCGCGCGCACGTACGAAACGAGGAACGAGGCGACGAGCGCCACGAGCGATGCCCAGAGAAGGAGCGGCTGGCCGAGGTAGGCCCCCGATGCGGCGGCCCCGACGAAGAGTGCGCCGTCGGCGAGGCGGTCGACCGTCGAGTCGAGGAAGGATCCGAGGCGGGTCCCGCCTCCAGATGCCTTCGCGATCTGGCCATCGAGCGTGTCGGCCAGCGTTCCGAAAAGCAGAACGAGGAGCGCCACGAGCGGGAAGCCCGCCGCGATGAGCCCACTGCCGATGATGCTGAGGACCCCGCCCGCGATCGTCACCGCGTTCGCAGAGATGCCGATCCCTACGAGCGCCCGGGCGACCGGACCGATGCTTGCACGTGCGCCCTCCGCGACACGGTCCGGAACGACCCCGTGGCTCAAGCCTGCACTTCCGCGCGATTCATCAGCAGCCGGAATCCCCTGGCGTTCAGATCGGTGAACTTCTCGCGGTCGAACGAGCACCGCACCTCGCGCCCCACTCGTTCCATGCGAACGATTCCGGCGCGCCGGAGCCGCCGCAGATGCCACGACATGAGCGGCTGGCTGATGCGAAGGCGTCTGGCGAGCTCTGACACGGGCTGCTCGCCTTCTGTGACAAGGATGTGGACGATCCGGAGGCGGTTAACGTCCCCGAGCGCGCGGTAATAGCTCCGCAGCTCGCGGAGGCTCGATTGGCTGAGGACGGGTCCTCGTTCCACGGGTTTCCATAGCATAAGCGACTGTTTATGTCTCCCGGTGCGGCAATTCGGTTGCGGTGGGAGAATCGCGCAGTGCCTCCAGCGCAGCCACTCGCCGCACGGATGCGGCCCCAGGATCTCGATGAGTTCGTCGGCCAGGCCCATCTCGTCGGCAAGGGCCGCGTGCTCCGCAAAGCGATGGAGGCGGGTCAGCTGCCCTCCATGATCCTGTGGGGACCACCCGGGACGGGCAAGACGACGCTCGCGGCGATCGGAGCGAAGCGGACGAAGTCTCGCTTCGTGGCGATCTCGGCTGTCGCCTCCGGCGTGGCCGAGCTCAGGAAGATCATCGAGGAGTCGCGAAAGCTTCGCGGTCTCACGAACCAGGGCACCGTTCTGTTCATCGACGAGATCCACCGCTTCAACAGGGCCCAACAGGACGTCGTGCTGCCGTACGTCGAGAATGGCGACGTCACGCTGCTCGGGGCCACGACCGAGAATCCTTCGTTCGAGGTCAACTCCGCGCTCCTGTCGCGATCTCGTGTCTTCACCCTGAAGCCACTCACCGAGGACGAGGTCCGGCTCATCGTCAAGCGTGCGCTCGAGGACGAGCGCGGTCTCGGCGGTTCGGTCGCGCTGACCAAAGAGGCCGAAGACGGTCTGGTCGCGGTGAGCAACGGCGACGCACGGGTGGCGCTCAACGCTCTCGAACTCGCGGCGGATGCCGCGGTGCCCGGCCCCGACGGAAAGAGGCCCGTCGGGCTCGACGAGGTCAAGGAAGCGCTGCAACGGCGTTCGCTCCTCTACGACCGCGCCGGTGACCAGCACTACGACACGATCTCGGCGTTCATCAAGAGCGTCCGCGGGTCGGATCCGGATGCCGCCCTCTACTGGCTCATGCGCATGATCGACGCCGGCGAGGACCCGATGTTCATCGCGCGCCGCATCGTCATCCTCGCCGGTGAGGACGTGGGTCTCGCCGATCCGCAAGCGCTCGTCATCGCGAGCGCGGCGCAACAGGCCACGCACCTGATCGGGATGCCCGAGGCGTACTACCCGCTCGCCGAGGCGACGGTGTACCTCGCGCTCGCGCCGAAGTCGGACTCGCTGAAGCGCGGGTTAGGCGAGCTGCAGCACGATCTCGCCGAGACGCGGGTCGATGCGGTCCCGCTGCACCTTCGTAACGCGCCCACCCGGCTCATGGCCGAGCAGGGATATGGCCGGGGATACAAGTACGCGCACGACTTCGAAGGACACGTCGCTCCCGACGAGACATACCTACCGGATTCGCTCGAAGGCCGGCGGTACTACATACCGACCGACCTCGGCGCCGAGGCGGAGCTCAAGGCGCGGCTGGAAGAGCTCAGGCGAAGCGTGCGACGAACAGGCCCAGCTCGAACAGGAGATACATCGGGACCGCGACCAGCGTCTGATTGAAGGGGTCCGGCGTCGGCGTGATGATCGCGCCGATGAGGAACGCTGCCAGGATCGCGTAGCGGCGCTGTTTGGCGAGCATCTGCCGCGTGATGACGTGGATCTTCACCAGCGCGAAGATCACGACGGGCACCTCGAAGACGAGGCCCATTCCCAGGATGAAGATGGTCACGAACGAGAGGTAATCGGCGGCGCGCAGCTGGTTCTTGATGACCTCGTCCCCGAAGTTGATGAGGAACTTGATCGCGTTCGGCAGAAGGACGAAGTAGCAAAACAGCATTCCCGCGATGAAGAGGCCGATGACCGGCAGCCCCATGAAGCGGATGAACCGACGCTCCTTCGGAAGCAGCGCAGGGTCGATGTAGGCGTAGATCTGGTAGAGGATCACGGGCATCGCGAGCGCGAAACCGGCGAACAGGGCCACGCGGAAGTACGTCGTGAAGTTTTCGGTCGGACTGAACGAGACGAGGGTCGTCGGCGGCTCGTGGCACGTGTACGTCGGGATGAAGGTGCAATCCACGGGGATGAGCAGGATGCGAATGAGCTGCGTCCCGAAGTAGAACGCGATCGCCGTCGTCGCGACAAGCGCGATGGCGGAGACCACCAGACGATTCCGCAGCTCGCCGAGGTGCTGAACGAGCGAGAGCTCTTTGTCGCGCTCGCGAGCGGCCGTTCCCGAGCTCATATCTCGACGGTCACGCTAGCAGTTGCGCCGACCTAGAATTGACCCTCACCTGCCCCCGTAGCTCAGCGGATAGAGCGACGGCCTCCGGAGCCGTAGACAGGCGTTCGATTCGCCTCGGGGGTACTGCGAAAGGCCCCGCAGGCGCCGGTCGTCAGGCAGCCCGCTCAGGGGCCGGGTGGACGCCCAGTCAGGCGGTCCAGCGCGGCCTTGCGGGCTACCCCGACGGCACGCTTGGTGCAGACACTCGACCCGTAATCAAAACGGAGGTGTCTGCATGGGCATCATCGCTTTCCTGATCATCGGACTGATCGCGGGCTTCATCGCACGCGCTCTCGTCCCGGGTCCGGACCCGATGGGCTGGCTCGGCACCATGATCCTGGGCATTGTCGGATCGTTCGTCGGTGGGACGCTCGCGGCGCTCGTTTTCGGCGGGACGCTCGAGCTGTCGGCATCGGGCATCGTTGGCTCGATCGTCGGCGCGATCATCGTGCTCCTGATCTGGCGCGCCATGGGCGGCCGGCGCGGCGTGGTCGCCTGACGCGACGCGCGGCATGACGCGAAGGTGAGAGGCCGCGGCGCTCAGTGCGCCGCGGTCTCTTCGTCTTCCAGGACGATGTGGTTCGTCGCCACCCAGAACTTGCCGAAACGATCCTTCACGAGCCACTCTTCGCCGTTCGGCGAGGACCGGACAAGCTCGCCGACGCGGTGATCCGGTCCAAAGATGACCTTTACGCCGGAACGAAGGTCGAGCGGTGGTCGGCGGCCATTCATCGCGTCGGAACTGTATGCGGTCAGCTGCTCCGCGGCATCGTCTGACCGCTCTGCTGCGCCCGGCCTTGTCGCGATGGAGTAGCCACCCCAATGAGCCCTTCGTCGAGGCGTCGCACGTACTCGCCGAACATCGGCTCGACGAAGTCGTAGCGTCCGCGTCCAAGCCGCACGACGAGACCGCGTTCCTGCAGCGCGGCAAGCGCGCGCAGGACCTCGGGTCGCGGCACGGCTCCGCCTTCCGGGTCCGACGCGTACAGCACCGCTTTGTGAGCGACTCGTTTCGCGACCTGCTGCAGGTACTTGTGGGATCCGAGCTCCGTCCAATGCAGCGCGAAGGGGCGCTCCAGCTCGCGCATCGCCTGCTCGTAGGCGACCTCGAGGAAGTCCGAGGACACGATTCGGGCCGCGGCGTCGCGCATCAGGTAGTACAGCGCCGCGCACACCTGCATCGTGTCCTGCGGATGGCCGCCGGTCGCGTCGAGCAGGCGGTCGATGCTCGCGTCGTCGATCGTCACCTTCTTCGTGGCGAACTTGGAGCGCAGGTATTCGAGCCAATCGTCGGGATCGATGCCGAAGCGGTGCCCGCCCGCGTCAGTGAGATCGAGAGGTACCGCGAAGCGATAGAAGGCGTGGCCCTTTGCGCTGAAGAGCTCCTCGAGGATGCCCTGCTCCGAGCCGAGGAACGCGTAGCTCACGCCGCGGTGTGCCTGGAAGCGAGCGCGCATGACGTCGAAGACCCGGGGGCCGAGGCGTCCCGCGGCCTGGAACTCGTCGAGCACCACAACGACCCGCTTCCCGGAGCGTTTGGCGAGACCGAGCGGAAGGTCTAGGGCACCTTCGAAGAATCGCTGCGCGTTCGTCTCGCGAGCCAGCTGGAGCGCGAGCTCCACGTGCTCGTATTTCACCTTGACCGTCGGCTGCATCCCGGCCGCGATCGCCTTGGCGTGCTCGAAGCTCCGCTCCACACCCGAGAGGTTCTGGAGGATCGCGTCCGCGAGGCGCTCGCCGAGTCCGCGAATGTCCGTTGCGCCGAGGCAGTCGACGTACGCGGTGTATGAGCCGTGCCGGCGGATCCGGCGGAGCGCTTCCACGATGATCGACGTCTTTCCGATCCGTCTTGGACCCGAAATGAGAACGTGCTGGCCATCCTCGAGCCGCTCGATGAGACGACGCAGGTAGGTCTCGCGACCGACGAGGTCGGCCGCGGGCACCGGGCCGCCGACGGGGAAGTACGGTGTGGCGAGCGTTCGGTCTCGAGTGCGGAGCATCGCCGTGATCATACATGAAATGTATCAACCACATCCTGGAGATGCATACAGCGGCGCCGTGCGACGATTGGGAGCGTGCCCTATCTCGTCGCCGCGATCGTCGCCGCGGCCGCAGCGGCTGTCGGATGGCTCGCGCGGCCGCTGTCGCCGGACCCGGATGAGCGGCGCCAGGTCGGCGTCGCGGTGAATGCAGTCGACCGCGAGCTCGCGGCGAATCTCGAGCTCACCACGATGTTCGATCAGACAAAGCAGGCGGTGACGCTCGAGAATGGCGAGTTCGCCCGCCATCGCGCGACCCTCGAGCGGAACGCGCGCCCCGCCGCGGAAGCGATAGCGGCGCTCTACGAGCGGATGTCTGAGACCGAGTCCGCGATGCAGCGTCGCGGTCCCGCGAACTCGCTGCGCCCGGAGGATCGCCGGCTGATCGAGGCATGGGAGGGCGATGCGCGAGAAGTGCAGCGCTCACTCCGCTCGGCGCTGAACGCGCGCCCGACCGCGGGCTGGGCGGCGGTCAGCGCTCGCTTGTATGGGCGCTTTGCACGGCATTAAACGACCCCTATCTCGGCTAATGGCACGAAGCGTGCATCCAGTGCGTTAAACAGCCAGATGTCCATCAAGGGGATCACTCCTGGCCGGGCTTACCGTGCCTATCGCTTTCCGAGCCGCGCGGGCGGCCGCCTGTCGCGGCGCGTCAGCGCGGTGCGGCCGGTCGGCACGTTCGCTGGCGTCCTCACGGCGGTCATGCTGTCCGGCCTCGCCTTCGTAGGAGTAGCGGCGGCCGCCACCTTCGGCTACTTCGCTTCGGATCTTCCCGCCGCGAGCGACCTCGCCACGGTGCCGATCCCGCTCACGACACATATATACGACCGGAGCGGCGAGCACCTCCTCTACACGCTCTCGGACGAGCGGCGTGATCTGATCTCGATCGACGCCGTCCCGAAGCGCATGCAGGACGCGACGATCGCGATCGAAGACAAGAGTTTCTGGACCAATCCGGGGGTCGACGTCGGCGGCATCATCCGGGCGTTCCAGGTCAACAGCGCGAGCGGCCGCATCACGCAGGGTGGCTCGACGATCACGCAGCAGCTGATCAAGACCCGCCTCCTTGGTGACGATCCGACGTTCACGCGCAAGATCAAAGAGGCGATCCTCGCCGTCGAGGCGACGCGGACGTTCAGCAAGTCGCAGATCCTCGAGATGTACTTCAACCAGATCTATTACGGGAACCAGGCGTACGGCCTGAAGGCGGCCGCGGCCACCTACTTCGGCGTCACCGACCTGAACCAGCTGACGCTCGGCCAGATGGCGCTCCTCGCCGGTCTCCCGCAGGCGCCGTCCGACTACGACCCCATCCAGAACATGGACGGTGCGAAGGCGCGCCGCGCGCTGGTGCTCGACGCGATGGTCGAGAACGGCTACGCGACGGCCGCCGAAGCCGACGTGGCCAAGAACGAGGAGATCGTCGTCAAGCCCGTGACGACCTCGCTCTACGCGCCGTGGTTCACCTTCCGTGTGCGCGAGCAGCTCGTGCAGGTGCTCGGCGAGAAGGCGGCCTATCGCGGCGGATATGACGTCTACACGTCGCTCGACTGGAACATGCAGCAGCTCGCCGAGAAGGAAGTGCGCCAGCACGTCGACGCCCTCAAGGGCAACAACGTCAACAACGCGGCACTCATCACCATGGATCCGAAGACCGGCGAGATCCTCGCGTATGTCGGAAGCTACGACTACTACATGCACACACCGCAGGTGCAGGGGGACTACGACCACGCCGGCATCGCGTATCGCCAGCCAGGGTCGACCTTCAAGCTCTTCACGTACCTGACGGGGATGCTCAAAGCGGGCATGACCGCGTCGACTCAGCTTTACGACATCCAATTCAACATGCCGGACGGAACCGGCAAGAGCTACAGCCCGGTGGACGCGACGAAAGAACAGCACGGCCCGGTCACGATCCGGCAGGCGCTGCGCGAGTCATTGAACCTCCCCGCGTTGCAGGTGACGCGGACCGTCGGCGTGGACGCGATCATCGACACCATCCACCAGCTCGGCATCAACCGCGACTGGGACCGCTCGCGTCTCGGACTCTCGTTCGGTATCGGCGCCGGTGAGATGCGCCTCATCGATATGGCGAGCGCGTACCAGGTCATCGCGAACATGGGCATGCGCGTCGAGCCGACGTACATCCTCAAGATCGTCGACCCGTCGGGCAAGGTCGTGAAGGACTACTCGAAGCCCGAGGGCCGGCAGGTGATCGACCAGCGCTATGCCTGGGTCATGGCCAACATCCTCAAAGACAACACCGACACCGGCCCGAACGGCTCGTTCGTTTTCTCTTCGTTCACGTCGATCGGCCGGACCGCCGCCCTCAAGACGGGCACCACCGACAATCTGCAGGACGTCCTCGCGATCGGATTCGTTCCGCAGCGGCTCACGGCGATCTGGATGGGCAATTCCGACAACTCGGAGATGCGCGGGATTTCGTCGGCTCTCGGGCCGGGAATTCTTTGGCGCGACTACATGAAAACCGTCGTTGCCTCACTCCCGGCGGAGTGGTACGCACGTCCGGAGGGGATCGTCGACAAGACCGTGTGCGTGAACCCGATCAAGACCGGTGGCAACGGCTCGGGCCTGCTGCCAGGGCCGAACTGCCCCGCGGGCTTCAGGTGGACCGAGCAATACGTGCAGGGCACCGAGCCGACGACGGACGACCGCAACTTCTACACGTCTTGCGGGATCAACCTCCGCGCGCCGTTCTCCGACTGGCAGGCGGATTACAACCGATGGGCATCCGGCGCGGTATCCGGCGCCTACAGCTACGGCCGCTTCAGCTGGCGGATCTGCGGGTTCGCGCCGAAGCCGAGTGAGGCGCCGTCGCCTTCGCCCGGTGCGAGTAGCCTGCCCGGCGCGACGCAACCACCTGGCCGGTCGACGCCGACCCCGAGACCAACAAAGAAGCCATAGGTTCGTGCGCCGCTGCGCGGCGCTCGACCGTCCAGCTACTTCGCCTTCAGCTCCGTAGTAAGCAAAGGGCGGATTCGTCCCTAGACTCGGCCGCGTGAGGGCGGTCACCGGCGCGTCCTTCTATGCGCCCGTCGAGGGCGAGCTGCGCGAGCTCGAGCGGCGCCTGCTCGAGGTCGGGCGTGGCGCGCATCCGGTCTTCCGCGAGGCGGTGGCGCACCTCTTCACGACGCCGGGCAAGCTCCTTCGGCCGACGCTCGTGTTCTTATCGTCCCGATTCGGCCCCGACCAGGACCGCGATGTGGTGTTGAACCTCGCGGAGTCGCTCGAGCTCGTGCACACCGCATCGCTCGTTCACGACGACGTCGTGGACCGCGCCGCGATGCGGCGGAACATCCAGACCGTGAACGCGAAATGGAACGACGACGTCGCGCTCATCGTCGGTGACTACCTCTTCGCGAAGGCCTACGCGCTCGCCGCGGTGCTGCCGAAGCCGGAGGTCATCGCCATCGTCGCGCAGACCGTTTTCGCGCTCTGCGACGGAGAGCTCGGCGAGATCACCGCGACGCCCTCGCTCCCGAGCGAGTCCGCGTACTTGGATCGCATCGAGCTCAAGACCGCATCCCTGTACGCGGCGTGCAGCCAGGGCGCGGCGCTGCTCGCCGATGCCGAGCCCGACCATGTCGCCGCGCTCGGGGCGTTCGGGACGAGCCTCGGCATGGCGTTTCAGATCACCGATGACGTGCTCGATCTCGTCGGGGATGAAAACGACTTCGGGAAAACTGTCGGGCACGACCTCCTGGAGGGAATGCCGACGCTGCCGATGATCTACGCCGTCGATGAGCGCGACGGCAGCGGCGGCGAGCTCGAGGCGCGCATCCTTGCGCCCGCGAAGACCGAAGACGACATGCGCGGACTGCTCGCGGAGATCCGCGGATCGAGCGGGCCCGAGCGGGCGCGCCAGCGTGCCCTCGCCTTTCACGACGCGGCACTTCGCGCGCTCGAGCGCCTTCCGGACCGCCCCGAGCGCGACGCGCTGCGTAACGCCGCCGACTTCGTGGTGAGTCGGGTGCGCTGATGAGCTCCAGCGAGATCGAGTCCTTCCGCACCCGCTTCGCGTACGAGTTCGACCGTTTGCTCGAGACGATCGCAGAGCTGGACGACGAGGCCATCAACTGGAAGCCGCAGGTTCCGGGCGCGAACTCGCTGCTCGTGCTCGTGACCCATGCCCTCGGGTCGGCGGAGGAGCACGTCGTTGGAAAGGCCGCCGGTAAGACCGTGGTGCGCAATCGCGACGCCGAGTTCGCCGCGGAGGGCGGGTCACGACACCTTGCTGCGCGCGCGACCGAGGTACGTCGCCGGATCGACGACGCGCTCGCTGGGCTCGAGGGCCGGCTCGACGAGGAACGCGAGCCTCCATTTCGGACGTGGCCGGGGTCTCGCGCGACCGCGCGCGATCGACTCGTCCACAGCATCTCGCACACCGCGGAGCACGTGGGGCATGCGCAGCTCACGCGCGATCTGCTGAAGGCAAGAGCCGGGGGCTAGCTGGGCGGCGCGCCGCCCCTTCCGCCGCGACGCTTCCCGCGACGACGGCGGCGCTTGCGTTGTCCCTCGCCACCGCCCTCGGCGACGGGTGTCGGCCGCTCCTGCCGCGGTACCTCATCGCTCCCGTACGCACCGACGCCTTTCGTGTGCGCGGGGACGTCGGCGAACGAGACACCGAGCTCGGCCGCGCTCAAGACCTTGCGCGTACCGTCGACCATCCCGACGACGATCGACTCCTTGACCACGTTGACGCCCTGCGTCGTGGCGCAACCGGACGTGCCACAGGAGCCACTCACGCACGAGGGAATGTGGAACGTGTCGCCCAGCTTCGGCAGCTTGCCCTTCACCTCTTGATAGGTCTCGAGCTCGTAGATGAGGCAGCACTTGAGGCGTCCGCACACGCCGGTGAGCTTCGACTGGTTCAGCGGGAGGTCCTGCTCCTTGGCCATCCGGATCGAGATGTTCGAGAACTTGTCGAGCCACGACGAGCAGCAGAGCTCGCGGCCGCACGTGCCCACGCCGGTCATCACCTTCGTCTCGTCGCGCGCGCCCATCTTCCGGAATTCGATGCGCGTGCCGAAGTGCGCCGCGAGCGCGGCGTTGAGCTCGCTGAGGTCGGGACGCTCGCTGCTCGAGAAGAAGAAGACGAGGCTCGAACCGTCGAACTGCCAATCGGCCCCGAGTATCTTCACCGGCAGGTTCCGCGCCCGGACCATCTCCGCGGCGGCTCGTGTCGCGTCCTCCTCCATGCGCTTGTGCTTGTTCATCGTGAACAAGTCCGCGCCGGTCGCCCTGCGCACGAGGGTGCCGAGCGGTGGATCGATCATCACGAGCGGCGAGTCGGTCGGCAGGATCGCGACGCGCGCCGCATCCTCGCCGAGCTCGGTGCGCACGATGACGAACTCGTTCAGGTCGACATCGTTCACGCCGCCGGTCTCGAAGAAATACATGCGGCCGGCCTTCATGAAACGCGCCCCGATGACCGTGCGCGGCGTGATCATGCCGCCGCTCCAGCGAACGCGGCCGCATACGGAAGGCGCAGCACCAAGAGCTCGAGGAGCATGCGCGCGTTCACATTCGACTCAATGACGTCCCGCCTCCACCGATCGAGCGACAGCGCGAGGTCGACGAGCTCGCGCTGACCCACGGCATTCGCGAGCGCGGTCGATTCGCGCGCCCGGTCCGGCCTGAGCGCGCGGTCCGCGCCGTGCGCCGCGACGGCGGCATCCCGCGCGAGTTCGCTCCACCCGACGAGGCGCGACTCGATGGCGTCGTTGCGTTTCTGCGGGTCGCGCTCGGACTCGGCGAGGTCGACGGCCCATCCGAAGCGGTCGGTGAGGCCGCTCCCGACAAGCTTGTAGAACTCCGCCTCGAGTAGCCGGCGCGCCTTTCGGGCGGCCTCGTCGCTCGCGAGCGCGATCGCGAGGCCGGGGCGACCGGCGCCCGCCGCCGCGTGACGGCGCCCATCGGCCCCGAAGCGCTTGCCCAAGCCTTCCGCGATCTCCGCCATCGGCACGAGCCGGAGGGGGAGCGGCACGAGGCGGGAGCGGATGGTCTCGAGCAGCCGCGCTGGGGTGGGCGTAAGGAGGAGAAGGACCGCGTGGATCGGCGGCTCCTCTAGCGTCTTCAGGAGCGCGACCTCGGCGTGCTCGGAGAGATCCGCGGCGTCGTCGATGATGACGACCCGCCAGCTTCCCTCGAGCGGCCGGAGCGCGAGGTCCTGCTGCATCTCGCGGATCTGCTCGATCGCGATGAGCTTCTTGTCGGAATCCTTGTCGAGGTCGATGAGCCTGGTGACGAGCCGAACGTCGGGATGCGTGAAGTGCTCGACTTTGCGGCAGGCAAGACACGTCCCGCAGCCGCCGGCGATGCGTGGCTCGGTGGTGCAGACGAGTGTCTGCGCCAGCCGGATCGCCACCGTTCGCTTGCCGATCGACCGCGGGCCGCTGAGCTCGTAGGCATGGGCCACGTCGCCCTCGAGCGCTTTCTCGCCCAGACGGGCGAGCAGGCGACGCTGCCCGATCACATCTCGCACTCGGGTGCGATGGATTCTAGTTGGCTAGCAGCACGGCGCTTCGTCGGGGGGACAGCAGTCCGGCGCGGGGCAGCACGGGGTGGGGCAGCAGGGCTCGTTCATGCGATGACCTCCTTTCGCGCGCGGATGTATGCGCTCGCAATCGCGCCGTTGACACCGTCGAGGCGGGTCTCGCCGGTGATCTCGACGTCGACGTCACGGAACCCGGCGTCGCGGAGCGCGGCGGTGTACTCGTCGATCGAGATCGTCCCCGCGACGCAGCCGGCCCACTGATCGAGGGAGCGCTTGACCTCCGCGGGGAGCTCCGCAAGGGCGACCATGTCCGCGACCGCGAACCGGCCGCCTGGGCCGAGGACCCGATAGGCCTCACGCAGCACCGCGCGCTTGTCGGCCGCGAGGTTTATCACGCAGTTCGAGATGACGACATCGACGCTGGCGTCGGGCAGCGGGATCTCCTCGATCGTCCCTTTGAGGAACGTCGCGTTGGTCACGGCGGCCTTGGCTTGATTCCCGCGCGCGACCGCGAGCATCTCGTCGGTCATATCCACGCCGTAGGCGTGCCCGCTCGGTGCGACCCGCCGCGCCGAAAGGAGGACGTCGAGGCCGGCGCCGCTGCCCAGGTCGAGAACGCGCTCGCCCGGCCGCAGATCGGCGAGGAGCGTCGGATTCCCACAACCGAGACTGGCCGTCGGATCGATGCCGACCGATGCGAGCTCTTGCGCGGAGTATCCCTCGCCACAGCCGGTGTCGCTGCAGCAGCTCGTATCGCAACAGCTGGAGCTTTCGGCCATCTGTAACGCCTTGGCGGCGTAGCGCTCGCGAACGGCTTCCTGGATGTCGCTCACACCGGCACCTCCGACGCATAGACGAGCGTCGATGCGACGCTAGCGAATCCATTGACGTTCGTCAATGGGTCTGCGAGACTCAGCCCGTGGAAAAGCTTATGGTGCTGCCGGAGCGCGAGCGCGGCGTCTGTTGCCCGCCGACGCTGAAGGCGCGCCCGCAGAAGATCGAACAGACGAGCGAGATCCTTAGGACCCTCGCCGATCCGACTCGCCTGCAGATCGCGCTCTGCCTGCGCGACGCGAAGGAGCCCGTGTGCATCTGCGATTTCACGGCCACCTTCGATATCTCGCAGCCGACCGTTTCGCATCACATGGCCAAGCTTCGCGAGGCCGGCCTCGTCGACGTCACGAAGCAGGGGATCTGGTCGTTCTACCGGCTCTCTCCGGACCTTTCCGCCGCCGCCCGCCGCATTCTCGACGCTATCGGCTAGCGGCCAACTCGCGCGCTGCTTCGTATGCGCGCTCGGTCCGCTCGGCGACGAGATCCCACGTCCATTTTTCCTGAAGACGGAACCGACCCGACTCGCCCATGCGGCGCGCGCGGGTCGTGTCGCCGAGAAGGGTGAGGATCGCGCGCGCGATCGCTTGCGGCTCCTGCGCGACGACGAGGCCATCGATCCCGTCGCGCACCACTTCGCGGAGCGCCGGGATGTCGCCGGCGATGACGGGCCGCCACGCGTACCAGGCCTCGAGGTATGTATGGCCGAACGTCTCGTGCACCGATGGCATGGCGAAGATCGTCGCGCGGGCGTAGGCCTCGGCCTTCTCGGCCTCGCTCACGATCCCGCGGTCGACCCAGCGATCGTCTTTGAAGCGTCGCTCGAACCGCGCGGTCCAGGCGTCCTGGCCGATAGCGACGAACCGCGCCTCCGGGCGGGACCGCCAGACGATCTTCGCGGCGTCGCGGAGCGCGTGGTATCCCTTGTACCGCTCCTTGCGCCCGACGAATAGCACGGTCGCGGGGTCCATCGGGACCTCGGGGAGCCAGTCGATGATCGGACCCACTCCCGTAACGTGCGCGTGGCGTACGCGACGCGACGCGTACCACTCCGATTCCCACTTCGTGAGGGCGATGACCGCGTCATCGCGGCGGTAGCGCGCGATGTCGGAGGCGGACGCGCCCGAGAAGCGCTGACCCGGATGCACGAGCGGCGTTTCGACGAAGGCGGCCCCGGCTGCGCGCGCCGCGCGTTCGAGCGGCCCTGACCACTCGCGCGCGATCGAGTGAACGACGTGCGTCCCTGCGACGGCGTGTTCGAGGTCCGCGCCGGCCACGAGTGACGTGGGCAGGATCCCATCGAGCGCGGCGCCGAGACGTCCACCGCGTACGGGGAGGAAGAGAAAGCGAACGCCCTCGTGCCGCAGCTCGACAGGTCCGGGGGGAGCCGCGTACACGTCGAGCGGTATCCCGGGCCGCCGCCATGCGGGTCGAAGACCGACGAGCGTCACGTCGTGATGGCGTTTGGCCAGGGCGCGGGCCAGGGCGCGCGCCTGCGCTTCGGAGCCTCCGACCGTCGAGAGGAGCTTCTTCGCGATAACGACGCGCATGGCGTCGCGAAATCTAGGCGAGCGCCTCGCCGACGTCAGCGTGGGCGTGAGCGAGCGCTCGGGCGTACGCCTCCTCGACGCGGTCGATCACGAGGTCCCAATCCCACTTTTGTCGCAGCTTGGCCGACCCCGCACGCCCCATCGCGGAGCGAAGCGCGGGGTCGTCGAGCAGGCGCTGGATCGCGCTCGCCAGTTCGTCAGCGCGCTGACGGACGCAGAAGCCGTCGACGCCGTGGGCGATCACCTCACGGAGCGGCGGGATGTCACCGCCGACGACCGGACGCTCGTGCAGCCATGCTTCGAGATAGCCGATGCCGAAGGTCTCGTGCAGTGACGGCATGGCGAAGACATCGCATGCGTCGAGTGCGGCGGATTTCTCGGCGCCGCTCGCGCGCTCGATGTCGACGATGCGCTCGTCGGCGTATCGCGCGAACTCGTCGAAGAAGCTCGAGTAAAACCCGGGGATACCGATGAACACGAACCGCGTATCCGGATGTCGCCGCCACACCAGCTCCGCCGCGTCGAGCAAGTGGATATACCCCTTGTAGCGTTCCTTCCGCCCGATGTAGAGCACGAGTGGGGCGTCAGCGGGAATGCCGTGCGCGGCTCTGAACGCAAGCCCGTCGCGCGAACGCACCGCGTTCGGTCCCATTCCCGTCGTGACGATCCGCGCCGCGTCGACCCCTTCACTCGCGAACCAGCCTTTTTCCCAGTCGGTCATCGTCGTGATCGCGTCGGCTCGGCGGTAGCGCGCGAAGTCGCTCGGCGTGTCGCCGCCGTGAAACTGCCCTCGATGCGCGAGCGGGGTCAGGACGATCGGGATTCCGAGCGCTTCCGACACCTCAAGAGAGCTGTCGAGGTACTCGCGGCCGATGTTGTGGATGATCTCGCGATCCTCCGCGTACCACTCGAGCACGTCCGTCCGCATGAGGTCGACGAGCGTGGACGCGTCGGCCACGCTCCCGAGGAAGCCACCTCGCGGCTTGACCTGTACCACTTCCACGCCCTCGTTCGTGAAGACCCGCCGATCGTCGAACGCCTGCGCGCAGACCACACGTACCTCGTGACCCCGAGCCGCGAGCCGCGTCGCGAACTGGTACGCGAGGCTTTCGGACCCGCCGACGCGCGCATAGGCACGCTTTGTGAAAAGGAGCTTCATCGCCGAGCGGTGAGGGGCAAGTCGCGTGCTAGGACGCGACGGCGCTTTCGTCCAGACCGATGAACTTCGACCACGTGCGCTCGCCTGCGCGCACGTACGACGAATACAGGTACTGCGGCGTCGCCGGTGGCCGCACCGGCAGACGCAGGAGCGTCATACGTGCCTCGGCGAGCGTGCGTCCGCCCTTTCGGTGATTGCACGACTTGCAGGCAGCCACGACGTTCTCCCAGACGTGCTGTCCGCCGCGATGGCGAGGCATCACATGGTCGAGCGTGAGGTCATGACCGCGCCGACCGCAGTACTGGCAGGTGTGATCGTCGCGGACGAGGACTTCCTTGCGCGTCATCTTTACGACCGGCCGCGGACGCTTCACGTGGTAGGCGAGACGGATCACCGATGGCGATGGAAAGGAGAGACGCTCGCTCGTCACCAGGTGACCGTTCTGCTCGATCACGCTCGCCTTCTCCTTGGCAAGCAGGACGACCGCTCGGCGGACGTTGCACACGTTGAGCGGCTGAAAGTCGAGGTTTAAGACCAACACATTCGCGTCGACTACGCCCATGTTCAGATTCTAGGGTCAGCGCGGTACGATTGACGTTCCGATGGCCTCTCAGTCCACACCCGACAGGAACGGCTCCAAGGGCACCTGGACCCTGAAAACAGGGCTCGCCCAGATGCTCAAGGGCGGCGTGATCATGGACGTCGTAACCGCCGAGCATGCCAAGATCGCCGAGGAAGCCGGAGCGGTCGCGGTCATGGCGCTCGAGCGGGTTCCGGCTGACATCCGCGCAGCCGGTGGTGTCGCCCGCATGAGCGATCCCGAGATGATCCACGCGATCATGGACGCGGTCACGATCCCGGTCATGGCGAAGGCACGCATCGGCCACTTCGTCGAGGCGCAGATCCTGGAAGCCATCGGCGTCGATTACGTCGACGAGAGCGAGGTCCTGACACCGGCTGATTTGAAATTCCACATCGACAAGCACGCCTTCAAAGTCCCGTTCGTCTGCGGAGCCCGCGAGCTCGGTGAGGCGCTGCGCCGGATCAACGAAGGCGCGGCGATGATCCGAAGCAAAGGCGAGGCGGGCACGGGGAACATCGTCGAGGCGGTCACGCACATCCGCGCGATCACCGAAGGGATAAGCCAGCTCGCCGAACTCGGTCCAGACGCCCTCGAGACGAAGGCGCACGAGTATCGAGTGCCCGTCGAGCTCGTACGGCAAGTAGCCAAGGACGCGAAGCTCCCGGTCGTGCTGTTCTGCGCCGGGGGCATCGCGACGCCCGCCGACGCGGCGTTGATGATGCAGCTCGGCGCCGAGGGAAACTTTGTCGGCTCGGGCATTTTCAAGTCAGCGGATCCGGCGCGCCGTGCGAAAGCGATCGTCGAAGCGACCACGCACTTCCGCGATGCCAAGCTCGTCGCCGAGGTTTCGCGCGGACTCGGCGAGGCGATGCGCGGCCTTTCTCTCGACTCGATCCCGGCTCCCGAACGACTTGCAGTCCGCGGTTGGTAAGGCCTTCGGCCTTCCGGACGTCGCTCGTCTGCGTGCGTGAGCAAGCTCCCGCACTCCTCCTCGCTAGTCCGTAATCGCTCCGCAGGGAGTGTGACCGCGCGCGCCGGCGTCCTCGGTCTCCAGGGCGACTTCGCGGAACATCTCGCCACGCTCGACCGGCTCGGCGTGGAAGGCGTCGACGTCCGCCGACCCGAGCAGCTCGACGAGATCGACGCGCTCATCATCCCCGGCGGCGAGAGCACAACGATCGGCAAGCTCGCCAGCCAGTACGGGATCATCGACAAGCTCAAGGACCGCGTCGCCGAGGGCATGCCGGTGTGGGGCACATGTGCCGGCGCGATCTTCATCGCGAAGGACGTTCCCGGCCATCCGCACCCGCTCGCGTCGCTCATGGACATGACCGTGGAACGCAACGCCTTCGGGCGTCAGATCGACTCGTTCGAAGCCGATCTCGACGTGAAGGCGCTCGGCGAGACGCCGTTCCATGCGGTGTTCATCCGCGCGCCGCGAATCAGTCGTGTCGGCCCAGGCGTCGAGGTCCTCGCTCGCCTCGGTGACGGCACCGTCGTCGCGGCGAAGCAAGGCCGGCTTCTGGCGACGAGCTTTCACCCGGAGCTCACGCACGACGAACGTTTTCACCGGTACTTTCTCTCGCTCGGAAAGAGTTAAATGCCCGCGAGAGCGGCGACACCGCTCGATTTGCGCCGCGTCTCCGCTCTTCTCGCAAGCTCGCTGCGGGAGCCGAGCGGGATCATGGCGTCGGCGCTCCCGGTCCCTCTTGCGGCGGGCGCAGTCTCGACCTGGACGCGGCTACTGCCTGGCCTCGTCGGGCTCAACGGGCGCCTTCGTGTCTTTCTCGAGGAGTACCGCGGACAGCTGCGATCGAGCGCGCTCGTGTACGACGGGAGTCGTCCGGAGTGGGTCGTCCTGATTCTCGCCGCGTTGCAGCAGCCGGGCGGGGCCGACAGCGCGTTCCGCCTTTTATCGGGGATCAGCGGCGCCGCCGCACGCGCCGGGATGCACCGTATCTTCGCCGCCGTCCCGGACGAAGCGCTCGCGCGCGAAACGTTCTTTCAGGCGGGCTTCTACTCGTACACGCGCGAGACCTGGTTCGTCGCCGCGCGAACCGCGGTCATGGCTCCGGTGCCGCGGCTCGCGGCGCGCGAGGCGACCGGCCGTGACGCGCACGACCTTTACCGTTTCTACGCGATGACGACGCCCCACGCGGTGCAGCGCGCGGAGCAGCTCTCCTTCTCCGACTTCGACCTGAGCCGCAGAGGCGGCGCGTA